>Ga0207646_10004742_pt1 | contig 14641 bp, 15 predicted proteins | sample KBSK5502metaG_FD_184343 | JGI IMG/M metagenome (GOLD analysis project Ga0207646, IMG submission 184343) | Corn, switchgrass and miscanthus rhizosphere microbial communities from Kellogg Biological Station, Michigan, USA - KBS K5-50-2 metaG... | ecosystem: Host-associated > Plants > Roots >... | reverse complement strand
CAGTCGCCGGCGTCCTCCTCGACCGTCACGGCCGGACCCGGCTCGTGATCCTCGACTACGTCGTCGCGCTCCTCGCGATGACCGCGATCGGTGGGCTGGCCCTCGCCCACGCCCTGCAGGTCCCCGTCCTGTTCGCGATCACGATCGTGAGCTCCCTGACCGCGATCCTCAGCCAGACCGGGCTCCGGAGCCTGTTCCCGCTGCTCGTCCCGGAGCGGCTCTGGGAGCGGGTCAACGCGATCGACTCGAACGGCTACCTCGTCGCGACGATCATCGGGCCGCCGCTCGCGGCGGGGCTCGTCACCCTGGTCGGCGGTCCGGCGACCCTGATCCTCATCGGCATCGGGTTCGGCGCGGCGGCGATCGCGATGATCGGCGCACCGGATCCGGACACCCGATCAGCGACGAGTGGCAGCCTGCTCATGGACGCCTGGGACGGCGTCAAGTACACGTGGCGGAATCGGACCCTCCGCGGTCTCGGGTTCTCGATCTCGCTGCTCAACCTGTCGGGCGGGATGGTCACGATCGTCGTCCCCTTGATCGTGCTCGATCGACTGCACGCGCCGGAGGTCGCGGTCGGGCTCGTGTTCGCCGCGTCCGGCGTGTCGGGGATGATCGCGGCCCTCGTCGCGGGCCGGCTCGACAGCCGCGGCCGCGAGTGGAGCCTCCTCGTCCTGCCGATGGGCGGGATCGCGGTGGCGGACCTGTTCCTGCTCGGTGGGAATCACGCCGGCGACGTCGTGACCGGGCTCCTGTTCGTCGGGTTCGGGCTCGCGCTGGGCGGGCTCCTCAACGGGCCGATGGATATCGGGCTGTTCACGATCCGCCAGCGCCGGACCGATCCCGCCTGGATGGGCCGGGCGTTCGCGGTGTCGATGGCGTTCAACTTCGTCGGCTACCCGATCGGGGCGGCCCTGGCCGGGGCGATCGCCGCCGTCTCGATCGACGCCGCGATCGTGGTCGGCGTCGTCGCCTGCGTCGTCGCGGGCGTCACGGCGGCGGTGATGATCCCGCGGCGCGAGGCGCCTCGGTCGCGGCCGGCCGTGATCGGGGTCGCCGCTGACGGGGCAGCGGTGCCCGATCGGCGGGAAGGGGCCGCCCCGGACGGCCCCTGAGGGCAGATCAGGCCCGGGTCAACACCGCCCCGGGGTCGGCCCGGCGTCAGCATCCCGTGGCCTCCCGTCAGCTTCCCGTCGGGACGATCGTCACCGACCGCGCCGCCCCAAGGCCCACCGCCGGGGCGCCACTCGCCTCGGGCGCGCCACTCGCCTGCGGGCGGCCGCCGAAGCCGCGCCCGTCGAGCTGGACGAGGACCGTGGCGCCGGTCGTCACGTCGGCTGCGGTCGCCGGGGCCTGCTTGTGGTAGGTCGTGGTCCCGTTGAGCGCGAGGGTCACGGTCTGGCCCGAGGCGAGCTTGATTGTCAGCGACGTCGCGTCCATCGCCTCGACGGTGCCCTGGATCGAGATGCCGCCGGCGGCGAACCCGCCGCCACCGAAGCCGCGACCCGGCGCGCCGCTCGCCCCGGGTCCGGCGAACGTCCCGCCGTTGCCGCCCTGACCGCCGAACCCGTTCCGGGCGGTGGTCGCGGCCGCGACCGGCGCGGTTGCCCGCCCGACGGCGAACGCGACGCCGCCGATGGCGACGACGAGCGCGAGGCCGAGGAGGACGTTGACGAGCAGCCCGCCGGCGCCGCGCCTGGGCGCGACGGAGAGGGGCTGCACGGGGACGGTGGTCCCAGGCGTCACCGGCGGCGCCGGCGCCGGGGAGGCGGGGCCGGTTGGACCGCCGACCGGAGCGAACGGGTCGTGACCCGCATCGGCCGCGGCCGGCTGGAACGGATCGCGTGGGGTCGATGGGAACGGATCGCCGGGATTGCTGGACACGAACGGAGACCTCCTATTCGTAGCGAAGGGCGTTGATCGGATCGAGACGGGCAGCCTGCCGGGCCGGCCAGACGCCGAAGACGACGCCGACCAGCAGGCTGAAGACGACCGCCGCGGCGACGGTCGACGGGCTGAACTGGAATCCCCAGCCGGCTAGCTGGCCGATGAGCGCAGAGACCCCGAGACCCACGGCGATCCCGATCAACCCGCCGAGCAGGGACAGGGTCAGGGCCTCGATGAGGAACTGGGCCAGGATGTCCCGGCCTCGCGCCCCGACGGCCTTGCGGATGCCGATCTCGCGGGTCCGTTCGCGGACCGACACCAGCATGATGTTCATGATCCCGATCCCGCCGACGACGAGCGAGATGCCGGCGATCCCCCCGAGGAGGAGCGTCAACGTCCCGCTGATCGACGAGGCGGCGTCGAGGAGCTGGGTCTGGTTGAAGATCGAGAAGTCCGCGGTGTCGGTTGCGGCGAGCTGATGGCGGTCGCGGAGCAGCGCGGTGATCGCGTTCGTGACGCTAGTCATCTCGTCGTTCGACGCGACGCTGACGCCGATCGTCCGGACGGTGTCGCCCGCGACGAAGTACTTGCTGACGGAGGCGAGCGGGATGAGGACCTGGTCGTCCGGGTTCTGGAAGCCCGAGCCGCCCTTCGGCTGGAGGATCCCGATGACCTCGAACGGCAGGCCGCCGATCGAGATCGACGACCCGATCGACGTGGCGTCGAGGCCCAGGTCGGAGGCCGTCGTCGCCCCGAGCACCGCGACGCGGAGGCCGCGCTGGACGGCAGCATCGGTGAGGAAGGAGCCCTGCCAGACGTCGTAGGCGCGGACCTGCGCGTATTCGGCGCTCGTACCGATGACCGAGGTCGTCGTCGATTTCGTGCCGACGACGATCGAAGTCGAGGTCTGGAGCTCGGGCGCGACCGCGGCCACGCCGTCGACCTTCGCGACTGCTGCCGCGTCCTCGAGGGTCAGGGTCTGACCGCTCGTCGACCGACCGGTCGGGCTGATCGTCAGGAGGTTCGTCCCGAGGCTGGCGAGGCGGGTCGTGATGTTCGCGGTCGTTCCCTGCCCGACGCCGACGAGGGCCACGACCGAGGCGACGCCGATGACGACGCCGAGCATCGTCAGCGCCGCCCGGAGCCGGCTCGTGCGCAACCTCGACAGCGCGAGGCGTAGCAGCTCGAAGGCGTTCACGCCGCGATCCGTCCGTCCCGGATGTGGATCTGGTGGGAGGCCGCCTCGGCGACGTCCGGGTCGTGGGTGATCAGGACGATCGTGCGGCCGGCGGCGTGGAGCTCGCGCAGGACCGCGAGGACGTCGCGGCCGGACGCGCTGTCGAGGTTGCCGGTCGGCTCGTCGGCAAGGATCAGGGCCGGGTCGGTGACGATCGCACGCGCCACCGCGACGCGCTGTTGCTGGCCGCCGGACAGCTCGTTCGGCTCGTGGTCGAGGCGGTCGCCCAGTCCGAGCCGCTCGAGGGCCGCCGTCGCCCGGCGGACCCGCTCACGACGGCCGACCCCCTGGTAGAGCAGGGGCGTCGCGACGTTGTCGAGCGCCGACGTCCGCGGCAGGAGGTTGTACGACTGGAAGACGAAGCCGATCGTCCGGCTGCGCAGCTTCGCGAGACCGTCGTCGTTCAGCGCGGCGACCGGCGTGCCGGCCAGCCGATAGGTGCCCGCCGTCGGCCGGTCCAGGCAGCCGACGATGTTCATCATCGTGCTCTTGCCCGAGCCCGACGGCCCGACGATCGCGACGAACTCGCCTTGCCCGACCTCGAGCGACACGTCTTGGAGGGCGTGGACCTCGACGCGGTCCATCGCGTAGGTCCGGCTGACCCGATCGAGACTGACGATCGGCTCCATCTCAGTTGCCGGGGCCGCCGCGGAACCCGCCACCGCCGCCGCCCGGGACAACGAACGTGCCGCCGCCGCCGTTGGTGCCCGTTCGCTGCTGGCTGCTCGTCCCGGTGACGACGACGTCGCCGGCGTTGAGCCCGGACTTGATCTCGACGAGGGAGCTGGTCATCAGGCCGACGGTGACCGGCTGCGCCTGGGGAGTGCCGGCGGCGGTGAGGACGAGGACCGTATAGGCGTCGCTCGTCCCGCGGATCGCCGCGGCCGGCACAGCCAGGACCCCGCTGGCCGACGCGGTCGTGATCGTGACGTCGGCCGTCATCCCGGGCTTCAGGTTTGCCGGCGGCGCGTTCAAGGCGACGGTCACCGCGTAGGAGACGACGCCATTGCTCGTGGAGCTCTCGGCCACCGGCGCGATCGCGGTCACGCTGCCGGTCAGGTCGGCATTGATCGCTCCGACCGTGACCGACGCTCCCTGCCCGAGCTGGATCGTCGCGACGTCGCTCTCGACGACGTTGGCCGTGACCTGGAAGGTCGTCGATGCGAGGTCGATCGCCTCGGCGGTCGGCGCGTCCAGGCCGACCGTCACATTCACGACCGTGACGATCCCGTCGGCCGGGGCCACGAGCGAGCCGTGGGCGAGCTGGGTCTTCAGATCGGTGAGGGCCGATTTCGCGTCGGCGAGACCGTTGCGGGCGTTGAGGAGGCCGATCCGGGTCTGGCGGAGCGCGTCCGTCGTCGTCGCCGCGTCATGGGCATCCGTCGCCGTCGCGAGCTGGATGGTGGCCGTGGTGACGTTGTTGCTCGCGGTCGCGATCGCTGCCTGGAGACTGGCGTTCGTCGCGGTCGCCAGGACCTCGCCCTTCTTGACGCGGTCGCCGACCTTGGCCTTGACGGTGGTGACATGCCATGTGGCGGGCGATCCGTTCTGCCCGCTCGGGGTCGCTCCGGCAACGGCGCCGAAGACGAGCTTCCACGAGGTGCTCGAGGCGATCGCCCCGGTCGCGGCGATGTCGTCGGTCACGTCGGCGACGGCGGCTCGGGCCGTCAGGTAGGTCGTCGACGCCGCGGCGTTGCCGGGAAGGCCACCGAGGGTCACGAAGACGGCGAAGCCCCCGACCACCAACAGGCCGAGGATGGCCACGAGCTTGAGTTTCATTGCACGCTGCCACTCCGCTGGGGCAGCCACAGCCGCTGCCCGACGGGCGAACGCTCGGCCGGAGAGGTGAGAACTCGCTGAGAGCGCTGGACGGAGCGATGGCCGGGGTGACCGGCCGGGGGTTCAGCTGTCCCGGGCGGCCTCGTGGGCGCGGCGGTACTCGTCGCGGAGACGCTCGACGAGGGCCTCCGCCTCCGCCGCTTCGCCGGAGCCCGCGAGCGCGGCCTCGACCCGTCGCTCGGCCTCGCGCCACTGCGTGAGGATCTCGGCAATCGGCCGGGGCGTGTCCTCGATGGTCCCGCTGGGCGCGTCGGGCGATCCCGCCTCGACCTGGCCGTTGACGACCTCGGTCAGCTGGCGCTGGCGGACGCTGCCGACAAGCACGCGCTGGGCAATCACCTCGATCCGGCTCGCGAGCTCGACGAGCCGCGGGTCGCCGGGCTCGAGGGACCGCTTCTCCTCCTCGATCGTCGAGAGGACCTCGAGATCACGCAGCAGCGCATCCGACGTCTTTCGGAGTGCCTGTCCGCTCTTGCCCATCTGTCCTCCCCTCGCGACCCACCCGCGCCCGGCGAGCATAGCCCACGCCATCCGCAACGTCGCGGGAGCGATCGTCCCTGCAGGACGGCCGAGCTCGAGGGGTCAGCGCTCGCCGGCGAGATAGGCGTGCCAGAGCAGCCGGGCGGCGACGGCGCGCCACGGTCGCCAACCCTCGGCGAGCCGCCGCTGCGTCGCCGCGTCCGGGAGTGCGTCGAGGCGCTTCGCTCGCCGCATCGCGACGGCCAGGGCGAGGTCGCCATCCGGCCAGGCGTCGGGCCGGCCGAGCGCCATCAGCAGGTAGATGTCGGTGGTCCAGCGGCCGATCCCCGGCACCGCAATCAGGGTCGATCTGACGTCGTCGTCGGTCGCCGTCGCGAGTGTCGCCGGATCGAGCCGGCCGTCGACGATCCGCTCCGCGAGGCCGACCACGTAGCGCGCCTTCTGGCGGGTGAGCCCGGCACCGCGCGCTTGCTCCTCGCCGAGGAGGGCGATGTTCGCCGGCTCGAGGCTGCCGGCCGCCCGGACGAGACGATCGAGCGCGGCCGCGCCCGAGGACAGCGAGACCTGCTGCTCGAGGATGATCGCGACGAGCGTTCCGAAGCCCGGCTCGCGGGCCCACAGGGGTGGCGGCCCGTGACGGGCGAGGATGCCGCCGAGGTCGGGGTCGACGGCCGCGAGCTCCACGGCGGCGAGGCGCAAGGCGGCCTCGTCGAGGGGTTCCAGGCCTTCGGTGGCTGGCGTCGTCGCCGTCATCCCCGAACGGTACCGACCGGCGCGAACCGGCGCCGCCCGCCGCCTTTCATGACCCTCTCATCGTCCCTCGCGAGGCTCCGCCGCAACCACCGAGCTCGTCCGGCACCGCCACGACCGCCGGGCAGCCCCCAGACCATCGCCCGAGCCCACGGGCAGCGGAGACCTTCGTGACCGACCCGATTCGCGAGCCGCGGCGGACCGCCGCGGCCAGCCCGATCCCGACCGCCGATCCCCGGACGGGCACCGTCCGCCGCCCCGTCCGCGACCAGATCGACGACGCCGTCGATGCCCGCGAGACGGCCGAGGCCGTCCTGTACGAGATCCGGCGGGTGATCGTCGGACAGGACGCGATGCTCGAGCGGGTGCTCGTCGCCCTCCTCGCCGGCGGCCATCTCCTCCTCGAGGGCGTGCCGGGGCTGGCCAAGACGCTGACGATCAAGACGCTCGCGGACGTCCTGCACGCCTCGTTCCGGCGGATCCAGTTCACGCCCGACCTCGTCCCGGGCGACCTCGTCGGTACCCGGATCTACCGACCCGACCGGGGCACGTTCGACACTGAGCTCGGACCGGTCTTCTGCAACTTCCTCCTCGCGGACGAGATCAACCGGGCCCCGGCCAAGGTCCAATCCGCGCTCCTCGAGGTCATGCAGGAGAAGCAGGTCACGATCGGCCCGGAGAGCCACCCCGTCCCGCGGCCGTTCCTCGTGATGGCGACCCAGAACCCCATCGAGTCCGAGGGCACCTACCCCCTTCCGGAGGCCCAGGTCGACCGGTTCATGATGAAGGTCGTCGTCGGCTACCCGACCGGCGAGGAAGAGGCCGTCGTCGTCGAGCGCTCGCTCCGGCCGGCCGCCACCGTCAGCCCGATCCTGAGCGCCGAGTCCCTCGCCGTCCTCCAGGCCCTCACCGCGGAGGTCTATGTCGACCGGCCGATCGTCGATTACGCGGTCGCCCTGACCGCCGCAACGCGGTACCCGGAGCGGGTCGGACTGCCGAACGTCAAGCCGTACATCGCGTTCGGAGCGAGCCCCCGCGGCTCGATCAACCTCGTCCACGCCGCGCGCGCCCTGGCCCTCGTCCGTGGCCGGCGCTATGTCATCCCCGGCGACGTCGTCGATCTCGCCCGGGACGTCCTCCGTCACCGGATCGTGCCGAGCTTCACGGCCCTGGCCGAGGAGGTCACGCCGGACATGATCCTCGACAAGCTGATCGGGGCCGTGCCCGTGCCGCGCGTCGCCCACGAGGCGCTGATCTCCCGGCAGGAGGCCGCCGATCGCGGTGCCCTGGTCGGCAGGCCGGGACGTCGCGACGCCGACGAGCGTGGCGAGCGTGGCGAGCGCGACGAGCGCGACGACGACGATCCGTTCGCGCGTCGCGAGGGGGTGTCCGCGTGACGTTCGCGACCCTCCGCCAGCCGCGGACGCCGGCCCGGCCCGGGCCCGGCCCGACGCCGGAGGCCCTCCTCCGCGCCCTCGACCTGTCGGTCGGTCGGCGAATCCGGGGCCTGCTTTCGGGCGAGTACCGCGCGCACGACCTCGGCGGCGGCATCGAGCTCGCCCAGGTCCGACCATACCAGCCCGGTGACGACGTCCGCCGGATCGACTGGAACGTCACCGCCCGGACGACGATCCCGCATGTCCGCGTTCACGTCCCCGAGCGGGCGCTGACCGCCTGGCTGCTGCTCGACGTCTCGCCCTCGATGACGTTCGGGACCGCCGACCGCCGCAAGGCCGACGTCGCGGAAGGCGTCGCCGTCGCGATCGGCCACCTCGCCACCCAGCGCGGGAACCGGCTCGGCATCGTGACGTTCGGCGGCTCACGCGATCGGCGGGTCCCGCCGGCCGCCGGAGGCGCCGGGCTCCTCGGGCTGCTCCTCGCCTCGCGGCTCGAGACGGTCGAGGAGGGGACCGGCGCGACCTCGCCGGCCGATGCCCTCCGGATCGCCAACGCCGCCGCGCCGAGGGGCGGACTCGTCGTCGTCGTCTCGGATTTCCGGGGGCCGCTCGACTGGCGGCGAGACCTGGCCGCAGTCGCCGCGCGTCATCACGTCCTCGCCGTCGAGATCGGCGATCCCCGCGAGACCGACCTGCCCGACGTCGGCGAGCTGACGCTCGTGGACGCGGAGACGGGTCGTGAGGTCCGCGTCGACACGTCGTCGCGGCGCCTCCGCGAGCGGTTTGCGAGCGCCGCGGTCCAGGATCGCGCGCGATTGGCGGCCGACTTCCGGCGGCTCGGTGTCGACCACATCGTCCTCTCCACGTCCGGCGGGTGGCTCCGCTCGCTCGCCGGGCAGCTCCGCATCCGGGGGATCCGCTCATGACCTTCGCTGCCCCGGCGCTGCTCGTCGGCCTGCTGCTGGTTCCGCTCGGGCTCGTTGCCTACCGGATCGTCCAGCGCCGGCGGAGCCGCTACGCCGTCCGATTCACCAACGTCGACCTCCTCGGGAACCTCGTTCCGAAGACGCCGGCCTGGCGGCGCCACGTCCCGCCGGCGCTCTACCTCGGCGCGATCGCCGCGCTCGTCCTCGCCCTCGCCCGGCCGTCGATGATGGTCGCGGTCCCGCGCGAGGAGGCGACCATCATCCTGACGATGGACGTCTCCGGCTCGATGCAGGCCGTCGACGTCGAGCCGTCGCGACTCGCCGCGGCGCAGAAGGCGGCGTCCGACTTCGTCGACCAGCTGCCGTCCACCTTCAAGGTCGGGCTCGTGGCCTTCTCGACCGCGCCGCGGGTCGTCGTCGAGCCGACGACCGACCGGGTTCTCCTCCACCAGGCCCTGGACAACCTGCACGCCCTGGGCGGGACGGCTCTCGGCGACGCGATCACGACGTCGCTCGAGGCGGCCGGTCTCGATCCGTCGGGCGCATCGACCGCAAGCCCGTCGGCCAGCCCATCGACGTCGTCCGATCCATCGGCCGGCCCGTCGGCATCGGCCACGCCCGCCCCGTCGGGCTCGGCCGAGGCGGGCACCGCCGACAAGCCCGTCGTCGCGACCGTCCTCCTGTCGGACGGGGCCAACTCGACCGGGCAGATGGAGCCGGTTCCGGCGGCCGAGCAGGCGGCGGCCCTGGGGGTCCCGATCTACACGATCGCGCTCGGGACGGCCGATGGCGTCGTCACCGTCCAGGACGACCAGGGCAACCCCCACGTCCTGAATGTGCCGCCGGACACCGACACGCTCGCGGCGATCGCCGAGACCACCGGCGGCCGGTTCTTCCAGGCGCCGACCGCGGGGGACCTCGCCCAGATCTACCAGAACCTGGGATCGAAGATCGGCTACACGACCGAGGAACAGGAAGTGACGCAGTGGTTCGCCGCGGCTGGGCTTCTCCTGGTCGTCGCCGGCGGCGGCCTCGCAGCCCACTGGTTCAACCGCTTCCCGTGAGCATCCACCCCGAGCGTCGCCGCGGTGGCGCTCGCCTCCGGCCGGCACGACGTCGCGGGGGCGGTGTCCTGATCCGGCCCAACGGGGTCGGGGGTCGGCCCCGAGAGCTGCCCGCGGCACCAGCCGCGGTCCCGATCCGCAGCTCGGAGGTGTCGATGCAGGAGCGATGACCGACTACCCAAGCCCAGATCCCAGGAGAACCATGATGGATTGGACCCAACCGCCGGCGTGGGAGCCGGCTCAGCCCCCGCCGGTGCCACCGGTGCCCGACGCCGGGTCGACCCCCGGACCGGCGTCGTCGTTCGGCGGCATCCGGCGCGGGATCGCCACCGCGGCGCTCGCGGTCGGCCTGCTCGTCGTCGGCGGCACGGCCGTCGTCCTTGCGGCCGATCCGTCGGGGTCGCCGGCGCCGAACGCCACGACCCAGCCGTCGACCGGCGGGGGTGGAACCACCCAGCCGAACGGCAGCGCGCCGACCGGCAGGACCCACAACTGCCCGAACATGGGCGGAAGCGGGTCGGGTGGCTCGAGCGGCAGCGGCTCCTCGTCGCCGTCCACCAACGGCGCGACGAGCAGCCCGTCTAGCAGCCTGTAGCACCCAACGGCGGCCCGCCACGGCGGGCCGCCGTTCTCCATGCGCGGCGATCGTCTCGGGCGCGGGTCAGCCGCCGGGTCCGGGCGGCGCCTCGGTCCGCTTCCGCTGGCTGATCTCGAACAGGTGACCGTCTGGGTCGCGGAAGAACGCCCGGATCTCCCACGGGTACTCGACGGGGTCGGCCAGGAACGTCGCGCCGCGAGCCACCAGCTCGGCGTGGGCGGCGCGACAGTCCGGGACCGCGACGATCAGCTCCGCGTCGGCTCGGTCCGGATCGGCCGGCGGCGCCATCGTCATGTCCGGCTTGTCGTCGGTCGGTCCGCCGCCGGTCACGAGGAGCAGCCACGCGCCCACGAACCGCAGCACGGCGGAGGTCCCGCCGTATTCGCCGACGACCTCCGCGCCGAGGACGTCCCGGTACCAGGCGACGGACCGGGTGAGGTCGTCGACGACGAGCAGGCGGGTCAGATCGGTGGCATCGGTCGGAAAGACGGGCATCGCGGCACCTCCGACCGGATCATCGCCGACGGCCGCGTCGCGATGTGGCGGGTCGTGGTGTCCGGGTCGCTTCAGCCTTCGGCCGGACCCGAGCCCGCGACCACGGCCGCCGTGCCGTAGGCGAGGGCGGCCACGACGAGGAGCGCCAGCGCGCCCGGCGATGGGTGGGCGTGGCCGCCTCCGAACGGATCGACTCCAGCCGCGAACATCGCCGTGCTCGAGGCGGCGGCCAGCGCCATCAGGCCGGCGACCAGCGCCATCAGGCCGGCGACCAGCGCCGCGCCGATCCGGAGCAGGTCGCGACCGCGGGCCAGCGCGAGGGCAGCGAGCAGGTGGCCGAGGCCGATCGCGACGAGGGCGGGCGTCGTGCCGACGAGCCGGGCCGCCTCGTCGGCCTGGGAGGCGACGTGGAGGTGGGTCGAGCCGACGACGTAGCCGCCGACCGCGATGCTCAGGATCGCGATCCCGATCGCCGCGACGAGGGCCCCGCCGATCAGGCGCGGGACCGATGGCGTCGTCGGGACGGAGAGCGGGCGGTGGGCGATGGGGGCGGCAAGGGCGGTCATGCCGCAACCGTGACCTCGTGCGGCGGGGCCGGCCACGGCCGCGCGTCGACGACTCGGCATGGACGGACGTCCACAGGTGGCTGACCGCAACCGCGCCCATCGCGGAGAATCGAGGCCATGCGCGAACCCGCGTCGAGCCGCCCGACGACCGTCCCCCGGCTGGCCACCGAGCGACTCCTGCTCCGCGAGTGGCAACTCGCGGACCGTGTGCCCTTCGCGGCGATGAACGCCGACCCGCGAGTGATGGAGCACTTTCCGTCGGTCCTGACGCCGGCCGAGAGCGACGCCCTGGTCGATCGGATCGTCGAGCGCTGGCGTCTCGACGGCCATGGGCTCTGGGCGGTGGAGCGGGTCGCGGACGGCGCGTTCCTCGGCTTCACCGGGCTCACCTACCCGAACCGGGCGCCCGGGATGCCGGCGTACGTCGAGATCGGGTGGCGGTTTGCGGTGGACGCGTGGGGACACGGCTACGCGACCGAGGCCGCCCGGGCCGCGCTGGCGTGGGGCTTCGATGTCCACGGCTTCGACGAGATCGCCTCGTGGACCAGCGTGACGAACGTCAAGTCGCAGGCGGTGATGGCGCGGATCGGTCTGACCCACGATCCGGCCGACGACTTCGACCATCCGGCGTTGCCCGAGGGGCACCGGCTGCGCCGCCACGTCCTCTACCGCCTCCGACGAACCGAACCCGAGCCGCCCGCCAGCTGAAATCGGCTACCCTCGGAGCCCATTCACCGGATCGTCGAGGTGTCCCCGATGGTCACCAGCGAGCGTGCCGGCCAGCCGGCGGACCCCGCGACCCTCGTCGACGTCGACGCCCTGCTCCGGGCGTACCAGGACATCACGCCGGACCCGTCGGACCCCGCCCAGCGGGTCGCCTTCGGGACGTCGGGTCATCGCGGGTCGGCGTTCCGGGGCGCCTTCAACGAGGCCCACATCCTCGCGATCAGTGAGGCGATCTGCCGCTACCGCGAGCTCCGCGGATACGACGGGCCGCTCTTCCTCGGCATGGACACCCACGCGCTGAGCGAGCCGGCGACCCGGACCGCGCTCGAGGTCCTCGTCGCTCGTGGAGTCGACGTCCGGATCGCCTCGGACGAGCTCGGCGTCACGCCGACACCGGCGGTCTCGCACGCGATCGTCGTCGCGAACCGCGGCCGGATCGTGCCCCCGTCGGACGCTCCGGCGCCGGCCGGTCGGGGCCTCGCCGACGGGATCGTCGTCACTCCGTCGCACAACCCGCCCGACGACGGCGGCTTCAAGTACAACCCGCCGAACGGCGGTCCGGCCGACATCGACGTGACGGGCTGGATCCAGGCCGAGGCGAACCGGCTTCTCGAGGCGTCCGGTGCCGAGGGCGTGAAGGGGATCGCCCGGATCGCGCCCGACCGCGCGCTCGCGAAAGCCGGTCGACATGACTTCCTCGGTCAGTACGTCGGCGACCTGCCCGAGGTCATCGACCTCGATGCGATCCGCGCGTCCGGCCTCCGGATCGGCGTCGATCCGATGGGTGGGGCGTCGGTTCGTTACTGGTCCGCCATCGCCGACCGCCATCGGCTCGACATCACCGTCGTCAACGACCGCGTCGACCCGCGGTTCGGGTTCATGACCTACGACTGGGACGGCAAGATCCGGATGGATCCGTCGTCGCCCTTCGCGATGGCGGGGCTCATCGCCCGCCGCGACCAGTTCGACCTGGCTCTCGGTAACGACGCCGACGCGGATCGTCACGGGATCGTCACCCCGGGCGCCGGGCTCCTCAACCCGAACCACTTCCTGAGCGCGGCGATCGCGTACCTGTTCGCCGGAGGGGTTGCCCGTCCGGCCTGGGGGCCGGACGTCGCCGTCGGCAAGACGCTCGTCTCCTCGTCGATGATCGATCGAGTCGTCGCCGGGCTCGGCCGGCGCCTCGTCGAGGTCCCGGTCGGGTTCAAGTGGTTCGTGGCGGGCCTCGTCGACGGCTCGCTCGGATTCGGCGGCGAGGAGAGCGCCGGGGCGTCGTTCCTGACCCGCGACGGCTCGGTCTGGTCGACCGACAAGGACGGGATCATCGCCGACCTGCTCGCGTGCGAGCTCACGGCCCGCGCCGGGCGCGATCCCGGCTTGCAGTACGACCGCCTCACCGAGTCGTACGGTGCGCCGGTCTACCGGCGGGTCGACGCCCCCGCGACGCCGGAGCAGAAGGCGGCCCTCGGCCGGCTGTCGCCCGCGGACGTCACGGCCACGATGCTCGCCGGCGACCCGATCACGGCGATCCTGACCCGGGCGCCCGGCAACGACGCCCCGATCGGCGGGCTGAAGGTCGTGACCGCCAACGGCTGGTTCGCCGCACGGCCGTCCGGGACGGAGAACGTGGCGAAGGTCTACGCAGAGAGCTTCCGAGGCGAGGAGCACCTCGAACGGCTGCTCGAGGAGGCGCAGGCGCTCGTGGCGTCGGTCACCGGCGCGCCGGCGCGGGCCTGAGGGGCCGCCGTCGTGGGGCCGAGATCGCCCATCGGTTGGACGCCACCGACCCCGGGGACGACGGCGAGCCGCTCGCGGACGTTCACGGCTGAGGACGTCGAGCTCTTCGCCCGCCTCTCGGGTGATCGCAACCCGCTCCACTTCGACGCGGAGTTCGCGGGCCGGACGCGGCTCGGCGGCCTCGTCGTGCAGGGCGGCCTGACGACGGGGCTCTTCAACGCGCTCGTCGCGATGGACCTGCCGGGGGCCGGCTCCGTCTTCCTCCACCAGGAGTGGGACTATCCCGCGCCGGTGTTCATCGGCGACACGGTCACGGCCGAGGCCACGGTCATCGAGGCCCGGGCGGACAAGCCGATCACGCGCCTGCGTTGCGTGGCCCGCCGCGACGACGGGACGGTCGTCCTCGACGGCGAGTGCCTCGTGTACACGATGCAGGCCGGATGACCGAATCCGCGACCGAGCGGGCCGGGACGGCCGGCGAGGCCAACCCCGAGGCCGCCGGCCGCTGGCGCCAGCTCGCCGTCCTCGCGACCTGCCTCGTCCTGGGCATGGCGCCATGGTTCAGCGCCTCGGCCGTCGCATCGAGCCTGCACGTCGCGTGGGGCGGCGGGTCGCTGGCGTTGCCGCTCCTTGCGGTCGCGGTCCAGCTCGGGTTCGCGGTCGGGGCGCTCGGGCTCGCCCTGACGGGAGCGCCGGACGTGGTCGCGCCGCGCTGGCTGCTCTCGGCCGGGACCGCGGCCGCGGCTCTCGCAAACGTCGGGTTCGCCCTCGTCCCAACGGATACCGCCGCCGCCCTGCCGTTCCGGCTCCTGACCGGAGCCGCGCTTGCCGCGGTCTATCCCGTCGCCCTGAAGGTCGCGGCCGGCTGGTTCCGCCGAGAGCGCGGTCTGGCCGTTGGTGTGCTGATCGGGGCGCTGACGCTCGGCTCGGCGCTGCCGT
>Ga0207646_10004741_pt1 | contig 14643 bp, 9 predicted proteins | sample KBSK5502metaG_FD_184343 | JGI IMG/M metagenome (GOLD analysis project Ga0207646, IMG submission 184343) | Corn, switchgrass and miscanthus rhizosphere microbial communities from Kellogg Biological Station, Michigan, USA - KBS K5-50-2 metaG... | ecosystem: Host-associated > Plants > Roots >... | reverse complement strand
AAACGGCTTCGCGCCTGACGCTAACGTTTGGTGTGAAATAGAAAGGACTTGAAAAGCAAGATATCCAGCGATTACAGTGAGCTTATCTAGCCAATTTCCAAGAAAAGGAGCTCGCTGATGATCGATAGTGAGGTGATCACACTGGCATGCTTTGGGCAATGGGTGCAGTTTCCCAGTGAACGGGCCTTTTACCACTACGCGCAGCAGCATCTGCGAGCCGCCTTTCCACAGTTGCCGGACCGCAGCCAGTTCAATCGGCTCCTGCGCGCGCATCGAGATGCGATCACGCTGTTGGGGCTGTCTCTCGTTGACCTGCTGCATGCCCAAGCGTGCTGCTATGAAGTGCTGGATAGTACCGCGGCGGTGACCCGTGATGCCAAACGACGCGGCACCGGCTGGTTGGCTGGGCAAGCCGATAGCGGCTGGAGCAATCGCATCGGCTGGTATGAAGGCTTTCACTTGCTGCTGTCTGTCACTCCCCTGGGAGTCATCACTGGGTTTGGCTTTGGGTCTGCCAGCACCCATGATCAGCACCTGGCGGCGACCTTGTTTGCCTGTACTGGCTACTTAGCATATCCGTTCCCAAAAAAGCGATAATGATGGCTTTACCAATGCTTCTCCTTTGTATTCAAGCATCAGATAATAGCGATAATGTCTTCTTCATGACTGTTTACTTCCTGATTTTGGAACGGATATGGTAAGTAGCCAGTACACGAGAGCAAGATCATTGTATAACTTGCATAATAATGCCACCTTATTTTTGCGCAACTTGCCTATAGTATCCCCACAGACGGGGGAGTATACTCTCTTGAGAAGGACAACTTGCCTGGCAGGTCCTGAGAAGGACAACGAGTTCTGTGCATGTTGTCTACGTAGATATGAACAATGTGTTGTCAGGTTGGGGCAAAGAAGCCCAGGAGGACGCCGATGACGATGTCCGATTCGATTCCATTGGTGATCGACGTTGAACAGGCTCCGGCTGCAGAAGCAGCAATAGAAGAGCAAACACTCTCTCTGAACGATCCACCCGGCCAACTCACCCGGCAAGCACCCCATCCATCACCAACTACCTATCATCGTTATCAGATAGAGACTGGAGAGGTACCGGATATTGTGCCACTCCCTCCAAAGTTTCGTGTCAAGGTGAAAAAGCATCGCCTGGTTGGTATGGTGCTCAAGGAACTTATCACTCTGAAAGGCGACATCCCGGTCGCATTGAGCCGCCCCTGCGTGTACGGCGTCTTCTCACGACCAGTTGGCGGACTGGCCCCTCGCGAAGAACTGTGTGTCGGCTGCTTGCGCTGCACCATCCAGTATCCGGGTGTCGTGCAGATTATCCCGAACCCAATGCGGCAGTATCTGGGCGATTCATTTGTGAAACCGGACTACGTCGAAACCATCCTGTACGAAGCGCGCACAGGGCGCGTGCGGGTGCGCGGCGCAGGCTACAGAGGAGTCTTTGGCGGCGAGGGTTGGGACGGCCTCTGGACGGATATGTCGGAGATTGTGCGTCCGACGCGCGATGGGATTCACGGGCGTGAGTTCATCTCGACGGTGGTCGATATCGGCGAGAAACCCGCCTTCCTGCGCTTCGACGAGCAAGGCGAGCTGGCAGGCCCTTTGCCAGCAGTCATTTCGACCCAGGTACCTTTCCTCTTCGACACGCCCCTCGACAATGACCGGTCAACACCGCTCGTGCCGGTTTTCGCCAGAGCAGCGCGACAGGTCGAAACCCTTGCGATGGCACCCATAGCATCGATCATCACGCATTCCCTGGAGGGACCGCATGTTGTACCCGTGATTGCAGCGGAAACATGGAACTTGCTTGAGCAGCTCTCCTGGCAACCGCATATGATCGTGCTGGAAGGATGGGACCGGGAGCATTTTGATATACTGCGACAACGCTTCCCTGGCTGCATCGTCTGTGTGCGCGTTCCAATGGATACGAACGTCCTAGAACTGGTGCAGCAGGGTGTGCGTGTGTTTCACCTCACCGCCAATTATCACGGGTATGTCGGAGATCGGTTCATAATGGATCTGATCTTGCAAGCGCATCAGAGCCTGGTCGATGCTGGGATGCGTGAAGAAGTCACCCTCATCGGCGGCGGGGGCGTCGTGCTGGCCGAACATGTGCCGAAAGCCATCATCTGCGGCCTGGATGCAGTCACGTTGGATGTTGCGCTCGCGGTAGCATTGCAAGCCGGCTTTCATGGCGAATGTGTGAATCGGAAAACAGCTTCTTTCTCCTTCCCACGCATGGACATAGGCTGGGGGGTGAAGCGGATTACGAACCTGGCTGTTTCCTGGCGTGATCAGTTGCTGGAAATCCTGGGCACGATGGGTCTGCGAGAGGTGCGGCGGCTGCGGGGGGAGCTTGGACGATGTATGTTCCAGAGAGACCTGGAACGAGAAGTCTTCGGCGAGGAATTGAAATGAAATTGAACGGCAAAACGACTGAAGAACGCATCATTGAAAAGCACCAGGAGGCTCTTCATCATGGCTTTCACACATGGCCCAGCCTGGTCTTTGACCGGCCATCGGCTTTGGGCGACGCGCGCTGGACATCCGATCTCATCCTATCCACCTGGATGCAGGCCGAAACAGGAAAGCCCCCGGACAACGGCCTTGAATATCGCATAGGGCGCTCCGGCGGCGGTTTCGATGCGCTGGCATTCAAGTATCTGCCCAGAGAGCAGTGGATTCCTGAGCAGGAAGTCGTCGATACCTCGATTCCATTGAATCGTCGACCATATGACCGCCACATCTCGATTCCCATTCCCTGGTATGGCGGTGGCATGTCCTATGGCTCCGTCGGTGAGCAGATCATGCTGTCTCGCGCAAAAGCGGCCAGGCAGTTGGGAACGTTCACCTCTTCCGGCGAGGGTGGCTACCCCGAATCGCTGGCTCCTTATGCCGAGCATGTGATTACGCAGGTTGCTACGGGCATGTTCGGCGTGCGAGAAGAGACGATCCTGCGCGCGCCCATCATCGAGTTCAAGTACGCTCAAGGAGCCAAGCCTGGGCTTGGTGGACACCTGCTGGGGGATAAGTCCACGACCGCTGTCGCCAAAATGCGCGAGAGTGTGCCCTGGGTCAGTTTGTTCTCACCGTTTCCGTTCCACAGCGTCTATTCGGTCGAGGATCACAAGAAGCACATCGACTGGATGAAAACCATCCATCCCGACGCGCTCTTGGCGGTCAAAGTTTCGACGCCGGTGGATGTCGACATGGTGGCGATGGGCAGCTACTTCGCCGGGGCGCATATTATCCAGATCGACGGTGGTTACGGCGGCACAGGAGCCGCGCCCGAAATTGCCAAGAAGAACATCGCCATGCCTATCGAGCTGGCCATTCCAAAGGTGCATCGTTTTCTGCTTTCGGAGGGCGTCCGCGACGAAGTTGTCCTGATAGCGGGCGGCGGTATCCGCACGGCTGACGACATCGCCAAAGCGATTGCCCTGGGCGCGGATGGCTGTATTCTCGGTACAGCTGAACTGGTCGCTCTGGGCTGCACGCGCTGCAGCAACTGCGAGCGAGGTCGGGGCTGCCCGTTTGGCTTGACCACGACCGATCCCCAACTCTCGCAACTGGTCGATTCCGATTGGGGAGCCGAGCGGCTGTGCCGCTTCTATACCTCTTTGCAGCGGCAGTTATGTACCATTCTGCGGCACTTAGGGCTGCGCAGCGTGCTTGAGCTTCGGGGCCGCATGGATGTGCTGAGTTATTCAAGAAGAGATGGTCAACATGGATCGCAAGCAACTCATTGAAGCCTTGATTACTTCCCGGCGCTCTCTTCACAAAAGCCCGCTTCCCCGCTACGATAACGAAGCGGAGGGCGGCTGTGGAGTCATCGGCATGGCTGCAAGCACACCTGTTCGTGGCAGCCACCTGCTACAGGCGCTGCAACAGATGCGCAATCGAGGGAATGGCAAGGGAGGTGGCATCGCCGCCGTTGGCCTGGATCCTGAGTTCTTTGGATGCCAGCGCGCCACGCTTGCCAACGATTACCTGCTGGCTGTCGCCTACCTGGATAGCTCGGTGCGCCCGCAAGTAGAAGCAACCTGTATCGAGCCGACCTTCATCGTCGATGCGACATTCCAGGTACCCACCCTGCCAGACTTTCGCTCGATTCCCGGCCTGGAGGTGCAGCCACCGGATGTGTGGTGCTATTTCGTGCATGTACGCCCAGATACGCTGGCGCAGTTCCGGCAGCAGTACGACATCGCCAACAGCGATGATACGGCCATTGAAGACGAGATCGTCTATCAAAATACCTACAGCCTGAATAGCGCATTTTATGCAGCGACCGGTGAGAAGCGCGCGTTTGTGCTGTCACACGGGAAAAACGTGCTCGTCCTCAAGATGGTTGGCTATGGCGATGATGTCGTGCGCTATTACGGGCTGGAAAACCTGCGTGCCCATGTCTGGATCGGGCACCATCGCTATCCGACGAGAGGAAAGGTGTGGCATCCCGGTGGCGCTCACCCGTTCATCGGCATGCACGAGGCCCTGGTGCATAACGGCGACTTCGCCAATTATGCCTCCATCTGCTCCTACCTTGCCCAGCGCAACATCAAACCACTGTTCCTGACGGATACCGAGGTGGCCGTCCTGATGTTCGACCTGCTGCATCGCGTCTATGGCTACCCGCTTGAATATGTCATCGAGGCGATAGCACCAACCACTGAGCGCGATTTTACGCTGCTAGCACCGGCAAAGCAGCGCCTGTATTCCATGCTCCAGGCCGTCCACCTGAGTAGTTCACCCGATGGCCCCTGGTTCTTCCTCATCGCCCAGTCGGATGTCCGTAAGCGCGCCCACCGCCTGGTTGGCATCACCGATACCTCCATGCTGCGCCCCCAGGTCTTCGCCTTGCAGCGCGGCGTAGCCACCATTGGCTTCGCGGCCTCCGAAAAACAGGCTATAGACGCAGTCCTGGAAAGCCTGTCACGGGAAGATACGCGCTTCTGGTCGTGCGCCGACCTCTACTGGAACGCGCGCGGAGGCAGCCATACCGATGGCGGCGCTTTCATCTTTACCGTGCAGGGCGACGAAACCGGCAATACTGTCTTACAGTGCGTGGACAAATTCGGGCGAGTCATTGAGCCTGATCCGACTCGCCACCCGTTGAATACTCATTCCACCGATGGTCACTCACTTGTTCGACATAAAGCGACCTTGCAGTCTCTCCTCCAGCAAGAACTGACGGCTAAGGAATTGTTCGAGCAAATATGCCAGCGTATGCCAGCGTGGGACTACGACGGCGTGCAGGCTTTCCTGGATGTGCTGGAACAAACGGCCAGGAGCGATGACGAGCGAGAGCGCGCCATCGAGACCCTGACACTGTTGATGGACCGCCGGTATTCTATTGGAACAATGAAGAGAAGTTGCCTGCTTGCCATGTTTGACGGCAGCTTTGCCCGGCTAGTGGAATGTATCCGTGACGATCGCTCACCGCTATTCGCCTGTATCGGTTACGGCGACCAGCTTCCAGAATACCAGGGCATGGATGCCGCACTGCTAATTGACGCCCGCGCCTATCCAATCGAGGGGAATGACTCGCTGGCGCGCGCTATAGTAACACTCTACCAGCGCGGCTTTCGCCGGTTCATCGTCGCCAACACACGCGGCCACCGCTTCATTGGTTGTGGCATGGGAGTGCTGTCGGATAACGTGCGCATCGATGTATACGGTTCGCCCGGAGACTACCTGGCCTCAGGCATCGATGGCGCCGAAGTGATCGTTCACGGCAGCGCGCAGGATCAGATTGCCCAGATCATGAAGGGGGGCAAACTGGTCGTCAATGGTGACGTTGGGCAAACCTTCATGTATGGCGCGAAAGGGGGCGACGTGTTCATTCAGGGCAATGCTGCTGGGCGGCCATTAATCAACGCGGTGGGGAAACCGCGCGTCGTCATCAACGGAACCTGCCTGGACTACCTGGCCGAGTCGTTTATGGCCGGCGACCCGCTACATGGTGGGGGCTTCGTCATCGTGAACGGCGTCTCTTTCGACGAAGATGGCACACTGCGCGATATGGATACTCCCTATCCCGGCGGTAATCTCTTCTCGCTCGCCTCAGGCGGGGCCATCTACATTCGCGATCCACACCACAGGGTGACCGATGACCAGCTTAACGGCGGCCAGTTTGCCCCGCTCACCGTCGATGACTGGACGCTTATCCGGCCATATCTCGAGCAGAACGAGTCCATCTTTGGCATCTCTTTAGTCCGCTTGCTCACGGTAGATGGCTCCTCTCACCCTCCCGCGCTGATCTATCGCAAGATTCAACCTGCTGGTCACAAGGCGCTGATGCCGGAGGAGGCCTGGGTGAGACGGGAGGCCTGAGGTTCTCCTCGGTTCTGGATGAGCGCAACTGGTTCTCCCGGTAGAAAAGAAACTTCGAATTGATAGAGAGGAACGGACATACCCAGGCCTTTCGCCTTGAAATACGCCTCCTTATGGGCCCAATAGTTATAAAAGGCCTCCCGCTTTACATCATGGGGCAAAGAGCGCAATACTGCCTGTTCGTTTGGTGAGAAGCTCACTTGAGCTAGCCTCTCGAAATCAAGACCTGCCTGCTTGTCCACTCAGGGCTACTGCAAAAAGAAGCAGCATTGCTCCCAGCCGCGTTGTCCGACGAGCGTCGTAGGGAACCGTCTCAGGAAGTTCGTGAGCGCTACAGGCAAGGATGGAGTTTTGCCTCCATTGCCCGCAGGCTGGGCATGCATAAAAAGACCGTGGCCAAACGTGAAAAACCTTTACCCCAGCTTAGTACCTTCGTGCTAGAAAACTGTGCATGCCCGTGAAACACCGAGAGCGACTATGCTAACTTAAGAAAGCAGTGTCATTGCAATCAATGATGTACCACGAATTTTCAGAGGAATTCACGGCGGCTTCTCGGGAAAGCGTACTTTTCCCCGCTCAGAATTTTCTTGAATAGATGGCAGAGCCTACCACTTCTAGAATCTATAAGGAGGATACACTTAGATATGCAACACCTAAGAAAGCAAACGAGGAAAGAAAAAACGTATGGTCTTTCTTCTTTTTTCCAATCGAGAACGATGGTTTTTTTCCTCTCCTTACTTCTTATCTTCCTTTCCCTTCCTGTTGCGACTTTTCTATTTAGGCAAGGACCAGAACACAGGCTAGATGCAGCAGGATATGATTCAGGACGGGTGGAGGCAGAAAGCGCAAATCTCTCAGGATCAGTGACAACGGGCTATGATGCCAATGCTTCAGGCACCAGCACCACTGCCAACTACATCCAGTTTGGGAGTGGGGCAACCTCATCTCCTACCCCCACCCCCACTTCAACCACAGCAAACTACGGCAATATTTTATGGAGGGGAGATTTTGAAACAGGAGATTTAAGCCAGTGGGCAGGCGTGCATACAGGAAGTGCATGGCAAAGTGATAGTTCAATTGCTGATGTTACCTCTCCTGTCCGTCAAGGCAAGTATGCAGCGCAATTTACCGTCAATACCAATCCCTACGGCAATTCATTTGATAGGGCTGAACTGAGCTCAACTCAAGCAAATACTGGTGGATATCCAGGGCAGGACTGGTACTATTCCTGGTCTACCTACCTGCCATCAAATCCTAATCTTACGACGGGATGGGCAGATTGGACGAATTTAATGCAGTGGATGGACTTGTACCACCAGTGTTCACCTCCGGCCGTGGTATTGATTATGCCTGGGTACAGGAATAATCCACCTAGCGCCAATCCCTTCTTTACTTTCGTAGACCAGCCAATGGATAATCAGAATGGGTGTGCCGCACTCGGTCCCAAGCACCAGTTTTACTTAGGAGATGTCGTGTATGACCAGTGGGTTGACTTTACTGTGCACATAAAGTGGTCAACAGATCCTACGGTTGGGTATGTAGAGTTGTGGAAGAACGGGAAACAGCTGATAACAAAGCAGTATATGAGAACACTCGATACCAGTGGAGGCGTGTACCAAGAGGCACAGCTGTATCGAGGAAATTACTGGAAAGGGACTAATGTCGTCTACCATGATAATGTCATCAGACATGATGCGTATACACCTGGCACCGCAGGGGCATCCACCCTCATCGGAACAGATGGTACGCGAAAAACCACTGCCATGGTAGAAGGCATCCAGGCAGTCCTTGCAGCAACCAACCCCATTACCAGCACCTCTTTGTCCTCTCCTGCTGGCATTGGCGTTGTGAGCTCCCAGTCGCAAGTCTGGGTGGCAAACCGTGGCAACAGCACGATTTCCGTCTTTGACTACAATGGGACACTTCTGAAGACCCTCTCCGGCAACGGCCTCTCAGCGCCCTATGAGCCCACAGCGGTCGGCAACCAGGTGTGGGTACCTAACTCAGGCAACAGCACGATTTCCTTATTTAACCCTGATGGGACAGCTGCCGGTGTCGGTCCGTATTCCGGCAATAGTCTGTCAACGCCAAAGGGGATGATGGTAGTCGGCACGCAAGTCTGGGTGGAAAATGACGGCAACAGCACCATCTCCCGCTTCAACGTCAACGGTACCTCTGCAGGAACAGCCCTCACAGGCATTGCAAACCCCAGAGGCGGGGTGGTGGTGAGTGTCAATGGCACCCAGCAAGTGTGGATCCCAAGCCACGCAGGCAGCATCTACCGCCTTGATACCAATGGGAATCAGGTCGCAGCAACCATTACCGGTAATTCTCTTGCTAATGTCGAGTCCCTGGGACTGGTCGGATCACAAATTTGGGCACCAGATGCCGGCGGTTCAGTCTCTACCTTTAATCCAGACGGGTCAGTGGCCACCGGAAGTCTGGTCACAGATAGTGCCTTTAGCGATATCCATGGGGTTGCCCAAGTTGGGTCACAAGTATGGATCCCTGATACTGGCTCAAATGCGATCTCTATTGTTGCTGCTCCTGCAGGTGGTCCAACACCTACCGCAGGAGTGACACCAACTCCGACGTCACCAGCAGGAGGAGTAACGGCTACCCTTTCTCCAACTGGTGCCTGTGCCCATACACTTCCTTCAGGTACCGGCGTGGCAACAACAAGTATCACGATTCCATCAACAGTGAGCTATGCGTTGTGGACTCGTATGATGGTGCCATCTTCTGCCGCTAATTCTTACTATTTACAGGTTGATAGCGGGTGTCCGTATCTTGTTTCAGATACCACAGGGACAAATTCCTGGGATTGGGTTACCAGTGCGCCAATCACGCTTGCGTTGGCTACCGGATCACACACGATTACCATGGTTGGCAACCAGGCAGGAGTGAAAGTCGATGAGCTGGTCTTTTCACAATCCTGCACCCCAACAGGAACAGGGGATGCTTGTTTTTCACCATCGACTCCAACACCTACGCCTCAACAGCAAACAGCCTCCACCTATCCATCAGGTATTAAAAATGTGTTTGTGGTTGTCATGGAGAATACGGATTGGAGTCAGATTAAGGGAAATACCAACTCTGCTCCATACATTAATGGACTTCTTAGTCGGTCCGATACATCATACGCATCAAACTATCATAACGTTACCCCATCTGAAGTAGCAAATGGGTACCTCCATCCATCAGAACCCAATTATATTTGGCTTGAAGGAGGAACAAATAGTTTTACCGATCATACCTTTACGAACGATAACGATGCAACAAGTGGGAATTATACAACCTCCACGAATCATCTCACAACGCTGCTGCAGAACAAAGGGTTATCCTGGAAAGCATACGAAGAGAGCATGCCCTCTGGCTGTCCCATTACCTCGTCAGGTAACTACGCAGCTAAACATAATCCCTCAGTTTTCTTTACTGATGTGTCTGGCAATCCTCCTTCAGCAACAAATACCAACTGTTCTTCGCATGTCGTTCCGTTTACCCAGCTTGCAACTGATTTGCAAAACAACACTGTTCCTTCTTACTCCTTTATCACGCCAAATCTCTGTGATGATATGCACAGCAATTCCTGTAGCGGGTCAAATGATCCAATTCACCAAGGAGATAGGTGGCTTTCTATCAATCTGCCAACCCTCCTGAATTCTGCTGCCTACAAAAATGGTGGCGCGGTATTTCTTACCTGGGATGAAGACTCAGGCTCAACCACCAACCACCCGATTGGCATGATTGTTCTGTCTCCTCTGGCCAAAGGGAACGGGTACACCAACACCACCCTCTATTCTCACTCCTCCTTTGTCAAAACAGCGGAAACCATCTTTGGTCTTTCACCTCTTCTTGCGCATACCTCTTCTGCCACTGATCTTTCTAATCTCTTTGTTACATCTGGTGGTTTAACACCAACTCCCACTCTTTCACCAAGTCCGACACCGACGAATACGCCTCCACCTGCTTTTCTGGCGCAGGATACCTTCCAAAGACCAAACCAGACCTACTGGGGGACTGCATCAAATGGAATGACCTGGGGAGGTGATGCAAATACTTCAAGCAGTTTTTCAATCAACAATAACGCTGGTTTGATAAAACCCTCTTCTGCCGCAGATTTACATGCAGTGTTAGGATCATCTGTTGCTAATGCTGAGGTGCTCATGAGCGGATCCATGACAGCTATAGGAGGAGGTGCTAATAGCTTAGGAGTAGTCCTGCGATGGAGCAACAAGTCTAACTATTATCGTGCTGTTATTAACGGAAGGTATCTGGTCATGCAAAGAGTTGTGAACGGATCAATGACCAAACTAAAGGGCACATTCTTTCGTGCATCTCCCAATACGTCCTACACCATTCGTTTTAATGCAAACGGCACGACCCTATCAGTAAAAGCATGGCAAACAGGCACAATAGAACCTGCAAATTGGATGGTAACCGCTACAGATAGTACATTCTCTTCAGGTCAATGTGGCATAAGGACATATCAACAGGGTGGGACTAGCGAAACAATTACGTCATTTCAGGCAAAACAGTTATAGGAGTCATTACGAATTCACTGCCGTACAGTATGAGTTGAATGGAGTGTCAACGGTTGGGCTTTTTGAAACGAGGAAAACCCCTATGATCAGATTGATGGAAATCAACCTGAAGTATTAGCTCTTTTCCAGACTCTTATATAATCAATTTCGTAATAGCTGGGGAACGAAGTTGAAGCATCTGGTGCACTAGGCGAAACTCCACCCATTGCTAAATTCGCCAGGGTTTGTGAATTATTGCTGCCCCCCTTTCTGAGAAACCAGGAGGGCAAGAGCTTCGTGAGGAGAGGAGGCGAAATGGCGTCTGGTAGCGGTGATCTGAGAGGAGCCGGAGCGATGGATCAAGGTGATGACCAGATTACGCAAGGCGGCCATAATCTGGGGGGCATGACCGGTGCGCAAGCGGGAACGGTCTTCGCCAAAGCTGACATCGCGCACATAGTGCGAACGTTTTTGGTAGCTAGGCAAGAGGGATCGCTCCCTCCTGCCCGCCTTCAGAACCGGACATGAGAGCTTTCCCCTCATCCGGCTCCTCAATGAGATGGCTCGTGTCAGGAGCACCCCATGCATGCTTCTTTGCATGACGTTGATCGTGGCAATGCCGATGTAAGGCGAAAAGATTACTGAGTGCATCCGTTCCCCCTTCACTTCGAGGGGTGATGTGATCGATCTCTATCAAATCGCTTTCGGCAAAGTAGAGTTCACACCAACGACATTTGCCTTGTTGTTTGTGCAGCAAGGCTCCCAGTTTGCTCCTGGTGAGCGGATGAGATTGTTGCAATCTCTTGGCCCAATAGAGCAGGTTTCCATCAAATGGGCTGGCGCTCCCTTTGACCTTCACATGGCGTTGGATCGCGGTTGCGGCGTGATCGCTGAGGTAGCGACCACCCGGCGTAGCAAACCGCCAGTGATCTTGTCCCATGGTTCGCCAGTAGCGCGTCCGTATCCAACTCGCGGACTTGCGCGTGTGTCGGCGTTTGGCCCATCGCAGAAGAAGACGGAATAAGTGGTAGTCGCAATCATTCAGGGTTTTCTTGGCGGCGACACTGCGATAGTAGCGTGACCATCCACGTATCTTTGGGTTCAATTGCCCAATGAGTGCGTCTTGAGAAAGTCCTGTTCCTGCGAGCACCACCGTTCGTAAGGCTTCTCGATGCCGTTTGATGGCTTCCTTACTGGGTCGAATGAGCGTTTTGAAGCCGAGCCGTTTGCCGTTCTGTGTTCCTGAATGGTGTCTGCCAACAGGATATTGCCGGATCTCGAACCCTAAAAAGTCAAAGCCAGGGGGTTCTGTTTCCAGGGCTTCGAGGGTATGGACTACCCGGGTTTTGCTGGGCTTCATCTCCAATCCCATGTCTTTGAGCCAGCGTTCCAATACGCTTCTGGCTTGCTCGATCCCTTCGCGGGTTCGATAGAGCACCACCAGATCATCGGCGTAGCGAACCAGCCTGGGTTTATCCTTGCCCTTGTAGCCTTGCTGGATAGCGTGGGCCATGCCATGCAGAGCAACATTGGCGAGTAAAGGACTCAGCGGGCCTCCTTGCGGGGTTCCTGCTGTGGTTGGCTCGAACACGTTGTCTTCCAGGACTCCTGCTTTGAGCCAGGCTTTGATGGCGCGTCTCATCGCGGGAAAGGTCTGGAGTTTGTGTAAGAGTGCTTCGTGATTGATCTGGTTGAAGCAATTCGCGATATCTGCATCCAGCACATATTTGGACTGTTTGCAGATGTAAATGAAAATGGCTTGGATAGCATCTTGAGCTGATCGACCGGGACGAAAGCCGTAACTGTCAGCTTCAAACTGTGCCTCCCATTCGGGTTCCAGGGCCAGTTTCACCAGGCATTGATGAGCGCGGTCCAGCATCGTGAGGATGCCTAACGGCCTTTTCTCCGCCTTTCCCGGCTTGGGTATCCAGACTCGTCTGGTTGGTTGGGGTTTGATCCTTTTGTGGTGACGAAGGTGTTGGACCAGCGCCAGTCGTTGTGCTGGTTTGACGGATTTGACTCCATCGACTCCTGCGGTTCGCTTGCCCTGGTTATCCTGCGTCACCCTGCGTACTGCTAGCGTCCGGGCCGCTTTCGATTTCATGAGTAATCGTTGGAGATTGTGGACTGCTTTGTCATTACCACGAAGAGAGGCTTGATAGATCCGTTTTTGCAGTCGGTACACCTTTCGTTCTAGCTTGCGCCAGGGAATCTGTGCCCAGTCTTCGATTGGTTGTTCTGCAACCATCGCTTCCGTTTCTTTCCTGTGACTCATAGCTCTATCCTCCATCTCACCGTACCGATGTCAGCGTATCCTCTAGCTTTCCCAGAGGCCTTTGCTTTTTCGGCAATCCTTCGCTCCGATAGCTTGCGGTTGGTTGCCTGCTCTCTGGATCGACCACCGGAGAGAGCTATCGGAGGGTTACTCCGTTCCGATCAGGTGTTTTGCGTTCCGGTAGGTTCGTCTCTATCCGCCGGGTCAAGGGGGTGAAGTCGAGAGCCGCATCGATGTTCTCGACCCCTATGTGACCGTGACCATTTTGGTCAGAGCCTCTTACCTCGCGTTGGCTCTTTCACTGTAACGACGGTTCATCGAGCGTTCGCTCGCGCTAACCATAGGAACCTGCGTAGCGGAGACCATCAGGTCGAGGTCCAGACTCTTCCGCATTTCTCCCTGCTTCACGGATTGAGTTAAACTAAGCAAGAGAGTCGCCTCTCTTACTTGTCTTCAGAACTGTGCGTGCTGATTTCTCCGCACACGGCTCCTCAACCATATGGTCCTTGTCATGGATACCTTTGGCTTGCAGTTCTGCATGCCGTTGATCATGGCAATGTCGATGGAGAGCTTGAAGGTTCGCAAATGTCTCTGTGCCTCCCAGACTGAGAGGGAAGATGTGATCTACTTCTATCAAATCCCCATCCTTGAAGTACAGCCCACAATATCTACATCGCCCTTTATCGCTTTTCAGCAGCTTTCCGACTGTGCTGTGTGTCATGGGATGCTTTCTCAGTCGTTGTGCCCAATAGATGAGATTACCATCATAGGGGCTTGCTATCCCCCGAACCTTGATGTGGCGTTGGATGGCAGTATGCGTATATCTCCAGAGGGACATCTTTTCCGTCCCGAATGTCCACCCCTTTCCCTGGTTCAGTAACCAATATCTTCTCACTATCCATGCCATGTTTTTGTTCGGGTGTCGGCGTTTGGCCCATCGTCGAAGTTTGTTGTAGAGAAGGGCATCACATTTTGCGAAGACTCTTTTACTGACCACGGTACGGTAGTAGTTGGTCCAGCCTCGTATGATGGGATTGAGATCTCGTATGAGTGTCTCTTGGGGAGCCGCTCGGAGTTCTCGTATCTTCTCTGCGACTTTCGTCGTATGTTCTTTGATGGCTTTCTTACTGGGCTTGATGATGGTTTTGTAGCCGAGGGGGTTTCCATATGAGTTCTTCCCCGTATGGGTTTTTCCTACTGGGAATTGCCGAATGGAGAACCCTACAAAGTCAAACCCTACATTTCCTTGATGGATTTTGAGCGTATGGCTGACCTTCGTTTTACTCGGCTTCAGTTCCAGTCCCATGTCCTTGAGCCATGAGGTAGCGATGGTCTGCGCTTTTTGGATGCCTTCTTCCGTTGGGTGCAAAAGTCGGGTAGCCGGAGGAGCCTCACGACTCCCCGGCCCCCTCAGAACCGTGCGTGCGCCTCTCAGCGCACACGGCTCAAGCACATCACGTACAGCACGGCTCCTCTTGCTCTTTGTGCTTTGATCGT
>Ga0207646_10004739_pt1 | contig 14649 bp, 11 predicted proteins | sample KBSK5502metaG_FD_184343 | JGI IMG/M metagenome (GOLD analysis project Ga0207646, IMG submission 184343) | Corn, switchgrass and miscanthus rhizosphere microbial communities from Kellogg Biological Station, Michigan, USA - KBS K5-50-2 metaG... | ecosystem: Host-associated > Plants > Roots >... | reverse complement strand
GCGAAATGGTCGTGGCACCGGATCAACCATCCGGACTTCGTCCAGCCGGAACGCTCGATGTCCATGATCGGTGGCTGAGGCTCGACCCCTCGCCGCTCAGGCCGGCAGGTTCTCAAGCCGCAACCGCGGGATCGGGTCGCCCGGTTCGAACCCCAAGATCTGCGCGTAGAAGGAGAGTTCGCCTTCGTGTGCGCGGATGATCGACTCCGTCTTCCGGAACCCGTGCTGCTCTCCCTCGAACAACAGGTATGCGTACGGCAGGAGCTTCCGCCGGAGCGCTTCCACGATCAGCTCCGCCTGCGCGGGTGGTACGACCACGTCCTCCGCACCCTGGAGGACGAGCATCGGAGTTCGCAGGTCGTCCACGAAGTTGATGGGGCTCCTGGTCCGGTAGCGTTCGGCTTCCTGCGGGTAAGGGCCCACCAGCGTGTGGAGGTACTCGCACTCGAACTTGTGCGTGCCGCCTTCCATGAACGGGACGAGGTCGGCGAGGCCGTAGTAGCTGGCGCCGGCGGCGAATTGGTCGTGGAACACCAACGCACACAGGGTGGTGTAGCCGCCGGCCGAGCCGCCCCGGATCAGCAGCCGATCGCCGTCGGCCGAGCCCTGCTCCGCCAGGTGGCGAGCGGCGTTGATGCAATCCGCGGTGTCGAGGATGCCCCAGGTTCCGTTGAGCCGTTGCCGGTACGCGCGACCGTAGCCGGTGCTGCCTCCGTAATTGACGTCGACCACGGCGAACCCGCGGCTGGTCCAGAACTGCGTCTGGAGCGAGAAGGTCGGCGTCGACTCCGACGTCGGACCGCCGTGACTGATCACGATCAGGGGCGGCCGCTCCCGCTCGGGAGCGCGGAACGCCGGGTTCGTGGGCAGGTAGACGTGGGCGAACGCCGTTCGGTCACCGTCGGTAGGGAACTCGAGCTGCCGCGGGATCGAGAACAGGGCCGCATCCACCTCGATGGACCCACTCTCCCGCAGCACGTCGACGGCTCGGGTCGTGAAGTCGAGCAGCACCACCTGCTCCGGGAGATCCGGACCCCCGGCGATGAACGCGATGTGCGAACCCTCGGCAACCAACGCCGGGTAGCTCACGGCGGTGTGGGGGAGGTCGAGATCGACGAGCTCACCGGTCGAGGGGTCGAGCAGCGCGGTGTGCTGCACTCCGCCGCTGCCGTAATGACAGGCGATCCGCCCGTCGGCGAGGAACGCGTACGACGATCCGCCGAAGACCCAGTGCGGCCACCCGAACTCGGCGGCGCGCGGACACACGGTCTCCCGTGTTCCGGCACGCTCCCGCTCCAGGTTCCACCAGCCGCTGCGATCGCTGACCCAATACAGCTCGCCCGTCGGGCTCCAGGACGGCTGCCAGATCGACTCCTCGCCGTCGCGCCCGGCCACCGCTCGTGGCTCACCGAGCGAGCCGTCGGGCGCGAGCTCAGCGTCGAATAGCTCGCAGCCGTCCCATGGCATCCACGGCAGATCCCACGCCAGCCAGGACATCCTGGCGCCATCCGGAGAGATCCGGGGATCGGAGTAGAAGTCCCTCCCCGACGCGACGACCCGCGGCTCCGCCGAGCCGTCGGTGGGGATCGCGACCAGTTCGTTCGTGACGTCCTGGGGAACGCGCTCGCCGGCGTGTCGCTCGCGGACGCCGATCCACGTGGAACCGTCGGGCGTGAGACGTCCGTCCGCGTAGCGCTGCGAGCCTCCGGTCTCCGGGGTGATCACGACCGGCTCGCCGCTCCCCGGGACGTGACGGTAGAGCCGTTGATCGGTGAACTCGGAGAAGTAGACGGTGCCTCGATGGACGACGAAGGCGCCGCCGCCGTACTCGTGAACCCGCGTGCGGACGTTCGTCCCGGCCGGGACGACCTCGACCGGCGAGGAGAACGCGTCCGCTCGGACGAGCGCGATCCGGCCGTCCTCGTCCGGCCGGGTCTCGGTCCAATACACGAGTCCGTCGTCGAACCAGATGGACCCGAGCCGGACGGACGAGCTCGCGAGCATGGCCGGCGTGATGGCAGAGGACCAGCTCCCGTATGGTGCGACGCGAGGCTGGGTCACGTCGGAGGCCGTCCGACGATCACCCGCGTGATCTTCAGGTCGCCGCCCTTCGTGCTTCGAACGTCGCGGAACCCGCCGTCCGCCATCACCCTCTTCACGTCGCGAGCACGATCCGGGTCGGTCTCCATCAGGAGCCACCCTTTCCGACGGAGCCACGCCGGCGCTTCCGCGACCGTCTGACGGACGAAGCCCAGGCCGTCGCTGCTTCGATCGGTCAGCGTGTGCACCGGCTCCCAGTCCTTGATCTCGTCGGGCAGGTCGTCGACCTCGTCCATCGCGACGTACGGCGGATGGACCGTGATCACGTCGACCGCGCCCGCGATCGTCTTCGGGAGTCCTCCGAAGACGTCGCCCGTGGCGAAGCGAACCTTCAGACCCAGCCGGCGGGCGTTCCGGCGCGCGAGCTTGACGGCGTCCTCGGACAGATCGGTTCCGTACACCGTGGCGTTCGGGACCTCGCTCGCGACCGACAACGCGATCGTGCCGGCGCCCGTCGCGAGGTCCACATGCACCGGCGATCGGCGTCCGCGCAGCCGCTTGATGGCTTGCTCCGCGAGGTACTCGGAGGAATCGCGTGGGACGAACACACCCGGCTCCGAGATGAGCTCCAACCCCCGGAACTCCGTGTACCCCTTGATATAGGGGAGCGGCTCGCCGGTGGCCCGCCGGGCGATGAGTCCAAGGAATCCGTCGCGTTCGGCGTCCCCGATCCGGTCGTCGGGGTCGGGCTCCTCGCCCCCCATCACGAACGCGAGGAGGTCTTCCGCTTCGATCCGCTCTCGGCCCTTCTGCCAATGGTCGATCGCTTCGGACGCCTTGAGCTCCGCGACCGCGGTCCTGATCAGCTTGCGGGCCCTCATCGGCCGCCCATGCTAGCGGGTCGGCTCGTACACTCGGGTCGTGCCGACCCCCACGGATCGCGCCAAGGGAACGAGCGCGGCGCCGAAGACGTCGACCACGGCGCGGAACGCGCGCGGGACCCGTGCGAAGAAGCCCGCGGATTCGCCGGAGATCAAGCTCACCGGTGACCGGCTCGTCGTGCGGGCGTCGGAGAACGGCGAGCGTCGGACCTCGGCAGGCCTGCTGATCCCGGCCACGGCCGTGCCCGCGCCCAAGCGCCTGTCGTGGGGCGACGTGACCCTCGTGGGACCCGAGGTTCGCGTCGCGAAGGAAGGTGATCGGGTCCTGTTCCTGCCGTCCTCGGGACTGGAGGTCGAGCTGGACGGCGAGGACCTGGTCCTCCTGCGCGAGCGCGACGTCCAGGCGGTCTCCTCCCAACCGGCCGCGCGGGACCGAGCACCGGGTCAGTACCTCTAAGCGTCCAACCGCAGGCTACGCGGGCACGAAGCTGAGACGCACGGTGCGTTCGTCGTTGTCACGGTTGGGGTCGATCAGCACCACGGACTGCCACATGCCGAGCTGGACCTGGCCGTCGAGGACGGGAACCGTGAGCGACGGTGCGGCGAGGACCGGCAACAGGTGATCGCCACCGTGTCCCTCGCTCCCGTGCCGGTGGGCGTACCGGTCGTCGCGCGGCAGGATCCGGGCTAGGAGCTCGTCCAGATCCGCCTCCGAGCTGCTGCCCGTCTCCATCAGCGCGAGCCCCGCGGTCGCGTGCGGCGCGAAGACGTGGACCAGACCGTCTCCCCCCGCCTCGCGCGCGAACGCGCGGACGCGATCGGTCAGATCGCTCACGCGCCGGTCCCGCGTGACGACGCGGATCGTCTCGGATCGCATCGGTTCCTCCTCCCGGATCAGCCGTAGCCGACGAAGGTCGGCTCCGCGAGCACCTCGACGTGCTCGGCTTCGTGGAAGGCATCGAAGCCGAGGCGCCAGGCGGAGGCGGGCCAGCGATACTCGGCGACTCCCTCGAGCACGCGATAGACCGCCGTGTAGAGCGTCCCGAACCCGTGCGCGTACGACGTGGAGAACAGAGGCGCCCGCAGGAAGCTCTCGGTGAACGCGGCGGCGTCGATCGCGGGATCCTCCAGCGACCGAACGATCGCCTGCTCGCGTTCGATCGTGCGGGTCGCGCGGGCCTGCTCCGGCCACTCGACGATGCCCTGGTGATTGGTGGCGGCCGGGAAGTCGCGGAAGATCGGCTCCCGGTCGGGCGCGAGGTACGCGGTGAGGACCCGCCCGTCGCGGTCGACCAGTGTCAGGTTGTGGCTGAGCGAATACGGCAAGCGCGCGAGCGTCGCCCGAGCCTCATCGACCGTCGTGCACGTCTCCAGCACGTACCGGGTCACGATCGGGATCCCGAAGCCATCGCCCAGAACCTGCCTCCCACCGAACGTCAGGGAGACGGCCAGCCCGGCGTCGTTCATCCCGTCGAGGAGTCCCCACAGGCAATCGCTCATGCCGATCACGCGGCGCTCGAGCAAGCGCGTTGACCAGACGATGCCCTCGAACCGCGACGGCGCGTAGTCGTAGTTGCGGGCGAGCAGCGGTCCTCCCTCGCGCGTCCACGCACCCTGCGAGCACGCGGCGAGGTACGGAGGCGGTCGGTAGAGCGACAGCATTCGCGCCGCGAGATCGCCGCCGCCGGCCAGCTCGACGACCCGCTCGTACGCTGGCACGAGCTCCGGCATGTGCGCGCGGAGCTTCCTGGCGCTCGTCGCGTACGACGGGCGCGCCTCCTCGCCCTCGCGGAGGAACCACTCGCGGTAGTGCGGCCATCGCTCCTCGAAGACGGCGCGCCAGCGTTCGCCGAGCTCGAGCTCCTCGATCGAGCGGAACGTGAACGGGAACATGCGCATGGCCGGGCAGATGCTCGCAGGAGGACGCGCGTGCGTCGAGCATCTTCAGAGGAGCTTGAACCCGAACGGCTCCGGCTCGTGGGTCGCCGGTTCGTCGGGATCGAGCGGAGCGCTCGCGTACTGCGCCTTGATCCCGGAGATCCAGCTCCTGGCGCGGTCGCGGAGCTCGTGCTCGTCGTTCATGAACCGGCCTCGGGTCACCAGGATGCCCAGGTCGGCGCCCGGGTAGCGGTACTGCCCAGCCCCAGCGATCCTCAGGAAGAAGGCCTCCGACTCGTCGGAGACCGTGTGCCAATCGGTGACTCGCCGGTCGAAGCGCAAGGGGCCGGCGTCGGGCATCGTCCAGATGCCCGACGCCGGCGCCTTCGTGATCCGCTCGGTCACGTCCTCGGTCTGCTTCAGGATGAATTGGGTCCACTCGTCCAGGTTCTGGACCTGGGCCCAGCGTTCGTTCAGCTCGTCGACGTCGATCTCGTACTCGACGTCCATGAACTCGAGCAGGTGGAACAGGAACAGCGGCATGTCGCCGTAGGCGACGGCCGTCACGTTCGTGATGCTCGACGCGCCCGTCACGCGGGGGTTCAGCTCACCGAGCCAGAGGTCGCCCGTGTCGGCGTCCAGCAGGAAGTCCAGCTCGAAGTACCCGCGGTAGCCCTCCTGTCGAAGCCGCTCGCCCATCGCGATCGTCCGTTCGCGGGCGACGCGCCGCTGCTTCTCGGTGAGCAGGTCGGGCGAGACGTCGTCACCACACCAGCCCCCGTCGTACGGCGTGAGCTCCTCGAACCCGACGAGCTCAGCCATCAAGGGACCGACCAGCGTCCCGTGCCTGGTGATCACCCCCTCGATCGCGAGCTCCCGCGGTTCGATCCGCTTCATCACCTTCAAAGATTCGCCGGCGACCTTTCGCTCGTGACGGTCCCAATCGCGCCCGTTGGCGATGAAGTAGGTCGTCTGGCCGGAGTCGCCGTACGGGGTCTGGACGACCAGGTCGTCCCCGAGCCCACCTGCGCGTGCGAGGGAGACGAGCTCCGCGTACGTCGTCGCGGTGCCCATCGTGTTCGGGACGCTGGGCACCCCGGCGTCGTTGCCGAGCCGCGTGGTCTCGATCTTCGAATCGAGCCGGTGGCGGAGGGTTGCGGCCGGGAACGCCACGTCCAGGTCGAGCTCGTCGGCGAGCTGCTCGGTCTCGGCATCGAACATCAGGAACGCGGCCTTGCCGGGACCGTGCGCGGAGATCAGGTCGCCGACCTCCTTGTGCCCCAGCAGGTAGTTGACGATCTCCTCGATCGACCCGAACGTCCGCGGGGTCTGCTCCCGGGGGACGAACACGTTCGGATGCCAGCCATCGAAGGAGTCGTAGTAATTGATGAACTTGAACGTGCGGACCCACCGATCGATCCCGAGCAGGTTGAACGCGGTCGCGCTCACGAAGTACACGGGCGTCTGCGTCGTCCGGAAGAAGTTGCGGATCGCGGGCATCCCGGTGAGGGGCTTCGTCTGGACCACCAGGCTCGGTGCGGACGGAGGGGGCGACGGGTGCCCGGGGGTCGGTGCGCCCAGCCGGGGGATCAACCAGCGAGCGACTCCCGCGAGGGCCGCGACCCCGACCACCCACCAGAGCCCCTCCACGCTCACCAGCGCCTTCCCCGGATCAACCCGCCGGCCTGGGCCGTCTGGACCACGCCGCGAAACGTACACCCGCCCTCGCCCGCCGGTCACCTCCTTGACGTATCCATGTAATGATGTAATCTATGCGCATGACTGAGAAGAGCGACTTCCACGAGCACCTCGAAGGATGGTTCGCCGGGCGGCTCCCCTCGGAGTGGTTCGTCGGACCGATCGACGTGACGTTCGACCGCGACGAGATCCTCGTCGTCGGGACGTTGGCCGAGCCCGAGCTCCCTAAGGACGCAGGCCCGGAGACACGGACCGCGGCCGCCGACGCGCGGATCTCCGGGTTCCGCGAGGACACCCGCGCCCAGCGGATGCGGATCGCGGACGAAGCCGAACGGCGCTTCGGCCGCAAGATCAGCTGGGGTGCACGCTGTGCGGATCAGCGCCAGCTCTTCACGACCCTCGCGATCCCCGCGATGACGCGGCTCCGGATGCCCGAGCGAGAGGTCCTGGACACGTTGGTCGATGCTGGCGTCGCGCGTTCGCGCAGCCACGCGCTCGCCTGGTGCGTTCGCCTGGTCTCGGAGCGGCAGGAGGAGTGGCTGGCGGATCTCCGCGAGGCACTCAAGCAGGTCCAAGAGGTCCGGAAGGAAGGGCCGAAGGACTGAGCGAGGCCTGAGCGCGATCGTCCCGATCGTGCTGTTCTTTCCGCTCCGGTCAAGCCGTCCATCCCGGATGCCGAGACCCAAGTATGGGTCCGGGGGTCTGGTTCGGTCGTCGTTCATGTGTGCCCTTGACGGTCCTGGCCGTCGTACTGATCGCCTCGTTCGCATCGGCGGCATCCGCACAGGCAACCGTCTCCTCCGGGAACCTCGTGATGCCCGATCGGTGGGATCCGAGCGCCGGTGAGGCGGGATCCGGGATCCCGGCGCTCCCGGTCGTCTATCCGAGCCCACCGAGCGGGCGGACGCTGACGGCGACGGCCGCCCCGACGATCCGGTTCTCCGATCTGACGGCGTCGGACGCGTGGGCGAAGGACGGCATCCGGTTCGTCGCCGCGACGAACGATTGGATGCGGGACTTCGCCGCCAACGCCGACGGCACGTACCCCTTCCGTCCGCACGCGATCGAGACGCGCAAATACCTGGCCCGCTCGATCGTCCGGGCGTTCGCTCCCGACGAGGCGCCCGACCCCTCGATCGTGTTCCCCGACCTCGACGCCTCGAGCGCCTGGTGGCGATACGCCGCGGTCGCCGTCCGGCATGGGTGGATCGCCCGGAAGGCGGATGGATCGTTCGCGCCGGACGACCCGGTCACGATGATCATGCTCCACCGGGCGCTCGTGCTCGCTCTTGGTCTCCAACCCGCCGCCGTCGCCCTCAACCACCTGCACACCCGTGCCGGGACCACGTTCCGCCTTCCGGCGGGCTTCGGCACGACGCTCTTGGGGATGCGCTTGAACCTCCGCTACAACGCCCCGACCGGCTCTGAGGCGATGGACGTTGGGCCAACCGACCTCATGCCGAGGACCCAGGTCGCGTACTCGCTCTGGCGCGCGACGACCCAGCCCAGCTGGAGCGTCGGCGATCTGCTGACCCAGTACGCGAACATCGAGCTGCCGAACCTCGGGCCGAGGATGCTCCGCATCGTGCAATGGGGGATCCGCTACGTCGGCTATCCGTACGTCTGGGGCGGTGAATGGGGGTTGTCCTCACCGGAGCCGGCGGCGCTCGGCGGGCAACCGCGTTCCGGCTTCGATTGCTCCGGGTTCGCGTGGTGGCTCCTGCGCGCGGACGACAACAGCAGTTGGAAGGTCGCCCCGCCCCGGCCGTACACGGGCTGGGCCCTGCCGCAACGGACGTCGGCCGACATGGCGGCCATGACGACCACGAGGATCCCCTATCGCCACCTCCGCCCCGGCGACCTGATGTTCTACGACGGGGACGGTGACGGCACCGTCGACCACGTCGACACGTATATCGGCAACGGGTACTCGCTGGACTCGAGCAGCACACCCGGCGGCGTCACGATCATGTGGGTCGGCGACGGCTGGTACCGCCAGCACTTCAAGTTCGGTCGCCAGATCCTTCCGATGCCCTGACCGACACTCGGTCGGCCTCGATCGCCACGTCCAGCGCCGAACGCTCGCGATCCGTGATCGGCCTGGACCTCCGGCTGCCGGCATCGTGGGAGACGATCACCGACTCCGACTCGGCGGCGAGCCACCCGGCCTTCGCCCGGATCGTCTCCGCCGTCCGGATCGACGACGTTCCGTATCCGGTGCTCCAGCACGCGACGGCGACCGACCCTTCCTCGAGCGAGAGCGCGCGGCGGAAGTCGATCGCGACGCGAGCGATCACGAACCCGACGTCCTCACCGAGGGTCCGGCGGACCCACCGATCGCGGCATTCCTCGAGGTAGGTGAGGTAGACGGCATTGTTGACGTGGCCGTAGTTGTCCACGTCGCGCCACCTGATCGCGATCTCGATCTGCTCCACGGGGGCGGAGCATACGGCCCCGGGATCGCGAAGGCCCCGGGCGCATGCCCGGGGCCTTCGCTCGGAGAGAGGGGCTCCACCCGGTCGTTCGGTTCGGCGGCCCCGACGGTTCAAGGGCGGATGTTGCGGTTCCGTGACGGAACGGGCGGGGCCCGGGCGCATACGCGCCAGGGCCCCGCCTACCGCTTCCGGTCGGATCAGAAGTCCATGTCGCCGCCACCGGGCATGCCGCCCGCCGGCGCCTTCTCCTTCTCCGGCTTCTCGGCCACGATCGCCTCGGTCGTGAGGAACAGGGCCGCGATCGAGGCTGCGTTCTGCAGCGCCGAGCGCGTCACCTTCGCCGGGTCGACGACACCGAACTTGATCATGTCGCCGTACTCACCGGTGGCCGCGTTGAGCCCTTGGCCCTCGGGGAGCGAACGCACTTTCTCGACGACGACCCCGCCCTCGAGGCCGGCGTTGTGGGCGATCTGCTTGAGAGGCTCCTCGAGCGCTCGCCGCACGATCGCCGCGCCGGTGAGCTCGTCCCCCTCCAGATCCACCTTGTCGAGTCCGGTCTGCGCGTTCAGCAACGCGACGCCGCCGCCGGGAACGATCCCCTCTTCGACGGCCGCCTTCGTGGACTGCACCGCGTCCTCGATCCGGTGCTTCTTCTCCTTCAGCTCGACCTCGGTGGCAGCGCCGACCTTGATCACCGCGACGCCACCGCTCAGCTTCGCCAGGCGCTCCTGGAGCTTCTCGCGGTCGTAGTCCGAGTCGGTCTTCTCGATCTCGGCCTTGATCTGGTTGATCCGGCCCTGGATGTCCTCGTCCTTGCCGCCACCCTCGACGATCGTCGTGTCGTCCTTCGTGACGACGACCTTGCGGGCCGATCCCAGCAGATCCATGGTGGTGTTCTCGAGCTTCAGGCCGACCTCTTCGGAGATGACCTGTCCGCCCGTGAGGATCGCGATGTCCTGGAGCATGGCCTTGCGCCGGTCCCCGAAGCCGGGGGCCTTGACGGCCGCGCTGGGGAAGGTGCCGCGGATGCGGTTGACGACGAGCGTCGCGAGGGCCTCACCCTCGACGTCCTCGGCGATCACGACCAGCGGCTTGCCTGCCTGCATGACCTTCTCCAGAAGCGGGAGGAGATCCTTGACCGCCGCGATCTTCTGGTTGGCGATCAGGACGTACGGGTCCTCCATCACGGCTTCCATGCGCTCCGCGTCCGTCACGAAGTAAGGCGAGATGTAGCCCTTGTCGAAACGCATGCCTTCGGTGAACTCGAGCTCCATCCCGAAGGTGTTGGACTCTTCGACGGTGATGACGCCGTCCTTGCCGACCTTGTCGACGGCCTCGGCGATCTTCTCGCCGATCTCGGGGTCGGCCGCGCTGATCGCGCCGACATTGGCGATCTCGTCCTTGGAGTCGACGTCCTTCGCGACCGTCTTGATCCGCTCGACGGCGAGCTCGACGGCCCGCTCGATGCCGCGCTTCAGCGACATCGGGTTGGCGCCCGCTGCGACGTTCCGCAGGCCTTCCTTCACGATCGCCTGCGCGAGCACCGTCGCCGTGGTCGTGCCGTCGCCCGCGACGTCGTCGGTCTTCTTGGCGACCTCCTTGACGAGCTCGGCGCCGATCTTCTCCATCGGGTCGTCGAGCTCGATCTCCTTGGCGATCGAGACACCGTCGTTCGTGATCGTGGGCGCGCCCCACTTCTTCTCGAGGACCACGTTGCGACCCTTCGGGCCGAGCGTGATCTTGACCACATTGGCGAGCTGGTCCATCCCGCGCTCGAGGGCCCGACGGGCTTCCTCGTCGAAGCTGATGAGCTTCGGTGCCATCCCTTGCCTCCTTCGGTTCGGTTCTCAGATCCGGCTGCCGACTGCTAGCACTCGACAGGTGCGAGTGCTAAGGATGGTAGCTCCGGGAGCCGAGAACTGGCAACGCGAGCCGGGACGATAGGCTTCGACCCCCATGAGCGAGGATCGGGGCTGGGTTCGACGGTTCACCGCCCCTGAGCTGGGCTTCCCGGTCTGGTCATCGGCGGACCCCGACCTCCTCGCCCTGGTCAGCACGCTCGGCGGCGCCGCGCAAGTATGGACGCACGACCTGCGGACGGGAGCGTGGGAGCAGCTGAGCCACGAACCCATCGGGGTGGACCAGGACGTCTGGGCTCTGCCGGATGGCCGCTTCGCATGGTGGAGTGACGGGACCGGCGACGAACGCGGAGCGCTGGTGGGCGCGCCGGCCGGGGGCACTGCGGAGCCGATCCTGGCGGACCTCCCGGAAGGCTGGCTCACCGGAGTCGCGTTCCATCGCGACCGGACCGCGATCGGCCTGGAGGTGGAGGGCGACTATCGCGTCTACGTGATCGACGCCCAAGGCGCCCGGCGACTCCTCTGGGCGACCAGGTTCCCGAGCGGGGTCGGCCGCGCGTATCCGAAGACGGGCGGTCTCTCCGCCGACGGATCGCTCGTGTGCGTCCGGCACGCCGAACGTGGCGACATCCTGCATCTCGCACTCCGCGTCCTGGACGCCGTCACGGGGACGGTGCGTGGCGACCTCGTCGACCCCGGGTCGAACCTCGAGCCCGATGCGTGGTCCCCCGTGCCGGGCGACCAACGGCTCGCCTTCACGAGCGAACTGGGACCGTTCGAACGACCCGCGGTGTGGGACGTCGGAACCGGAGCGCGCACCGACATCGCCGTCGACCTCCCGGGCGCCGTCTTCCCGATCCAGTGGTGGCCGGACGCGTCGGCCCTCCTCGTCCGCCACGAGCACGAGGGCAGGGCGCAGCTCTACCGGCTGGACCCCCTGACCGGGTCGATCGACTTGATCGCCGATCCGCGCGGCGACATCGAAGGCGAAGGGGGTGCCGGCATCCGTCCCGACGGCTCCGTTTGGCTGCTCACGAGCGACGCGACGCGGTCCCCGAGCGTCGTCGACCGGGACGGCCGGGACGTCATCCCGAGCCCCGCCGACGCGCCGCCTGCGGGCCGGCCGTTCCGGTCGTTCTTCTTCTCCAACCCCAGCGGCGACCGTATCCACGCGTTCGTGGTGACGCCCCCTGGACCGGGACCGTTCCCGACCGTGATGTCGGTACACGGCGGCCCGGAGTGGCACGAGCGCGATCGCTTCGACCCCGAGACCCAAGCCTTCGTCGACGCCGGGTACGCCGTGGCCCTCGTCAACTACCGAGGCTCGACCGGGTACGGCGTGGGGTTCCGCCGCGCGTTGATCGGTTCCGTCTGCTTCACGGAGACGGAGGACATCATCGCTGGCCTCGACGCGCTCGTACACGAGGGCATCGTCGATCCCCGCCGCGTGTACTGGAGCGGGTGGTCCTGGGGTGGCTGTCTCGCCTGCTTCAACGCCGGCGTCCATCCCGATCGGTGGCGCGCCGTCTTCGCGGGGATCCCCGCCGGAGACTTCGTGGCTGCCCACCACGCCTGCGCTCCCGAGCTCCAGGCGTGGGACGACGCCGTGTACGGCGGCTCTCCCGAGGAGGTCCCCGACGCGTACCGTCGGAGCGACCCGATGACTTACGTCTCCGCCGTCACCGCGCCTGTCCTGGTGATCGCGGGAGAGCACGACCCGCGCTGCCCGCTGGAGGGCGTTATGCCCTGGGTCGAGGCCGTTCGAGCCCGCGGCGTCGACGTAGACCTGCAGCTCTACCCCGAGGGTCATCACGCGAACGCGGTCGAGGAGCGCGTGCGCCACATGCAGCTGATCCTCGAGTTCTTCGCCCGCTACCCCTGATCGACCTCAGAGCCCTGAGCTGGACACGCGGACGATCCGGATCTCGATGATCACCGTCGAGCCCACTTCGATCGGGGACGTGCTCACGGGGTACTGAGGGAACTTCTCATTCAACAGGGCGGCGTCTCGATCGAACTCCGGACCGCTCTCCACCAGGTAGGCGTCCCCGTACACGATGACCTGGAACAGGCCGTGGTCCCAATCGTCGGAGTACTCGTCGAACGCGATGCATACGGCCGGGTTGTCTCGGATGTTCGCGACCTTCCGGTCGAACGCGGAGGCGATCACGATGCGATCGAGGTCCAGGACCGGGCAGACCGGGACGACGTGCGGTGTTCCGTCGAGCATCGTGGTCCCCAGTCGCGCCACCCGGGCGCGCTCCACGAACGCGGCCTGGGCGCCGCCGAACCCGGACGTCGCGCTCATTCGTCGGTCGGGACCGTTTGGACCATGTCGTGGATCTGCTCGACGATCTCCGCGTTGGCGAGGGTGGTGACGTCTCCGAGGACGTTCCCGCGGGCGACGTCGCGGAGCAGCCGGCGCATGATCTTCCCCGACCGGGTCTTGGGGAGGTCCGGCGTGAAGACGATGTTGTCGGGCTTCGCGATCGGTCCGATCACCTTCGCGACGTGCTCGCGGAGCTCGGCGAGCATCGCGGAATCTCCCTCGAAGCCCGTCTTCAAGGTGACGAACGCCACGATCCCCTCCCCTTTCAGCTCGTCCGGCCGGGAGACGACGGCGGCTTCGGCCACCTTCGGGTCGTCGACCAACGCCGATTCGATCTCGAACGTTGACAGCCGATGCCCGGCCACGTTCATCACGTCGTCGATCCGACCAAGGAGCCAGAAGTACCCGTCCTCGTCGCGCCGAGCGCCGTCTCCGGCAACGTAGACGTCGGGACCGAACCTGCCGAAGTACGTTTCGACATACCGATCGGGATCGCCCCAGATCGTCCGCGCGATCCCCGGCCACGAGTGCGTGAGCACGAGGTAGCCACCGCCGCCCAGCGGAACAGACGCTCCGGTCTCGTCGACCACATCGGCGGCGATCCCCGGGAAGGGGATCGTGGCCGACCCGGGCTTGAGGGTGGTGATACCGGGGAGCGGCGAGATCAAGATCGCGCCGGTCTCCGTCTGCCACCATGTGTCCACGACCGGACACCGCTCGCCGCCGATCACGGTCCAGTACCAGACCCATGCCTCGGGGTTGATCGGCTCGCCGACCGAACCGAGGAGGCGCAACGAAGAGAGGTCGTGCTTCCCCGGGTACTGGGTACCCCAGCGCATGAACCCGCGGATCGCGGTTGGCGCCGTGTAGAGGATCGACACCCGATGCTTCTCGATGATCGACCACCACCGGTCCTTATCGGGCCAGTCCGGCGCGCCCTCGTACATCACCCCGGTGGTGTGGTTCGCGAGCGGCCCGTAGACGATGTACGAGTGCCCGGTCACCCAGCCGCAGTCGGCGGCACACCAGAAGACGTCGTCGTCGTGGATATCGAAGATCATGCGGTGGGTCGCGGCGACCTGGGTCAGGTAGCCACCGGTCGTGTGGACGATCCCTTTCGGCTTCCCGGTCGTGCCGCTCGTGTACAGGAGGTAGAGCAGGTCCTCGGCCTCCACGTCTTCCGGCTCGCACGTGGGCGCCTGCTCCGCGATCAGCTCGTGGTACCAGTGGTCACGACCTTCGGTGAACGCGTGCTCGTTCCCGCAGCGGCGCACGGTGATCACGTGCTCGATCGAAGGGCACTCCCGGACCGCGTCGTCCGCGTTCGCCTTGAGCGGGACGACCTGGCCACGCCGCCAGGCACCGTCTGCTGTGATGAGCACCTTGGCCTCGGCGTCGTTGATGCGGTCCCGCAGGGCTTCGGCGCTGAAGCCGCCGAACACGACGGAATGGGGGGCACCGATCCGGGCGCACGCGAGCATCGCGATCGGGAGCTCGGGGACCATCCCCAAGTAGATGTTGACCCGGTC
>Ga0207646_10004738_pt1 | contig 14651 bp, 11 predicted proteins | sample KBSK5502metaG_FD_184343 | JGI IMG/M metagenome (GOLD analysis project Ga0207646, IMG submission 184343) | Corn, switchgrass and miscanthus rhizosphere microbial communities from Kellogg Biological Station, Michigan, USA - KBS K5-50-2 metaG... | ecosystem: Host-associated > Plants > Roots >... | reverse complement strand
CAACGTCAACCCGCGCGACGCCGACCGGCTCGGCGCCACCGGCATCGTCGCCGACGCCAGGCAGGCGCTGGCCGCGCTGGCCGACGGCGCGGCCAGCGCGGGCATCCGCGCCCCCGCGGCCTGGCAGGCCCGCGCCGAGCAGCTGAACGGGGAATGGGCGCAGGCCCGCGCCGCCGCGCTCGACCCGGACCGCCCGTTCGACCCGGCCCATGCCGGTCCGGACGTGGTCACCAGCACCGATGCCGTCCTCACCCAGGGCCAGGTGATCGGCGTCCTGCAGAAGCAGGCGCGGCCCGGTGACGTGGTGATCGCCGCCGCCGGAGGCCCGCCCGGTGACCTGCTCAAGGTCTGGGACGCGACCGGCGGCCGCCACTGCCATCTGGAGTTCGGCTTCTCCTGCATGGGCTACGAGATCCCGGCCGCGCTCGGGGTGCGGCTGGCCGACGCCGGGCAGGGCACGCGGGTCGTATCGTTCCTCGGCGACGGGACCTTCCTGCTGGCGCCGACCGAACTGGTCACCGCCGCCCAAGAGGGCCTGGCGGTCACGCTCGTCGTCCCGGACAACCGCGGCTACCAGGTCATCCACCGGCTGCAGATGCTGCGCAGCGGGCGGGAGTTCGGCAACGAGTTCCGCTACAGGCCCGAGCCGCTGCAACTGGCCGCCAGAGACGTGACGCCCGCGCCAGGGGCGTCAGGGAGCAGCGCGCCGCGGCTGGAGGGTGACTACCTCAGCCTCGACCTGGTGCAGGTCGCGGCCGGGCTCGGCGCCCGCGCCTGCCGCGCCACCACCGCGGCCGAGCTGCGCGACGCGCTGTCCGCTACCCGCGACCACCCCGGGCCGGTCGTGATCGTGGTGCCGGTCATCCCGCACGCCGACCTGCCGGGCGCCGGGGTGTGGTGGGACGTGGCCCCGGCCGAGGTGTCCACCCTGGGCATCACGGCTGGCCTGCGGGCTGAGTACGACAGCGACATCAAGGAGCAGAGGTGGTTCGGGTGAGCGCCCCGCTGAGCCCGCTCAATCATGGCGCCCTGGCCGCGGCGGTGCGGTCCGGAACGCCCACCCTGGGCACCTTCATCGGCTCCGCGTCGCCGACCGCCGCAGAGGTCTGCGCCGCGGCCGGCGTGGACTGGGTGCTGCTTGACCTCGAGCACGGGGCCGGCGGCGAGGAACAGGTCCGCGACGTGGTGCCCGCCGCCGGGAGCTACGGCGTCCCCACCGTGGTCCGGGTGGAGTCAGCGGCCCGCATCCGGATGGGACGGGTCCTGGACAGCGGGGCCGCGGGCATCATGCTGCCCCGCATGAACACCGTGGACGAGGTGGCCGAGGCGGTCCGGCACCTGCGCTACCCGCCCGCCGGGGACCGGGGCGTGGCCACCTACAACCGGGCCTGCCGGTTCGGCCTCGACCCGGGCGCCCTCGACCGGGCCAACTCCGAGGTTCTCGGCGTGATCCAGATCGAGTCGGCGACCGCGGTCCGCAACGCCGAGGCGATCGCCGCGCTGGACGGGGTGGACGTGCTGTTCGTCGGCCCCCGCGACCTCAGCCACGACCTCGGTGTCCCCGGCGACCTCACCGCGCCGGCCTTCACCGAGGCCATCGCGCACGTGCTGGCGGCCGGCCAGCGGCACGGCAAGGCCTGCGGCCTGCTCGTGCCCGACGGCGCCGCCGCCGCCACACGGCTGGAGCAGGGCTGGTCGTTCGTTGGCATCGGCTCGGATTCCACCCTGCTGGCCGCCGCTGTGACCGCCGAGTTCGGGCGGGCCCGCACCGCAGCCAAGCCCGAGTAGAGCCCGAGTAGATAGGCACCGCCATGAGCACCACCGACGATGGATACGCCCGGCCCGGCATCGGCCTGATCAGCGTGGGCTGGATGGGCAAGCTGCACAGCCGCGCCTACCAGGCGGTCCCGCTGGTCTACCCGGAACTGAAGATCCGGCCCAGGCTGGTGCACGCGGCCGACACCGCGGCCGGCCGGGCCGACTACGCCCGCGAGGTCCTCGGGTACGCCCGGGCCAGCACCGGCTACCGCGACGTGCTCGCCGATCCCGACGTCGATGTGGTGTCCATCTGCGCGCCGAACATGCTGCACCGCGAGATCGGCGTCGCGGCCGCCCAAGCCGGCAAGCCGTTCTGGATCGAGAAGCCGGTCGGCCGGGATGCCGGCGAGACCGCGGCGGTCGCCGCCGCGGCCCGAGCGGCCGGCGTCACCACCTCGATCGGTTACAACTACCGGCACGTACCCGCGGTGGAACGGGTCCGCGAGCTGATCGCCGACGGCCGGCTCGGCCGCATCACCAACGTGCGCGCGGTGTTCTTCAACAGCTACGCGGCTGAGCCCAACGGCGCCCTGTCCTGGCGGTTCCGCCGCGAGGAGGCCGGCAGCGGTGCGCTCGGCGACCTGCTCAGCCACGTCGTCGACCTGATGCAGTACGTCGTGGCGCCGATCACCGAGGTCAGCTCGCTGCTGTCCACGGTGCACGCGCAGCGGCCCATCCTGCCGATGGGATCGGGCACGCACTTCGCCGTGATCGAGAACGGCGAGCTGGGCGAGGTCGAGAACGACGACTACGTCGCGGCCCTGGTCCGGTTCGGCGCCGGATCCCACGCGGCCGGTGCGGCCGGTGCGGCCGGTGCGGTCGGCACCCTGGAGGCGTCCCGGGTCAGCGTCGGTCCGCAGTGCGCGCTCGGCTTCGAGATCTACGGCACAGACGGTTCGGCCATCTGGAACTTCGAGCAGATGAACGAGCTGCGCCTCTGCCTGGGCCGGGGCGGAGCCGATCACGGCTACACCACCGTCCTGGGCAACGCCGCCTTGGGTGACTACGGGCGGTTCCAGCCGGGGCCGGGCAACAGCATGAGCTACGACGACCTGAAGGTCATCGAGGCCAGGAAGTTCCTGGTCGCGGTGGGCGGCGGCGAGCAGCGCAACTCGACCATCGAGGAGGCGCACGCGGACGCCGAGGTCATCGCCGCGACGGCCGCCTCGGCCCGGGACGGGGCCTGGCACAAGGTGACGCCGGTCCCCGGAGCCACCTTCGGGCACGCATGACGCAGGCCCTGTTGCCGGAACAGAGCCATGACCTGCCTGTCGTGGTGGCACTGGGTCCGGTCGACCCCGCGCTGGTGTCCGGCGTGCTCGACGGGCACTGCCGGTTCGTCGCCACGCCCGGCCCCGCCGAACTCGCCGCCGCCGAAGGCGCCATCGCCCGCGCCGACGCCCGGGTCGACCGGGCGCTGCTGAGCCAGGCGCCCGCGCTCCGGGTCATCGCCAGGACCGGGGTCGGCACCGACCTGATCGACCTGCCAGCCGTGACAGCCCGGGGGATCGCCGTGGTGATCACCCCAGGGGCCGGCGCCGCCGCGGTCGCCGAGGGCGCGATCGGCATGGCGCTGCACCTGGTCAAGCGGTTCGGCCCGCTCACCGCGCTGGTGCGCGAGGGCCGCTGGACCGAGCGCGCCGGCATCAGCATCGGCGACCTCGACGGCGCCACCCTGGGCGTGGTCGGCTACGGCCGGATCGGCAGGCGGACCGCGGCGCTGGCCACAGCCTTCGGGATGCGGGTCCTGGCCTACGACCCGGTCAGCGAGCCACCCGCCGACGTGCCCAGCGTGGAGCACTGCGCGGACCTGGGCGACCTGGCGGCGCGCAGCGACGTCATCACGTTGCACCTCCCGCTGAACGAGCAGACCCGTCACCTGGTCGGCGACGCCTTCCTGTCCCGGGTCAGGCCGGGCACGGTCCTGGTCAACTGCGGCCGCGGCGGGCTCATCGACACCGACGCCGTGTGGCGGGCGCTGACGGACGGGCGGCTGTCCGGGGTCGGCCTGGACGTGTTCGACCCCGAGCCGCCCGGGCCCCACCCGCTGTACCGCCACCCCGACGTCGTCCTCACCCCGCACCTGATGGGGCTGAGCCGGCGGGCCACCGCGGCGACCTTCACCGCGGCCGCCCGCGGCGTACTCGACGTGCTCTGCGGCCGGGAGCCGCAGGCCGTCGCCGACCCCGCCTGGCGCACCCGCTCCACGAAGGAGATCAGCTGATGACCAGCTTCGTTGACAAGATCGCCGGCGCGCCCATCTCCTGGGGCGTGTGTGAGGTGCCCGGCTGGGGCTACCAGCTCTCGCCCGCACGCGTCCTGACCGAGATGGCCCAGGTAGGCCTGGCCGCCACCGAGTTCGGCCCGGACGGTTTCCTGCCGTCTGACCCGGCGGTCATGGCCAAGTTCCTGGCCTCCCACCGTCTCACCGCCGTGGGCGGCTTCACGCCCGTGGTCCTGCATGAGCCCGGCCACGACCCGGCGCCGGAGATCGAGCGGCTACTCGACGGGTACGACGCCGCGCAGGCCGGCGTGCTCGTGTTGTCCGCCGCCACCGGCCGGGACGGCTACGACACGCGGCCCGACCTGGACGAGGCGGGTTGGAAGACGCTGCTCACGAACCTCGACCGGCTCAGCGGGCTGGCCACCGCGCGCGGTGTCCGCGCCGTCCTGCACCCGCACGTCGGCACCATGGTCGAGCGCGGCGAAGAGGTCCGGCGGGTGCTCGAGGGCTCGGCGATCTCGCTCTGCCTGGACACCGGCCACCTGCTCATCGGCGGGACCAACCCGGCCGAGCTGACCAGGCAGGCGCCGGACCGGATCGCGCACACCCACTTCAAGGACGTCGATGACCAGATCGCGGCGCGGGTCAGGTCGGGTCGGCTGAGCTACACCGAGGGCGTCAGGCAGGGCATGTACCGGCCGCTGGGCCGCGGTGACGTCGACTTCGCCGCGATCGTTAGCCACCTGCGCGACCGCCACTACGGCGGCTGGTACGTCCTGGAACAGGACACCATCCTGACCGAGGAGCCCCGCGGCGAAGGCCCGGTCGCCGACGTCCGGCAGAGCGCCGACTACCTGCGCGGGCTGCTGACCGCGGGCCGGTGACGGCGGGGCCGGTGACGGCGGGCCGGTGACGGCGCGGTCGGCCCGGGCGCGGGCAGGACGCTGCGACCTCATCCGCGCCGGGTGATGCTGCCCGGCCGCCACCGGCGCATCCTGGGTAGCTGTGAGCCGCCACGCGGACGCCGAAGGCCCTTGATGCCGGCGCAGTCAGAAACGACGCAGGAACGCGGGTTCGGGCCGTTCGTCACCTTCGTCGTCCGCAAGCGCCCCGACGGCGTGATCGCGCACTGGGAATCTCGCGCGCACCGCAAGCACCTGCACGGAGCGAAGCCGCGCGGCTCGACGTGGTGGGCACCGCGCGATCGCGACTGGTGGATGGGGGTGCTGTTCGCCGTCGGCTCGTTCCTGTTCGCGCTGGGCACGGTGCCCAGGTACGTGGACGCCGTGGGCGCGCGGCCCGACGCGGTGACGTTCTTCATCGGGTCGCTGTTCTTCACCTCGGCCGGGTTCCTGCAGTATCGCGAGGCGGTCGACGCCGCTCCACGGCGGCCGGGCACCGCCCGCCGGAAGGTCTTCGTGTTCCTGCCCGGCCAGATCGACTGGCAGGCGACCGCCGTGCAACTCGTGGGGACCCTCGAATTCAACATCAGCACCTTCGCCGCCATCTTCGCCGCCGTAGGCACCGCGCAGGCGCGGCACCACGTCTGGCGCCCCGACGTCTTCGGCTCGGTCTGCTTCCTGGTCGCCAGTGCGCTCGCCTGGTTCGAGGTGTGCCACGGCTGGACGGCCTGGCGGCCGAGATCGCTGGCCTGGTGGATCACCGGGGTGAACCTGGCCGGGTCGGTCGCGTTCGGGTTCTCCGCCGTCGCCAGCTACGTCATCCCGGGGACTACCGAGCTGCTCAGCGTCCCGGTGGCCAACCTCGGCACCTTCGTCGGCGCGGTGTGCTTCCTGGCCGGCGCGGTGCTCCTGCTCTTCGAGCGGACCGAAGAGGTCCCCGCCGTCACGGCTCCGCCGCGGCTGTCCGGCCCGGCGCAGCCCGTGCAGCCGTTACAGGTCGCGAGACCAGTTCTGGCCCATCAGGTCCTTCCCGAAACGGTGATGCCGGCTCTCGTCGTCCAGGGTGAAGCCGGCCCGTTGGTAGATGCGCCTGGCGTCGGCGAGCACGTCGTTGGTCCACAGGGTGATCCGGGCGTACCCGGCCTGGCGGGCGAACCGGAGTACCTCGCCGACCAGCCGGCCGCCGATCCCCAGGCCCCTGGCCCACGGCTCCACCAGCAGCAGCCGCAGCCGCGCGGTGGTGGCGTCCTCGCGCACGCAGAACACGCAGCCGGCCGGCACGCCGTCCACCTCGGCGATCCAGGCCGCCTCGGCGTCCGGGTCCCGGTTCTCCACGTAGTCCGCGACGATCCTGGCCACCAGGGCTTCGTACGACGCGTCCCAGCCGAACTCCTCGGCGTACACCGCCCCGTTCCGCTGCACCACCCAGCCCATGTCGCCCGGGCGCGGCGCCCTGAGCAGGTAGCCGCGCGGCGACGGCGCCCCGGTGAGGGTCTCGGTGATCACGCGCATCGCGTCGAGCAGTCGCCGCCGGTCGTCGTCGCACAGGCCGGCCAGCAGGTCGCGGATCTGCTCGGCCGACCGGGCGTCGAGGCCTGCGACGGCGTCCCGGCCGCTGCCAGTCAGCTGGATGACCTGCCTGCGCCCGTCGGCGGCCGAACGCTGCCGGGCGATCACGCCGTCCGACTCGAACCTGGCCAGGATCCGGCTCAGGTAGCCCGGGTCGATGTCCACCATGCGGCGCAGGTCGGTGACCTCGCTGGTATCCCGCTGGGCCAGCTCGAACAGCAGCCGCGCCTCGGTGAGCGAGTACGGCGTGTCCAGGTACTTGCCCCGCAGCAGCCCGATCACGTTCGTGTAGAAGCGGTTGAACCCGCGCACCGCGGCCACCGCGGCGTCATCATCGGCCGGCGCGGCACCGTCCGCCGGCGCGGCATCGTTCCCAGGCGCGGCGGCCTCGTGGCTGGCTAGATTGTTCGTCCTCACCCACTCCTCGACGGTCAGTTCGCTCACGGTGTCCCCAAAGATCGATTGCTTAAGTCAACTATATACCTGCTCTAGGCAACATTGTCAGCCTAAGTCGGCCGTAAGGAACCCATAGCGTCCCGGAGGCCCGGGAAGCGCCGCAAATTAGGATGGCTCGTAACAGCAGGCGAAACCAGCGACACCAGGGAGGCGCACGGTATGCGGATGCGGACACTCGGCGGTACCGGGATCAAGGTGAGCCCCTACTGTCTCGGCGCGATGATGTTCGGCGCGTGGGGCAACCCTGATCACGAGGAGAGCATCCGGATCATCCACGCCGCGCTGGACGGCGGCATCAACTTCGTTGACACCGCGGACGTGTACTCGGCGGGGGAGTCGGAGGAGATCGTCGGCAAGGCCCTGCGCGGCCGCCGCGACGACGTGGTGCTGGCCACCAAGGCGCACAGCCCGATGGGCCAGGACCCCAACATGCGCGGCAACTCGCGCCGCTGGATCGTGCGCGCGGTCGAGAACAGCCTGCGCCGCCTGCAGACCGACTACATCGACCTGTACCAGATGCACCGGCCGGACCCGGACACCGACATCGACGAGACCCTGTCCGCGCTGTCCGACCTGGTACGCAGCGGTAAGGTCCGGGCGGTCGGCTCCTCCACGTTCCCGGCCGAGTACATCGTCCAGGCGCAGTGGGTCGCGGACCGGCGCGATCACGTGCGGTTCCGCTGCGAGCAGCCGCCCTACTCGATCCTCGTCCGCGGTATCGAGGCCTCGGTGCTGCCGACCTGCCAGCAGTACGGGATGGGCGTGATCGTCTGGAGCCCGCTGGCCGGGGGCTGGCTGACCGGCCGGTACCGCAAGGACGCCGACATCGACATGACCATCGGCCGCGCACAGCGGCTGCCGCACCGGTTCGACCCGTCGCTGCCCGGGAACCAGGACAAGCTCGCGGCCGTCGAGGAGCTCATCAAGATCGCCGCCGACGCGGGCTGCTCGCTGACCCACCTGGCGCTGGCCTTCGCGACCACGCACCCCGGCGTGACCTCGGCGATCATCGGCCCGCGCACCATGGACCAGCTCACCGACCTGCTGGCGGGCGCGAGCGTGACGCTGGACGACGACGTGCTCGACCGGATCGACCAGATCGTCCCGCCAGGCATCACGCTGAATCCGGCCGACGCGGGATGGCAGCCGCCCGCGCTCACCGGTCCGGCCGCGCGCCGCCGCCCGCCGGCCGCCCGCTCCGCCGCCTAGGCGGCTCCTGACGGGAACTACTCCAGCCGCATGTACAGCGACACGATCGTGCTGTCCGGTCCCGAGGTGATGCTCAGCTCGTCGGCGAGCGTGGCCGCCAGCCACAGCCCGCGGCCGCTGTCGGCGCCGATCGGCTCGCCCGGCTCGGCCGCGCAGACGGCGTCGGCGTGGACCTCGCGCATGTCTCCGCTGCGCGGGGCCGGACAGCTCGGCGTGGTCTTCGGGATGGTGTCGGCGACCAGGCAGCGCAGCCCGCTGGCGGCCCGCCGCAGGGTCAGCCTTCCGCCCGCGCCCGCGTGGACGATCGCGTTGGCCGCTATCTCGTGCACGGCCAGGACGAAGTCGTCGAGGCGCGTCCCGGTTAGCCCGGCGGCCGCGCACTGCGCCGCGACCTGGCGCCGTAGCCTGGCGAAATCGGTCCAGCCGAATACGACGTCCAGCAGTTCGCCACTGCGGTCGGCGAGGTCACCCGGCCAGGGTCGGTCAAGCGCGACTACGCGCGCTTCGTCGGTCATTTCTGCCACGTCAGCAAACCCCCCTTCGCTACGTTTGGTGAAGGAGATGCTACAAGCAGTCGCGTGCCATGTCCGGGTTTCGCGGGTTCAGCGGTCCGGCGGGGAAGGGTGATGTGGCGGCGGGGGAATGGTGACCACGTCGGGCGCGGACCCGGGCCAGACCGGCCGGAACCGCCGCGACCGCCTCCGGCCAGCCGCGGCCTGGTGACCGCCCACGCCAGCACGGCGAGCAGGGCGATCAGCGAGACCGTCTCGGCTACGGCGGTGTTCAGCGCATCCCCTTCTGGCCGGATGGTGCCAGCCCATCCGGCCAGAGGGGATGCGCCAGGATCTGCTAGGGACGAACCTCGTAGACGAGGTTGAACGGGGTCTCGGTGGCGCGCCGGAACCTGGTGAAGCCGGCATCGGTGATGACCTGCCTGATGGCGACCTCGCCGGCCTGCGCGCCGAGCGCGTAACCGCCGGACTGGGACAGCGCGTTCGGCACGCAGAGCAGCGTTGAGGCACTGTAGTAGACCCGGCCCACGGGGTTCAAGTTGCCTGCGGTGTCGTCGGCGGCCATGGGCTCTACGATGAGCCAGGTGCCGTCGGGCTTGAGCGCCTGGCGGATGTGCCGGGCCGCGGCCAGCGGGTCGCCCATGTCGTGCAGGCAGTCGAAGGTGGCGGCCAGGTCGTACCCGGTCCCCGAGAAGGTCGACGCCGAGGCCACCTCGAAGCTGACCCGGTCCGCCACGTCCTGGTCACCGGCGTGCTTGCGGGCCATCTCGATCGACTCGTCGTGATAGTCGGACCCGGTGAACCGGGAGTTCTGGTACTCCTGGGCGAGCAGGATGGTGGACGCGCCCAGCCCGCAGCCGATGTCGGCCACCGTGGCGCCGGCCCGCAGCTTGTCCTCCACGCCGTCGAGCGCCGGGATCCAGGACGGGATGAGGTTGGCGATGTAGCCGGGCCGGAAGAACTGCTCGCAGCCGGTGAAGACATCCTCGTCCTGCTCGTGCCAGCCCATCCCGGCGCCGGTCCGGAAGGCCTCGGTGATCCGCGGCACGGCCTTCAGCGCGCCCAGGGCCAGCACGAACGCGCCGGGCGCGTAGACGCCGCCGTCCGGGTTGGTCAGCGCGAAGGCCTGCTCCTCGGTCATCGAGTAGGTGTCGTCGGCCGGGTCGTACTGGACGTAGCCGCCCGCGGCCTGGCCGCGCAGCCACTCGGCCACGTAGCGCGGGCTGGTCTGGGTCGCCGCGGCCAGCTCCTCAGCGCTGGTCGGCGCGGCCGCCAGGGCCTTGTATAGGCCGAGGTTGTGGCCGATGACCACGTTGCCCGCCGCCGTCGTCGCGCCGAGGTCCGTGACGAACTTGCCCAGGAACTCGTGCAGCTTGTCGGTGTCGATAGCCATGATGAAACTCCCCTTGGTCGGTCGGTATGCCATCTCGGCCCAGCCTGCACGAGGGCGTTGCAACGGCGTTGCAACGCGGCTGCAACGGGGCCCGTTAGAACGGGTACAACGGGCGAGGAGGGGCTATGCGGGCGAGATATCCGGATACCGAGGGCTTCGTCGAGCGGGACGGCGTCAAGGTCGGCTACGAGGTGTTCGGCTCGGGTGACCCAGCCCTCCTGTTCGCCCCGACCGACCCGGGCGCGAAGACTGCTGCCAGCCGTGCGGACGCAGCGAGCAGGTCGCCGCGCTCACCGGCGGCGACCTGCTGATCCTGGACCGCCCTGCTCGCCGAGCTGCTCTGAGTCGGCCTATCCGAGGTGCTGCCGGGCCTCGCCGGCCTCGCGCAGCACGTGCGGCAGGCCGTGCTCGCCGGCGAGCCGGGCCGCGCGCTTCAGTTCGGTCCGGGCCTGCCCCGGTTGGCCCAGCCGGATCAGGGCCCGGCCGTCCGCCACGAGCGCCGCGGCCAGGGCGGGGATCCACGGCTCCCGCTCCGCGACGGCCAGCAGCGGCGCCAGCACCGCGCGGGCCCGCTCCGGCTCGTCGTGCGCCAGCCACGCCTCCGCGAGCGACAGGTACGCCTCGTAGCCGAGCACCCATGCGCCGCCGGGCGGAATGCTCGCCTGGTCCAGTAGCCTGGCCGCCTCGGCGAGCACGGCCCGCGAGCCGGTGGCGGCGGCCAGCGGGGCGGCGCAGCGCAGCAGGTAGGCCTCCACACCTGCCTGCCGTGCCACGTCCAGGCCCCGCTCGAACAATTCGATCGCCCCGGGCCGGTCGTCGGCCAGTAGCACGGTGTCACCCAGCATGGCGCAGGCCGTGGCCTGCCACCAGGTGACCTCGTACTGCTCAGTCAGCTCCACCGCCCGGTGTCCCAGCGTGATGGCCTCTTCTGTGCGGCCGCGCAGGCGGGCCAGCCAGCCCTGGTGGGCTACATACCACGCGGTACAGTGCGGATAGCCAGCCGTCTTGTTGAGCGCTATGGCCGAGTCCATGGCCGCCGCGGCCGCGGTCCAGTCCGCCGCGGCGATGGCCGGGAACGCGCTCTCGAATTCCGCCCATTGCATGTGCCACGGATCTCCCAGTCGGCGCAACAGCGGGATCAGCTCGGCCAGCACCCCGGTCAGCGCGCTGATATCGCCGAGGTTGAGGTAGACGGTCTTGAGCCCGTCGAGGCTCGAGGCCAGGGCATGGTCGTCCGCGGCCATGCGCCCGGCCGCCACGCCCCGCAGGCCGCGATCGACCGCCGCGTCCAGACGCAGACGATTGGCCGCGAGGATGGCGAGCTGGGAGAGCATATGGGCCTCGCTGGCCCGGTCCCCGAGCGACTCGGCGATCCGCAGTCCGTTCTCCAGATTGGACATGAAATAGCCGATGGGCAGGCCGCGCTGGACCGGGATGTCGGTGCCGAGTTCATACAGGGCGAGCATCTCGAGCCGCCGGTCGCCGGCCATGCGGGCGTGGTCGGCGCCCAGGGTCAGGTCGGCCAGCGCGGCGGCATCGGCGCCCGTGGCGTGATGGGCACGGCCGCGCAGGACCAGCGCGCGGGCGGTCACCTCCGCGTCGGCCACCCGCTCGGCGGCCTGCAGGGCCTGGTTGGCCAGCGCGAGGGCATCGCTGGCCGCGTACCGGCCCATCGCCTCCTCGCCGGCCCGCAGCCAGGCCCGGCCCGCGCGCAGCCAGTCACCGGCCGCCGCGGCGTGCCTGGCCAGCGACTCCGGCTGGCTGGTCAGCAGGTCGGCCGCCCGGCGGTGGTAGGCCAACCGGGTCGGTTCCGGCGTGCTGGCGTACAGCACCTCGCGGATGAGGTCGTTGGCGAACTCGTAGTCGCGGCCGCTGACCACGAGCAGCCGGGCGCCGAGCGCCGCCTCGGACAGCTCGAGCGCGGTCGCCGGGACCAGGTCGAGCATGACGCCGACGGTCAGCGGGTCGACCGTGGCGCCGAGTACCGCGGCCGCCCGGAGCAGCGCCTCGACGCCAGGCCCGGCCCGCCGGACGCGGGCCTGCACGGCGGTCCGCAGCGATTCGGGCACACCTTCCTCGCCGCTGGCCAGCGCGCCGAGCACCTCGACGACGAACAGGGTGTGGCCGCGGGTCTGCTCCAGGATGCGCCCGGCCAGCTCACCCTGCCCGGCCGCCCAGGCGAGCTGCGCCACCGCGTCCGGGTCGAGCGGCCCCACCCAGACCTGGCGGGCCACGGGGGCGAGCGCGGCGCCGACCTGCGCGTCGTTCTCCGCCCGGACGGTGGCCAGCACCAGCAGCCTGGTCCCGGGCGGTTCCCGGCCGAGGAAGTGCATGAGCTCCACCGTCGACTGCCCGGCGTACTGCAGGTCATCCACTAGGAGCAGCACCGGGTTGCGTTCGGCCAGGCCGCGCAGGAGGGCCCGGACCGCCTCGAAGGCGCGCCGCCGCTCCATGTCCATGCTGCCCCGGCCGGGCGGCGGCGGGCCAAGGAGGGCCGCGACCTCGGGCAGCAGGCCGGCCGCGGCGGTGGCGTGCTCGCCGAGCAGCCGCCGCAGCGCGCCCGCCGGGGTGTTCGCCGCTACCGGCCCGATCGCCTCCACGATCGGCTGCAGGAACAGCGACCGTTCGGTCTCGTAACAGCGGGTCCGCAGCACCGTGCCGCCGTCCCGGGCGGCCTCGGTGGCGAGGGCCTCGGCCAGCGCGGTCTTCCCGATCCCCGCCTCGCCGATGATCGTGACCAGCCCCGGCCGTCCTGCGGCGGCCGCGGCCCACGCCCCCTGCAGCACCCTGGTCTCCCGGTCCCGTCCGGCTAGCGGGACCGGGCCCGGCGTCGGCCCGCCCGGTGCCGCCGGGCCTGGCCCGCTCCGCGCGAGATCGCCGTCCTGCCCCCGCAGGATGGCCAGGTGCAGCTCTCGTGTCTGCGGTGCCGGGTCGGCGCCGAGTTCGCGGCCGAGCCGCTGCCGCAGCGCCTCGTAGGCGGCGAGCGCCTTGGCCTGCTCGCCGGCCGCGGCCGCGGCCGACATGTACCAGCGGTTCGCCGCCTCGTCGAGCGGGTCCGCGGCGACGGCCGCTTCGGCATAGCTCGCCGCCCGACCCGGGTTCCCGGTCGCCAGGGACGCCTCGGCCGCCGCCAGCCGGACCCGGCGCAGCAGCTCGCGCACTCGCTCGCGGGCCGGATCCGCCCAGTCCGCGTATTGCTCCTCGCCGATCGCGGTGCCCGCGGACAGCAGCTCGTGCGCGCGCTCGGCCGCGGCCAGGGCCACCGCCGCGGCGGTGCCCAGCTTGCCTTCGGCCTGTTGGCAGAATCCGGCCGCGGCGTCCAAGTCCACGACGACGTCCGGCCCCGCCGCCAGCCGGTAACCGCTCCGGCCACCCTCGATGAATTCCGCCCCCAGCACCGCGCGCAGCCTGCTGACCATGGTCGCGACGTTCTGCTCGGGGGCCGCGGGCCGCTCGTCCGGCCAGAGGACCTCGACGATCCGGTCGACCGTGACCAGGCCGGGCCGCTCGACCGCGAGCAGCTTGAGCAGCGTCCGCGACTTCCGGCTGCCGATTTCGCCGTCGGTCAGCTGCGTGCCATCCCGGACGACCCTGAACGTACCCGCCAGACGCAGCTCGACGTGCGCAACGCTGACTGATCCCACCGGACCAGACCTCCCCACGTGCACTTCTTACCGCCGGCGTTCCCGCTGCGCAAGCGTCGGCAGCGCCGCGACCGGGGGAGTCGCCCGATTATCCGGCCTGGGCCCGGGCGGGCAGGCGCTGGCCGTAGCGCCGGACGAACCCGCGCAGGATCGCCGGCGGCCAGCTGACGTCGCTGCGGGCGGCCTGCGCCTTGATCTCCTCGGCCTGGTCGGGCTCGAAGTAGCCGGCGTGCTTGTAGACCTCGATCCGGGTGCGCAGACCGGCCATGTCGAGCTCGGGGTGGAACTGGGTCGCGTAGACGTTGGTGCCGACCCGGAACGCCTGCACCGGGCAGCCAGCCGAACTGGCCAGCAGGGCGGCATGGCCCGGCAGGCGGCTGACCGCCTCCTTGTGGCCGGTGAACGCCTGGAAGGCCGCGGGCAGCTCGCCGAGCAGCGGATCCCGCCGACCGGGCGGGGTCAGCGTGATCTCGACGGCGCCGACCGGCTCGCCGAAGCGCCGGTCGACCACCCCGCCCTGGTGACGGCCGAGCGCCCCGATGCCGTAACACGCCCCGAGGAACGGGAAGTCCGCGCTCACCACCTGGTCGAGCAGGCCGGCCAGGTCTGCCTCGACCCGCCGCTGCACCGGCGTCTTGAGCTCCTCAGGGTCGGAATAGTTGAACGGCCCGCCGCCGACCACGATCCCCGACCAGTCGCGCAGGTCGACCTGGCCGAGCGCGCGCTGCTCCAGCCGGAAGCGGCGCAGCCCGGCTTCGCCGAGTCCGGACAGGGACAGGAACGAGTCGTACTCGTTGTCAGCCGCCGCGTCCTCGGCGCGGATGGCCAGCAGCAGGAATGGCTTCACCCGACCACCCTAGTAAGGTGGCGTGCCTGCCGCAGCCAGCTACCGCAGCCAGCCCCGACGGCAGACCCATCGGGATT
>Ga0207646_10004737_pt1 | contig 14651 bp, 16 predicted proteins | sample KBSK5502metaG_FD_184343 | JGI IMG/M metagenome (GOLD analysis project Ga0207646, IMG submission 184343) | Corn, switchgrass and miscanthus rhizosphere microbial communities from Kellogg Biological Station, Michigan, USA - KBS K5-50-2 metaG... | ecosystem: Host-associated > Plants > Roots >... | reverse complement strand
GATCGTGATCGATCTCGACCTTGCGGATGTTCGTCCGGGTCGCCCACTGGTCACGGCGGAGCCCCGTGATCCAGGCGTCGAGGGTGGCGAGGTGCTTGGTCAGCGGTCGGACCTTGCGGACGTTGCAGCAGAGGAGGCGGTTCTCCACGGACTCTCGGAACAGGTCGAGGCCCTTCCTCTCGACCATGCGGTGGACGTGCTCCTCGGCCGGTGCGAGGACATCGAGATTCAGGCCGGGGTAGCGGTCGCGCAGTTGCGCGATCAGCTCGTGTGTCTCGTCTGGCAGCCGGCCCGTGTCGACCGAGAAGATCCGAATCTCGGGATCGATCCGGTAGGCCATGTCGATGATCGCGACACCGTCGATCTGGAAGGCGGTCGAGACGCCGATGCGCGGGCTGAAGCGCTCGATCCCCCACTCGAGGACGGTCTCAGGCTCCTCGCCCTCGAACTCGACGGAGAGCTCGCCCGCTTCCAGCTCGTCGATCAACTCGAACGTGCTCACGCTGCCTCCGCGTCTCGTCTGCTGCGCGCGGGTTCGAGTCGCGCGATCGCGCCAAGCTCCTCGTCCGAGAGACGTCGCTGGAAGTCGGTGAACGACTCGTCCTCCTGACGACCGTCGAGCCAGCCGCGGATCAGGCCCTCGACCGCGGCCTCGAGGCCGTCACTCGGTACGCGCCGAAACACGGGTCGCGCGATCGCCGGATCCGGCCCAAGCGAGCCACGCACGAAGATGTCGTACGCGGACAGCCGGCGCCCGTCGGCGTCTTTCCCGGTCGTGCCCTGAAAGCCGAGGTCACCCACCCAGTGCTGCGCGCATGCGTGCGGGCAACCGTCGAGGTGCAGGCGCAGATCCGCGATCTCCTCGCCGAAGACACCCTCGAGGTGCTCGACCAAGCGCGCGAGCCGTGTCTTCGTCTCACCCACCGAGAAGTTGCAGTGCGGCTCGCCGGTGCACCCGATCGAATTCGCCCAGACGTTGTTCGTGGCGAGCGGAAAGCCGATCTCCCCGAGCCGCTCCACGACTTCGTCGATGCGCTCGTTCGGCGCGCCGGTGACGACGAAGTTCTGCTGACGCGTGATGCGAAAGTCGCCGCCGAACGACTCGACCAGCTCGGCGACCGCGATCAACTGGTCGCCCGACGCGAGCCCGACGCGCACGGGAACGCCGATGTACGAGAGGCCTTCCTGCTTCTGCGCGTGTACGCCGACGTGATTCGAGGGCTGCACGTCGATCGGAGGCAGCTCGAAGTCCTCGAGCGTGCGACCGAGCCGGGCCTCGACGCGATCGCGCATCCCGTCCGCGCCGACGTCGTCGACCATGAACTTCAGGCGCGCCTTCACGCGGGAGACTCGATAGCGCAGGTCGTCGCTCCAGACGTTCGTGATCGCGGAGAGAATCTCGATCGCCTCCTCGGCCGGCACGAACACACCGAGGTCGCGCGCGATCCGCGGCACCGAGGACAGGCCGCCGCCAACCTTGACCGCGAACCCCTCGCGACCGTCCTTGACGACGCCGATCAATGACACACAGTTGATCTCGGGAGCGTTGCAACGGTCTGCGCAGCTCGCGATCGTGTACTTGTGCTTGCGCGGCAGGTTCGTGAAGTCGGGATTGCCGTAGAAGAAGTCGGCCACTTCCGCCACCAGCTCGGTGCAGTCGAAGAGCTCGTGCGCATCGAGTCCCGCGACGGGGCAGCCCGTGATGTTGCGGACGGTGTCGCCGCAGCCGCCTGCGGTCGTGATCCCGGCCGCGTCGAGATCGGCGAACACGTTCGGCAGCTCCTCGAGACGGAGCCAGTGCAACTGGATGCACTGGCGAGTCGACAGCTCGGCGTCGCCCCGGCCGTAGCGGTTCGACACCTCGCCGATCGCCCGCAGCTTGGCCGGCGCGAGAATTCCGCTCGGAATCTTGAGGCGGAGCATGAACGTCCCGACCTTCGGCTTGTCGTGGTAGAGGCCCCACCACTGCAGGCGAACGACGTCTTCCTCGGGAACGCTCTCGTAGCCCATCGCGATCAGCGCCGGCAGCTCGTCGCGGATCCCGAGCGCCGCCTTCTCCTGCTTCAGCCGCTCGACGGGGTTGCGCTTGAGCACGAGCTCCCAGGTCGCGGGCTCCTTCTGGCGGGTCGGAGCTGCGGTCATCCGCTGTTTCTATCAAAAATGAAGTCGCTTTACATCCGGAACGAATGGCCTCGGGGTTGTCCCTCTTGGGAGGAGGCTGGGGGCGGCACGCGCCGCCCCCAGCCCCTGACCGGAGGGATCAGCTCGTCGACCCGAGTGCCGGCTCGGCCGCCGGCCTGGAAGCCGGCCCGACGTTGTTGCCGACGTGGGAGTGCGCTTCGGTTCCGTAGCCGCCTGGAACCGGGATGTAGAACTCGGGGTAGCCCCACATGCCGTGCTCGGACACGTCGAGACCGCTCGTCTCGGCTTGCTCCTCGACACGGATCCCCCACAGCTTCTTCAGCGTCCAGAGGATTCCGAACGACGCGCTGAAGGTCCAGACGCCGACCGCGACAAGGCCCAGGGCCTGGACGCCGAGCTGGTGGAAGCTGCCCGTGTAGACGAGGCCGCCGGTTCCCGTCGCCAGGTTCTTGGCGAGGAGCGGCACCGCGAAGATGCCGGTCGCGAGCGTGCCCCAGACTCCGGCCATGCCGTGCACCGCGACCGCACCGATCGGATCGTCGATGCCGATCCGCTCGACAGCGATCACGCCGACGACCGCAATCCCACCGGACACGAGGCCGATCACGATCGCCGCCCACGGTGCGACGAAGCCGGACGCGGCAGTGATCGCAACGAGCGCGGCGATCACGCCGTTCAGCATCATCGAGATGTCCGGCTTCTTCAGGACGAACCACGCGGTGATGAGGCCGCCAACCGCACCTGCGGCCGCGGCGATGTTCGTCGTCAGGGCGACGTAGGCGAAATAGCCGAAGCCGCCGAAGTCGACCGAGAGCGTCGAGCCGGGATTGAAGCCGAACCAGCCGAACCAGAGGATCAGCGTTCCGAGCACGGCGTAGGGGATGTTGTGCCCGGGAATCGGATTCGCCCGCCCGTCGGTTCCGAATTTTCCGATCCGTGGCCCGAGGAGCAGTGCTCCGGCGAGTGCAGCCAGCGCGCCCTGGTAGTGGACGACCGTCGAACCGGCGAAGTCCTGCATGCCTCTGGCGAAAAGCCAGCCCTTCGGGCTCCAGATCCAGTGCGACGTGATCGAGTAGACGAGGGTGAACGCCGCCCCGAAGACGAAGTACACCCACAGCTTCGCCCGTTCGGCCATCGCGCCCCAGACGATCGCGAGCGACACGCCTGCGAACACGACCTCGAACAGATAGCCCGCAGCTCCCGGAATCTCCGAGAACCAGTCGAACGGGGCCTTGCCGACGGAGATCAGCTGCGTGACCGAGGGAATGAATCCGTCAGTCCCGATGATCGAGTTCCCACCGCCGAAGGCGAGCCCGAAGCCGATGACGTAGTAGACGAGCGAGCAGACGGCGAAGATGAGCACGTTCTTGGCCGCGATGTGGCCGGCGTTCTTCATTCGAGTGAGCCCCGCTTCGAGGAACGCGAAGCCGGCCTGCATGAACATCACGAGCACGGCGGTGACGACAACCCAGATCGTGCTCGCCGCGATCAGGAGATCGTGATTCTTAGGCACCGATCTCCACCTCCTCCAGCTTCCGTCCGGTCCGGTTGTGCGTGACGTTCGCAACCGTCGTCGTCCAGGTGAGGCCGTCGCCCGACTCGTTGCCGCTGCGGGCGGCGTCGACGATCGCCTCGACGACGTCGTCGGCGAGCTCCTCGTCGACGACGAACGTCAGCAATGCCTTGGGCAGAAAGCGCGACTCGAAGACTCGGCCGCGATATTCATGCGTGATCCCGCGCTGACGCCCGTGACCGACCGCCTCGACCACGGTCACGCCGACGTGGCCCGTCGCCTCCTCGACCGCGTCGATCACGGTCTCCACTCGTTCTCTGATCACCACCGCGTCCACCCTCACCATCACGCCTCCCCTCTCGTTTGCGAGCACAAAAAAACGCCCCAGGAGCGAGAGCTCCTGAGGCGCCGATGCCTCCGGGCCGCGCCGGCGAGGGCACGACCGCGTCGCGACCCTAGCTCATGGCGAGGCCGCTTTCAAGTGTAAAGCGTTGAGGTTCCTCCTTCGCGCCGCTTGACACGAGCGGCCCAGCTGTTCTATCGTCGCCGAACGCTGTTCGATCATGTCGAATATCGTTCCCAGGCAATGCCGCCTCGGGAAGACCCGCGGAACGGCCCGCGGCTCCTCTGCCTTGGGCCGGGAGGAGGTTAAGGGCTAATGGCGGAACACCACGTTTCGCAGCGCCTGTTCGCCGAGTTCATCGGCACCGCGCTGCTCGTCTTCATCGGCGCCGGTTCCGTACCGGCGATCCTGCTGCTCGAGAGCGGCACGAAGGCACCGTTCTCGGGCGCCGACCTCGGCTTCATCTCGGTGGCCTTCGGTCTGATCATCGTCGCGCTCGTGTACACGATCGGAAAAGTGTCGGGCTGCCACATCAACCCGGCGGTCACGTTCGCTCTGGCGGTGACGAAGCGCTTCCCGTGGCGCGAGGTTCCCCAGTACTGGGCGGCGCAGGTCGCCGGCGGCGTTGCCGGAGCATTCGCGATGTGGGGCTCCTTCGGCACGAGGGCGGTCGACCTCGGCTACGGCTTCGGCGTCGTCCACTTCGACCACGCGTCGACGAGCTGGGGCTCGGCGATGCTGATCGAGGCGATTGGCACCGGGATCCTGCTGTTCACGATTCTCGGCATCGTCGACACGCGCTCGCCCGAGGGCTGGGCGGGGCTCGTGATCGGCCTCGTCGTCGTGGCGATCATCATCACCGTCGGCCCGGTAACGAATGCGTCGCTGAACCCGGCGCGTGCGATCGGCCCGCTCTTCGTCACGACGGTCCACGGCGGAGTGCACAACTGGACGCAGCAGTTCCTCGCATACATCCCCGCAAACCTGATCGGTGCGGCGCTCGCAGTCTTGGCCTACGACTGGATGGCGACGCCTCGGAAGGTCATTCGCCCGATCAAGGAAGCCGTCACCGAGCCCGACCGCGCTGGCGTCGGCGATCCCGTCCCCACGCGGTAAAGGAGCAGAGATGGCAATCGCCACGCAAGTCATGAAGAAGTTCATCAACGATCCGGCCGACGTCGTGAAGGAATCGCTCGCCGGCCTGGCCGCAGCGCATCCGGATCTCGTGCGCGTCGACTTCGAGAATCAGATCGTCGTGCGCAAGGACGCCCCGACCGGCAAGGTGGCGATCATCTCTGGCGGCGGCTCCGGCCACGAGCCGATGCACGGAGGCTTCGTCGGCGCCGGCATGCTCGACGCGGCGTGTCCCGGCGAGGTCTTCACCTCTCCCGTCCCCGATCAGATGCTCGCCGCCACGAAGGCCGTCGACGGCGGCGCCGGCGTCGTCCACATCGTCAAGAACTACACGGGCGACGTGATGAACTTCAAGCTCGCCGCCGAGATGGCGGAGGACGACGACATCAAGGTCGAGTCCGTCCTGACGAACGACGACGTCGCCGTGGAGGACAGCCTCTACACCGCCGGCCGCCGCGGTGTCGGGATCACGGTGCTGGCGGAGAAGATCGCCGGCGCGAAGGCGGAAGCAGGCGGCTCGCTCGCCGAAGTGGCAGCGATTGCCCGCAAAGTGAACGACAACGGCCGCAGCTTCGGTGTCGCGTTCACGTCCGCCTGGACTCCTTCGTCGCCGACCCCGACGTTCGAGATCGGCGCCGACGAGATGGAGTTCGGCGTGGGCATCCACGGCGAGCCCGGACGGCGGCGGGAGAAGGTCAAGCCCGCAGCCGAGATCGTGGCCGAGATGGTCGAGGCGATCCTCGGCGACCTCGATGCTCCGAGCGGATCGAACGTCCTCGCATTCGTGAACGGGCTAGGCGGCACGCCGACGATCGAGCTCTACGTCATCTACAACGAGCTCGCGAAGCAGCTCAAGGAGCGCGGCCTCACGGCCACGCGTAGTCTCGTGGGCGACTACATCACGAGCCTGGAGATGGCCGGCGCGTCGATCACACTGCTGAAGCTGGACGACGAGCTGATCGAGCTCTGGGATGCTCCGGTCCACACACCGGCGCTCCGCTGGGGGCGCTGAGCAGGTGCAAGGAGGGACGAGCGTGAACGCCGACACAGTCCAGAGCTGGCTCGAGCAGGCAGCCGCGTCGCTCCACGAGCAGCGCGACTACCTGACCCAGCTGGACGCCGCGATCGGGGATGCCGACCACGGCACGAACATGGACCGTGGGTTCACCGCGGTGGTGGCGAAGCTGGGCGAGACGGACGGCCACTCGTTGGGGCCGGGCAAGCTCCTCACCACCGCCGGCGGCACGCTCGTCTCGACAGTTGGAGGCGCGAGCGGCCCGCTGTGGGGCACTGCCCTGCGGCGGGCCGGCCGCGCGCTCGGTGACGCGGAGGAGTTCGGAAGCGACGAGCTCGCAACGGCGCTCGACGCGGCCCTCGAAGGCGTCGTCGAGCTCGGGGCTGCACGCGAAGGAGAGAAGACGATGGTCGACGCACTCGCGCCGGCCGTACGAACCTTGCGTGAACGCCTCGCCGCCGGCGCGTCCCTGCCCGAGGCCACCCAGGCCGCGTTCGAGGCCAGTGAGGACGGCATGCGGGCGACCGTACCGCTGCAGGCCTCGAAGGGCCGCGCGTCCTATCTCGGCGAGCGCAGTATCGGGCACCAGGATCCGGGCGCGACCTCGACGACGCTCATCCTCGGCGCACTCGCCAGCACGGTCTCCGCCGAGAAATGAGCGAGCGCGAGCTCCGCGGGCTCGCCGCTTCAGGCGGGGTCGCGGTCGGGCGCGCCCTCGTGTGGCAAGACGAAGAGTCTGCGCCGACACGCACGGGTGATCCGCTGGGAGCGCTCGACTCGGTGGGCGCCGATCTCGCGAGAGGGGCCGAGCGCTTCCGTGCCGCCGGTCTGGAAGCCGAAGCCGAGATCCTGGAGACGAACAAGCTGATGGTCGATGATCCGGCGCTCCGGCTGGAGGTCGAGAGACTCCTTACCGACCTCGGGCCTGCAGACGCACTGCGGCAGGCAACCGCACGTCACGCGGACCTGCTCGCCGCGATCCCAGATCCGATGCTGGCCGCACGCGCGACGGACATCCGCCAGCTGGGCATCCGTGCAGTGCGTGCGCTCGCCGGGGCCGCAATCCCTGTGGCGACCGAGGCTTCGATCCTCGTCGCGCGTGATCTGGGGCCGGCCGACGTGGCCGACCTTCGCCTCGACGAGGGTTTGGTTGTCGGCATCGCCCTGGCCGAGGGGGCTGCCACCTCGCACGCTGCGATCATGGCGCGAGCCTTCGGCGTGCCGATGACGGTCGGCCTCGGCGAAGACCTGTTCGCGATCCGAGGCGGCGAGACGGTGATCGTCGAGGGAGACGACGGGGCCATTGTCGTCGATCCGACCACGAGCAATCTTCTCGTCGCCGAAAGCGAAGTGCAGCGTCGCAGAAAATTGCGCGAGGGACGAGTCGCGGCACGCGGGCTCCCTGCAGTCACCCGCGACGGACGGATCGTGTCGCTGCTCTGCAATGCCTCCACGGCGGTCGAGGTGACGACCGGTCTCGAGGCCGGCGCCGAAGGCGTCGGGCTCCTGCGCACGGAGTTGGCCTTCCTCGAAGCGAACGCCTGGCCGACCGAACCCGAACACCTCGCCGTCCTTGCGCCGATACTCGCACGACTGCGCGGCCTCGTCGCCACTGTGCGGACACTCGACTTCGGCGCCGACAAGACGCCCCCGTTCCTGGCCGGGATCAGGGACCGCGGCCTGACCCTGATGCTTTCCCATCCTGTTGAGCTCGAGCAGCAATTGCGTGCGATCATTCGTGCGGGAAAGGAAACGCAGCTCCGCATCCTGCTTCCGCTCGTCGAGTCGGCAGAGCAGGTGCGCGCCGTGCGCGCGCTCGTCGACGATCCGGCCGTTCCGATCGGCGCGATGATCGAGACCCCGGCCGCAGCGGGCCGCTCGGCGGAGATCGCCGCGGAGGCGGACTTTCTCTCGATCGGGACCAACGATCTGGTCCAGTACACGCTCGGCCTCGACCGCGAACGGCCGGTCGCCTCTGCGGCGACCGCGGCGGAGCCGATCATCCTGGGGCTGATCGCACAGGTGGTCGAGGCTGCTCACGCCGCGGGGAAGACGGTCGAGGTGTGCGGCGAGGCCGCAAGCGAGCCGGAGGTCGCGGCGCTCCTGATCGGTCTCGGCGTCGACGAGCTCAGTGTGGCGCCGGCGATGCTGGACGAGCTGCGCGAAACGGTGCGGCGTCTCTCGTTCGCCGACGCCGCCGACGCGGCGCGAGAGGCCGTCGCGGCTTCGTCGGCGCGTGAGGCACTCGCTCTGGCAGGCGGGCTCCTGTCAGCCGAGGTGCGGCACGAGACCGGCCAGGTGCTCGGCGGCCTCGGCGGCGCGGTCACCTGACGCGGCGATGACGAGCTCGGTCCCTCCGAGCGCCCCCAGGGCCAGGATCTCGAGGATGCTCTTGGCGTTGGCGCACTTCCCGTTGGCAGCAACCGAGATCTCCGCCGGGAATTGCGCCGCCGCACGAACGAAGTCTCCAGCCGGCCGCGCGTGCAGCGGAACCTCGTTGGGCAGCGTCGCCCGCCGTTCGGTCTCAGAATTTGGCAACGGTGCGTGCCTCCTGAGCCGCAGCGAGGACCTCGTCGACAGAGCCGCCGGTCGAGGCCGTGACCCCAGCGGCGATCGCGCCTTCGACGAGCGGCGCGTCGGCGATCCGCAGCAATGCGATGGTCTCCTCGGGCAGCTCGCCGAGCGCTGCGCGAACCGAGAGCACGGAGCTGCCGAGGTCCATCAGGATGACCGCGCCGCCCGACCGGGCAGCTTCCTGGAGCGCCGCGAGCACGCGGCCGCCGTCCGTACCGAACGTCCCGTCGGGCCCTCCTCCAGCCGCCACGATCGGCACGCTTGGCCCGGCAACCTGGGCAACGAGCTCTGCAAGCCCGTCCGCGATCGCCGCACTATGAGACACGAGTACGAGGCCAACGAAGCGCCCGTTTCGGGACTCCCCGTCCATCGGCTTGGCATTCTACAATGTCGAACGCCTTTCGACAATACCCAGCGATGATCCAATCCGTCGACCGAGCCGTCCGCATCCTCAAAGCGCTTGCCGGCGGGCCCGGCCGCCTGGGAGTCAGCGAGCTCTCGGACCGGCTCGGGCTCGCGAAGGGCACTGTCCACGGGCTGTTGCGGACACTCCAGTCCCACGGCCTCGTCGAGCAGCATCCGGACAGCGACAAGTACCAACTGGGCCCTCAGCTCCTTCAGCTGTCGAACCGCTACCTCGATCTGAGCGAGCTGAGATCGCGCTCGCTCGCCTACTCGGAAGCGCTCGCCGGGCGCGCCGACGAGGCCGTCCGGGTCGGCGCCTTCCACGGCGACGGGATGCTCGTCGTCCACCACGTCTTCAGGCCCGACACGAGCCTCCAGATCCTCGAGGTCGGCTCGCTGCTGCCTCTGCACGCGACCGCTCTCGGGAAAGCCGTCCTCGCCTACCTCGACCAGGACGTGCGGGAGGATCTCGTCGGGGCAGCGCCCACGAAGCTGACCGGCCAGACACTTGTCACGGCCGCAGCGCTCGGACGGGACCTCGACGCGGTCCGGGAGCGCGGCTACGCGCTCGAGAAGGAGGAAGCCGTGCTCGGCGAGGGCGGTGTCGCCGCGCCGATCTTCGACCGCCGCTCGGAAGCGGTCGGCGCCATCGGCGTCGTCGGCCCGCGCGAGCGGGTATTCGGCCGGGGCCGTGACAAGAAGCTCGGCACCGCTGTGATCGAGGCTGCCCGAGGTATCTCTCGCGATCTCGGCGCAACGCGCTGGCCCGCGATCTGAGCCCGCGAACCCCGGTCGACCCCGGACGGCCTATTCAGCGAGTCGTGGCGAGCAGGTCCTGACACGCCTGCAGGCATCCGCGGCAAGCCGCTGCGCAGACGCGGCAGTGTTCGTGGTGCTCCGCGTGCTTCTCACATTCCTCCGCGCAGGCGCGGCAGGCGATCACACAGGATTCGACCAAGGCGCGGAGAACACTGACCTCGCCGGCGGTCTGGCGTAACGCGACGCAACCGGTGGCCTCGCACACGTCAGCACAGTCGAGATCGAGCCGGATGCAGGCGACCAGCTCTTGCAGATCGTCCTCGGCAAGGCATGCATCCGCACAGCTGGTGCAAGCCGCCGCGCATTCAAAGCACTCCTCGACGCAGCGCACAAGAACGCCAACGTCGGCGCCACGTGCCAGCGGATGTGTCATGAGGATCGCCCGGATCATCGGGCTCCCCTTTCTTCGGTTGGTGAAGCCTAGTTGTCCGGCCGCGCAGACGCGATGATTTCTGACGTGTGACACGGTCTCCCCTGAAGACACCGAACGAGGAGCTGATCACGATGGGAAAAGTCAGGTGCGACATCTCCATGTCACTCGACGGTTTCGTCGCCGGGCCGAACCCGAGCCTCGAGGAGCCGCTGGGTGCAGGAGGCGAGCTCTTGCACGAATGGGCCTTTGCAGCCGCAAGCTGGCGCGAGCGCCACGGCCTCGAAGGCGGTGAGACGAATGCCGATTCCGACGTCGTGGAGGAATCGCTTCGCGCCACCGAAGCGGTCGTGATGGGCAGACGGATGTTCAGCGGCGGTGAAGGTCCTTGGGAGCCGGATCCCCGGGCGGAGGGTTGGTGGGGAGACGACCCCCCGTTCCACGTGCCGGTGTTCGTGCTGACGCATCACCCTCGCGAGACCCTGGTGATGGAGGGAGGCACATCGTTCACGTTCGTCAGCGACGGCATCGAGGCGGCACTGGAGCAGGCGCGGGCGGTCGCACAGGAGAAAGACGTCCTGCTCGCCGGCGGCGCCAGCATCGTCCAGCAGTACCTGAAGGCGGGACTGCTGGACGAACTACAGATTCATGTCGCCCCCGTCCTCCTCGGCGATGGGACGTCCCTCTTCGACCGGCTCGGAATCGAGCCGCTCGGGCTGGAGACGAAGAGGGTGATCGCCTCTCCGGCCGTCACCCACCTGCGCTTCCGCGTGCCTGGCCGAGCGGTCTAGATCAGCTCGGCTGAGACACGATCCGGATGTAAGGCCGCGGCGACTCCCACCCTTCCGGATACGTCTCTTTCGCTTCGTCGTCTGAGACCGACCCCGCGATGATCACCTTGTCGCCCTGCTGCCAGTTGACCGGCGTCGCGACCTTGTGGTTCGCGGTCAGCTGCAGCGAGTCGATCACGCGCAGGACCTCGTCGAAGTTCCGCCCGGTCGTCATCGGATAGACGAGGATCAGCTTGACCTTCTTGTCGGGGCCAATCACGAAGACGTTGCGCACGGTCTGGTTGTCGGCCGGGGTGCGCGCGGTCGGATCGCCCTCGACCGAGTCCGGCAGCATCCCGTAGAGCTTCGAGACGTTGAAGTCGGCGTCGCCGATGATCGGATAATTGGGCGCATGGCCCTGGGTCTCCTCGATGTCGGCGGCCCACTTCGCGTGGTTGTCCACAGGATCCACCGACAGCCCGATCACCTTGACGTTCCGGCGATCGAAGTCGGGCTTGATCTTCGCCATGTAGCCGAGCTCGGTCGTGCAGACGGGGGTGAAGTCCCGCGGATGTGAGAACAGTACGGCCCACGAGTCGCCGATCCAGTCGTGGAAGCTGATCGGTCCCTCGGTGGTGACCGCAGTGAAATCAGGTGCCGTATCGCCTAGCTGCAGAGCCATGTCCCCTCCTGAACGCAGGTACCCCTTCAGAAAGTAAAGCTAGCAGCGCGAATGGTGTCTAGTGCGACGCGCGCCCGCACCCCGATGTGGATTGACCCGCACCGCCCGGAGCAGGCAGGATCGGGATCCGGCGTCCTGACGAGGAGGAGCAAATGGCACCCATCACCGAGAGCATCGAGATCAACCGGAGGCCCGAGGACGTGTTCGCCTATCTCGACGACGTCAAGCGGCATGGCGAGTGGCAGGAACAGATCGTCGACGTCCAGCGTCAGGACGATGGACCGCTCAAGGTCGGCTCGCGTGTCACGGAAACACGACGGGTACCCGGCGGCGACCGGAAGATGACGTACGAGGTGACCGAGCACGACCCGCCGCGGCAATCGTCGTTCCGGGTGCTCGACGGCCCGATCCGTGCGGCCGGCACGGTGTCGGTCGAGCCCGTGGGCGACGGCTCCCGGTCAAGGGTGAAGATCACGATCGACTTCACAGGCCACGGGCTCGGCGGCAAGGTCTTGCTGCCGATGGCGAAAGCCCAGGCGCGGAAGCAGATCCCGAAGAACCAGGCTCGCATGAAGGAGCTGCTCGAGTCACCCACTAATGGAGGCTCGATCTGAAACATCGACCCTCTAGGCTGGGGCTATGCAGCTGCGGGCTCCAGCAGGCCTTCGCCTCGGACGGGGTCGCTGGCTCGTGCCGCCGTGGATCGCTCCGGCGTTCGCATTCTGCGCGCTCGTCCTGCTCCCCTGGGCCGCGTTCCTGATCCTCACGCTCCCGCGCCACTACACGGCCAATCACTGGAGGGTCGCCTGGGCCGGCTTCGACCTCGGCCTCGGCACGGCGATGATCGCGACCGCCATTGCCGTGGCCCGACGCTCTCCCTTTGCCGAGGTCGCCGCGGCCGTGACCGGAACACTGCTGGTCTGCGACGCCTGGTTCGACGTGCTCACGGCACACACAACCGGTGAGATGGTGCAGGCCATCCTGGAGGCGCTGCTGATCGAGTTGCCCCTGGCGACTCTCTGCTTCTGGATGGCGACCAACCTTGCGCGCGCAGTCGAAGTCGCCCGCCCGTTCCTGCAGGCCGCAGGCTTCAGGGTCGAGCGCAACCGGCTCGTCCCGCCCGAGCACGTAGGTGGTTCTGTCGGTTCGGACTAGGGTGCGCGGCTTGACGGAGATCTCGAATCTGGTTCGGTCGCGTCGGACGCACAAGTCATTCGGGCCGGAGCCCGTGCCGCCCGAGGTCGTCGACGAGCTGCTCGAGCTCGCGCGCTGGGCGCCGAACCATCACCGCACGAATCCCTGGCGCTTTCGCGTTCTCGGCCCCGAGACGATCGAGCTGCTGAAGGAGGCCGCCGGTCCCGCCGAAGCGCCGAAGCTCGAGCGCGCGCCGACTCTCGTGGTCGCGTCGGCCGCGCTCAGCGGCGACCTCGAGCAGGACGAGGAGGACATCTGCGCGACTGCGAGCGCGATCTACGTCGTCCTGCTCGCAGCGCACGCCCGTGGACTCGCGGGCTACTGGCGGACGCCGCATGTGCTCCGAACGAAGGCCGGGCGCGACGTGGTCGGTTTGCCCGACGGCGAGCGGTTCCTCGGACTGATCCACCTCGGCACGCCGCGCGGCGACCCTCCTCCGCCGGAGCGGGCGCCGCTCGAGGACTACCGCAGCTTCATGCCCTAGGGCGCCAGCCGGTAGCGTGGCAACGTGACCGACGCCCCCGCCCAGGAGCCGGCGCACGAGATCGTGTGCCCCCACTGCAAGAAGACGTTCACCGCCGAGCTGATGGCCGGCCAGACCGAACGCCACCGCGGCTTCAAATGCCCGCACTGCAGACTCTTCGTCCCCGCGGACCGCACCGAGCAGTAACCGCGCGTCCAGCAGAACCACCAAGGCCGGGTGCCTACACCAGAGGAGTGCGCGGGCTCGGCCCGCGCACGTTCAGCGCGAAGCGCGGTACCTAATCCCCGAGCGAAAGCGCAGCTTTCGCTCGGCCCCCAAGCGGAAGCATCCCTCGTTCAAGGGATAGGAGCGGCTTGCCGATAGGGATCCCGTGGCAACTGACGCCGCTGCTTCTCGCGTGGGCCCGGAGGTCTCCGCGCCGCGGGCCTTCGCACGCGTGGCCGCCGTTCCGGCCTGGGTCTGGGTGGCCGGAATCGTCGTGGCCAGCTTCGGCGGGCGTCTCGTCGCGGCCACCGCCCGGCTGACCCCGTACTACCTGCCGGACGAGTACATCTACCCCTCGCTCGCACGCAGCCTCGCCGAGCACGGCCGCCCGCTCATTCGCGGCGTCGGTGTGCATTTCCCCGCCTTGCTCGACCCGATCGTGACCGCTCCGGTCTGGCTCGTGACGAACGATCCCGTCACGGCGTTCCGCTTGACCCAGGGAATTCACGCCGTCTTCTTCTCGCTGGCCGCGATTCCGGCCTACCTGCTCTGTCGCCGGCTCGGGCTCGCCGGCTGGCTCGGGATCGCAGTTGCCGCACTGACGGTTGCCGTGCCCGACGGCGTCTACTCCTCGACGATGCTCGCCGACCCACTCGCCTATCCGCTCGTCCTCGCCGCGGTCTACGCAGGTGTGTGCGTCGTGACGGAACCGACTCTGCGCGCACAGCTCGGGTTCACCGCCTTCAGCACGCTCGCGATCTTTGCCCGGATCCAGTACGTGATCGTGCCCGTCGCCGTGTTCGCTGCGGAGCTCGTCGCCGACCGTTTCAACGTCGCGCGCGCCGTCCGCCACCTTTGGCTGGCGCTAGTGCTGTTGGTCGTCCCACCGGCACTGCTGATCGGGACACTCGGGTCGCAGCGCGTGCTCGGCGTCTACGCGCACGGCAACCATGCAGTCCACCCCGCCTCGATCCTGCGCTGGATGGGCCTGGAGACGATGTT
>Ga0207646_10004732_pt1 | contig 14658 bp, 17 predicted proteins | sample KBSK5502metaG_FD_184343 | JGI IMG/M metagenome (GOLD analysis project Ga0207646, IMG submission 184343) | Corn, switchgrass and miscanthus rhizosphere microbial communities from Kellogg Biological Station, Michigan, USA - KBS K5-50-2 metaG... | ecosystem: Host-associated > Plants > Roots >... | reverse complement strand
GGCATCGCGGCGAGGTCGTCGGTCGAGACCTCGTCGGGCTCGGATTTCATCAGCCAGTAACGCATCGTCGGATCCATTCAGCCTGCTGCGGCGACGAAGTGGAAAAAATGCTGCATGCGTTTCACGATTTGGTTACGACCGGGAAAAACGATGCCCCGAAAAATCTCGGCGATCTTCAAGTCATGCGCGGCGTTCGAAAATTTCCGCAACGCGTGAAATGCGCAATGCTTCCTTGGCGCGCGGTTGAACAAGCGCTGCGGCAAATTGAAGGCGAAGCAACCGTTTCGACCGAGGAACCCGAATTCGGTTAATCATGCCGGCGAACGTCCTCGGCACCGAACTCAAGTGTTGTTGTCGCGATCCGATGACGGGATTTTATCGCGACGGTTTTTGTCGAACCGGACCCGAAGACGTTGGACTGCACACCGTTTGCGTGAAAGTCACTCGTGAGTTTCTCGATTTCTCCGTGCTTGATGGCAACGATCTGGTCACGCCGGTCCCGGAATGGGGATTTCCCGGATTGAAACCGGGCGACAAATGGTGCGTTTGCGTCACGCGCTGGAAATCCGCGCTCGAACACAATCGCGCCGCGCCCGTCGACCTCGAAGCGACGCACGCTTCCGCACTCGAATTCGTCACGCTCGAAGAACTGAAAGCTAACGCGCTTAAATAATTTGGCCTGAAAGCAGCTTATCGAGGGAGGCGTGACTCGCATTTCCCTGCTTGCGACCGCTGTTATCCTTGCGCTCGTCGTCGATTCCGACGCGCAATCGTGGCGGAATCGCGAAACGGTTTATCCATCACAAACGGCCGACACCGGCGTGCCGCTTCAACCGTTTTCTTTCAAGCGGGAACCGCAACAGGCGCAAGCGATTCAAGTCGCGTATTACGCGCCGCGACCGGTTCGTCCCGCGCAACCGGACAATCGCGACGAATACGATTCTGAATCGACAACGCCCGGTCTCGATATCGGCGGTTCGCATCCGATGGTTCCAGGAAATCGCGCAGTGTTGCGAAATGGAATCGCATATGCGCCGTCGAATGCGCCCGACGCGGTCAAACACGCGATCTGGGCGGTGAATTCAATTCGCAACCGCCCGTATGTTTGGGGCGGCGGTCACGGATCATTTCGCGATTACGGTTACGATTGTTCCGGAACAATTTCGTTCGCGCTTCATTACGCCGGCATGCTCGAATCACCGCTGCCATCGAGTGATTTTCTTCGTTACGGCGAACGCGGCCGTGGACGATGGGTTACGATTTATTCAAAACACGGTCACGTCTGGGCGATGATCGCCGGACTGCGGCTCGACACGACCGATCTTCGTTACGGGCGCGACGTCGGCCCGCGCTGGCATCTCGATGGGCGCGACACCTGGGCGTTTCAAGCGCGCCATCCCGCCGGGTTGTAATCCGCCGCGTTCGCGGCCAACATAACGGCGACTTGAAACTGCCGTTCAGCTTTTTTCTCGCGCTGCGTTATCTCAAACCGAAACGCACCTCGATTTCCATCATCACTTTGATTTCAGTGTTGGGCGTCATGCTCGGCATCACCGTGCTCGTGGTCGTGATTTCGGTGATGACAGGTTTTGATCACGAACTTCGCCGGAAAATTCTCGGCTTCGACCCGCACCTTGTGGTCACGAGCGAAGGCGTCATGAGCAATTGGCGTTCGCTAAAAACCAAGATCGACAAAACTGACGGCGTCGTCGCGAGCGCGCCTTTCGTTCAAGGACCGGTGATTGTCGATCATGATGGACGAATCTTTACTCCGCTCATGCGCGGGATCGACCTCGACCAGGAACAGAAAATTATCGATCTGCGAAATTTGGTGAAGCAGGGCAAACCTGAATTGACCAATGAAGACGCGATCATCGGCGCGCGACTCGCGGGCGCGCTCGGAATTTCGGTTGGCGACAAGATCACCGTTTACGCGGCTGGAAATATTCGATCGATCATCGAAGAACTAAAACGTTCTCAGAACGATCCGAAGGCAAAAGCGAAAACGCTCGCGCAATTGCAGACCGAAGTGATCATGCCCGCCGACTTAACCGTGACAGGAATCTTTGAGTCCGGCCGCTACGATTACGATTTCAACATCGTCTTTGTTCCGCTGCACATCGGCCAGGAATTGTATTCACTCGGCGACGACGTCCACGGCATTTCGGTTGAGACCACAGGGCCGTATCGCGCCGAAGCGATCAAGGAAGCGCTCAACGATATTTTCAACGGCGAAGCGAACGCAGAAACGTGGATCGATCGCAACAAAGATCGCTTCGACGCCATTCGGGTGGAGCGCAACGTCATGTTCATCATTCTCATGTTTCTCATTGTCATCGCCGCCTTCAGCATCATGAACACGCTCATCACGGTCACGGTTCAAAAAACGCGCGAGATCGGCGTCATGAAAGCGCTCGGCGCGCGCACCTGGCAAATCGTCTGGGTGTTTCTCGCGCAAGGAATGCTCGTCGGCTTTTTTGGAAACGCGATCGGTCTCGGACTCGGGATGACGCTCATTCGTTATCGAAACGAATTTAAGGAATGGCTCGCCAATGTTTTGCACATCCAACTTTTTCCCGCCGACATTTACGAATTCAGCAGCATTCCGGCGGAAGTCGTGCCGCGCGACGTGGCCATCATTTGCCTGAGCGCGTTTCTGATCTGCTCGGTCGCCGCGTTGATCCCCGCCTGGTTCGCCGCGCGACTCGATCCGGTGAAGGCGCTTCGCTACGAATAATTATCGTCTTCGCCGCAGACTCATCTTCAGCCGGCTGACGAAAACATCCACCGCGCGAAGAGCGTAATTGTAGGCGCCGTGCCATTCGCTCTCGCGCGGGCCGGCAATGTTCAGGGTGTCGATCTCGTGATCGTAAACGAACGACATCATCAGCGTCGCCGCGTCTTCCGCCGAATATTTGGCCGCGTCGATCAATCGGTACGGTTGTCGATCTTCCATGCAGCAACCGATCGTGTAAGCGGTGCCGCCCTCAAGCTCGTGAAAGTAAATGATGATCGTGCCGTCCGAGTCGTGAACGTTTTGGCGAGTGCGTTCTTCGTTCCCGCCTTTTTTCAATTCCTTCAATGGATATCGATCTGGAATTTTTCCGTTTTCATCGGTGCGACCGGACGGACACCAGCCGCCGCATTTCATGTGATGCTTGAGCGCGACGTCCAGCGCCGCGCGGTCCACTCCAGTTTGTCCGCCCGAAATAATTTTCACCTTTTTGTCATTCCGACCGAAGTGGAGGAATCTCTCACTATTTCTGTTTTGGAAAACTTGTCAGCAAAGAAATATTTAGAGTTGTCTCGACGTTGCTCGACATGACAAGCCGTCACTCTTCGCCATCAAAATAATCGAGCGGCTCGGAACGCATGAACCGGCGCTCGGGCGAATAGACGAGCCACTTGTTGCTGTCGGGATAATAACAGGCTTCGCCAATCGGATTATCGGCGATCACGTAGTAAACAAGATCGACATCTCCTGAGTTGATGATCTGATGCGGTTCGTTCGGCCCGAAGATAAACGCATCGCCCGCGACCACGTCGGTCGATCCATCTTTATCGCGGACGCGGCCCTTGCCGCTCACGATCAAATACATTTCCCACTGCGCCGAGTGCCCGCCCATCGGAAAATTCGATTTGCCTGGCGGCATGCGATTCCATTCGAGATCGAACGGCCATCGTTTCGTTAAATCGAGCGAGTTCGGATCGCGCCCGAGCGCTTCCGAAATTCCCTTGAACGCGACCGCGTACTTGCCCTTCGGCGATTGCCACGGGTCTTCCTTGATTTCGTTAATGTTTACTTTTTTCATCTGCTCTTTGTCATTCCGACCGGAGTGGAGGAATCTCTAGATATTTCTGTTCAGTCATGACGCGGTTACTTGGAAATATTTAGAGATGTCTCGACTTCGCTCGACATGACAGTTCGCTATTCCTCACCATCGAAGTAATCCGCCTCCGTTCCTTTCACGATCACTTCCTCGTCGCCTTCTTTCCAAACCGCGAACTTCCCGCTGTCCGGATAAAAACAGGAATCGCCGCGCGGATTATCGGCGATGACGTAATAAACAAAATCTTCCTCGCCGGCGTTGCTCAGCTGGTGCGCTTCACCCGGCCCGAAGAAAAACGCGTCGCCTTCGCCGACCTCGATCCAACCGTCCTTGTCGCGAACTTTTCCTTTACCCGAGACGACGAGATAATGCTCCGACTCGCTAGAGTGCGAATGATACGGGCAAAGCGATTTTCCTTTTGGAATCGAAACGAGCGCGAGATCGAACGGCCAGCGCTTTATCAAATCGAGCGACTCCGGATCGCGCCCGAGCGCGACAGAAACATTCTTCGATCGCCGCCCAAACCTTCCCTTCGGCGACTGTCGTTCCTGCCACTCAATGTCTTTTAGATTTACTTTTCGCATTCGGAACATCTTGCGGTTCAACGTCGGCCCAGAAATCTTTGGCGATATTCGCGATCTCCGGATCACGTGAATGATAGTACGGACTAAGTATCCGAAGAACTTGTTGTTGAGGCCAATTGAGCATCACATCCACGTACACGACGGACCGAACTTCCGAGGGATTTGTTTTCAAATCCGCAATCATGTCCGGAATTATCAGTTCAGGTTTGCTATGTTTGGCGAATTCCCGGCAATGTCGATCTAGCTTCAGCGTAGTTCCTTTATGCCACCAGGATTCGTCAACGGGTTTCCAAAACTCCGCTAAAGAATCCGGGGGACTCCAGTTGCCGAAAAAGCTTCGCGTTTCCCGAGCGTCACAACAGAAGATCGCCAGAAGCATAAATACTGCTGCCCGTTTCATCACGGGTCCCATTTCTTGGGCAGTTTTTGTTTTAGTTTTTCGACCGGCGCGAAGAGGCCGCCCATTTTTGCAACGCGGGCGAGAGTTTTGTCGGAGTGGAATTTCATTTCGGTGCGGGAAAGATAACCAGAGTTATGTCGCCGAGGCGACGGCAGCAAAGAATCTTCGTTCCATCCGGCGACCATCTTGGATTTACAAATTCGCCTAGAGCATCAGTCAGCTGCCGAACGTTTTTTCCGTCCCGGTCCATGACGAAAAGCTGAAACCCATCTTTCACACGACGTGAAAAGATGACGCGCTTACCGTCGGATGACCACGCCGGCCAGCCGTCGATGTTTCCCTCGCCGGAGATGTTGTGATCATCCGAACCATCCGCCTTCACCACGAAAATTTGCGACAACGAACCGTTCACTCGGCGATGTAAGATCGACATCCCATCCGGTGAGAAAGATGCGTAAGTAAATCCGCCGCCCGTTGTGATCCGTTGTAAATCAGTACCGTCAGGTCGGATCGTCGCCAGATCCATCTTCTTGTCGATTTGTTCACCGATCACTTTGTTGTCACTCGGCGCGTTTGTGCCGTCAGCGGCGGTCGCTCCGACGAAATAGGTTGTGTTAAACAAGATGCGCTCGCTGTCCGGCGACCAGGTTGGATGAATGTTCTCTGCTTTGCCCTTCGTAAGCTGACGAATGTTTCTTCCATCAGCATTCATCACGAAGATTTGCGAAACACCCTCGCGGATCGATACGAATACAATCAGTTTTCCATCAGGTGACCAAGCCGGCGTGTCGTCTTCGGCATCACCGGTCGTAAGCTGACGCATGTCGCCGCCGTGATTAACGCTGCTGGAGTCGATCACGTGCACTTTCATTCCGCCGTGCCGACTGGAAATTAAAACGATCTGTTTCCCGTCCGGCGCCCAAAACGGCTCATAATCGACAACATAGGTGAGCGGCTTGACTTGTTTGAGCGGAAAGTCGTCTGCAAATAAATCCGATGGGACCGCACAAGGTACTGTAGCTGCAACGAACAACACTAGAGGTCTCACTGTCACAGCTTCCCCTTCTTCGGCAGTTTTTGCTTCAGTTTTTCGACCTGGGCGAAGAGGTCGCCCATTTTTTTAACGCGCTCCAGAGTTTTGTCGGAGCGGAATTTTAGCAGGTTGGCTTTTTTCTTTTTCAGGCAGTTTTCGACTTCGTCCCAGGTGACCGGTGTTGAAACGGTCGGCTCTTCCTTGGCGCGCAGCGAGTAGACGCAGATCGTTGTCTTGTGTTCGTCGTTCTGGCTCCAATCGACGAACACTTTTCCTTTCCGGACTGACTTCGACATGTTCGACGTCACGAGATTTCCATGCGCCTGTTCGAGAAGCTGCGCAAGCGCGCGCGATAAATCTTTGGTTTGATCGAACGTGACCGGCGTGTTGAGCGGCACGTAAACCTGCAATCCTTTCGAGCCGCTGGTCTTGGCGAATGATTTCAATTTCAGTCCGCCTAACAAATCGCGCAGCCAAAGCCCGACCTGACAGCATTGGACGATGTCGGCCGGCGCACCCGGATCGAGATCGAAGACCATCACCGTCGGCTTCGCGACGTCTTTCTTTTTCGCGAGCGAAGTGTGCAGCTCGAGATCGGCGAGGTTCGCAGCCCAGACCAGCGTCGGCAAATCCTGGGCGAGGCAATAATCCATCATCCGATTGTTGCCTTCGCTCCAGACTTTCGCCGTCTTCACCCATTTCGGCCGATGCGACGGACAATTCTTTTCGTAAAAAAATTCCGCGTCTACGCCGTTCGGATAACGCTTCATCGTCAACGGCCGGTCTTCGAGATGCGGCAAAAGCACGGGCGCGATCCGGATGTAGTAATCGATCACCTGGCCTTTGGTGAACCCAACTTTCGGGTAAAGCACCTTGTCCAGGTTGGAAACCGAAAGCTTTTTCCCTTCAACGACGAGCTCGGCTTTTTCGGGCATGACTCAGAATTCTCAGCCACAGATTTACACAGATTCTCACAGATTAAATCTCCGGCTTTTCGAATCTGTGTTTAATCCGTGTTTATCTGTGGCGAAATGCTTAGGCAAAAAAGCGTTCGGGCGAGAGCATCGGCTGCGGTTTGCAGATGCGGTTGACGCAATGCTCCCACGTCTCGTGACCGGTGAGGATCTCGATTTCGACGCGCATGAAATAAATCGGCACCTTCACTTCCGCTTCCGGTAAACGCGGCATGCGCACCGCGTCTTTCTCGGTTGTGATGATCATCGACAAGTCGCGGCGGGTGCAGCGCTTGATGAAGCCGCGAATTTCGTTCTCGGTGAAGTAATGGTGATCGATGTAGCGTAATGAAAGATCGACATTCGCGCCGAGATTTTTGAGCGCGCCTTCAAAACTTTCCGGCACCGCGATCGCGCAGATCGAGCCGATGAATGCGCTGCGCAACCGGTCGAGCATCAAACGTTCGCCGGTGTGAATGTTTTGCAGATAAAGCGGCCGATGTGCGCATTCGATAATTTCGGCGGTGCGATTGTAGCGCCGGATCCGCTCGATCAACGCGGCGTTCGATTGGCCGGTGTTCTTGGTAATGAAAATGTAACTCGCGCGTCGCAAATTCCGCGGCGCTTCGCGCAAAGTTCCGCGCGGCAGAAGGAATTCATTTCCGAACGGCGCCTGTCGATCGATCAAAACAATGTCGAGCCGATGTTTGAGATGGAGATATTGCAAACCATCGTCGAGCAGGAGCGTATCGGCTTTCCATTTGTCGATCGCGTAACGCCCGCTCTTTACTCGGTTTTTGTCGACCAAAACGACCACGTCATGAAGATTGTGCGCCAACATGTAGGGCTCGTCGCCGGCGGTGACGGAATCGAGGAGCACAAGTTTCCCATCCGAAACGACGCGCGGCGGGTCGACATCTTTCGTGAACAACCGCTCGAACCAAGTTCGTTTCGTCGGTTTCGGAATACTCTTGTAACCGCGGCTCAGGATTGCAACGCGCCGACCGCCGATCTGCAATGCGCGCGCAAATTTCTCAACCACGGGAGTCTTGCCGGTGCCGCCAACGGTCAAATTTCCAATGCTAATGACGAGGCAGCCGAGCGTGCGCTCGCGAAAAATTCTTTTCCGATACAAATAAAGCCGCAGTTGAACGATGCGCTCGTAGATAAACGAGAGCGCGTAAAGCATTCCGCGCAGAATCGCGGCCCGAAATCCGCGACGCCGGCCAAGCACGACGTCGATGCCAAACTGCTCTAAGTTTTCAAGCGTCCTTCCCATTTTAGATTTTGGATTTTCGATTTTGGATTTGGACTCCGCGATTATCGGCAGTCTTGATCATTATTTGCGATCGGCATTTTGCGGCGCGCCGCATCGCGGCGGCGATTCTCCGCGCGTTGCGCAGCGTGACCGCGCAGATTGTCGATCCGGAACCGCTCAAGAATGCGCCGAGCGCGCCAGCTTTCTCGGCAGCGGCGATCACGTGTGGCAGAAACGGAATCAATTTTTTGCGAAACGGTTGATGAAAGTGATCGGCAAAAACGCCGCGCAGTTTTTCGTAATCGCGTGATGCGAAGGCGGCCGTAATCGCGCAGGCGTTTCGCGCGCTGTCGACGGCGGCCATGTGCGAAATTTTCGCCGGCAAAATTTCTCGCGCAGCAAAGGTTTGAATTTCCAGATCGGGAATCAAGAGAACGAACTTTAAACGGGACGCGACATCGAAGCGCTGAAAATTTTCGCCGCGCGCGACGGTGAACCCGCCGAGCGATGCTGGTGCCGCGTTATCGGGATGACCTTCCAATTCAACGCATAAGTGAAAGATCGACAATCGATCGAGCGGTCGGTCGCCGATTTCATTCAAGCCGTGCAAAATGCCCAGCCGAATTGTCGCGCTACTGCCCAGTCCACGACAGCGCGGAATTTTTTCTTTCGCCGAACAGGAAAATTCAAAGCCTTTCTGTTTCGTTCGCTTAAAAAATAAATCTGCTGCTTCCGCGACGATTTTTTCCTGAGAGCGGTGATCTTTCGCGCGCCGAACCGTGATTGAGTTGTAAACGCGCAAAGAAACGCCGAGACAATCGAAGCCCGGGCCGAGATTCGAAGTGCTGGCGGGAATGCGGATCGTGACCTTTTCCATGGAATTTGTCATGTCAAGCGAGCAACGTGACGTTGCATCCGGTTAACTGCGGCGCAAGCCGCACATGTTGTGAGCCTGCCCTGAGCGAGCGAAGCGAGTCGAATGGGAGACATCTCTTACTATTTCTGTGGCGGCACTCAATAACGGCCAGACAATATTTAGAGATTCCTCGACTATGCTCGGAATGACAAAGAAGGAATGAAAAAAGGCGAATGGATCGACAGCGACCTGCTTCGTGCATTAGAAAGCGAAGGCACGAACGCGCACCGACTTTGCACGCTCGATGGCGGCTGGGCGGAACGGTTCGACGCAGATGTGCTTGTTTCGTTTCGAACTGATGCCGCGCGCGATCAATTGATGTCCGGACTACAAAGATGGGCGAAGTCAGCGCAGTTTCACATCGACCGCATCTTCGGGCGTTTTTTGCCGAAGCAAAACAAAGAACGCGAGACGCCGAAGCTGCTTTCCGGCAATGAAGGCGAAAGTTTGCGGACGGTCGCGATTGAAAATCATCTCAAGTTCGGGATCGATTTCGGCGCGGGATACTCGGTCGGATTATTTGTCGATCAGCGCGAGAACCGGCGCTTTGTCCAACAATCGAAGCCGAAGCTGCTGCTCAATTGCTTCGCTTACACTTGCTCGTTCTCGGTGGCGGCTGCGTCAGTCGGCGCGGCGACGGTCAATGTCGATCTTTCCAAGAAATCGTTGGAGCGCGGCCAGCAGAATTTTGCGCTGAACGATTTGTCGACCGACGGCCACAAATTCATCGCCGATGATGTGCGCCCAGTTTTGCAACGATTCGGCCGGCGCCGCGAAAAGTTCGACATGATCATTCTCGATCCGCCGACGTTTTCGAGGACGAAAGGCGGCAAGGCGTTTCACATCGAAAAAGATTTCGAAGAGTTAATCGCGAGCAGCTTGGAACTTGCGGAACACGACGCGCACATTTTGCTATCGACTAATTGCGAAACGTTGACCGAGCAGGGACTCGAGCGAATGGCGCGTTACGCATTAAAGCTTTCTCGCCAGTCTGGAAATCTTCATCGACAGCCGCCGCCGGCCGATTTTCCATCCGGAGCCGCGGCGAAAACCGTCTGGCTCACTTTCCATTGACCAAACCGATTACGCGGACAATCGTTAATCAGATGGACGAACATGATTTGGCCGAGCGCGGCGTGCGCTATACGCGCGAACATTTCGACGACCTGCTCGCGCAGACGGAAACGTATGTGAGAGAGAATCCAGTCCAGTCGCTCGCCTATGCCATCCTGGCAGGATTTGTTTTGAATCGCCTCGGGATCGGGCGAATTCTTCGCGGCGTCGTGCGACTCGCGCTCTTCGCGCTCAAACCGGCGATTTTGATTTACGGCGCGGCGAAATTATACGAGGCGGCGCAGGAAGAAGAAAAACAGTAACGGGACGCCCCGACAGAGCGGGGCGGCTACATTCACTCGTCCAGGGTAAAGCCGACCTTCAGCGTCACCTGCCAGTGCGCGATTTCCCCCTCTTCGAGATAACCGCGGGTTTCGGCGATTTCGAACCAGCGCATGTTCCGCACAGTTTTCTTCGCGCGCGCGAGCGCGTTCTTCACTGCCTCTTCAATTCCATTCGGCGACGAACCGACCAGCTCAATCTTTTTGTAAATGTGATCTGACATGGATCATGTTCGACCGCGGCAGCAGCAAGACAAACAAAATCAACTTTGGGTTGAGCAGCCAGCCGTCGCCCGTTAGCGTTCTTTCCCGCGTTAGGAATGAAGATCGACAACAAAAACATCGAGTCGCATTTAAAGGAGAAGCGCGTCTTCAAACCGGCAAAGGAATTCGCAGAGAAGGCGCGGATCAAAAGCCTTGCGCAGTATCGCCGAATGCATCGGGAGTCGATCAAGCACCCGGACAAATTCTGGTCGCGCGAGGCGAGCAAGCTTTTATGGCAGAAACGCTGGCGAAAAGTTCTCGAATGGAAAGCGCCGTTCGCAAAATGGTTCATCGGCGGCAAACTTAATCTCTCCGAAAATTGTCTGGATCGACATCTGACCACACATCGGCGCAACAAAGCGGCCGTTATTTGGGAAGGCGAGCCGGGCGAGAAACGCACGCTGACTTATCAGCAATTGCATCGCGAAGTTTGCCGGTTCGCCAATGTTTTGAAACGAAACAAGATCGGGAAGGGCGATCGCGTCATTGTTTATCTGCCGAATATTCCGGAAGCGGCGATCGCGATGCTTGCCTGCGCGCGCATCGGCGCGGTCCACTCAGTTGTTTTCGGCGGATTCAGCCCAGATTCAATTCGCGATCGGATTCAAGATAGCGGCGCGATCGCGCTGATCACCGCGGACGGTAGTTATCGACGCGGCGGGATTGTTCCGCTGAAGAAAAACGTGGATGACGCGCTTCGCGGAGGCACGTCGGTTAAGCGCGCGATCGTTTTTCAACGCGCACACAACGAAATCCACATGGAAGAAGGCCGCGACGTTTGGTGGCATCGCGAATTGGAATATGTGAACGACGATTGTCCACCGGTAGCAGTCGACAGCGAACATCCGCTTTACATTCTCTACACCAGCGGCTCGACCGGAAAGCCGAAAGGAATTCTGCACACGACTGGCGGCTATCTGGTCGGAATTTATTCGAGCATGAAATATGTGTTCGATCTTCGCGACGACGACATTTTTTGGTGCACGGCCGACGTCGGCTGGGTCACGGGACACAGTTACGTCGTTTACGGACCGCTGGCGAACGGCGCGACCACATTCATGTACGAAGGCGCGCCGAATTGGCCGGAACCGGACCGTTTCTGGCGAATCATCGAGCAAAACAAGATCGACATCCTCTACACCGCGCCGACGGCGATCCGCGCATTCATTCGCTGGGGCGATCAATGGGTGAAGAAACACGATCTTTCGTCGCTGCGATTGCTCGGCACGGTGGGCGAACCGATTAATCCCGAAGCGTGGATGTGGTATCAAAAAACCATCGGCGGCGGACGTTGTCCCATCGTCGACACCTGGTGGCAAACTGAAACCGGCGCGATCATGATCACGCCATTGCCTGGTGCGATTCCGACAAAACCTGGAAGCGCGACGTTGCCGTTCTTCGGGGTTGATCCGGCGGTTGTCGATCCAAATGGAAAAGAAGTCGGCGCGAACGTTGGCGGAAAATTAATCCTTCGCCGGCCATGGCCAGCGATGTTGCGGACAATTTACGGCGATAAGGAGCGCTACAAAAAACAATACTGGAGCGAATACAAAGGAAATTATCTCACCGGCGACGGTGCGCGGCGCGATGAAGACGGGTATTATTGGATCGTCGGCCGGATCGACGATGTGCTCAACGTCGCCGGACACCGGCTCGGCACGTCGGAAATCGAGAGCGCGCTGGTAAGTCACGCGCGCGTCGCCGAAGCCGCGGTTGTTGGACGGCCGGACGAATTAAAAGGCCAGGGCGTGGTCGCGTTTGTCACGTTGAAGAGCGAAGTTGCGGCATCGAACGATTTGAAAGAAGAACTTCGCAATCATGTTGGCATTCACATCGGCGCGATCGCGAAACCGGACGAAGTCCGGTTCGCCGAAGCGCTGCCAAAAACGCGGAGCGGAAAAATCATGCGCCGATTGCTGAAGGAAATTGCCAGCGGCGCGAAAGTTACCGGCGACACGACGACGCTCGAGGATTTCAGCGTTCTCGCGAAACTGGCCGAATCGGAGGAATAGCTTGAGTTTCATTCGCACAGGTTTGCGCGAGATCGGATTAAAAATCCGGCGGCAACGCACCCGCATGATTTTGCGCCACGAGAAACGTCTGCTGCAAAAAAGCGAGATCGCGCTCGGGCGCGAAGGGACATCCCAGGCCGCGAATTTTCCAGAGCTGCGCAACGAAATTGTCGCGTTGAAAAAACTCGAGCAGGAACAAAAGGAAGTCGCCTCGCGCATCGCGCAAATCGAAGAAGGAATCAAAAAGATCGAAGAGCAGCGCGCGGCCAACCTGAAAGAGCAAAGCGAAGCGATGACGAAGTTGGACGCCGAGAAAAAGCCGATCCTGCGACGGCGCAACGAGGCAAAAAGCGCGGCGGAATTGTGCGAGCGCGAAGTGAACGCAGTGGAAGCTCGGATTCGTGTAAACGACGCCGCAGATCAGATGTTGCTGAAAAAATTGTCCGAATTGCAGGCGGTCACTCCGCCGCCGGCCGATTTGGAATCTCAAATGGCGACGATCAGCGCGCGTCGCGCGCGTTTGCCCGACGAACGCGCCGAGCTCGTGCGCGCTCGAATGGGCAGCACCGACGCGTCGCGGATTGCGAAGGAAAAACTGGCGGCGGCGGAAGAAGAACTCGCGGCGATTGAAAAGAACATCGCGAAAGTGCGCGGCGAATACGAAGCGCGCGATAAAGGTTTTGCGGACAATATTCGCGAGCAACAGGACGCCGTTCGCGAAGCGAAGCAGCACCATCAGGTGGTCGAGGAGCGAAAGAATCCGGCTTATCTCAACATTGGCCGCCATCTCGCGACCCAGGGAATCGCGCCGCCGAACGCGCCGCACTTACTCGAAGGCGTCAAAAAACATCGCACGGCGGCGGATCGACATCAGCAACACAACGACGAGCTGGCGCGGCTTTCGGCGCAGATCGACAAACAGGAGCTGCGCCAGTTTTATTTCAGCGTGGTGTCGGTGATTGCGCTGTTGGCAATTATTTTGCCATTGGTGGCGAAATCGCCGCGCAAACGCGAGTGGCTTCCGGCGCAGACCGAAGCGATTCTGTCGCTCAACATCGATCAATTTCAACGGGACGATCTGCCGAAACGCTGGAACAAAGAACAGCCGGACGTCTGGCAAAACGTCTGGGGTGGATTGATCGCCCCGGCGGCGCGCGTGCCCGCGCTGAATCTTTCACGCGAAACGATTCGGGTCACGCGGGCGACGACGAGTTCCGATGACGGCACTCTCCGCGAATTTATTCTGATCGAAAATCGAGACCAGGTTTCGCCGATCGTTTCCGCCGCTCGAACGAACAAGGAATTTCATCGGCGCACGCTGAGCGGCGTTCACGTTTGGGAAAAACCGGATCTCGCGCTCGCTCAAGTTGGTCCGAGCACGCTCGCGGTCGGCACCTCGAGTGAAGTGGACGAGCTCGTGCGGGTCCGTCTCGGCATCGATGTCGATCTAAAGATCACCGGACAATTGTTCGACCGCTTTCAAGCACTTGATCAAGAAAGCGCGTTGCGGTTGATCTCGCGCACTCCCCCGGATTTGCCGCGCATGTTTCATCCAATCTTCGCGCCGGAGTTGCTCGAACAATCGCAGCTGCTCGGGCTGGCGTTAACGTTGCAAAACCCGGTGAAAGCGCGAGTGCTCTTGAAATTGAAAACGCCGGAAGCGGCGTCGGAACTCGCGCGCAATCTGCACAACGAGCCGCAAAAATGGCTGCGCTTGCAGGATTCAAACCTGATGCTTTACGCGCAGCCGCCCGAGGTCACGCGTCAAGCAACCAATCTCGAACTGCATTTCAACGTGCCGGACGAGACCGCGCGCCTTCTCCTTCAACGCATCGCCAAGACCGACACCACCAATTCCGTCGCGGGTGATTAACCCCGAAGACTTTCGGGGTTGATCGCTTTCGGAGTTGATCGGCGCGGCCAGTTTGCGTTTAATTGCCGCCCCATGTCTTGCCGCCTGACGCTTGCAGCTATTTTCGCCGTGACGATGTCGATCTTGCGTCCGGTTGTCGCC
>Ga0207646_10004730_pt1 | contig 14662 bp, 8 predicted proteins | sample KBSK5502metaG_FD_184343 | JGI IMG/M metagenome (GOLD analysis project Ga0207646, IMG submission 184343) | Corn, switchgrass and miscanthus rhizosphere microbial communities from Kellogg Biological Station, Michigan, USA - KBS K5-50-2 metaG... | ecosystem: Host-associated > Plants > Roots >... | reverse complement strand
CTGCGGTCTTTACCGCGAACAAAAACGCGGAGTGCTTCGCGGGCGCGCTGGCTGCGCCGCGTCTTCCGCCAAAAGTTCGGGACGGGTTTTGAGAACGCGAGACCTACCTCGTAACCGCTTCGTAAATGAGGCTCTTTGAAGACGACGCGGACCTCTTGTTCTTCGCGAGTGAGCTTGCTGACGAGAAAAAGACTTTCTCCAAGATCGACGGGAGTGGCGAGCCTGACTAGCGCGCCGCTGGCGTTGAACAGGATTGTGGTGGTGTCCTCGTGGAAGGAGCCCAAGGATTTGCTCCAGCCATAAACGACAACCGGGACGTAGAAGGCTTTGCGGTCGCTTGACCGCCTGGTTTTTTTTGATGCGCCTGGAGAAAACAGTGGCGAGCGCTTTTGAGGTCCAGGAGACGATGGTTGTTTTTCGGCACCTTCGAGAGGGTACTCCATCTGAACACCGTGAGTGGGGCATTCAAAAGCGCAGGGAGCGGCCAGAAGCTGCTCGAGGGTTTCAAGGCGGCCCTGCAGAATGATCCAGTCATCGTGATCGCCGTAAGGACAGCGTACGTGGAGGGAGAAGGATCTGGAGGTACCGGAGACCATGGGCATTTCCTAATCACATGTTACGCGCGCGGCGAGACGAATGTGTGCGAGACAAGCGGTTGGTTGCGGGAGAGTTAATCCCGTCGTGGTGGCTAGAGACCTGTGCGGAGCTGAGAGGTCGTTTTTTATAACTTATAACGGGCATGAGATACCCCCTCCGATATTCGGTGTAGCAGTATTCGTGCGCCGCGGTCGTTCTTTTTGCCCTAGCCTGCCTCTGGTCCTGTCGATATCCGCTTATGGTCGCGCCACACGTAGGCCACATCGAAACGGCCTTGGTAGGTTGCGGCGGCCCCTATGGCGCCGGAGTCCATTTGAGGTAGATGACCGCCAAGGGTGGAAGCGTTAGGCAGAGGGAGAAGGGGCGGCCTTGGCGAGGGTCGTTGGCGGCGGCTTGACCGCCGATGTTGCCGAGGTTGAAACCGCCGTAGTGAGCGGCGTCGGTGTTAAGAATTTCTTTGTAGAAGCCAGCGCGGGGGACGCCGACGATGTAGCCTTCACGGACGACAGGAGTGGCGTTCATGACCACGACGATGAGGTCGTCCTGTGATTTGCCATAGCGAATAAAGGAGAGGACGCTGTTGTCGCCGTCGTTGCAATCGATCCATTCAAAGCCTTGCCAGTGGAAATCGACTTGATGGAGGGCGGGTTCGGCGGCGAAGACGCGGTTGAGATCGGTGATGAGCTTTTGGATTCCGCGGTGCGAATCCCATTGAAGGAGATGCCAATCGAGGCTGCGCGCTTCGCTCCACTCATCGCGCTGGGCAAATTCCTGGCCCATGAAGAGGAGTTTTTTGCCGGGATGCGCGTACTGATATCCATAGAGCAGGCGGAGATTGGCGAACTGCTGCCACATGTCGCCGGGCATTTTGTGGATTAAGGAATTCTTGCCGTGAACGACTTCGTCGTGGGAAAAGGGAAGGACGAAATTCTCACTGAATGCGTAGACGAGCGAGAAGGTGATTTTGTTGTGTTCATACTTGCGGTAGATGGGATTGGCTGAAAAATATTTCAGGGTGTCGTTCATCCAGCCCATGTTCCATTTGAGGCTGAAGCCGAGCCCGCCGAGATACGTGGGGCGGGAGACGCCGGGCCATGCAGTGGACTCTTCGGCGACGGTGAGAATTCCAGGGAAGCGATCGTGAGCGACGGCGTTCAGAGTCTTAAAGAAATCGACAGCTTCAAGATTTTCGCGGCCGCCATAGCGATTCGGGACCCACTGACCTTCTTTGCGCGAATAGTCGAGGTAGAGCATGGAGGCGACAGCGTCCACGCGAAGGCCGTCGATGTGGTATTTGTCGAGCCAGAAGAGCGCGTTGGAGATAAGGTAGTTGCGGACTTCGTTGCGGCCGTAATTGTAAACGAGCGTGCCCCAATCGGGATGAGCGCCCTGGCGCGGGTCGGCATGTTCGAAGAGATGAGTGCCGTCGAATTGCGCGAGGCCGTGCGAATCGCGTGGGAAATGGGCAGGTGTCCAATCAAGCAGAACGCCGATGCCTTCCTGGTGGCAATGGTCGATGAAGTACATGAGATCAGCGGGAGTGCCGAAACGGCTGGTGGCGGCGTAGTAGCCGAGGGTTTGATAGCCCCAGGAGCCGTCAAAAGGATGCTCCATGATGGGGAGAAGTTCGATGTGGGTGTAGCCGAGCTGCTTGACATAGGGGATGAGCTGTTCGGCGAGTTCGCGATATGTGAGCCAGCGATTGTGTTCTTCAGGAACGCGGCGCCACGAGCCAAGATGGACTTCGTAGATTGAAATTGGCGATTCGAGCCAATTTGTTTGTTGGCGCTGCTCAAGCCAGGCGGAATCGTTCCACTGATGCGATTCGAGATCGCCGACGACGGAGCCGGTGTTGGGACGCAACTCGGAGCGGAAGGCGTACGGGTCGGCTTTGAGGGGCAGAAGATTTCCGTTGGGGCCGAGGATTTCGTATTTGTAGACAGCGCCTTCGCCGACTTCGGGAAGAAAAAGTTCCCAGATGCCAGAAGACCCACGAGGACGCATGGGGTGGACGCGGCCGTCCCAGTGATTCATATCACCAACGATGCTGACGCGACGCGCGGCAGGCGCCCAGACGGCGAAGCGCGTTCCGGCAACGCCTGCGACCGTGTGGAGGTGCGCGCCGAATTTTTGGTAGGTGTCGTAGTGGCGACCCTCGCCGATGAGGTGGAGGTCGAAGTCCGTCAGGAAAAAAGGAAACGCGTAGGGGTCGAAGACTTCGAAGCTTTCCCCATAATGAGTGCGGCCTTGGATTTTGTAGCTGCCGGGTTCGGGTGCTGCGGGCTGGTTGGAAGGCCAAACGGCTTCGAAGAATCCTTCCGGGCGGAGTTTCACGGCATCGGCGATCTTTGCGGGTGAGATGGCGGGGTTCTTGAAGACAATGCTGGCTTCGGCGGCCCAGGGAATGAAAAACCGGATAGCCCAACCCGGGCTGACGGGGTGAGGGCCGAGAATGCCGAAGGGGTCTGAGTTTTGACCGGCGAGGAGTGCCTTGATTCGCGCGTCGAACTCCGATGGCGCTTTTCGTTCGGCCAAGGAGGAAGATGCGGCGGGCGACTTGGAGCTTTCAGGCGACAAGGGTGAATTCTCCGTCAGGAAACGGGCGAACGCAAGGGCGGGAGGCTCGCTGGGGCTGAATGCAATGATCTTAACCGCCAGGAAAGAAAAAGAGAATTGCTCGTTGTATAGTTCGGGAGCTGCTGCTTACCAAAAGGGGAGCTTGCATGGTGACTTCGAGAGTGATGGCGAATCGTTGGCTGGGGACGGGCGTTGCACTGTGCGTGGTTGGACTGGTGACGCCAATCGCGAGCGGGCAGGACCGCAGCCAGGGGCGGTCGATGGTGATTTCGAAGAATGGGATTGTGGCGGCGGAGTCGCCGCTGGCGGCACAAGCGGGAGTAAGAATTTTGGAGAGCGGCGGGAACGCGGTGGATGCCGCGATCGCGACGAACGCGATGATGGGCGTGGTTGAGCCAATGATGAACGGAATTGGCGGAGACTTGTTCGCGATTGTTTACGACGCGAAGGCGAACAAACTTTATGGATTGAATGCGAGTGGATGGGCGCCTGCTGGATTGACGATTGAATTTTTGCAGAAGCAGGGATTGCGAGACATGCCACAGAAGGGGATCAACAGCGTTACGGTTCCCGGAGCGGTCGATGGCTGGCAAAAGCTGGCAGAAAAATTTGGCCGTAAGAAACTCTCAGAGGACTTAAGCGCGGCGATTGCGACGGCGCGGAACGGGTTTCCCGTGCCGGAGATGGTGGCGGCATATTGGACGGGGGATGTTGATTTGCTGCGGTCGAATGAGGCGGCGAGCAAATTGTATTTGCCAGGCGATCGGGCGCCGAAGGCAGGCGAGGTTTTCAGGAATGAAGATCTGGCTTGGTCGCTGCAGCAGATCGCCGAGCATGGGAGAGACGCGTACTATAAGGGGGAGATTGCGCGGAGGGTGCTGGCAGCGGAGAAGATGCATGGCGGAAGGATGAACGAAGAGGATTTGAGCAGGTATTCGGCGGAGTGGGTGGAACCGATTTCGACGACGTACCGCGAGTGGAAGGTATATGAGTTGCCGCCGAACGGGCAGGGGCTGGCAGCGTTGGAAATGTTGAATATTCTGGAGACCACGCCGCTTGGGCAGAAAGGCTATGAATTTGGTTCGCCGAAAGCGTTGCATTTGATGATCGAGGCGAAGAAGCTGGCGTACGCGGATTTGAAGAAATATATCGGGGAGCCCCGCGGACAGAAACTGCCGGTGGAGAAATTGTTGTCGAAAGAGTGGGCGGCGGCTCGCGCGAAGCAGATTGACGAACAGCACGCGAACTGCGACATGGCAGCGGGTGAAATCGCGGGCGGAAGCGATACGACTTTTCTGACGGTGGTGGATCGCGAAGGAAATATGGTGTCGCTGATCCAGAGCAACTATTCGTCGTTTGGGTCGGGGATTGTGGCGCCGGGGACGGGATTTGTGCTGCATAACCGTGGCGGACTGTTCACGCTGGATGCGAAGTCGCCAAATGCGCTGGCGGGGCGGAAGCGGCCGCTACACACGATTATCCCGGCGTTCGCCGAAAAGGGTGCCGAAAAGGGTACAGAAAACGGAACGACGCGGGTAGCGTTTGGGATTATGGGCGGATGGAATCAATCGCAAGCGCACGCGCAATTTGTGGCGGATTTGGCGGACTACAAGATGAATCTTCAAGCGGCGATGGAGGCACCGCGGTTTATAAAGATAACGTTTGCGGGATGCGACGTGAAAATGGAGAATCGTTTTTCGCAGAAGACGCGGGATGAATTGAAGGCAAAGGGGCATCAGATTGAAGTTTTGGGGATGTTTTCGTCCAGCGTGGGAGGCGGGCAGGCGGTAATGCGGGATTTTGCAACGGGCGTGAATTTTGGGGCGTCTGATCCGCGGAAGGATGGAGAGGCGATAGCGGAGTTGCCGCTGCCCTAAGCGGCTGGAATGTTTTTCGAAGAATTTCGAGGCACGGACCAATGAGGTCCTTCAACTTTCGGCGAAAGACCGCCGAGGTTTCAGGATGACAGCCAGGCCTGGGAGATGCTGCTCAAAGGCCAGCGTCGTATGCGGATGCGGCGATTTCGCCGAGCGCCTGGCCGGCGACCTTTTGCGCGGCGTCGGGATCGGGTGGAAGAGAAACGTGGTTGACGTATGCCGCGAATGCCAGTTTGCGGCCGGATTTTGTGATGACGTAGCCCGCCAAACCTTTTCCGTTGAGCATCATTTTGTTGTTTAGGTGATCGTCGGAGCCATAGGTGCCGGTTTTTGCGAAGACGTGACCCGCGCCGGGATTCTGCGGCTGGATTTTTGCCAGAGTGCCGTCCTTGCCGAGAATCGGCAGGGCGTGGAAGAAAACTTCGTAGTCAGGACGAGTTGTCCAGTAAGCGAGATAGTGGCACATGAATTCGGGGCTGAAGAGATCCGCCCAATCGCCGCCGGCGCCGTCACCTTGGGACGCTCCAGAGAGATCGAGATTGGCTTCCGCGAGGAAGGCGTGTTCGAGTTCGAATCCCTTCTTGAGCGGGTTGGCGGTGTCTTTTCCGGCGATTGCGCCGAGAAGATACGGACCCATGCCAGCGTGAAGATTCTGGCTAACCTTGAGCGTGACTTTGATCTCTTCTGCGAGGGGCAAAGAGAGGTGTTCGGCGACTAGATTTTCCTGCGTATAGTAGCGGAGAAGCGGCGAGAAATCTGGTTGGACGATGATCAGTGGGCTTTTAAGTTCGATGCCTTCGGCGGCGAGAGATTCGCGCAAAACCCATTGAGCGAAAATGGTGGGCGAGGGCACTCCGATGGAAACCGTTTGCGGTTCGATGCCGAGTGGCAGGGAACCGGAAAGAGTGACGTTCACGGAGCCGTCCGAGTTGGTGGCGAATTCCGGATCGCTGAAAGTCGGAAGTGTAGCCGTCGCAGTGGTTTTGGTGTGATTGATGAAATGCGCATACCCGGTTTGCGGCGACGTGGAAAGAGAGAGCGGGTCGCCGACTTTTTCGCCGGGCTTCGCGACGATGTCGATCACGTTGTCGTTGACCATGATAGATGACATGACGACGTTGGTGCCGCCTTCGCGGGGGCCATCGGGGAAAAGAGAGGTGTCGATGAGGATGCGGCCGTCGACGCGACGAATGCCTTTGGCGCGGATTTGTTTGGCCAAATCTTTGATGACCGTGAGCGGGTCGCCAGCTACGGCGGGGCCGCCGTAGGAATGATCTTCGTCCTGGAAGGCGAGCGTGTTGTCGGGCTGAATGCGGTTTGAAAGATTGGGGTCGCCGCTTGCGACCACAACGAGATCGCCCTTGAGCTTGCCTTTGTGGTCGATGGAGGCCGTGCGGTATACCGCGGTCCGGAAACGAAAGTCCTTACCGAGTTTTGCGAGGAGCGCGCCTTCGGTGAGAATTTTTGTGGTGGATGCGGGAGTGAACATTTTGTCGGCGTTGAGAGAGTAGATTACGGCGCCGGTGGCCAGATCGTAGAACTCGATGCCGAAGTTAGAGCGCTTGAACTCTGGTCGGTCGATGACTTTTTGTATGGAAGCGGCGATGGTGGAATTCTGCTGGGCAAGAACGGTTTGCGAAAGAACCGCCGCGCCGAGAGCAGCGAGTGCGCATTTTAGTAAAGCAGTTTTCTGCGAACGAAATCGCATCCGAATCCTCCGATAGATTTGCGTGTTTCAGTTTTGTGCTGCGTCGAGTTTTTCGAACGGGACGTTGCCGATGGCGTATTCACGCCAGTCCTTGTAGTCGAAGTGCCACCATTCATTTTCGTAGACCGTGAAGCCCTCGGACTCCATGGCCCAGCGGAGCAGGTCGCGGTGCCAGCGCTCTAGCGACGTGCCGCCGGGATAATTTGGAAACGAACGGGGGGACATTTCGTCGTAGAGGCCGGTCATCTCGACGGGTTCGTCGGTTCTGAGGTCATAAAGAGTGAGATCCACGGCGCAGCCACGGTTGTGGCGCGAACCTTGAGCCGGGTCAGCCACAAAGATTTTTCCTTCCTGCGGAGTCGCCTCCCAGAAAATCTTGGTGACATACCACGGCCGGTAGCCGTCGTGAATCAGCAAACCGTAACCGTAAGGCTGCAAGCGATGCAAAGCGCGGACCAGCGCCTCCGCCGCGGGCCGCTGCAAAAACGCACGCGCTTGTGTGTACACCGCCTTGCCCAGAAAATCGTTCGCCGTAGCGTAACGAATATCCAGATGAATGGCGGGATCGAGCTTCGCCAGCTCGACTAAATCGCTGTTACGGTAGGGGCCTTTTTCTTCGGGCGGCCTAGCCGCGAGAGCCTCGGTGCGAATCTCCTCGAGAGACCTCGTCGGCTTGACGACCTTAATGTTGCCGCCGGGAACTGAATAAGGAAGACGGTGATAAGGGCCGACTTGAGTAAAGATTTCCCAGATTGGCTCCGTCTTGCGCTGCTTGAAGGCTAGCACCCAAGGGTCGGCCTCGTTGCTGGCGTAGGTGGATGAGGTTTGGTCGCGCTCTTTGGAAAAAGCAAGAGGATTCAGAAGATGTTCGATCCCGGCGGTGTCTCGCAGATATAGGTGTCTAGAACGCTCGAGGAGAATGATTACATCAGTTTCGCCTTGGTTTCCAAAATCGCCCGTCTTGCCGATGAAATCTTGCGGTACGTTTGCCGGCTCGAGACCGGGGAAAGAAGCGGGGGATGTTTGTGCGAGCGAAGAAAGGGCGGTGATGCTGAACGCAAAGAATAGAGCGAAGATTGCGTGACCCAAGCGCGTCGGCTGCTGTGGCTCGACGATGAAAGGAAAAGCAGATTCCTCGCTTCGCTTGCCTGCGCAGGCAGGCTTGGAATGACAATTCGGGGGTGCGGCGGTCAAAATGATGCGGCGCATGAACGCGGGGTCACGCGCGGAGGATTTCTTTTTCAACGGTCCACCGTTCGATGAGTTCGTGGCGGACATGATAACCGAGTCCTGGAGTTTGCGGGACGCGAATCGTACCCTGCGGCGTGACGGTAACTTCAGGTTCGATGACGTCTTCGATCCAATAACGTTTGCTGGCGGAAACGTCACCGGGAAGCGTATAGCCGGGAAGAGTTGACGCGGCGATGTTGTGCGCGCGGCCAATTCCGCACTCCAGCATGCCACCGCACCAGGCGGGAATATTGCGGTCGAGGCAGTAGGCTTGAATCTCCCGAGCGCTCGAATAGCCGCCGACGCGGCCAAGTTTGATGTTGATGATCCGGCACGCGCCGAGGTCGATGGCGGCCTGGGCACCGCGCAAGTGGTGAATGGATTCGTCGAGGCAAAGCGGAGTTTTTATGTGCTTCTGTAGTTTGGCGTGGCTATAGATATCGTCCCACCAGAGCGGCTGTTCGATCATCAGCAGCTTGAAGTCGTCAAAACTTCGCAACAAGTCCAGATCATCGAGCGTGTACGCGGAATTAGCATCGACGGAAAGGCGAATGTCCGGAAACGGTTTGCGTATGGCGGAAATGTAGCCAAGATCCCTGCCGGGTTTGATCTTGATCTTGATGCGCTGATATCCGGCAGCGACTTCCGTGGCGACCTTTTCGAGCAGCCTTTCGGGAGAATCCTGCAAGCTGAGCGAGACGCCACACGAAATTTCTTTCAGCGTTCCACCGAGCAGCTGGGAGAGAGCAATACCGCGCTGCTGAGATTCGATGTCCCAGAGGGCATTTTCAATTCCGGCGCGCGACATTTCATGGCCGCGGACACCCGCGAAATGGCTACGAGCTTCAGAAGCGGCTGAAAGCGATTTGCCGAGGATTCGCGGTGCGAGAAAATTGCGGATGACAAGCCAGGCGATGTCGATCGACTCAGAATTATAGAAGGGACCTTCGGTAGCAGTGACTTCAGACCAGCCGGTGCAGCCATCGGCTTGGAGTTCGACCAGAAGCACCGGGCGATCATGGGTGATGCCGAAACTAGTTTCGAATGGCGCCTTTAGACGCATCCGTAGTTTGCGAAGTGTGATGGACTCGACGCGCATCTGGACCTCGGCACCGGGCGACGCGCACACGGGTGAGCCCAATGAAGCTCGAATGTGTGCGAGTCAAGAACTGCTAAATCTGATGTAGGTGAAGCTTAGACCGCTTTTGGTGGGACGTACGGGATGCAACGTTTGTTACAAGCGAGGAGAAATATTATTCCTGGAACCAGCGAGAACCGTGGCGCTGCTCTTCTGATATTTCGCGCACGATCTCCATGGTTTCGGCTTTGCGGACCTGTCCGCATGCAGCGAGAAGCGCATTCAAAAGGGCGGTTGGAGCCGCATAGGAAGCGCCGAAAGATGTGGTTTCAATGCTCGCAAGAAAAGTTTCGTGTGCGATGCGAGCAAGGGGAGACAAGAAAGTGTCTGTGACCGCGACGCAGTGCGCTTCACGCTCACGAGCTTTCCGCGCCCCTTCGACCGTTTGCCGCAAACATCTGCGGAACGAGATGGCGATGACCAGGTCGTCCTTCGTCAACGAACGTGTCAGATGGCCAATGCGACCGGCTGAGGTTGCGGCGAAGACCGGCAGTCCCAGCAGACTGGTTTGATATTCCAAATAGCCGGCGAGGTATGCCGCCAGATCGCCAGCCAAGAGAAGAATCCGCCGCGCCGAGTACATGCGCTTGGCCAGGTCATTCAGGCGGGCAGCGTCCAAAGTGTTCTTCAGGCCCTGCAGGTTTTTTAAATCGCGATCAATGGAATCGACGACGTACGCATAGCGGCTGCGGTCGGAACCGCCGGTTTGCATCGTGTCGGCAGACGTTGCAAAGGCGATGGACAAGTCATGCAAATGCTTTTGGAATTCGCGGAAGCTCGCAAAGCCAAGCACTTGAACGATGCGGACGATGGTAGCCGGATCGGTATTGAGACGCTTGGCCATCGCGCGGACGCTCAAGAGAACGAAACCGCGTGGCTGTTCGAGCACCGGACGAAGAATCTCTTGCCGCTTGGCGGTGAGTTTTCCCAGGCGATCCTGAAGGTTGATAGGTTGGGCTAGTGGCGATGCCGCTTCGCGCTTCATAGGCAATGATGGCCGGCGACTTCCTGGACGGCGGGCACGATAGTGCCACACAAGCGACTTTTAAGCACGCATGGTTTTCCCAATTACGCTGGCAACGCGTTTTTGCGAATTACGATTCAGAAGTTGCGGTTTTTGCAGTGAGTCCGGGCGCGACGATCGGCTGCAGGAACGGCATCATGGCGCGGAGGCCGGGGCCCAGCTGCTCAATGGCGTTCTGTTGCTCGGCTTTGCGTTTGGCGAGGAAATTTGGGCAACCTTTGTCGTTCTCCTCGATCCACTTTTTGGCGAAGCTGCCATCGCGAATTTCGGCGAGCAGTTTCTTCATTTCATCGCGGGTTTGCTGAGTGACGATGCGTGGCCCGGCTGTGTAATCGCCGTGTTCGGCGGTATCGCTGATGGAATAGCGCATGTAGCTGAGCCCACCACGATAGATTAAATCGACGATGAGTTTGAGTTCGTGGAGACATTCGAAGTAGGCGACTTCGGGCTGGTAACCGGCTTCCGTGAGCGTTTCGAATCCGGCTTTGATCAGCGCACTGACGCCACCGCAGAGCACGGCTTGTTCGCCGAAGAGGTCGGTTTCGGTTTCTTCGGTAAAGGTGGTCTCAAGAACACCGGCGCGGGTGCAGCCGATGCCGCGAGCATAGGAAAGAGCGAGCGCCTTGGCTTTCCCGGATGCGTCCTGCTCGATGGCAAGAAGGCCGGGTGTACCGCCGCCTTCGGTGAAAACTTCGCGCACACGGTGGCCAGGGGCCTTAGGCGCGACCATGGATACATCAATGGTGGAGGGCGGCTTGATGGTGCCGAAGCGAATGTTGAAGCCGTGAGCAAACATCAGCGTTTTGCCCGCTTTGAGATTTGGCGCGATGGCTTCGTTGTAGAGTTTTTGCTGCTTGGTGTCAGGAACGAGAACCATGATGACGTCGGCCCATGCGGCGGCCTCAGACGGAGACTTTACGGTGAGGCCGTCTTTTTCAGCCTTGGCGCGGGAGGCGCTGGTTTCCGGCAGGCCGACGCAAACATTGCAACCGCTGTCGCGCAGGTTGAGGGCATGAGCGTGTCCTTGCGAGCCGTAGCCTAGAATCGCGACCTTTTTCGATTGGATGAGTGAGAGGTCTGCGTCCTTATCGTAGTAAAGCTTTGCCATGTGCTTCCTTTCGTGGGCCGGTTTGCGGCCGAAAATCGAGATCAGAGATCTAGCGGACACCGAGTCGTCGTTGTCACCTAAACCCTAAAAGAGATTCCTCGCTTCACTCGGAATGACGGCCCGTGTATCCGTATCGCTGGCTACTTGGACGATACCGCCGATTCCGGTTTTGTGGAGCCTGGCGCCACCGGCGGTTGCAACAAGTCTCCACCGCGCGTCATGGCGATACGTCCGGTGCGCGCCATTTCGAGAACGCCGTAGGGGCGCAAGACTTCGAGCAGACCGTCAATTTTATCGACCGTGCCAGAAACTTCGACGATCAGGGATTCGGGAGCGACGTCAACCACGCGGCCACGGAACACTTTGATAAGTTCCATGAGATGCGGGCGAGACTGTTGATCGGCGGCGACTTTGATTAATGCGAGGTCGCGCTCGAGTACGGAACGCTCTGAAATATTTTCGGCAAGCAGAACGTCGACGAGTTTTTCAAGGCTGGCTTCGAGGCGATGCGCGCCTTGCTCGTCGGTATGCGCGACGATGGTCATGCGCGCGACCTCTTCGTTCTCGGTGGGCCCGACGGTGAGTGAGTCAATGTTGATAGCCAGCCGGCGCGCCAGGGAAGAGACGCGATTCAGCACGCCCGGTTTGTTTTCGACATACGCGATCAGTGTTTGCATTGGCTCCTCGTCGTGTCCTTTTGCCTGCTAGTACGGGCTACGGTTCTGCCGCGGTTTCCACCAGCGGATTGTGCGGACGGCGGATCATTTCGTGCAGCGAAGCTCCGGCAGGCACCATCGGGTAAACGGAATCTTCCTGCTCGACGCGGAAATCGATGAGCACGGATTCCTTGAAGGCGCGGGCAGCGCGGATGGTTGACGTGACGTCGCCTCGCGAAGTAACCCGTTCGCCGCGGATGCCGAAAGCGTTGGCGAGCGCGGCGAAATCCGGAGCGACCAGCGGAGTGGCTACGTAACGCTTGTCGTAGAAAAACTCCTGCCACTGGCGAACCATACCGAGAAAGCCGTTGTTGATGATGGCGATGTTCACTTTGATTTTTTCCTGAACGATCGTCGCCAGTTCGCACATGGTCATTTGGAAGCCGCCATCGCCGACCACGACCCATACGTCGGCCTCGGGCTTGGCGAACTTTGCACCGATCGCAGCGGGCAGCGCGAAGCCCATGGTGCCGAGGCCGCCGGAGGTGATCAGAGTGCGCGGACGATTGTGATGGTAATACTGCGCTTCCCACATTTGATGCTGGCCCACATCGGTAACGACGACGGCATCGCCGCCTGTTTCCTTCCACAGATCGTTAATCACGTGCGCGGCGTAGAGGTGGCCGGTGTCCGGCAGGCTCTGAATATCGCGAACGGCGGAGTCCCCTTTCATTTCAGTGATGCGGCTCTGCCAAGCAGTGCGTTCCTTCCTGTCGATGCAGGGAAGCAATTGCTCCAAGACTTCTCGTGCATCGCCGACCAGTGCCGCGTCCACTTTTACGTTTTTATTGATTTCGGCGCGATCGATTTCGATGTGAATCTTGCGTGCGCTCTTGGCGTAGGTGCGCAGGTCTCCGGTGACGCGGTCATCGAAGCGCATGCCTACTGCGATCAAGAGGTCGGCTTCCTGAATGGCGTGATTCACCCACGCTTCGCCGTGCATGCCCATCATGCCGAGATTGAGCGGATCGTTGGCCGGGAAGCAGCCGATGCCGAGCAATGTCATGGCAACATGGAATTGGCCAGCGCGAACGAATTGCTCGAAGGCTTTCATTGCACCGGAAATCATGATGCCGTGGCCGGCAAGAATCAGCGGACGCTTGGCGGAATTGAGGAGTTCGACTGCGCGATCGAGTTCGGCTTTGTCGAGTGAAGGACGAACCCGCTTGGGCGGAAGCTTTGGCAAAGAGGCGTTCCAATCAAATTCGGTGGAGGCCTGTTGCGCGTCCTTGGTGATGTCGACGAGGACGGGACCGGGGCGCCCGGAGTTCGCAATGATAAAGGCTTCGCGAACCGTGCGTGCGATATCTTCGACGCGCGTGACGATCACGTTGTGCTTGGTGATTGGCATGGTGATGCCGGTGATGTCGATTTCCTGAAAGGCGTCGGAGCCGAGAAGTTTGCTGCCAACCTGGCCGGTGATGCACACAACGGGGGACGAATCGAGCATGGCAGTGGCGATACCGGTCACCATGTTGGTTGCGCCGGGGCCGCTGGTGGCCATGGCAACGCCAACTCCGCCGGTTGCGCGCGCGTAGCCGTCGGCCATGTGTGTTGCGCCCTGTTCGTGACGAACAAGGATGTGGTGGAGCTTCGATTTGCCTAGCGCGTCGTAGACCGGAAGAATCGCGCCGCCCGGATAACCGAAGATGTGTTTCACGCCGAGATGTTCCAGCGATTGGCAGAGTATTTCTGCACCGGTGAGTTTCATAGCGTCCTTCCCGATTGCACTGGCTGCAAGTTTGTTTGGGGCAAAGCGGTTATTGCGCCTCGCGACGAAGAAGACACGAGAAATGCGTACTTGGCCATGACACCGCTCGTGAAGCGCGGCGCTGGCGCTTTCCAGGTTGCGAGCCGCTGCTGGATTTGTTCGGCGGTCAGATCGACGCTGAGCGTGCGATTCGGAATGTCGAAAATAATGATATCGCCATCAGCGATTGCGGCGATAGGTCCGCCGTGCGCAGCTTCGGGAGCAACGTGACCCGCCATAAGGCCGTGTGTTGCGCCGCTGAAGCGGCCGTCCGTGAGAAGGGCGACGGAATCACCAAGTCCTGCGCCGACCAGAGCCGCGGTAACGGCGAGCATTTCCCTCATGCCGGGGCCGCCTTTGGGACCCTCGTAGCGAATGACAATGACGTCGCCGGCTTTGATTTTGCTCTTGTCAATTTCGGCGAAGGCCGCTTCTTCGCTATCGAAGACTCGGGCGGGTCCGCGGAAATTCATGGTGTTGTGTCCCGCCACTTTTATGACGCAACCTTCGGGGGCGAGATTGCCTTTTAGGATGACGAGGCCGCCGGTGGGTTTGAGAGGATGCTTCGCATCGCGCACGACTTCCTGCTTGGGACTTTCTTTTGCGGCGTTCGCCTCTTGCGCCAGCGTCTTTCCGGAAACGGTGATGGCGTCGCCGTTTAGAAGACCGGCTTCGATCATGCGTTTGGCGATGAGCGCAGTGCCGCCCGCTGCGTACAAATCGGTGGCGACAAAGCGTCCGCCCGGTTTCAGGTCGGCAATGATAGGTGTTTTGGAGCTAATCTGGTCGAAGTCGTCGATGGAAAGGGGAAGCTTCGCTTCATTGGCGATGGCGAGCAAATGGAGAACGGCATTTGTTGAGCCGCCTGTTGCTGCGACACCTGCGCTGGCATCTTCGATTGCGGATTTCGTGATGATTTGCGAAGGCGTGACTCCAC
>Ga0207646_10004729_pt1 | contig 14662 bp, 14 predicted proteins | sample KBSK5502metaG_FD_184343 | JGI IMG/M metagenome (GOLD analysis project Ga0207646, IMG submission 184343) | Corn, switchgrass and miscanthus rhizosphere microbial communities from Kellogg Biological Station, Michigan, USA - KBS K5-50-2 metaG... | ecosystem: Host-associated > Plants > Roots >... | reverse complement strand
CTCGCCGAAGTCGACGCGTTCCACGCCGCCCGGGGAAGCGGAGTGGATGCGGCCGCCGCGGCCACGCATCTCCGCGCCGCGGTGGGGGCGCTGGACGACCTGATCGGGGTGGTGACGCCGGACGACGTCCTGGATCGGGTGTTCGCGACCTTTTGCGTCGGGAAGTGACTCTCCCTGATCTTGACTCAGTCCTGACAATTGCAGCGACGGGATGTGCGAGCCCTGCTTGCTGACCCCGCGAATCGGCGCCATGTTTTCCGTCCCCCTCGCCCTGAGGCGCCCCGTGTCATTCGTCAGGTCAGTGTCCCGATGTGCCACCGTGGGACTGGTGGCAGCAGCCGCGTGCGTGTACGACGCGCGCATTCCATCACAACCGGCCGGTGCGGCAACCGCGGCGCGGGCTCCCCAGTTCGCCGCCGTTGCACGTGGCGGCGCGGCGACAAACAACCGTCACATCGTCTCGTTCAGCGGCTCGGTACCGACCGATTTCGCCGCGCAGGTCGCGGCCCTGGGCGGTAAGGTGCTCTGGGTGTCGTCGGGCAGTGGTCTCGCCGCGGTGAGCGGCCTCCAGGGATCCGCCGCCACGACGCTCGCCGGGAAGCGGGGCATTCAGGCGGTGGTCGCCGACGCATTGATTCCGCTCGACGTGCCCCTCGTGGCCACGGATGCGACGGCGGACGCCGGCGGCGTCCAAAGCAACGCTAATCCCGCGGCCGCGGTGCGCTACCCTCGTCAGTGGAACATGCGCGCGGTGCAGGCCGACGTCGCATGGGCGCACGGATTCCTCGGCTCCTCCAACGTGTCGATCTTCATGCTCGACTCAGGTATCGACCCGCACCACGCGGACACTGAGGGCCGGGTGGATGCGACGCGCTCGGTGGATTTGTTGGGGACGTTCGACGCCACACTGCCGGACGGCACCACGGTGCCCTTCACCGAGGCCGATACCGTCCAGAAGTATTTCCCCGGCAAAGAGGTCTACACCGATTTGTTCTTCCACGGCACCCACACAGGCGCGACGGTGAGCAGCAACGCGGTGCGCGCGGCGGGCATCACGTCGATGACGACACTCGTGGCCGTGAAAGTCTGCGGCTACATCAACGACTGCCCCTTCAGCTCGATTCTCAACGGCGTGATCTACGCCGCCAACGGGGGGGCAGATGTGGTGAACATGAGTCTGGGGGGCGCGTTCACCAAGGCGGGCAACGGGCGGTTCGTGGGGCTGCTCGACAAGGTCTTCAATTTCGCCCGCAGCAAGGGAGTCACGGTCGTGGTCTCCGCGGGGAACTCGGCGGCCGACCTGGACCATGACGGCAACACCTACTGGACCTTCTGCAACACGCCTTCGGTGATCTGCGTCGCGGCCACCGGCCCGACCTCCGACGCGAACGCAGTGACCCGGAACGGTCCCTGGACCAACGTCGATGCACCTTCCTACTTCACGAACTTCGGGCGCTCCGCCATCAACGTGGCCGCGCCGGGCGGCAACAGCTCCTTCGGGCCACCACTCCCCGCGCCGGCCGGCAGGGCTGTGTTCGTGTGGGCGGCGTGCAGCCAGACGAGCCTGATCGTCGGCTGTTTCTCGTCACCCTTCTTTATCCTGGGCGCCCAGGGTACCAGCATGGCCGCCCCGCACGTGACGGGCACCGCCGCGCTGCTCGTGTCGATCGTGGGACGGAATCCGAGTCAGATCAAGGCGCGGATTCAGCAGTCCGCTGACAACGTGGCGGGCAACGGCACGACCGCGTTCTACGGCAAGGGCCGTCTCAATGTGGCGCGCGCTGTTGGTGCCATCCCGTGACAGATTAGTCTAGATTAGGAATCTCAGAGGGCGGCGGCCGCTCGCGCGAGGACCGCCGCCCTGACGTTTTTGAGACGCCCAAGGAGGAAAGGCTGATGGACGCTCCAGCAGGCGCGCTTCCCGCGATGCGCTCGCCCGACCGCTGGCTGGCGGGCCTGCGGATCGCCGTGGGCGTGTGGTTCGCGAAGGCCATCTTCACCAAGCTGAGCGTCACGCTCGCCTGGGGCTTCCTGCCTGTGCCCACGGCGTCCGATCGCTGGCAGCACCTCATGCCGATCCTGGTGACGAAGTATGCGGAAGGCAATCCGATCGGCTTCTTCAGGGAATTCCTGTTGAACACCGTTGTCCCGAACAGCCACGTGTACGCCCAGCTCACGGCGTTCGGCGAGGCAGCAGTCGGTTTGGGGCTCGTGTTCGGGTGCTGCACCACCCTTGCCGCGGTGATCGGACTGGTGCTCGTCGTGAACTACGGTCTCGCGGTGCAGTGGCAGGGCTCGGCACAGCAAGGTTTCCATTACCTGCTGATCACCACCCTGGTGGTGATTCTCGGCGCGCGCGCGGGACGCGTGTGGGGTGTGGACGGTTGGGTGCGGGCCCACCGGCCTGGCAGGTGGCTGGCGCGCGTACCGCTCGGCTAGGGGATGTACAGCAAGTCGTTCGGCCGCTCGCCCACCGGGACGGCCGCGGTCACCTTGCGCGTCTTGGTGTCGATCACCGACACGGTGTTGGAGCGTCCATCGGCGGTGTAGAGCCGCCCTCCATCGGGTGACAGGGCGATCCCCCAGGGACGCCGCCCCACCACGATCGAGTCGATCGCCGCCTGGCGAGCGACGTCGACGACGCTCACGCTCGCCGCCGCCCCCTCCGTGAGGTAGGCGAGCCGTCCGTCGGGGCTGAACGCGATGCGGACCGGCTTGGTCTTGCCGTCGCGGATCGGGAACTGGTCGACCACGCTGTCGGTCGCGACGTCGATGACGGTGACGTTCCCACCAGCCTCGGCCGATACCCAGGCGCGGGTGCCGTCGGGGGTAAAGGCGACCGTACGGGGGTTGTCGCCCACATGCAGCGTCTTCAACAGACGGCCGCTTTTCGCGTCGAGGACGGAGACAGTGTTGTTCGTCTCCGCTGTGACGTAGAGCTTGGTGCCGTCGCGCGTGATCCCGACGCCCTCGGGCTCGACGCCCACCGCCGTTGAGAACAGCGTCTTGCCGCTCGCGATGTCGATGGCCGATGCGTGCGCGATCTCCTCGTTCGACACATACGCGACCTTCCCGTCGGGGCTCAGCACCACGAGCTCGGGGTCACGGTTCGCCGGGATCGCGCGGGTCATCTGGCCACTCGCCACGTCCACGACGCCGAGGGCGTCGTCCTGGCCCAGGGCGACGTACACGGTCCGCCGATCCGGGCTCAGCGCCATCCCGCGCGGACGCTTGCCTACTGCGACCGTGGCGATCACGGCGTTGGTGCGCGGCGAGACGACGGAGATGGTATTGGAGATTTCATTGCTGACGTAGAGCAGCGGCTCCCGCGAGCTCACGCCGAACGCGCCAAGCAGGATGAGGGGTGCGGTGAGGGCGGCAGTGCGCCGCCGTCGAGTCGGCTTGGCCAATGGAACGTCCCGGTCAGTCGTTGAAGATCGCCTGGTCCACGTGGAGCGCCTTGTCGAGCCCGCGGAGCCGGTCCCGTCCCCGGATCCCCTTGAGGATCGCCCCGGTCAGATCGGCGCCCGTTACGTCGGCATCCGTGACATCGGCACCGGTGAGGTCGGCCCGCACCAGCAGCACCTTGCGCAGGTTCGCGCCCGTCAAGTCGGCGCCGCTGAAATCCACGCTGCTGGCATCGACGCGCATGATACCCATCCCCTGGTTCCCGGGGTCCACGCCCAGATTCGCCTTGATGAATTTCGCGCGCTGCGCCTTGGCGTTGTTCATCGGCCCGATGAGGCGGGCGCCGGACAAGTCGGCGTCGGAGAGATCGGCGTCGTACAGAATGACCGCGAAGACGCTGGCATCGCGCAGGACGGCGCGCCGCAGGTCGACGCGATAGGCCACGGCGACGTCCAGGTTCGCGGCGGTGAAGTCAGCCTCGGTCGCGACCGCATCGGTGAGCGTGACGGACGAGAGCTGTGCCTTCGCCAGATTGGTGCGCACCAGGCGGCATTTGGTGAGATTGGCGCGTTTGAAATCGACGCCCGCCAGATCGAGCCCGGAGAGGTCGTTCCCGGTGAAGTCGGCGGGGTGCTGAGGGGTGGCGCGGGCGAGCGCAGCGAGCACCTGCTCGCGGGTGAGAGGGGCCTGGGCGCGACCGAGGTCGGGGGCGGCGCTCGCCGCCAAAACGGCGACGGCCATCCCCGACAGCATCCCGCCGCGACCGGTCACGGACTCTTGTTTTTCTGCTGCAGGTCGGAGAGCCGGTGCGGCCGTCCCGGCTTGAGCCAGCCGTCGCTCCGCGCCTTCACGTACTGATAAACCTCTTTGATCGCCGCGGAATCGAGCAGCACGTTCCACGCGGGCATGCCCTTCGTGGGCCGACCGTTCCAGGCGGTGTTGAAGAAGCTGTCGCGCGGGAAGTTCGCGCCCGTCGGACTCACCGCCCAGCGTAGGTCCGGCGCAGTCGGCAGGATGGGGTTCATCGCGTCCTCGCCGTGACAGCGGAAGCAGTAGACGGCGAACCACTTCCAGCCTTGGTACACCGAGTCCGACACGAGCAGGCTGTCCCGCACGGTGTCCAGCGGCGCGGCAGGCTGTGCTCGCCGCCCTCCCCGCGCCCCCCGCCCCCCCGGCGGCGCCCACGCGATAACGACCGTGGCCGCAATCCAGGCGCCGAACAGGCCACCCCGCACGAAGTGCTTCGTCCTCACGTCCCGTCTCCCTCGATGGACTGTACGGTTTCCCGTCGGCAAGGCGCCGCTACGGGTGCCTCTGGATCATCGGTACGCTGTACTCGTCGAGGATCGCCGTGATCTCGGCGCGTCGGCGGTCGATTACCGAATCGAGCGTGGCCTTGAGCGCCTTGTCGCGGTGCCGGACGGCCATGGCCATGTCGAACGCAAAGGGCATTCCTGAGACCGCATCGGTGTCGGGCAACGCGACCATGGTGAGCGGGACGGACTGGCGCTTCACCCAATAGCCCGCCAAGGGCCCCCATACGATGGCGACGTCGATGGAATCCTTTGCCACTGCCTTGATGATGTCATCGGGATGGTCGGCCTTGGGATCGGGATTGAGAAAATTCCCGAAGCCGACGAGGCCCACGATCCCGCGGGAGCCCAGCGCATGCGCCGGCGGCGTGTTGGTGTAATCGTAGCCGATCATGTTCACGCCGATCTTCAGGCGCTTGAGGATCGTGTCATCGAGCGAGCGCACGGCGAATCCGCGTTCGGCGCGGTACACGAAATAGTAGGTGGAGCGGTAATACGGCTTGGTCGTCGCCACGGGATCGAGGCCTACCGGGGCTTGGATCATGACGTCGCAGAAGCCGCCGAGGATGGAGTTGCGCAAGACGCCGCGGCGGCTGGGCCACCAGTAGTTCGTGACCGTCGCGTTGAGATCTCGGGCGACGACGTGGGCGATCTTGTTTTCGAAGCCCTCCTCCTGGTTGTTGGAGAAGGGCAGGTCGTACGGATCGGCGCAGACCCGGAGGTCCGAAGGCGCCCGGCTCTGCGCACTGGCCATGAGGGCGACGCCGGCGGAGGCGATGAGCAGCGCCCCCGCGAGTTTACTCCGTGTGGAATGCATGCATGCTCCGTGCGGGTCCGTCAGAAGGTGAACGCGGTGCCCAAGTACTACACCCGGTGCCGGAGCGCGTTCGCTCCGGCACCGGGTGCACTGCTACATCTGCCTACTGCGATTGGTGTTACCCTGCGACTGCTTACAACCCGAACACGAGCAGCGTGCCGCCCGCGTTGCTGATGTTGATGTAGTCACCGAAGGCGCCGATCGCGCCGAGCGCGGCGGTCGGATCCTCGGGGCCAATGCCGAGCGCCACACCCGCGCCGGCCCAGCCGCCCACTCCGGAGAGCACGGCGACGTACTGCTTGCCGTCGGGCCCCAGATAGGTCATCGGGTTGCCGATGATGCCGGAGGGCGTCTTGAACTTCCACAGCAGCGTGCCGGTGGTCGCATCGACCGCCTTCAGCCAGCCTTCCATCGTGCCGTAGAACACGATGCCCGAGGCCGTCGCCAGCGCGCCACCATACGCCGCCAGGTTCTCCTTGATTTCCCACTTGACCTTGCCGACGGTCGGATCCCACGCGATGAACCGGCCACGGTTACCGCCCGGGCCCGGGAACATGCGCACGATCGCGCCCACGTACGGCTGACCGGCGGAGTACTTCACCTCTACGCCCTCGTAGTCCATGCAGATGTTGTTCGTGGGGACATAGAAGAGCTTGGTCTGTGGAGAGAAGGCGGATGGCTGTTGATCCTTGAAGCCGATGGCGGCCGGGCAGATGCCCTCGGTGTTCTTCTTCGACGTGGTCCCGTACTGCGCGTTGCGGACCGGGAGACCCGTCGCGAGATCGATCTTCGACGCCCAGTTGACCGGGCCGAAGGGCTCGGCCACGAGCACCTTGCCGTTCGTCCGATCGACGGTGTAACCGAAGCCGTTGCGGTCGAAGTGCACCAGCGCCTTCACCGGCTTCCCGCCAATCGTCAGGTCGACGAGGACGTTCTCGTTCACGCCATCGTAGTCCCACTCATCGTGCGGCGTCATCTGGTATGCCCACTTCGCCTCCCCGTTGTCCGGGTTGCGGGCGAAGATCGTCATCGACCACTTGTTGTCGCCGGGACGCTGATCGGGGTTCCAACTGCCCGGGTTGCCCGAGCTGTAGTAGAACAGGTTCAGCGTCGGATCGTAGGAATACCAGCCCCACGTAGTGCCGCCGCCGCGCGTCCACTCGTCGCCCTGCCAGGTGCTGACGCCGAGATCCTTGCCGCGGTGCGACGCGTAGTTCGGGTTGGCATCGCCGACGATCTTGACTTCGGCGTCCGGGCCCGTCGAATACGCGCGCCACACTTCCTTGCCGGTGTTCACGTCGTACGCCGTCACGCGACCGCGCACGCCGAACTCACCACCCGAGATGCCCGCGATCACGATGTCTTTGATCACGATCGGCGCGTTCGTCATGGTGGAACCGGTCTTGTAGTCGGCGTTCGGCACGCGCCAAATCTGCTTGCCGGTCTTCGCATCGAGCGCCAGCAGATCGCCGGCGAGCAGCTCGATGAACAGCTTGCCGCTCGGATGGTAGGCGAGGCCGCGGTTCACCAGATCGCAGCACGCGATCGGCTTCGCCTCGGGCGGCTGGGCCGGAACATGCTTCCAGATCATCGGCGCGCCCTCTTTGGTCAGATCGAGCGCAAACACGATGTTCGGGAACGCGCTGTGCACGTACATCACGGTGCCGATCACCAGCGGGTTCCCCTCATGGCCGTTCAGCACGCCGGTCGAGAACGTCCACGCGGCCTTGAGGTTCTTCACGTTCGCCTTGTTGATCGCCGTAAGGGGGCTGTACCGCTGCAGGTCGGGAGTCCGACCCGTCATGGTCCATTGGCCCGCCTCCTGGGCGATGGCGGACGCCGTGACGAGCACCATCAGGCTCGCCGCGAGTCCACCGGACAGCAGTTTGAAGCTTTTCATAGCTGACCTCATGTTGAGGATGAGGGTGTGAAAAAAAACGGCCCAGACAAACTTTGCCCGTCAGAATCCCGAGACCCGCGCGACAGCGGGGGGCCCGCGTTCCCAACAGGCGACAACCATCGTCCGACTCCCTCCACACCGGGACTTCTGCTAGGGATAGAGGTTATATCCCGAGTTACAGCGACTGTCAATCGCGCGGTCGAGTGAACTCAATCACCGGCAAAAGACCCCCCTTTCGGACCTGAACCGGCTCCTCCTGCGCGCCACACGCGAGCGCCGCCGACGCTGAAACCGCCTTCATATACCAAGCCCCCGGCACCTACAGCGGCACGCACCCGCTCCGCCAGCACCCGCGACGCAGCCGGATCGCTCACGATGCCGTAAACGGCGGGGCCCCATGAGCTCTGCCCCACGCCGACGGCGCCCCACGCCCGCAGTCGCTCGACCAACTCGCCCGTCTCCCCGGGCGCGAACACCCCGCCCTGCGCGGGCGCGAACCAGCCGCCCGTGATGCGCTGCACCTCGCCCAGCGCGGCCCCAAACCCCGCCAAATCGGCTTGGGCGAGCGCCGGAAGGAGCTGCATCAGTACGAGATGCGCGACGTGCTCGACGTCGCGTGCGCTTGGGGATGGAAGGCGCGCGAACGCCGCCGCCTCGTCGTCACCTGCGAGCCCGGGCTTTCCCCGCGGCACCGCGACGACGCAGCGCCACGAATCGGGGAACGGCAGCCGGGCCAGGAGCGGCGCGACCCGCTCGGTGCCCGCGGTCCGTCCGCCTTCCAGCACGAAGCCCCCGTACGCGAACGTCCACGTGCCCACGCCGGAGCGGCGCCCACGATCCACTGCTTCGGCCAGCGCCATCACATCGGTAGGGAGACCGGACAGCTCGGCGCTCGCGCGCGCCACGGCGAGCGCGAGCTGGGTGCCCGAGCCGAGCCCTGAGTGAGTGGGAATGGACCGATGCAAGCAGAAGTGGAGGCGCAGGTCCAGCCCGTGGTGCTGTGCGAACCGGCGGGCGAACTCGAGCGCTCGGGCCGCGTCGGGCCCTTCGGCCTTGAGCTCGCTGGCCGGGTGGGCCTCGAGCAACAGCGACGGAGCCGGAACCGCCGCGCCGATCCCGCCGAAGCGCCGCCCCAGATCACCCCGCAGATCGAGCACGCCGAAATGCAGGCGCGCCGGCGCCTCGACGAACACCGCTTCGCTCATGCGGGCGCGGCCTCCCGGGCGGTGCGGACATACTTGCTGAGCAGCGCCATCGCCTCGTGTTCGCGCGGGCCGGCCGTCTTGTCCACGATCACCTGGAGCCGCGCAAACTCGGCGCGGATCTGCTCGGCGGGCAGAAGGTGGGTGCGGGTCGCGAGGATCGCGGCCTCGAGCACCGCGTGCCGGGCACGGTTGAAGCCCAGGAACTCGCGGCGCATGCCGCGATGCACGACACGAGTCACGATCCGCGCGCGAGGCGGGGTCGCGTCCAGCGTGCGTACCTCGACCTCGCGCCAGGAGCAGGCCGCTTCGAGCACGACGCCACGCACGACGGTCGCGGGGACTGCCGGAAACTGGACGTTCGCGATTGCTCCCTGCGCGAACAGCATCACGTCATCGGTGAGGTTGATCACGGCAGCGCGCGTCGCCTCGAGGTTCTGAAACGTCGTGGTCTCGAGGAACGGCTTGATCACGATCTCGTCTTCTCCCCATTCGACACCCATGGGGGCGAAGTTGACCGCCCCGCGAGCGTCCATCGTCGTGAGCACGGACTCGATGATCACCGGACCAGCGCGACCGGAGGTGGAGCGACGGCGGGGTCTGGGAGATCGGGGGGAGTGGCGCTCGCGCCCCCGACGCCGTCCGCCCGGCTCGGCAGATCCTCGATCCGCGCCGCCACGCCGTGCAGGAAGCGGTCGACGAGGACGTAGCCGTACTCGGTGAGCACGGATTCAGGATGAAACTGCAGCCCGGTCACCGGGTGGCGCCTGTGCTGGACGGCCATGATCTCCCCGTCCTCGGCGCTGGCCGTGACGCGCAGCTCGGAGGGGAGCCCTGAGCGGGAGACGACGAGCGAGTGATAGCGCGCCGCCGGGAACGGGTTCGGGAGGCCGGCGAACAGACCACTCCCGTCGTGGTGGATGCGGGATGATTTGCCGTGCATCGGACGCGCGGCGCGCACGATGCCGGCACCGTAGGCGGCGCCGATGCACTGATGCCCGAGGCACACACCCAGGATGGGGATCGTCGGCCCGAACCAGCGCACGACGTCCGTCGAAATCCCCGCCTCGCCGGGAGAACAGGGCCCGGGGGAGATAATGATATGCGAAGGTCCGAGTCGCTGGATCTCCTCGTGCGACGTAGCGTCATGGCGTCGTACAACGGTCTCTTCTCCCAGCTCGTGCACATAGCGGGCCAGGTTGTAAACGAACGAGTCGTAATTGTCGATCAACAGAATCATGGGACGAGCGCCGCGATGAGTCCGCGGGCCTTGTCGAGCGTCTCGCGGTACTCCTGCTCGGGATCGGAATCGGCCACGATACCGCCGCCTACTTGGAAGTACACGTCGCGGCCGAGCACGAGACAGGTGCGGATCGCGATGCTCGTATCTGCAGCGCCCGAGAGCGAGAGATACCCGATGGAGCCGCAGTAGGCGGCGCGCTGGGTGGGCTCGAGCTCCGCAATGATCTGCATCGCGCGAACCTTGGGCGCACCAGTGATCGAGCCGCCGGGGAATGCGGCCCGCAACAAGTCCACGGCGTCGTGCTCCGGCGCGAGCTCGCCCACCACGGTGGAGACGAGGTGGTGGACCGTGGCGTAGTGCTCGACGGCGAACAGCTCGGGCACGCGGACGGTGCCCGCGCGGCACACGCGCGACAAATCGTTCCGCAGGAGATCCACGATCATCACGTTCTCGGCCCGGTCCTTGTCACTCTCCACGAGCGCGCGCGCGAGCGCCGCGTCGTGCTCGGGGGAGAGTCCTCGAGGGCGGGTGCCCTTGATGGGCCGTGTCTCGACTCCGCCATCCGGGTGCACCCGCAGGAAGCGCTCGGGCGACGAGCTCGCCACCACCAGTTCGCCGAAATCGAGGTAGGCGGAGAAGGGCGCCGGATTGCGGTTCCGCAGCCGGCGGTACAGGTCGAGCGGCGCGCCGACGAGCGGCGCCTGCAGCCGCTGCGACAGGTTCGCCTGGAAAATGTCACCCGCGTACACGTATTCGATGACGCGTGCCACGGCGTCGAGGTAGCCCTCGTGCGTGAAATTCGACCGGACGCCGGGGACGTCGGGAACGGGATAGGACGGGGCGGCCGAGATGCGGGATGCGGGAAGGGGGATGCGTGGGGACGCATCTCGCATCTCGCATCCCGCATCCCGCGCTAGTACTTCTCTCACGAACGCGAGTCGGCTCGCCGCGCGTCGCTCCCGAGCCGCTCCCCGCTCGGGCATCCCCGTCGAAACGATCCACGCCCGGCCCGCTGCGTGGTCCCAGCCGATCACCCAGTCATACAAACCGAGCAGCAGGTCGGGCACGGCCAGATCGTCGTAGCGCGGCCGCGGGACGCGCTCGAGCATCATCCCCCAGTCGTACCCGACGTAGCCTGCGGCACCACCCTGGAACGGCGGGAGCTCCGCCACCGGCGTGGTCGCGTGTGACGCCACGAGCGCGCCGACATGCGCCAGCGGGTCTGCCGCGACTCGGATCCACGTCCCCTCCACGAGCTGCTGGGTGAGCAGCCCCTTCGAGCGCACCGCCGTCGCCGGGTCGGCCGCGAGAAATGAGTAGCGCCCCAAGTGCTCCGGATCTGACGCGCTGTCGAGGAACAGGAGAAAAGGCAGGTCCTGAAAGCGCGCGCACGTGTCGAGGGGATCGGGGGCGGGCAGGAGCTCGTGGACCAGCGGTGCCGTCACGCTCATCGGCTCCCCTTGGCGCGACCGGTGCGGGCGCGCGCGCGGGCGGACCGCTGGGTGAGCTTCACATGCTCCGGCCCGCGGTCGTCTGGCGGCGTCAGGTAGCCCCACTGCAGCGCGCCTTCCTGTCGGTACGTTTTCCCCAAGGTTATGGCGAGCTTCGCCTTCATGAGCTCGCGGCCGAGGTAGAAGGCATGGGTCGCTTCGTCCACATCGAGCTGGGCGAAGATGTCGTGGATGTCCGTGCCACGCACGAACCGCTCGTTGTTGAACACCGTGATCGAGTCGCGGTCGGTGAAGATGCGGTAGTTCGGGTCCGTGACGGCGCGCTGCAGCTCCCGCAGCTCGGCTTCGGCGTAGGCCAGAATCGCCGGATCCTTCACGGTCACGAGCCGGTCGTCCACCCCTTTGGGAAGCGCCTTGTGGGTGACCGCGTGGTACATGAGTCGCCGGGCGACGTCGATCTCGCGCACGGCGCCGCGGGCCCAGGGAATCACTTCGGTCGTGAGGACGGCGCGCACGCCCAGCTCCTGGCAGATGGCGAGGAGCAAAGCGTTCACGCCCGTCGTGTCCGCGGCGGTGAGCTCGGTGATGTTGCCGACCCCCATGAAGAGCGGCGCGTCGGGGTAGCGCCGGCGCGTCTCGGCGTACCGCTCGAGCGAGCGCATGAACCCGAACCCAATCGGCTCGATCACGGGGTCGATGAGGTACGAGACCCCCCACTGCTCGAGCGCGGCGATGCTCGGCTCCAGAGTCTCGAGCCCCTGACCGAAATCGGGGATCACGACGACGCGCGTCTCGCTGCCGGCCAGCTCGCGCGCCACCTCCCGGTTGGAGGCGTTGATGCTCAGCACCAGCTCCGCGCCGGCCGTCACCGCCGCGCCGATCTCGCCGGGATCGAACGAGTCGACGCTCACCCGCATCCCCGCGCCCACGAGCTCTCGCACCACGTCGCCCAGGCCGGGGAACTCGCGTCCGGGCGTGCAGCCGATGTCGATGACATCGGCACCGCTCGCGCGATAGTACTCCGCTTCACGGCGGATCGCCTCGCGCGCGAGGCGTGGCGCATTGTTCACCTCGGCCACGATCTCGATGTCGTAGCCGCCGTAGTCGGGGGCGAGCGCGGCGCGCCCGAAATATTCAGGAATCTGTCGCAGGTCTTTGGGCCCCTTCTCGACTGGAACGCCCACCCGCTGCGCGATCACCGTGGGGTCGCCCTCGCACAACCCGGGGATGAGCACGAGGTCGGTGCCGGCCGGGACCTCGAGGAACCGAGCGATCCACGGGGTCGTCATCAGGGCGGCGACGGTGATCTTCATGACCGCCACCTCCCACGCGAATGCGGGCCCCATCTCGGCAACGGTGCGGCGCAGCGCGGGCTCGGCAAGCTTCCCGGTGACGAACAACACACGGCGCGGCGCGCGCACCGCCGCACCGCTCGTCACCGCGGGTCGCCCGAGCGCACGAACTTGTTCGGCGTCCCTTCGAGCGCTCCGCCTTTGGGGCGCCACAAGACCGTCTCCTCGATCTTGCGGGCGAGCTCGAAGTCCTTGTCGGTGATGCCCCCAGCCGCGTGATTCTGCAGCTTCACGATCACCCGCCCCCACGTCACCGAGAGGTCGGGGTGATGGTATGCCGCTTCGGCGACGTAGCCGATGGCGTTCACGAGCGTCAGCGTCGTGGGCCAGCCGTCCGTCTTGTAGTTGCGGCGGATCCAGCCGTCCTCGTACCACCAGCCGGGGAAGTCCTTCAGCTTCGCCTCGATCTGCGCGTCGGAGTAGGTCGGTTCTTTCGCTGCCATGACGGTCTCCTTCTCGAAGGCTAAACCACACCCCCACCGTTGATCATCAGCATCTGGCCGGTCACATACGCGGCTGCGTCGGAAGCGAGATAGACGGCGGCGTGGGCGATGTCCTCGGGCGCGCCCCACCGTCCGAGCGGGATCTTCGCGGCGATGCGTTGCTTCACCGCGGGGTCGAGCCCGCTGCCGTACGCGGTCTCGATCCAGCCGGGACCGAGCACGTTCACCCGGATCCGCGGCGCCAGCGAGTGCGCCAGCGCCCGGCTAAAGGAGTACACGCCTCCCTTCGCCGCGCAGAACACCTGGGCGTAGTCACTCTTGATTCCGCCCCCGAGCACATGATCCCAAGACATGTTGAGGATGACGCCGCCCGAGGCGGGTGGGTGAGCGTCCATCACCTCGACGGCCTTCCACGAGGCGAGCACCGTGCCACGCAGGTCCACGGCGAGCAATCGATCGAGCTTCTCGGTGCGGGACAGGCGGGCGGCGTCGCCGGTGAGGATGTCCGCTCCCGCATTGTTCACCCACACGTCCACATGCCCGAAGGTGCGGCGCAGCGTCTCCGCGAGCGCGTCCAGATCGCCCTGCTCGGCGATGTCCGCGCGGATCGCCTCCGCGCGCTTGCCCGCGGCGCGGGCGCCGTCGGCGGTCTCGTCCGCGCCGCGGCGGTTCGTCCGGTACGTGACCGCCACGTCCGCCCCCGCCGCCGCGTACGCGAGAGCGATCGCTCGCCCAATGCCGCTCGATGCGCCCGTGACGACCGCCACCTTGCCGTCCAGCGACAGCACCCCCGGGGCGTCGACCGCACTCCCCGACGCCGGCAACACTTCATTCACCGGTTGTTTTGACATCGCGCCTCCGAACGCCTAACCTACCGGCGGTTTCGGGAGAGCCACAAGGGAGCGGCCGGAAATGCAGCTTCTCATCAGCGTTGCCGGGCCTGCCGAAGCGCGTGCCGCGGTGCGCGGCGGCGCGGATGTGATCGACGCGAAAGACCCCCAGCGCGGTGCGCTCGGCCCTGTCTCCCTGGAGCGGCTCGCGGCCATCCGGGGGGCGGTAGCGGGCGCGCGTCCCCTCAGCGCCGCCGTGGGGGATGCCACGAGCGAGGAAGCGGTCGCGGGAGCGGTGGCGGCGGCGCTGTCGGTCGGTGTCGCGTTCGTAAAGGTTGGCTTCGCCGGCGTCACGAAGGAGGCTCGGGCGCGCCGCCTGGCGGTTGCCGCTCGGCGGGCGGCGGAGACGGACGTGATGACTCGGTTGGTGCTGGTCGCCTACCCGGACTGGCGGAGCGTGGCGAGCCTGCCGCCCGCGCGCGTTGTCGCCGTCGCCGCGGACACCGGCGCGGCTGGCGTGCTGTTCGATACCGCGACCAAGCATGCGCCCTTGTTCGCCATCGAGTCCCCCGCTGTGGTGGCCGCCTGGGTCGCGGCCGCGCATGCCGCGGGATTGTTCGCCGCGCTCGCCGGCGGCCTCTCCGGCCCGGACCTCGCGCGCGCGTGCGCGCTCGGCGCCGATGTCGTGGGCGTGCGGGGCGCG
>Ga0207646_10004728_pt1 | contig 14666 bp, 15 predicted proteins | sample KBSK5502metaG_FD_184343 | JGI IMG/M metagenome (GOLD analysis project Ga0207646, IMG submission 184343) | Corn, switchgrass and miscanthus rhizosphere microbial communities from Kellogg Biological Station, Michigan, USA - KBS K5-50-2 metaG... | ecosystem: Host-associated > Plants > Roots >... | reverse complement strand
CACGTCGCCGACGACGCTCGGTCGCATCGCATCGCCGACGTGGTGTTCGGCGTGTCGTCGCTGCTCACCCCGTTCTTTTTCGCCGCGTCGTTGGGCGCGATAGCGTCGGGTCGCGTCGGCTCAGGATCGGCGCTGGAAGCGTCGTTCAATCCGATGACAGTTGCCTTCGGAGTGGTCTCGGTGGCAGCGACAGCGTTCAGCGGCGCGTCATTCCTGGTGGGCGACGCTCGCCGTTACGCAGCGCCGGAGATGGTCGCCTATTTTCAGCGACGGGTGGTCGCAGCGGGCGCGGCGCTGATCGCGACGGGGACGGGGGCGCTGATAGTCATCGCCTCGCAAGTGCCATCCCTGCTGCGTTCGATCTTGACCGGACCAGGCTTGCCATTCGCGCTGCTGACAATGGTGCTCACTCCTGTGGTGATGGCGCTGGCCTGGCGCGGAATCTTCCGGTGGTATCGCATCTCGACCGTCGCCGCGGTCGGCTCGCTGGTGTTCGCTTGGGGCTTCGCGCAGGCGCCGTACCTGCTGCCCGGTCAGCTGACCATCGCTCAGGCGATCGCGCCACCGGCAACGCAAACGGTGCTGCTGCTCGTCACGACGGCTCTGGTGCTCCTTGGCGTCCCAGCGATGGGCGTGCTGTATTACCTCGACCAGAGAAGCACGCTGGAATCTCCAGAAGCGTGATCGTCTCAATAGTCTCACGTGCGGCGGGCAGGTTGCCCCTTAATACGCGTTCCTCGCGCGTCAACGAGGTCCGCCGACTCGCCTAGCAAACCCGCGTCGGCTCATCAGGTGGGGGGCGCAGAAGCGCGCGCACGTTAGTGGCGATGAAAGAGGATGAGCGACAGAACGCACAACCAAGGAGGCATTCCCATGGGAGAGGACCTCGCGAGCTCAAACGTCAATCGCACGTACTCGCTGGCCGCGACGACCATCGCGATCTTCACGTTCATGCTGATCTTTCTCTATCCGAGGTTCGCGAGCGGCGAGATCAACGCCCTTCTGTTTCAGGCCACCCTAGTTGTCATGGGCGTTGCCACGTTCTCGTTCGGGTCCGCGGACCTCTCGTTGGCGCAAGTAGCGGTCGAGCTCTTTCAGGACAGCATCGTGGACGTCAACGGTACGGAGGTCCTTGCTCTTGCTGATCTCCGGGCGCACGGTCAGAAGGCCGTTGGCGAAGTCGCGGTCAGGGCGGCCCGGACATTGTCTGGGACCTTGCCCCCTTTGACCTCGCGGAGAAGACTGTTGCCAATGCGATCGGCTTACACCCGATTTCGGCGAACCAGTTCGAGAGTCGCTTGAGCGAGACCGCCGCCACTCGTGCACGGAAGACCGAACCCCTCGGGTACTTCGCCGTTGGTTCGGTCGCGACCTTCGCCAGGTAATGCTCGGGGTAGTCCCGCTGAAGATCCGAGGTCGCGCTTCGCGCCCGAACGTGGTTGTATGAACTTGTCAAAAGATGTCAAGTTCTGGCGGTAGAAGGCCCTTGGTCTTCGGAGCGAGGTCGTAGTTGGAGACGAAGAAGTTCTCGAGCGCTGTCAGCAGCGGCGTATCGCTACGCATGCCGTCCCGCCGGACTATTCGTGCTGTAAAGGTGCTTGTCACGCTGGCTCCTCTTCAGGAGCGAGGGAACGACCGGCGCTGATTCTGAGGCGTGCCGGGATGCGCGCGGGCGCCCGCATCGAGTCGCGCCGCAGCGCTGGCCGAGTCGCTCACGGGCCAGCTACATAGACGACCGTCAACGCGATGACCGTGAAGATTACTAGGTCGTCGATCCAGTGGAGGAGCCATACCCACCCGGAGCCCCTGCAGTCGAGCATGCACTTGGCCGCGAAAACGCCGAGGATCGTGGCGAGGAGTACGCCTATCGGCCCGGACGGGTTGCCGAACCAGTGTCCGATCCCGAACCGCAGAGAGGTTATCCCGAGCGCATGTCCCTCCCCCACGGCCGGTACGAGTCGTGCGAGCAGGCCCTGCCGGAAGACGAACTCCTCCAACAGAGTGTTCGCTGTCGCCCCCAAGACGATGATCGGAGCCAGTGTCAGCGCGACGCTGAGTGGGAGCTCCGGTTGTCGAACGGCGACGACGTTCGCGAGAACAGGCAACGTCGTGGTCGGGATCGCTATCACGATCAGCGCACCCCACCGAATCGTCGTCTGACCCCGTCGCAGGCGCGCCCGCAGATCTCCGATGGTCAGGAATAGATCCTGGCGGGTGAGGCCACTTCCAATGAACGTGAGCGCGAGCGTCGTCGCGGGGAGGATCTTGAGCCCGTTCGCGGCTGCGAACGACACCACGGCGGGCACCTGGCGAGCCCACGAGATCCAGGTCTCGGTCTGGCTGATGGCGGTGGCCGCGATCTGGCCCAGCATGATGGCTGGCAGCATCCAGAAGTAGTGGAGCAAGGGCCGCGGGGCGTTTCGCCGTGTCATCAGTGCGGCGACCGCCGTCAGCACAACAAGCTCGAATGGTCCAAGCCAGATTGGCACGCTGGGCTGGCCTAGGACGGTCACCCAAACCACTACGCCCAGGTTGCTGGCGATCAGCCCCGCGAGCCACGCGACCGGAATGCTGAGGCGGTCCTCGGCACCACTCTCACGGCTGGCGTCGGCACGCCTCGAATCCATCGTCCCACCCGGCACGACGTCTTCGACAGGAAGTTCCATCAGCGCCTCTGAGCGCGCGCCGCTCGTCCCGGCACCCGCTTGCGGATGCGGCTTGGCCTCCGCTGTGTCGAACGCCGTATCGGGCTCGTGGGATGCACGACGAGGTTATCCCGAACCTGCCGAATCCAGAGCGTCACGGCCTCGGTGAGGTACTGGCCCAGTAGCGCGGTCGCCCGTCGGTATGCGACCTCGGGCTGCCCAGCGGTCTGGGTGGTGATCCGCCTGAGCTCCTCGCCGTAGCGCTCGACGCCGGTGGCGTAACGCTGAAAATGCTCGTCCAGCGTGTCGGCCGGGATACGTTCGCCGAAGAAGACCTTCACGAGAAACGCACTTCGGTACCGATCACGCGTGGCGGGCGGCTCGCGCAGCCAAGCGTCAAGCGCGGATTCGCCGCCAGCGGTCAGCCGGAAGACGCGCTTGTCGGGTGTCTTCTGCTGCCTGACCGCTGTGCCGCGGACATAGCCGACCCGCTCAAGACGCGCGAGCTCGCCGTACATCTGACTCTTCGCGATCGGCCAGAAATGCACGATCGTCCGCTCCGCGAGACCGGCGAGGTCGTATCCCGACTTCGGTCCTCGCGAGAGCAATCCGAGGATCGCGTAGGACGTGGTTGGCAGAGTTGGCACGGGTTGGTTGGCGATTATAGTTCTAACTGGTCTAGTTCTAATTTGACTATTAGCGTTCTCACGTGCCGTCATGCCGAGATGAAGAAGGGTTGGCTGACCCGCGGGGAAGGCAGCTGACCCGCGGCGGATTTTTGCGGGTCAAAGGGCGGCCGTGCCCACAAAGGAATCTGCCGGCGCGAGCCGATTTGGCCGACGAGGATCTGAACCTCGCGAAGGCTTTCTCAGCTGGTGCAGCGCCATGCGAACGCCCTGAAGTTGTTGCCGTCTTTCGCGAAATTAGTCGCTTCGGCGAGCCATGTCAGCCGAACTGCTTGTCTTCGCGCCGGCTATGCCGCGGCGAGCTCGGAGAGCCGGATCGGATCCAGGATCGCGATCGTCCCTCGCTCGGTGGCGATCGCGCCTTCGCCCACGAGCTCGCCGAGCACGCGCTGCACCACCTCGCGCACGGACGCGGTCGCATCTGCAAGCTGCTGCTGCGTCACGTGAGCGACGAGATCGCCACCCGATGACTCGCGCGTAGCGATGTCGAGAAGGTGCCACACCACGCGCCTTCGGACCGAGCCGAACGCGTTCGTGATGGCGCTTATCTGGAAGATCCCCGCGAGTTCGCAAAGGTGATCACCGAGCGCCAGGCCGACGCGCGGGTCCTCTTCCGCCGCCTTCCGCCACTCGTCGCTCCGAAAGCGGATCACCGCAGTGTCGACGAGCGCCTGCGAACCGACCGTCATCGGCCCACTACGGAAGATTGTCGGGACGCCGCCAACGTCCCCGCGGCTCAGGTAGCGCACCGTCACCTGCCGGCCATCCTCCGACATGCGGAACACTCGCACGAGTCCCGAGACGACGAGCGTCACGTGGCGGCTCGGGACTCCTTCGCGATTGAGGTGCTCGCTTTCGGCAAAGCGCCAGACGACGCCGTTCTGAGCGAGCCGCTCGCGTACGTCGGGCGGGGCGCGGCCGAGAAAGCTCAGCTCGATCGCGCTCTCGACCTCACGGGTCTTCTCCCCCGCGCCAATGACCGGCACGGCGTAAGGCTCTCATAAGCGTCGAGCCGCGACCCGGGTCCCTTACTTCGTCGGCGCAGCCTGCACGAACCGCATTTCGTAGAGCGCATCGACATCGACGCGGTCGCCCGACTTCATCGGCGCCAGCTGTGGGTAGCTCTCGGCGAAGACGGCGTTGACCTTGACGACCGCCTCGACGCTGCCGCGGTCGATCGTGCCGTCGGGCGAGAGGTACTGCTTGGACGTCTCGACGGCGGCGATGTAGAGCTGCCGGTCCGACCCGACAAGATCCGCTGGCATCGCGGCGGCGATCTCGCTCGCGGGCGCGCGGGCGATGTATCGCAGCGTTCGCACCAGGACATTGACGACGCGCTGGACGAGCGCAGGGTTCGCATCGAGCATATCTGCGCGTGCGACCGCTCCGGTGAACTGGTAGCGGCCGCCCAGCGTCTTGACAGTCTCGTCCTCGTGCCGCAGGTCGACGATCAGGGCCGCCTTCCCGGAGCTGACCATCTGCGTGATGAGCGGATCGGTGATCATCGCGGCGGCGACGTCGCCTCGTTCGAGCGCTCCGGCAAACTCCGCCGGGGCGAACGCTTGGACGCGGTAATCGTGGTCTGGATCGAGACTCGCCTGCGATCGCAGCAAGTAGGTCAGCAGGACGTGCGCTCCCGAACCGATCCCGGGGACGGCGATCGTGGTGCCGCGGAGCGCAACTAGGGAGCTGAGCTGCGCTTTTCGATCGGGACGCGCGACGAGTGCGACGCCCGGAAGCCGCGCGAACGAGACGATCATCCTCGTGGGCTTACCCTGGAGCTGCGCGCGGATCGAGTGATCGAGCGAGCTTCCCCCGAAGTCCACCGTGCCTGCGACCAGCGCCGCGGCGGCTTGCGTCGCGTTCGGCGCGTACTGGAGCTCGAGATCGATGTTCGCCTCGTCGAAGTAATTCAGCGCTTTGGCCAGCTCCCACGGCAGCAGGATCAGCGAACCCTTCGTTCCCATCGCGACGGTAACGTGCGCACGCGGCGCGGGCGTCGCACTCGCGTGCGTCGTGGTCTCGGGAGTCGACCGCGCCGCGGGCGCAGCGCACGCGGAGGTGCTCAGGACGAGCGCAAGCAGATATGACGCGAGCGAGCGCATGGCGACCCCCGTGCGGTCCTCTTGACGGGATCTCGCGCGCGCGAGGCTAGTCCGAACGATGTCGGTTGAATGCGACCTTCGTCGCACAAACCGGCGGTTCCCGCGCAGGAGCGGGTCAGCCTCCGGCTCCGTGCTGACAAAATGGGCAACTGATGCTTCGGGGAATTCGACTCCTGCCATGATTGAGAACGTCGAAATCGTTGGGAAGCTCGGATGTCGGTCGGATCGGCCCGGGGGTGACTGCAGATCAGCCGCCTTTGGCGGTGGGGGTTCCATTCCCTCTCTGCCCACCGATTTTTTCAATGCCGACGGGCCGATCGGGCCCGTCGTTCGTTTCTATGCCGAGACGAAAAGGCGGCTGACTGCGCGAAAGCCAATAGACCATTAATCAGTCGCCTTTTGGCGCGGCATCGATCCGCGCGCCGACTACCGCGCTCGGAGGCAATAGCGACGCGGATCTTGCCACGAGGGGTATGTCGTGGCCGGGAGCCGCAAAGGCAACTGATGCGGATGGAAGGCAACTGACGTGTCGGTCTTGGGCGGCTAACTCCCGATCCAGACGCCATCCGATCCGTCGGTCGATCGCACGCGACTAGGTCTGGGCCTCTTCTTTCAAGAAAAGTACTTGGGGTTCGAATCCGCTTCGGGCTACAGCGAGGCGCGAGAGCGCCGAGATGTACGCAGTACACGTCGCGCGGCGACGCCGAGCCCGCGCTCTAACCTCACCCCGGCGCGCTCTGATTTGCTGAATGACGCATCGCGCAGTCGCTTCTCTGTCGCGAAGCGCGTCGTCCTTGCAGCACACAGCCGCCGGGCAGAGTCCGACGCGAGAGTTTCGGATCCGATCGCGGCACTGAAGGCGAGAGAGGAATCCTCTCAGTACCGCCCTCTACGATCGTTTCGGCCCCGGCGGAGCAAACTAGAGGTTGTAGCAGTGGCGACCGCTCCTACGACTGGCCCTCGCTCGCCGCACCTGGGCCGCATGCGTTCCGCTGGTCCTCCGACGAACTGTCGTCTCCGACGTCCGATCGATATGACTAACAGAACGTATTCGTTCCTGACGGCACTCATTGGCGTGATATGCGGCTTTGTCATCATCCGCTCGGTCCTCTTTGCCGATTCACTGACCGTGCGGAACGACCTGCTACAAGGCGTCTTCGTCGGCGCCGGGCTGGGAGTCGTCGCGGTCGAGATCCTCGCGAGGACGATGGCCACGAGGATCAACGGCTGGATCACGCTCTTCGGTTGCGGCCTACCCGGCAGCGGCCTCTTCACACGGGCCGCGTGCGCTCGGACCTTTCCCGGCCCGGTGAACGTGCCGCAAGAGGCGATGTATTGGCGCACGCGCGTGGACGGTGCCGGTCACGCGCTCTCCGGGGAGCACGACTACGTCCTGCATTTTCCGCCAGGCGGTCTTCCGCCCAACGATGCGTTCTGGTCGCTGACCATGGCTGACACGAAAGAACGCTTCGTGGCGAATCCCATGAATCGGTACAGCGTCGGCGACCGCTCCGGCCTCGCGCAAAATCCCGACGGCTCCGTCGACATCTTCATTCAGAACGCTGCTCCGGCGGGCTATGAATCCAACTGGCTGCCCGCGCCAGCGGACAGATTCAGCCTGTGGCTGCGCGCGTACATGCCTCGTGCAGCCGTTCTCCGTGGCGAGTACACGGTGCCGCCGGTCGTCGAAGCAAGACCAAGTCGATGATGGGGTACCAGCACTTGCTTCTGTTCGGTTCGGTGATGATCGCGGCATGCTTCCTCGTCGTCTATTTCTGGCCGCGCATCCTGCTGTCCGTATACAAGAGGGCGATCCTCGTCAAAGGCTTCGGCGAAGGCCCCATCCCGGTCAACACGCTCTACCAGGAGCCCCAAGCGGTCTTTGCGGATCCCCTGCATGCGGCGCCCGCCTCGGGCTCGAACCTGATGACCACTGGCGTGAACCGCGACACGCTCGCGACGGTCGGCTGGTTAGATCTCAGGAAAGGGCCGCAGGTCCTGCACGTACCGAACATGGGCGGTCGGTACTACAGCGTCCAGCTCACCGATCCGTCGAACAACACGAACTTTGCTTACGTCGGCAAACGCACCACGGGAACCGAGGCGGGCGACTATCTCATTAGCGGGCCCGGCTGGACAGGATCCGTACCGCCGGGAATGACACGGATCTCTTCGCCGAACAATTCGGTGCTCGTTCTTGGCCGCACGCTCGTCGAAAGCGACGCAGACCTCTCAGCCGCTCACGGGCTTTCCAAGCAGATCCATCTGACACCGCTCGGAGGCTAACCTCTCTTCGCATTACCGGTCTCCGCGGGCGCGCGCAACGACTCTCGGTATCCCAGTCGAGTTCCCATCGTGATCCACGGGACCACCCAGCGATCCCCGGCCTCGGCTCGAAGGCACGACGCTCGTGCTGCCGGCCCTTCGAAGTCAGCTGCACGGCTGATCTACAGCGCCGCGCGATCAGTGACCACCGGTCCTGCGGAAAACGCTCGCCCTGCCCCGCTTTGGCTGTAGGGCCTGTCCCGATGGCGGCTTAACCACTACTCCACGCGTGGCGCGGTGGCAGTCGGCCTTAGGCTCCGCTGGGAGATGCCGATCCAAGTAGTTCTGCGGCTTAACGGTCTGACCTGAAGCGCTGCGCCGGGCCTCGGCTGAGGCTCGCGACTCGCGCCCGTGCTGGCGCGGCTACAAGAGGAAAGCGCAGTCGAGAGCGCCGAGGTTGACCGTCGGGGCGAGCTGCTACGCCTGCGCCTTACGTCTTCCGATGTGACTCAGGTGACCGACCTACTTCAGCAGCTGGGCTTCCTTGGCGAAGTGGTACCCGACGGAGCAGTCGCCGCCATGCGCTGGTACGGGCTGGGGACTGTCAGCGAGTTGTCCCGCGAAGAGTCGGAGGTGATCGCGCAGCGGGTCGTCCCGGTGTTCGCTCAACAAAGCGGAATTGGTGTCGACGAAATCGAAGCCGTGGAGGAACTCGTCTCGGCGGCGCTTCACGCCTGCTTCGTCAGTCACACGCTCGAAGCGACCGCGCCGCACGGGACGCTAAACGATGCCTGTGGCCGTGCAGTTGAAGAAGCAACATCGGTGCGGCTTGGGCCAACTCGCGCCGCCGCCCTCGGCTGTGCTATCGAGGACGACCTCGCGTCGCATTCCGCGTTCAAGGAGTGATGACAGGATGCCCCTCGGGTTCCACCGCCCGAGCGAGGTCTCGGCGGCGGACGAGACCGACGAGCTTGCCGTCTGACGTGGTGACGGGCGCGGTATGAAGGTTGTGCTCGCGCATCCGGGCGAGCATGTCCCCCGCGGTCATGTCCGGGCGATACGTGCTCGGGCCGGGCCGCATCGCGTCGGCCGCCGTCGGCCCACGGCCGGCGCGCAGATCGGATCGATAGATGCGCCCAAGGAGCACGCCCTCCTCGTTCAGAACGAAACACGCCGCGTAGGCCTCCCGTCCCATGCGCTCGAGGATCCCGTCGACGGGATCACCGAGGTGGCACGTCGTGACGTCGCGACGCGCGAGCGCACCGATCGTCAACTCCTCCGCGAGGTGTCCCCCGATCGGTAAGGCCGCCGCAGACCAGTCGCTTATCCCGCCGAGGTAATGCGAGACGTCGGTAAAGCCGAGCGCTTCGAGCAGCCACGCCGCTCGCGGGCTCATGTCTCAGGTTGGGTCGTAGCAGTAGACGACGATCGGGCGATTCGGATCGAGACGGGCTCGTACGACCTCGGGCGTGAGCTCCTTCAGCGGTAGGCTCATCGCCCCCGCTATGTGCGCGTGGGCGTACTCTTCGGGCGGCAGCACGTCCACGATCTGAGCGCCGGCCGCGGCGAGCCGCCGGACTTCCTCTCGTCCGATTGTCTTTGGCATGCTCAGAAGGCTACGCCGGTACACCCGGCCTCCGCCCGGCGCCACAATCTCCGCTTGTGAGAGTCACCGTGCGGTCGATCGCCTCGGTGGAAGACCTCATGCGAGTCCAGCAAGTGATCGCACAGCAGTTTCCGCCGCGGCGATGACACGATCCATCTCGGCGGCGCGGACGAGCGGAACCGCGGCTTCTACTGGCGGCTCGGCTACGCCGGTCGACATTCGCTCATGACCAAGACGTTGCCGCTGCGGCCTCCCGGAAGGTCGTGCCTCCGACCTTGATGCCATGAAGGGCGGCTGGTAGTCGCGACTCGGGATCCAATGGCTGGTCGGACGCTCGATCTAGATGAGTTCTTGCTAGAGGTATGTGACGGCGTGACCTCCGGCTGTCAACACCAAAGCTGGGACGGCCTCGATGTACCGTACCGCTAGTGGTTGACGCCTGCCCGAAGGGCCGGGCCCGCGCTCGACGCTATCGGTCCGCTTCGGCGGAGGCGAAGCGGCAAGGCTCATGACTTTCCCGGGCATCGACGTAATCCGTCGCGCCAAGATCGTGTCGAACGCGGTGCTGGCCCGCTTGGCAGCGGTCGGCGCGGATCCCCGGGACGACGAGCGAACGCGGCAGCGTAAGGCGCTGCTCGCACTGACCTCGGTGTTGATCCTACCGATCGCTGTGGTGTGGGGCAGCCTGTACCTCGTCTTCGGCTCGCCGGTCGGGTACGTGCCGTTTGTGTATGCCCTCGTCCTGCTCGGCGCGATCATCGCGTTCGCACGCACACGAAATTTCGCGCTCCTGCTGTACGTGAGCTTGGTCGACATTCTTCTCGCGCCCACGCTGTCGATGGTCCCGTTGGGCGGCTTTCTCCCGTCAGGGGGTGTGGGGCTGTGGGGCATCCTTGCTCCGGTCGGTGCCCTCGTCTTCAGTGGGCCGCGCGCCGGAGTCCGTTGGTTCTTCGCTTACCTCGCGGTGTTCATCAGTTCGGGCGTCGCCGGCCAGATCGTAGGGGCGGTCTCAACGCTACCGGAGTGGTTCACGAGCACGATGCTCGGCCTCAACGTCGCCGTGGGGGGCGCGTTCGTCTTCAGCTTGCTCGCGACGTTCCTCGGCCAGCGCGACCGCGCCATGGACGCGCTCGCACGCGAGCAGGAACGCTCCGAGCGGCTCCTTCTGAATGTGCTGCCCAGGGAGATCGCGCCCCGGCTCAAGGCCGGTGAGAGCCCGATCGCCGACGCGTACGAGCACGCGACGGTGCTCTACGCGGACATGGTCGGGTCCACGACGCTCGCCGAGCGGCTGGACGCGAAGCAGCTCGTTGCGCTCCTCAACGGGATCTTCTCCCGCTTCGACCTCCTCGCGGAGAGGCACGGCGTGGAGAAGATCCGCACCATCGGCGACAACTACATGTGTGTCGCGGGAGTTCCGCGGCGGCGCGCGGATCATGCGCAGGCGATGGCCCGCATGGCCCTGGGTATTCGCGCGTACCTCGACGAGCTCCGCGCGGCCGGCGAGGACCGCATCGACTTCCGGATAGGCATGAACAGCGGGCCCTGTGTGGGCGGGGTCATCGGCTTGCGGAAGTTCGTCTTCGATATCTGGGGCGATTCCGTGAACACGGCGAGCAGGATGGAGTCGCAGAGCGTGCCGGGGCGAATCCACCTGAGCGACGCGACCTACGAACTCATCCGCGACGAGTTCAACTGCGAGCCGCGCGGGACGATCGAGGTGAAGGGCAAGGGCCCGATGCGCACGTGGTTTCTCGTCGGCGAACGCCGCGCCCACGCCGAGAGCGCGCGGCCGGGCGTGGCCGCGGCGACCGCTCCGTGACCCTCCCGCTCGAGGCGCTGCGCCGCGCCGAACATGCCTCTCCAGTCTTGTCTTCCAGTGGCGAGCCGACCGACTGGCGATTCAACCCGCGAGTAGCCCCGAGTCGCCGCTCGCAGATAGAGCGCCATTCAGGGTAGTAACGCAGTCGTCGCGTTAGCTGAATCGAATCAGCCGAACGGAATCACTCTCCCGCGGTGCCGGCTGGCGTCGACGTTGGGGTGGTCGTTCCTCCGGGCCTGACTTTCAGGTCGTCTGATTCCCGATCAGATTCCGTACACAGACGCCGCGCGGGAGGGCACGGCTTTGTCGCGTCACGTCTCTGCCGTTCCGCTCGGCGAACGCGGCGTTATGGGAGACAGCACACGCTGCAGATCAACGCCAAGCGAGACTCAACCTGCTTGGTGCGCACATGAATGAGAACTAATTCGCACACTCATCGAAACCGCGTCTGATGCGAAGAACAGGGAGTACGATGCTTGAGCCAAGGGAACCCCTCGCGGGACCCACTCCCAGGCCCGTGTCACTCGAGGACGACGCGCAGGCTCATTGTGGGCGGGCCGCCGCGCGCTGTTGATCCGTGGGGAGGTCGTGTCCTGATTCGCAAGATCGCAAGAAGCCTTGGCATTCTTTTCGTAGCGCTGCTCGCCGTCATCGCAGTCGGCGTTGGTGCCAGCGGCGTTGCCCGCATGCAGGCGCGTCAACTCGCGGAGCCGACTGGACCTTCCGCGGTCGGGCGGATCGAGTTGGCACTCACGGACGCAGCGCGGGTCGATCCGTTCGCGAGCGACGGTCGACCGCGTGAGATCGCGGTGTGGATCTGGTACCCGGCTGTGAAGGGAAACGCAGCGGCGACCGCCCCATATCTGCCGAAGACGTGGGCGGACGCGGCCAACAACGTCAACGGTCCCGCGAGCGTCCTCTTCCAGGACAACAATGCGGTGCGCACCAACTCGATCGAGGGCGCGGCGCTCCAAGGCAAGAGCCCGCCGGTCGTGGTGCTGCTGCCCGGCCTCGGCCCTTCGATCGCCGAGTACTCCACACTTGCCGAAGATCTCGCGAGTCACGGCTACGCTGTCGTGGGCATCAACCCGAGCGGGTCATCCCAGGTCGTGGGCTTTCCGGATGGGCACCTCGTGTACGGCACACCGGAGGGCAGCATCGCGGAAACCAATATTGACGCCTGGTACGCGACTGCGAGTCGGGTCGTCGGCGTCTGGGTCGACGACGCATCGTTCGTCGTATCGACGCTCGCGAAGAATCCGCCGGCCGTGGGCGCGTTGGACTTCAGTCACGTCGCGTACGTGGGTCACTCGCTCGGAGGCAACGCGTCGTTCGAGATCTGCGCGCGTGACCCGCGATGTAGCGCCGCGATCGATCTGGACGGGACGATCTTCAGTCAGGTCCGCAGCACGGGCTTGAAGGTTCCGGGGCTGATCTTGCAGGCCAACGACAAGGCGTCGTGCGATGGCTTCTGCGAGCGAAGGAAGGACGACTTCAAGGCATTGACGTTGTCGGGACCCGTGCGGGACCTTGCCCTCAATGGCGCAGAGCACCTCAACTTCACAGATAACAGCGTGCTGTACATGCCAGTGCTTCGCCCCGTTGGCCAGCTCGGATCGATCGACGGCGCAAGGGGCATCGTCATCACGCGCGACGTGGTGCGGGCGTTTCTCGACCAAGGGATTCGCGGCACCCCTGCATCGACCTTCGAAGCGACAGTCGGACGATACGGAGAACTCCACGCACCCTAACGCTCCTACCTCCATGACAAGAAAGAAGGGCACAATGACAGTCGTTCAAAACACCATCGCGACGGGCCTCTCTCTGGCACGGCCAAAACGGCAGGAAGCCGCAGTGTCTTCACCAAAGCGCCTCGCGCGGATCGCCGGTGTGTTCTACCTGCTCGTCGGCATCTTTGGCGGCTTTGCCGAAGGATTTGTCGATCCCAAGATGTACGTCGCTGGCGACGCGGCGGCCACGACCGCGAACGTCGTCGCCAACTCCGTACTCGTCCGGCTAGGCGTGGTCGCCCACCTGGTGGACGGGGCATTCTTTGCGCTGACCGCGCTGACCCTCTACGTGCTGCTAAAGCACGCGGGTAAGGCCGTGGCTAGGGCGATGCTCGTCTTCGTCGTGATCGCGGTCGGCATGATCTCGCTCAACGCGGTCTTCCAGTTCGAGGGCTTGCAAGTCGCGACCGACGGCTCCTACGTGACCGCCTTCGGCGCCGCGGGAGCGAATGCCATCGTGCTGCTCCTGCTCGACATTCAGCACTACGGGACACTCGCCGCGCAGGTCTTCTTCGGCCTTTGGCTGGCGCCACTTGGGTATCTCGCCTACAAGTCAGGGCTTTTCCCCAGGGCGCTGGGCGTCATCCTCGTCGTGGCCACGGTCAGCTACTTGGTGGACCTCCTCGCGGCGTTCTCGTTCCCCGAGCTCGCCAAGCAGATCCACCCGTTCCTGATCATCGCGCCCGCCATCGCGGAGGTCTGGATGGTCGTGTACCTGCTCGTCTGGGGCGTGCGGACCTCGCGCGTGCCCGTTGCGCCCCGAGGTCCAGCCACCTTGGCGCGGTAAGGCGGCTCGAATCTCACGATCCGGCAGCGGCCGTGGCCGCCGCCCGGGTCAGCCACGCGAAGGCTTAGCGCTCGAGACGGGCGACCACATAGACAAAGGTGCCCGCCGGCATTGCGAGCATGAGGATGAGAGCGACTCGGTACAGCGGCAGCGCTCCAGTGACCGCAGTGCCGAGAAACAAGAGCAATCCGAGGACGGTGATTGTTGTGAAGGTCGCGCGCACGCGCGTCGGGAGGGTCGTGCCGTGCCCGCCCCTGATGTCGCTGAGCATGTTGCCGATCCCCAGACTGGAGGACGCAATCAGCATCACCCCGCCCAGCCACTGCACTCCCTCGCGCTGCCCGAACAGCTCTACGAACGGAATTGTCGAGAGCGACCCGAAGAGCGTCGTGATCGCATACGCGACGATGATGCGTAGCTGATAGAGCTCGATCGGTGCCCACGCCTCACCACGACGACGAAGCGCGTTCATGAGCCCGGCGAAGCCCGCGAAGCTCATTGCGATGCCGGCGACCGTAAGGAAGAACGCCTCGTCGATCACGGCGGGGAGGGTAACCGGTCGTCGCGACCAGGTTGATCACCCTCGGGGTGACGCGCGCTCCTCAACGTCGGAGTCCGCGCGATAGGACGCTCTTCTCGGCGACTTGCTTCGGAAGGGTTAGTTGGGGCCTGGTCGCTCAGCGGTCCTCCGGAAGGGGTTGGTCGTTCCCTCGTCCATGACTTTCTTGTGCGCCCGACTGAACCAAGGGCCCTTCGACAACGAAGGGCCCTTGGGCGGAAAAGATGCGGATCCCCACGCGCGACAGGTGTAGTTACATCGCTTTTGCGGGCATGGACATCCGAGTGCCCAGGAACGCCGCCGCGAGCGCCCAGATCCCGACGACGAGGTGAAGGATGTCGTCCGCGGGGCTTTCGAGGTTCGAGATGCCGAACGTGTTCGGCGGTGTGCTCCCCGCGACC
>Ga0207646_10004725_pt1 | contig 14673 bp, 20 predicted proteins | sample KBSK5502metaG_FD_184343 | JGI IMG/M metagenome (GOLD analysis project Ga0207646, IMG submission 184343) | Corn, switchgrass and miscanthus rhizosphere microbial communities from Kellogg Biological Station, Michigan, USA - KBS K5-50-2 metaG... | ecosystem: Host-associated > Plants > Roots >... | reverse complement strand
CGTTGCTGTTCTCCTGTCATAAGCAGCTCTGCTAGCTCAAACATTTGCCATTAGCGTCGCGCCAACTCACCGGCAAGACATCCCCTGATAGCACAGGAGGCCTCCTTACTTTTGGGGGTTCCCGACGATCGCAACCTCGACGTAAGCTCGTAGTGCTGGGGCTAAGTCCGAGCTATGCACCTCCTGACACTCGTCGCAGCGGAGTCGGCGCTTTTACCGAGCCGCATCCAGATGGCGTTCACGCTCGCCTACCACGTCATCCTGGTGCCGCTCGGTGTTGCCTTTCCGGCGTACACGCTCCTGATGGAAGGCATCGGCATCTTCAAGAAGGATGCGGCCGCGATCCGAATTGCGCGGCGCTGGTCGGTCGTGATGGCGGTTCAGTTCGCTGTCGGAGCGGTAACCGGCACCATCCTTTCTTTCGAGTTCGGCATTCTCTGGCCCAAGTTGATGGGCCGCTTTGGCGCTGCCCTGGGTATGGGCTTCGCCATCGAGGGTCTGGCCTTCTTCCTGGAGGCGATCTTTATCGGCATTTATCTCTATGGTTGGACGCGGCTCCGGCCACGAACCCACTTCCTCCTCGGGCTAGCGCTTCCCCCCGCGGGCGTGCTGGGCACGGTCAGCGTGCTCGCCACGAATGCCTTCATGAACACACCCGGCGGTGTCACCCTGGGATCCTCCGGCGAGGTGACCAGCGTCGACGTGCTGGGTGCCTTGTTCACCCGCGCCCTCGCCTACGAGTTCTGGCACTTCCTGATCGCGATTTACATCACGGCGGGCTTCATCGTTGCATCGATCTACGCCGTGGCCTGGCTCCGCGGACGCCGCGACCACTACCAGCGCCTTGCTTTTGCCATTCCCTTCACGGTCGCTGCGCTGCTCACGCCGGTCGAGTTGGTGGTTGGCGACTTATCCGCGCGTGCCCTGGTGGCGGACCAGCCGGCCAAGTTCGCGGCCATGGAAGTCACCTGGAAAACTCGATCCCACAACCCCGAGGTGATTGGCGGCCTGCTCACCGATTCGGGACAGGTCAATTTCGGTCTTTCGATCCCGTCCTTCGACTCGATCCTCATCGGCCTGTCGCCGGACACGGTCGCCCCTGGTCTAACGAGTGTGCCCGCCACGGCTCGACCGACGATTGCGGAAGCCAACATCACCCATCTTGCGTTCGACGCGATGGTCGGTCTCGGTTCTGCCGGAGTGGCACTGGCGCTCTGGTACTTCGTCGTCCTCATGTACCGACGACGGCTGCCTCAGTCGCGCTGGTTCTATGGAGCCGCTTCGCTCGCCGGCATCGGGTCGTACGCTGCGGTGGAGGCCGGCTGGGCCACAACCGAAGTCGGCCGCCAACCCTGGATTGTCTACAACCTGATGCGGGTATCGGACGCGGTGACGAGTGCTCCCGGGGCCGTTGTCTGGAGCATGCTCTCGGTCCTGATCGTCGTGTACGCCGCGTTCGCGGTGATCGCCGTCACGCTCCTGCTGAGACTCGCCGGGCGCTGGCGCCGGGAGGATGCGATCGACACCCCAGGTGCTCCGGAAGCGGGGGTTCCCTATGGACCTCCGAGTGAGCGCCTTGCCGCCGACGCACCAGGTCGGGTCAAGCAGGGAATTTCCGGTACGGTCCAGGTCATCATCGCGGCGGTTCTGGCCCTCCTTGGCCTGGGCATCGTGATCGCACTCGTGATCGCGCTTTCACTGGTCGGATTGGGCGCGGCGGCGCGACGCTTCATTGGCCGCTTCACAAGAAGTTCTTCAACGTGACAACGACATTCGCAAATCTCACCGCCTTCGTGTTGCTGCTGACCATCACTGCGTACAGCGTTGCCGGAGGCGTCGATTATGGCGCCGGGATCTGGGACATGCTCGCCGGTCGCAGCCCTACCGCCGAAAGGGCCAGGCAGCTCATCGACCACGCCATGGCGCCGGTCTGGGAGGCCAACAACGTCTGGCTCGTTCTGGCCATCGTCATCTGCTGGGCGGGGTTCCCCATGTTGTTCCAGTCGGTTTTTGCCAGCCTGTATCCGCTCTTCTCCGTCGCCCTCCTGGCCCTCATTCTGCGAGGAGCGTTCTTCGCCTTCCGTCACGTCCAGAGCGGACCGCGGGCCCAGCGCTGGATGGGTGTCGTGTTCGGCATCTCCTCGCTGCTTGCCCCCTTTTTCTTCGCCGCCGCATTGGGCGCCATTGCATCCGGCCAGGTCGCGGTCGGCGCGCCCCATGTCTCGGTGTGGCAAGCCTGCTTCAACCCAGCATCCATCTCGTTCGGCCTGGTGTCACTGGCCGCCACTGCTTTCATCGGCGCGTCCTTCCTGGTCGGCGACGCGCGGCGTTTCGGGCAAGCGGATATGGTGGATTACTTCCGGCGTCGAGCTGTGATCTCCACGGCGGTGCTGATCGTCATCGGGACCGTTGCGCTGGCTGTAATCGGACTGGAGAATCGGCCCTTGCTCAACGCCATGCTCACGGGGTTGGGAACACCATTCGCGGCAGCTGCCGTCATCTTGACGCCTGTCGTCGGCTTCCTCTTATGGCGGCGCGTCTTCCGCTGGTATCGCACTCTGAGCGTGGTGGTCGTGGGCTCGCTCGTCTTCGCCTGGGGATTTGGGCAATCGCCGTACCTGTTGCCGGGGCAGCTGACGATCACACAGTCGGCAGCGCCACTAGGAACCGAGGTCCTGTTGTCGATCGTGACCCTGGCTGTGGTCGTGCTGATCCTGCCGAGCCTCGCGTTGCTCGTCTACCTCGATCAGCGAGGTGAACTTGAGTCTCCACAAGCCTGAATGAGGGCATCATCACTCAAAAGTAGCGTCGCATCGACTGGCGGATTAGGGAGTTACGAGTGCGTCGGTGAGTGCATTGATGCCAGTCAGATTTGCTGCCAGCTCCCGGCTCAGACCGCGACGACGTGCGATTGCCGCCGGCGCCTCGTAGGAGACCTTCGTCTGCTGTCCATCAGCCCAGACCAGCACCTTCAGCGGTAAGTCGAGCGCCGCGAGGGGCTCGGCCACCATCACGGGCGTTCCGGCCACCGGGCTGCCGAAGATCACCATCGTGGTCTCGCGCAACTGCAGTCCCACCTTTCGTGCCTCTGCCGCTTGATCGATCACCGCAAAGAGGCGCATGTCCTTGGCGGCAACCAGTTCGGTCAAACGTGCGACGGTGTCGCTCACGGATCGACCGCTGATCTTGGTAACCGTGTCAAGGTCATTCCTAGTTCGAGTTTCTGGCATCGCACACCTCCGAATGTTCGACTCAGCGAAATACGACCACGACGGCCAGCGCAATCCCCAGCAGGATCATCGCTGCGGCGAGTCCAACCACGACGCGCCCATCCAGTTCTACGTATTCCCCACGCCGTATGGTCCTGCCAACCAAGGTCTGCCGTAGCGCGCCATACCCGACGAGGCCGACACCGAGCAGTGCAAAGGCGACACCAAGGACGGCATAAGGCCACTGAGCACCGCCGGTCAGCGCCGGAACGACCTTTCCCACGCCGAGGCTGACGGCAAACGCGGCGAACCCAGTTCGCAACCACGACAAGTACGTCCGCTCGCTGGCGAGCCACGTTCGTCTCAGTCCCTCGCCGAGCTCGTCATCTCCCCGCGCCATCCGCCATCGAGTCTGCTACCGGACTGAGCCTCTGTCAATGATCCGCGGTAGGGGAGCGGGTTCACCCGAAAGTACGGTCGCATTGGGCGCCTCTCAGGGGATGTCGCAGCCCTGTTGACGAGCCATGATGTTGCTATGAACAGGGACAGCACCGACAAATTGACGGTGAGTGAATTCCTGGGCGTGTTCGGTTGCACCGAAAACGAGTCGCGACGGATGAGCTCGGCTGATGCGGAAGAGTACCTCACGCTCGTGAAGTATCTGGTAGAGCGCCGCAGCGCCAAGTAGCCGAAATGAAAGTCGGGATCATCGGTGTTGGTGCCGTCGGTTCTGCTTGTGCCATAGCTTTGATGCAGCGTGGCTCGGCACGCGAGATCGTCATGGTGGACAAGACCGCCGCGCGCGCCAGGGCGGTGGCGCTGGATATGCGGTACGGTGCCCCGGTTTCCCCAACGGTCGACGTCCGGGACGGGTCATACGAGGACCTGAAGGGTGCCGAACTGGTGATGATCACGGCCGGCGTCAACGAGAAGGCGGGGGGCGCCACGGACCGGAGCGACGCCGAGGGTCGGCTCAGGCTCCTCGATGCCAACGCGTCGATCTACCGGGAGATCGTGCCGCGGCTTGTGGCCGCCGCGCCGGACGCGCTCCTCATGGTCGTCACCGATCCACCCGACCCGCTCGCCGATCTGACCCGGCACCTCGCCAAGCACGATCGCGTCTTCAGTACCGGCACCGTCATCGACAGCCTGCGGTTCCGGGTGCACCTCGGCGACCGCATCGGGGTAAACCCGTCCTCAGTGGAGGCGATGGCGATCGGCGAACACGGCACCTCCGAGGTTCTGTTGTGGTCGTCCGCCACCGCTGCGGGCGTGCCCATCCAAGAGGCGTGCCGCCAGTGCGGAGAGTCATTCGACAAAGTTCGTGAAGCGGTCGAGCGCGACGTCCGCTACGCGAACATCACCATCATCGAGGGCAACAACGCGAGCCAGTACGGCATCGGCATCGCGTGCGCCAGATTGACGGAGGCGGTCTTGCGCGATGAGCGCAGCATTTTTCCGGTTGCCAGCTACCAGGCCGCCTACGGCGTCACCCTGGCGTTGCCAAGCGTCGTTGGCGGAGAGGGCGTGATCCGCGTCCTCGAGCCTCCGCTGTCGGCAGACGAGCGAGCCCAGCTCCAGCGCAGCGCCGAGCGGCTGCGGGTCGCAGGAGACCGACTGCGCCGCCCATCTTTACGTGACCGGTAATCGAGCCTCCCCCAAAAGTAGGGAGCCGGCCTCGTCGCTTGGCTGATGCGCCGCGGACTCGGAGGCTTCACGCTAGAGGTGAAATCTGTGAAGGGAGTTGATGCGTAATGAACGTCACGGTAGCGAACCAACGGGGAGTCAAGGAGCGCAAGGGACAGCCCTGGGCACCGCGCTGGTGGGGTGTCTTGCTGATTGGGCTGACGCTGTGGATTGGGACGGTGGGTGCCGCGTTCTTCACGGGGAACATCCTCGTGCTCCCCAGCATCGTGTTGCTGGGCAGCTTCTTGGTTCCGGTCACGGCTGTCGTCTGGTACCTCGACCACGATCCGAGTCCCGCACTTTCACCGCGCCGGATCGTGACCGCCTTCATCGTCGCCGGGGCGCTCGGGATACTGGTCGCGTCGCTGCTCGAATTCTGGTTCGTGTATGGCCCTGGACCCCTCGGCATGCTAAAGGTCGGCTTCATCGAGGAGCTCGTGAAAGGGGTGGCGGTCGTCCTGGTCGCCTTGGGTCTGCGCTCATTTACCACTCGCGATGGCATGGTCCTCGGAGCCACCGTAGGATTTGGCTTCGCGGCGCTCGAAAGTAGCGGCTACGCGCTGGCTTCCCTGTTCGTCGTCCAGGGCCAGCACCTCTACCTTTCGTTGTCGTCCGTCGTCTTCACAGAGCTGGTTCGGGGCGTGCTGGCCCCATTCGGTCACGGCCTCTGGACGGCGATTCTCGGCGGCGTAATTTTCCATGCCGCGCGGAAGGGCCACCTCCGCGTGACCTGGAGCGTGGTCGCTGCCTACCTCGGCGTGGCGATCATGCACGCGGCTTTCGACTTCTTCGGGAGCATCCCGGCCTACATCCTGATTTCGATCCTTGGCGTGGTGCCTCTCGTGTACCTGTGGTTACAGGGAGACCGGAACCTCGCCTTCTGGCGCCCAGCATCGCCGGTTCACGTTTCGGCCACCCACGCATAGTGAATCTTCAGCAAGGGGTGGACGTCCGCCCCTTTTGTGCGGCGTATAGTGGGACGAGGGGCGGCGTTCGACTCCAGCCGACGGATCAGCGAGGGGCGGCCACAATGTCGATCCGCATCGTCGTTGCCGAGGACCACGCAGTGGTTCGAGAGGGGCTTCGCATGTTCCTGAGCCTCGACCCAGAGTTCGAAATCGTGGGTGAAGCACAGACGGGGCGGGATGCGATCGAACTTGCCCGGTCCCTGCACCCTAATGTCGTTCTCATGGACTTGCTGATGCCAGGAGTAGATGGCATCACGGCCACTGCCGCCATCCGTGAGGCCCAGCCCGATGTCGAGGTTGTGGCGCTCACGAGTGTGCTCGAGGATGCGTCGGTAGCCGGCGCCATTCGGGCTGGAGCCGTCGGCTACTTGCTCAAGAACGCATCACCCGACGAGCTCCGGAGCGCCATCAGAGCGGCTGCCCAGGGTCAGGTGCGGCTCTCACCTGAAGCCGCGGCTCGGCTTGTTCGAGAAGTTCGGGCGCCTGAGAGCCCGGAGGCGCTTACGAAGCGCGAGATTGAGGTCCTTCGCCTTGTTGCGGCCGGACGTGCCAACAAAGAAATTGCCCGTGAGCTTGAGGTTGGTGAGCAAACCATCAAGGCCCACGTCAGCAGCATTCTCGCCAAGCTCGGCGTCCAGAGCCGAACGCAAGCAGCCCTCCATGCATTTCGCATCGGTCTGGTTTCGAGCTCGGAGGTGGCTCTGACATGAACGACATGCGCATCGCCGGTGTCCCTCTGCGGAGTTCTCACCATGTCTGCGGCTTCTTTCGTTCGTTAGGCGAGCAGTACGACGTGCTCCTGCCCTATATTAAGGAAGGCCTGGAGCGCAAGGATCGTGGCTGGCATATCGTCGATCCAGCTCGGCGTGCCGATCACCATCGCCGGCTTCAAGAGTTCGGGATCAGCGCTGCCGCGGCCGAACAAAGCGGCCAACTCGAGGTCCAGGTTTGGGGCGATGTCTATGTACGCGGCGGCTATTTCGATCAGCGACGCATGCTGACAACGATTCAAGATGGACTTGCCGCCGGGAAGGCAAAGGGCTTCGGTTTTACCAGGATGGTCGCCAACATGGAGTGGGCGCTGGGGAGCTGGCCCGGCGTAAACGACCTCGTCGAGTACGAGGCTCGCATCAACGAGTTTCCGCTGGGCGAGGGTGACGCCATCGTCTGCACCTACGACCTGAACAGGTTTGGTGGCGCCACCATGATGGATATGCTCCGCACGCATCCGACGGTGATCCTGGGCTCTGCCGTGATGGAGAATCCTTTCTTTGTGCCACCCGATCGCTTCCTGCAAGAGCTACGCCTGGAGTCTGGGTCGGCCCTGCCTCACTGAGCCTTAGGTGGCATCTGACGACGGTGACCTACGGCGGTATCTGAACGACCTGACCGCGCTATCGAGTCTTCCGGCACTCTGGCTCGGACAGTCGATGAGCACGATCGCGGAGAGCTTTGCTGACGCGATGCAACGAACCTTGCGCGCGGACTTCGTGTACGTGCGACTGCCCGTTCCGAGAGAACCGGGGACCAGCTTGGAGACGGCCAGGACGGGGCTCGGCACGAGTGACGCACGAGCCGCTGCGGACCTCGGTAGATGGCTCTCTCGCTGGGCCGGGAACGGCGATCTCAAGCTTTCGCGCGTCCAGGGTCCATTCGGCGAGGTGCCCGTTGGCGTAGCCATCGCATCGCTGGGTCACATTGGTGGCGATTCGGGGATGGTCGCGGCCGGTCGGCATCGCGACGATTTTCCGTCGGAGTACGATCGGCTCCTGATTCGCATCGCGAGCAACGAGCTGGTCATTGCGATACAGGCTGCCGATGCTCAGGCGGCTCGAAGCGAGCTCGCGGCGCATCAGGAACGTCAGCGCCTGGCCAGGGAGCTCCACGATTCGGTCTCGCAGGCCCTATACGGAATCGCGCTGGGGACGCAGACCGCGCTTGAGCTCCTACCACCGGATGGCACGCTCGCCCAGGAACCGTTGGAGTATGTGCAGCGGCTGGCGCGCGGCGGCCTGGCCGAGTTGCGGGCGTTGATCTTCGATTTGCGGCCCGAGTCTCTCGCAAAAGAAGGGCTAGTGGCGGCCCTGGCCAAGCAGTCGAACGCCATGCGAGCCCGGCATCAGATCGTCGTGGATGAACTCCTTCCTGCGGAGCCTGACGCCTCGATTCAAGCCAAGCAGGCCCTCTACCGGATCGCCCAGGAAGCCCTGCACAATATCTCCAAGCATTCGTCTGCGCGGAAGGTTCGGTTGCACCTGAGCGTCCAGGCAGACGTCCTCACCCTGGTCATCACCGACGACGGAGTCGGGTTCGACCCCGCCAAGGATTTCCCCGGACACCTCGGCCTCCACAGCATGCGCGAACGCGCCCTCGAGGTCGGCGGAGAGCTCGAAATCTCGTCGGCCTCCGGTCGCGGCACCAGCATCACCGTCAGAGTTCCAGCAGCGGCGGGCTGACCGCAGCCGGCGGCACAGCTCCGGCTGCTGAAGACGTCGCAGACCCTGGTTGGGGCCTGCGATTGGGGGAAGGGAGGGCTCAGGGAGCCGTCGGCTAAGCAGCCGGGTAGAAGCCCGGAGCCTGCGAAACGTCCTCATACCGATCGGGACGCAGCTGCGCGAACAGCGCTTCCTCGAGGGTGTAGAGATTGTCCATCAGCTTGTCTGGCCGTACTCGAGTCCTGAGATCGTCAAGCTGGTCCACGCTGACTGCTTCCCGCAACAGGGCACGGATTTGAAGCAGACGTGGTTCGTACGACAAGGGCACCCGCATAGCCCCGCGCAGGTTGAGCACTTCCAGGTCGTTGATGAGACCGTCAATCAGGGCGATCGGACGCCGAAGCCGTTGTCGCTCCGCCTTCCGATGTTGATGCGGCGCTTCTGCGGCTCGAATCTCCGCGTTGGCCTGCGCCACGAAGCCCCGCATCTCGGCTAGAGCCATGTGATGACATGCTTGCACGATTCATCGAGGCCGACATCCCCCAGACGCCATGGCGGTCGGCCCTACTTTTGGGTGACGCTCGGGGTCAGTCCGGCGATCACCCGTGCCCAACATCACCAGCGCCTACCAGGCCCGCTGGACCGTGTACAGCGCCGCCGCGGTGGGGCTCTGGATCTGCAATTTGCCCAGGGCCTCCGGTGAAAGATGGACGCGATCCATCAAGACGACATCGGGCAGGCGTTCATGGTCAGACGGATTGCCTCTCGTCCGTCCTCGGCCTCGCCCACCACCTCGATATCGGCGTCGAGGCCAAGGAACATCCGAAGGCCCTGGCGGACAACGCCATGATCGTCGATGATCAGAACACGGATCTTTTCCAACCCTTCCGCTCGGCGGCGGCCTACGCCTCTAGGGGATTCGAACGCGATCCGAGTCACCCAAAAGTAGGGGGCGCGATCGCCTTCCTCGGGGGGATGTTTTCGACTCGAACCGAAGTCATGCTGTGCTTATGAAACAGATCAGATTGGGACGGAGCGATCTCCGGGTCTCCCTTATTGCCTTCGGCACCTGGCAGCTGGGTGGCGATTGGGGGGCGACCGATGATAAGGCCGCCATCAACGCCGTGCGCCGGGCGGTCGACCTCGGCATCAACTTCTTCGACACGGCGCAGGGCTATTGCTTCGGCGCCTCCTAGCGCTTGCTGGCGACGGCGCTCGAAGGATTGCCGCGCGAGCGGGTGATCATCGCGACCAAAGGCGGGCTCCGGCCGACAACCGGTGGCGGCGTGGAGCGCGACTCCAGCCCGCAGTGGATTCGCCGGGGCGTGGAGGAGAGTCTGCACGCACTCCGGACTGACTACATCGACCTCTACCAGGTGCACTGGCCGGATCCCCGCGTTCCTTTCGCGGAAACGGCCGGCACGCTCGGGGAATTGGTCACAGCAGGCAAGATCCGCCATGTCGGCGTCTCGAACTTCGAAGCACTGCAGATGGGGGCATTTAGCGCCACGCTGCCGGTCGAGACTCTCCAGCCGCCGTATCACCTGTTTCGCAGGGACATCGAGGCTTTCATCCTCCCGTATGCGCGCGCTCACGACATTGGCGTCCTCGTTTACGGGCCGCTCGCGCACGGCCTGCTCAGCGGCAGCATAAACGAGCAAACGCGCTTCGCGCCGGACGATTGGCGCTCGAAGAACGAACTTTTCCAGGGCGAGCCATACCGCCGCAACTCCGGATCGTCTCCGGGCTTCAACGCTTCGCCGAGTTTGAGCTCGGCACCACCGTCAGCCAGCTGGCGATTGCCTGGACGCTCGCCAATCCGGCCGTGCACGTAGCCATCGTTGGCACCCGCAACGCGAAGCACGTCGACAAGGCCGTAGGGGCGAGCGACCTCGTTCTGGACGATCAGGCTCTGCACCGCATCGATGAAATCGTCAGCGACGAGGTGCCGGTAGGCGGGCCGACACCCGAGACAGTATGAGTGGACCAGGAGGAAAATCGGATGAACGCATTCAATAGTTCGGAGCTCCGCCCACGAGTCGCTGTGCTCGGCTTGGGAACCATGGGCGCGGGTATGGCCCGCCGGCTGCTCGACAAGGGCTTCGCGGTGGACGTCTGGAATCGCAGCACTGATCCGGCCATCGCCCTCGCTGGCGCCGGCGCCACGGCGCACGCCGATGCTGTCAAGGCGGCGACCAGCGTTGACGTGGTCGTGACGATGCTGCCCACGGCCGACGCCGTCACCGAAGTGATGTTGGGCGGTGGCGTGATCGATGCGCTCCGGCCGGGCGCGACCTGGGCCCAGATGGGCACCATCGGTGTGGACGCCACCGAGCAATTGGGTACTGAAGTAGCGCACCGGCGGCCGGATATCACCTTCGTCGATGCGCCCGTGACGGGCAGCCGAGAGCCAGCGCGTACCGGGCGACTGATGATCCTGGCCTCCGGTCCCGACACCGCCCACACCATCCTCGAGTCGGTGTTCGCCGCGCTTGGCCAGCGCACCATCTGGCTCGGTCCTGCTGGTCGCGGTACTCGGATGAAGCTCGTTTTGAATACCCTGCTTGCCTTCGAGATCGAGGCCGTCGCCGAGGTTGACGCCATGGCGGCGCGGCTCGATGTCCCCTATGCGGACCTGGTCCAAACCCTGACTGGCAGCCCGCTCGCATCCGCGACCGAGATGATCAAGCTGGCCAAAATGGCGAGCGGCGACGATTCGGCCGACTTCTCCCTGCAGTGGGCGCTGAAGGACCTCGATCTGGCCCTGGCCGCCTCTGGGAAAGGGGCGATCCCCGTGGTTGCGGCGATCACCGAGCGCTGGCGACGGCTGGTCGCAGACGGCTACGGCGGGCTCGACATCAGCGCGGCTCGTTTCGGGCTGAGTCCGGCGTGAGGATTCCGATGCAGACGCAGGATCGACGGGGCGGTGATCGCCAGCTTACTGCTGAGTTCGAAGCTGGGCTATGCCCTGAGATCAGACTCGCCGCGGAATCATCGCTCGGACGGTAGTCCCCTGCCTGGTCGAGCTGATAATCTCGACGTTCCCTCCCAAACGGGAAGCACGCTCTCGCATCGACTGGAGGCCGAAGTGTCCAGGAAACTGCGTGCCGGCGTCGAAGCCCGCGCCATCGTCGCGAATCTCGACGACGAGCCACTCACCCGCTGACTTGAGACGAAGTTCGACATGACTCGCCCGCGCATGCTTGGCGCTGTTGTTGAGGGCTTCCTGGGCAATCCTGAAGAGCGCCTCCTTCACCGCAATCGGCGCCGTAGGCTCGGCGTCAAGAACCTCGACCTCCGGAATGCCGTGCCGGGCTCGGAGGGCAGCGGACTGCTTCGCCAGCGCTCCGGCTTCCTCTGGAGCCGGAGGCTTCGATTGAAGCGAAGCAGGCGCTGTACGGGATCGCGCGAGAAGCACTGCAGAACGTCTCCAAGCACTCGGGTGCGAGGAACGTCCACTTGCACCTTGTTGTCCAGCTAGACCTCATCACTCTAGTCATCTCCGATGACGGAGTCGGCTTCAACCTTGCCGAGGATTTCCCAGGTCGTCTCGGCCTCCAGGGGATGCGCGATCGCGCGCTCGAGGTTGGCGGTGAACTCGAAATCTCGTCGGCCACCGGCACAGGTACACCGTCACCGTTTGCACAGCCCCGGCCTCTGTCCTCGATTGCGCATCGAGCCAAAGCTCGTCTTCTGGCCCGAGTTGTTCCCCCAAAAGTACAGAATCGAGTGACCTGACTGGGGGATGTTAAAGAAGCCTGCGTCCCGCAAGCTGAAGACACTCAGACCGAGTGGATCAAGGAGGTACGACCATGAAGCGAACCATCCGCGTCGCTGTAGCGTTAGGAGCCACGATGCTTGCTCTTGCCCTACCAGCGGGGGCCTTTGCCGCTGTGACGCCGAGCACGTTCATGCCGCCCCCCGGCTGCACGGGGGACTGGAATACGACGCAGTCGGCCCAATTCAACCACGCGCCCGGAACCGCTCCTGGCTGCTTTGTGGCAGAGAGCCGCGTGCGGTAGCGCCGGCATCATGGAGTCGCGTCGGATGGTTGCAGCCCAGGAGCGGCGGGCCGTCCGGCGCGATCCGAGTTGGCTTCGCCTGTGAACGAGGTGCCACTGCCCGCACCGTGCCGGCACTCGACCCCCGATACCGCGCTCGTACCGTGCGCTTCATCGCAATGCGCGAAATCCGAGCGTTACTGCATGGTAATTGTCAGCTGCTGGCAGTCTGCCGAATTGTCGACACGGTCCCCCACCTAATCGATGGTCTCGCGATGGTTTAGACCAAAGCTCGGACATCAGCCGCAACCTCGGCCAAGTCGTCATCGAGCTGATGGTTGCGGCCTTCGAGTCTGCGGACAAGAGCGTACGGAATGGCTCTCGCATACAGGTCTATGTGCGCGAATGGGGCTGTGTCGTCCGCGCTGCCGTGGTACAGATAGATTGGCGTCGCCTCAGGCAATCGCGCGCCGAGCTCAGGCGACGGCTTGATGTCTTTACCCGGCCAACCTCCTGCACCGACAAAGGGTGCCGCGATGAGAAAGACGCCAGACAGCTTCCGATCCGGCGGCTCCTCGGCGAGCGCATTAATCAAGATCGTTCCGCCGACCGAGTGGCCGATCAGGATTGCGCCATCGTCGAGCGCCGCGATTTGCTGCCTCAAGCGCCGCCTTCCAAGCGGCATAAGTTGGGTCGGCTTCGTCCGGCATACGCGGGTAGCTGATCTCATAGGTAGGTCCCAACTCTCGGGCGAGGCTCTCGACGAGCTTGTTGTCCCATTCGTTATGGACGCCTGCGCCAGCGCCTTGAATGAACAGAACTTGCTTTGACACGCGGTTCCTCTGTATGCCTTTAGGCCGCTTGCTGGCAGGAGCAGCCGAAAAGGCTGGCGACCCGGCTGGTGAAAGTCCAGCCATGTCAATTGTCCATGTCGGACATGAAGCGACGCCACATCCGCGACGGGTAACCCTTCCCGGCGATGCGTGTGTCAAAGGCCTGGCGGCTCGGCGTCAATGGGCGCCGCGGTCGGAGCAACCTGGGGGCCAAGCGAGCGTAGGAGCCCGAAGGTGACCGCGGCCGTCCAGTCGATCGGCTTTCCGCGGTCGTCTTCGTCCACGGATTCGGGGACATGCCGTAAGGACACATACAGCACCACAGCAGCCAATGGAATATTGATGAAGAAGATCCAGCGCCAGGAGGCATACTGGGATCAAAAAGCCGCCCAGCACGGGGCCGATAACGACGGTCAGGCCGACCAGGTCCCGATGGCCCTGCCGCGGGCCGTAAGGAGCCGCTGCTTGATTTCATCCAAGAACGAAGATCTGCCCTGTCAACAATCGAATTGCACGCGGCTACGTTGTCTCGATTGCTCCGTCGCGTTCACCCTGAGTAAAGACAGAAAACACTGTCCGCGCAGGGTAGTGGCTCCGAAGTCTTCACGGCGTCACGTAGCGAAATCCAGTGGAGGCTCTGGACGCACTCGCAACTAACTGAAATTCGTACTTGGCCTAACGAAGTCGACGGCAAGAACGAAGCCTTCGGAATTACGCATAAACCTTCTGGTGAATCAGCTTGGTGAGCTCGTGTACCTCTTTCGTCAGCCGGGTGTTTAGCTCCAGCGCCCTGGCCAGCTTGTTCTCGACGTCCTGAATCTGCTTTTCTTGGGCACCGATCCGGCCCAGCGTCGCTTCGAGGTTCCGCTCGGATCGATTGGAGGATGCGCCCACGAGGAAGCCAATGTAGAGCTCGGCGATAGTCGTCACCGTGTTAAGCGGAAAATTGAAACCGTTTGACGTGAACCAGGCGGGTAGGAACTGGTGATTTGCAAAATACGGTCCGAGCGCGACCCACACGCCCACGGCAATGAGCCAGATGAGGATGTTAGTCGGCGTGCCCATGGCGTAACTGACTTTGTCAGCGACCCTTTGAAAAACCGACAGCCGTTCCGGGTTCAGGGTTGCGCTCGGGCCACCAGCCTCCAGTACGCGCGTATTGCTTCTAGCCATTTGTTCCTCCTTCTTCGACGACAGTCTCTCCGGCGATTTTCCCGGGATTATGTCACCAGCGCGAGGATGACCGCTTGGACGCAATCGCGCAGGTCGAGGCAGGCTTACATCGAGTCTTTCCCCTCGGCCATCATGAGGGTCGCACAGAGCCCGATTACCGGCTGCAGGCGGAAGGCGTTACGAATCCACGCACCGGCGAATATGACGTCCCCATCGCTTCAACCAGCTGCACCCGCGCGCACCGGTTTCTTCAGGATGGCCTTGACCTTTTCGTTCGAGGCCTCATCCGGCGACTCGGAGATCACCGTCCCGGGACGATCGAACCGTGTCAGCGCCTGGGCGAGCGGCTCGGCGCGCAGCGTGCCCTC
>Ga0207646_10004724_pt1 | contig 14678 bp, 10 predicted proteins | sample KBSK5502metaG_FD_184343 | JGI IMG/M metagenome (GOLD analysis project Ga0207646, IMG submission 184343) | Corn, switchgrass and miscanthus rhizosphere microbial communities from Kellogg Biological Station, Michigan, USA - KBS K5-50-2 metaG... | ecosystem: Host-associated > Plants > Roots >... | reverse complement strand
CCCGCCCCCGCGCTCTGCTTGTCCCGCCCCCGCGCTTCGCGCCCACCCCCGCTCGGCGCCCACCCCCGCTCCGCCACCACCGGTGGGTCTGGCGGCAGTACCGGCCCGACAATGGTCCGCTTGCCGCCAACAAACACACTTTGCTTAACGATGCCAGCGGGGACCGCCGTCGGCCAGTAGACCCCGTACGCGCGGGCCCCGCCGGTGAGGCCGTCGCCGAACATGCCCGGGTACGACGCCAGCGCGAGTTCGGTGACCCGGGCGGAGAACGCGCGTCCGACCTTCCGCTCGTCGGAGTCCTTGACGGTGATCCGGAGCTGGGCCATCGCGTCGGCGTTCGTGGCCGGGTCGGGCTTGTCCGTGCGCAGCAGGGTCACATCGACCGCGTCAAAGGCGTCCCGGCCACCGGGCAGGCCGGCCCACAGCGCCCGCTCGACGAGGGCCGCCTTCTCCTCGATGTCGAGCCCGGTGAGGTACAGGGTCACCGTGGACCGCCAGCCGCCCTGGTAGTTGAGCGCCACCTTCGCCGTGGCCGGCGGGGAGTCCCCGCGCACCCCGGAGATGCGCACCCGGTCCGGGCCGTCGGCGGCCAGGCGGATGCTGTCGAAGCGCGCCGTGACGTCGGGGTTGAGGTATGCGGGGCCGCCGATCTCGTACAGGAGCTGGGCGGTCACCGTGTCCACCGACACCAGCCCGCCCTGCCCGGGGTGCTTGGTGATCACCGACGACCCGTCGCCGGCGACCTCGGCGATCGGGAACCCCGGGTGCTCAAGCCCGGAGACCTCGGTGAAGAACGCGAAGTTCCCGCCGGTCGCCTGCGCCCCGCACTCGATCACGTGGCCGGCCACCACGGCCCCGGCCAGCGCGTCCCAGTCGTCGCGCCGCCAGCCGTGATGCCACGCCGCAGGGCCCAGCGCCAGGGCCGCGTCGGTGACCCGGCCAGTGATGACGATGTCGGCGCCGCGCGCCAGGGCCTCGGCGATGCCCCACCCGCCCAGGTAAGCGTTCGCCGTGAGGACCGGGCGCTCGCCCAGCGGCTCGCCGGTGTCGGAGTTGCGGAGCTCGCCGCCGGCGGCGCGGAGCTCCGCCAGCCGGGGCATCAGGTCGTCGCCCTCAACGTAGCCGATGACCGGGTTCAGGCCGAGCTTGTCCGCGACGGCCGCCGTGGCCTCGGCGCAGCGCGCCGGGGCCAGCCCGCCCGCGTTCGACACGACCTTGATCCCCCGGTCCAGGCAGTCGCCCATGACCTGTTCCATCTGGGTCACGAACGTGCGCGCGTACCCGGCGGCCGGGTCGCGGAGCATGTTCTTGGCCAGCACCAACATGGTCAGCTCGGCGAGCCAGTCGCCGGTGAGCACGTCGATGGGCCCGCCGTCGACCATCTCGCGCGCGGCGGACAGCCGGTCGCCGTAGAACCCGCTGCAGTTCGCGATCCGGATCGGCGTTGTCACTGTGCCTCGTCGATGACGGCGAGCAGGTCGCCGGCGGCGACCTGCTCGCCGGGCCGGGCGCGAACCTCGCGCACCACGCCGGCGTGGGGCGCGGTGATGCGGTGCTCCATCTTCATGGCCTCCACGATCATCAGCAGCTGGCCGCCGGCGACTTCGTCGCCGGCGGCGACGTGCACCGCGAGCACCGTGCCTGGCATGGGGGCGGCCAGGCCGCCGGCCACGCCCTCGCCGTTCCCCGCTTCGGGGAAGCGGGGAACGGCTGTCAGCTCCACGTCCCCGTCCGGGCCCTGCACCCAGACCCGGTTGCCGTGTGCGAACACGTTCAGCCGCTGGCGCCGCCCGCTTTCGGCGAGCTCGATCCGGCCGCCGTCGGCGTTCACCACCTCGATCACGCGGGGCGCGCCGCCGCCCGGCGCCTCGCCTCCGGGCGCCTCACCGCCGGGCGGCTCTCCCAAGCCGGTTACGGTCACCGCGAACCGGCCGTCACGCTGGCGCCGGTAGCCGACCGCCACGGTGTACGGGCCGTGCCGGTACACCGCTCGCTCCGGCGGCATCACCGTGTTGCGCCAGCCGCTCGGCAGGGTCGTCAGCACCGGGGCCGTCGCCCGCGAGGCGGCCTGCGCGGCGAGAGCCGCGCCGATCGCGGCGGTCTCCAGCTCCGCCTGCGCAGGCTGGCGGGCCACGGGAACATCGTTCTGTTGAATAAAGGCGGTGGTGGTGCGGCCGGAGAGGAATTCCGGGTGGCGCAGCGTGGCGACGAGAAAATCTCTGTTGGTGGTGACGCCCCGGATCCGGCTGCGCTCCAGGGCGAGGGCGAGCCGCAGCGCCGCCTCGCGCCGGGTCGGCGCGTGCGCGATGACCTTGGCCAGCATCGGGTCGAACTCGACGCCGACGACGCTGCCCCGCTCGACGCCGGAATCCCACCGGCAGGGCGGGTCGGCGGCCGGGGCCCAGTCGAGCAGGGTTCCCGTCGCGGGCAGGAAGCCGGCGGCCGGGTCCTCGGCGTACAGGCGGGCCTCGATCGCATGCCCGCTCATGACCAGTGCGGACTGGGTCACCGTCAGCGGCAGGCCCTGCGCTGCGAGGAGCTGCTCGCGGACCAGGTCGATCCCGGTGACTGCCTCGGTGACCGGGTGCTCGACCTGCAGCCGGGTGTTGACCTCAAGGAACCAGAACTCCCCCGAGGGCTCCAGGATGAACTCCACGGTGCCCGCGCCCGCATACCCGACGGCTTTCGCGGCCGCGAGCGCCGCCGCGCCCATCCGGTCCCGAAGTTCGTCGTCCAGCGCGGGCGAGGGGGACTCCTCGATGATCTTCTGGTGCCGGCGCTGGATCGAGCACTCGCGCTCGAAACAGTGCACGGCCGCGCCGTGGGTGTCGGCGAGGACCTGGATCTCCACGTGCCTGGCGCCGGCGACGTAGCGCTCGAGGAAGACCGTCGCGTCCCCGAACGCCGCGCGCGCCTCGCGGCGGGCCGCCGCCACCGCCTCGGCGAGCCCGCCGTCCCCGACGTCCCCCCCGTCCCCGCGGTCCCCGGCGTCCCCGCGGTCCCCGGCGTCCCCGCCGTCCCCGTCGCCGGCCGGCTCCGCGCCCACGATCCGCATCCCCTTGCCGCCCCCGCCCGCCGCGGCCTTGACGATCACCGGCAGCGGCACCTCGCCCGGGCCGGGCAGGGCCTCCCCCGCCACCTCCCACGACGGCAGCACCGGCACGCCCACGTCGGCCATCAGCCGTTTGGCGGCCAGCTTGTCGCCCATCACCTCGATCGCCTCAGCGGGCGGGCCCACCCAGGTCAGCCCGGCGCCCGTGACCGCCCGCGCGAACGCAGCCCGCTCGGCGAGGAACCCGTAGCCGGGGTGCACGGCGTCGGCGCCCGCGGCGGCGGCCGCGGCAAGCAACGCATCGGCGTTCAGGTAGGTCTGCGCGGCGGAACGCCCTGGCAGCGCCACCGCCCGGTCCGCCTCGGCGACGTAGGGCGCGCGGGCGTCGCCGTCGGCGTACACGGCGACCGTCGATATCCCCATCGCGGACGCGGTCCGGATGATGCGGCGGGCGATCTCGCCCCGGTTCGCGATGAGCAGCGAGGCGATCACAGCCGGAACACCCCGTACCCGCGGGCCCCCTGCACGGGGCCGCTGTGACACGCGGACAGCGCCATGGCCAGCACAGTCCTGGTGTCCCTGGGGTCGATGATCCCGTCATCGGCGACCCGCCCGGTCGCGTACAGCGCGAGCGACCCTGCCTCGGCGAACCGCTCCACCGCCTCGGTGATGGCGGCCTCGGTCTCCTCGCTGATCTCCTCGCCGCGGCGGGCGGCCCGCTCGCGCCGGACGATCGACATGACCCCGGCCATCTGTTTGGGGCCCATGATCGCGATCTTGGCGGTCGGCCACAGGAACACGAACCGGGTGTCGAACGCCCGGCCGCCCATGCCGTAGTTCCCCGCCCCGTAGCTGGCGCCCATGATCACGGTGACGTGCGGGACGGTGGAGTTCGACAGGGCGTTGATCATCTGGCTGCCGTGCTTGACGATCCCGCCGCGCTCGTAGTCGCGGCCCACGATGTACCCGGTGATGTGCTGCAGGAAGACCAGCGGCGTGCTGGTCTGGTTGCACAGCTGGATGAACTGCGCCGCCTTCTGGGACGAGTCGGAGAACAGCACCCCGTTGTTGGCCAGGATGCCGACGGGGAAACCGTGCACCTGCGCCCACCCGGTCACCAGGGTCGGGCCGTACCGCGGCTTGAACTCCTCGAACCGGCTCCCGTCCACCACCCGGGCGATGATCTCCCGGGCGTCCACCGCGGCGCGCAGATCGAGCGGCATCAGCCCCAGCATGTCTTCGGTGTCATAACGCGGCGGCTCGGGCTCGGCGGTGACCGGTCCCGGGCCGTGCTTCCGCCAGTGCAGGTGCGCGACCACGTCCCTGGCCATCCGGATCGCCTCGGGCTCGTCGGCGGCCAGGTAGTCGGCCAGCCCGCTGACGGTCGCGTGCATCTGGGCGCCGCCCAGCTCCTCGTCGTCGGAGTCCTCGCCGGTGGCGACCTTCACCAGCGGCGGGCCGCCGAGGAAGACCTTGGCGCCACCGCGGACGAAGATGTTGTAGTCGGCGAGCCCCGGCTGGTAGGCGCCGCCCGCGGTGGAGCTGCCGAACACCACGGAGATCGTGGGGATCCCCTGCGCCGACAGCTCGGTGATGTCGTGGAACATGCGGCCGCTCTCGGCGAAGTGGGTGAGGTTGCGCCGCATCGCCGCCTCCGGGTCGTCGCCGGACGCGCCGCCGCGCAGGTCGCCGCCGGCCGACTCCACGAACTGGACGTAGGGCATCCGGTTGTCCCTGGCGATCTCCAGAGCGCGCATCAGCTTGCGGATGCTGACCATGGTCAGGGCCCCGCCGAGGTCGGTCGGGTCGTTTCCGATGATCACGCACTCGGTGCCCTCGACCACCCCGATGCCCAGCACCATGCCGCCGCCGAGGTTGTAGTTGGTCTGGTAGCCGGCCAGCGGGCTCAGCTCGAGGAACGGGGTGTCGGGGTCGAGGAGCATCGCGATGCGCTCCCGGATCAAGAGCTTGCCGCGGCCCCGGTGGCGCTCGATGGCCCGGGTGCCGCCGCCGAGCGACGCCTGCCCGAGCAGGGCCTCGATCTCGGCGAGCAGGCCCAGCATCCCCTCCCGGTTGGCGCGGAACGCCTCGTCGCGGCGATCGACGGCGGTGGGCAGGACCGGCGCGGCCATGGCCTTAGTCGGCGAAGCCGTCGAGGCGGGCCAGGATCTGAAGCATCACCTCGTCGGCCCCTCCGCCGATGGACAGCAGGCGGCTGTCCCGGAAGTAGCGCGACACCCAGCTCTCCTCCATGTAGCCGAACCCGCCGTGGAACTGCAGGCAGGTGTCGGCGATCTCGCGCTGCAGCCGGCCGGCCTTGAGCTTGGCGATCGTCGCGAACCGGGTCGTGTCCTCGCCCCTCAGGTACGCCTCCGCGCAGGCGTAGTTGTAGTGGCGCAGCGTGTCCACCTCGGCGGCGAGCTCGGCCAGCCGGAACTGCACGTACTGCCGGGAAAGTAGCGGCTCGCCGAACGTGCGCCGGTCGCGCAGGTAGGCGGCGGTCAGGTAGAGCGCCCGGTCCATCGCGCCCACGGCCGTGTAGGCCGCGATCATCCGCTCGTTCTGGAACTGGGTCATCTGCTGCTGGAAACCCCGGCCGGGCTGGCCGATCGTGTTGCTCACCGGGACCCGGGCGTCGGTGAAGGACAGCTCCGCGGTGTCGGAGCACTTATTGCCGAGCTTGCGCAGCTTCCGGCTGACCGCGAACCCAGGGGTCGAGGTCGGGAAGACGATCTGCGACATCCCCCGGTAGCCGCCCTCGCCGGACGTGCGGGCCAGCAGGCAGAGCCAGTCCGCCTGGGTGCCGTTGGTGATGTACAGCTTCGACCCGTTGATCACCCAGTCGTCGCCGTCGCGGACGGCCCTGGTCCTGATCCCGGCCACGTCGGAGCCCACGTCGGGCTCGGTGACCGCGATCGCCGCGACCATCTCGCCGCGCATGGCCGGGGTGAGGTAGCGCTGCTTGAGCTCGTGGCTGCCGTGGGCGTGCAGGGAGGGGGTCGCCATGTCGTTTTGCACCGCGATGGCCATGGCGACCCCGGCGCAGCCCATCCGGCCGAGTTCCTCGCCGAGGATCACCGTGTAGGAGTGGTCGGCGCCCTGGCCGCCGTAGGCCGGGTCGTACTCCAGGCCGAACAGCCCGGCCTGGCCGAGCGCCTTGAACAGCTGGTGGGCCGGGAAGATCCCGGCCTCCTCCCACTCCTGCGCGTGCGGCACGACCTCGCGCTCCAGCACCCCCCGTGCCGCCTGCCGGAACCCCTCGTGGTCCGCCGTGAAGTACATGCTCAAAACCTAGCCCCACGGCCCCGCCGCGCGCGCGGCCCGGGTGCCGCGGGGCGGGCCTAGCCGGGGGGCGGGCCTGGCGGGGGGCCTAGCCGGGGGGGCTAGCCGGGGGGCGGGATCTCGCCGGACCCCCGGACGATCAGCCGGACGGGGACCTCCACGACCTCCGGCGCGCCGGAGGGGTCGCGCCTGCGGTGCAGGAGCAGCTCCGCGGCCAGGGTGCCGAGGGCCGGCGGGTCCTGCGCGATTACGGTGATGCCGGGATCCACCAGCTCGGCGAGGGGGATATCGTCGAACCCGACGTGGGCGATGACCCGCTCGGCACCCAGGGACCGCAGCGCCGTCCGGGCGCCGATGGTCAGCAGGTTCTGCGCGGTGAAGATCGCGGTCGGCACCGGCTGTGACTGGAGCAGGTCCCGCGTTGCCTGCTCGGCTGACTGCTGTGAGTGGACGTCGCGCCGGACAAGCCGGTTGTCGGGCTCGATGCCGCCTGCCTCGAGGGCGGCCAGGTAACCGCGGTGGCGCTCGGCGGCTGTGTAGATCCGCCGGAGGTCGCCGAGGAACCCGATCCGGGTGTGCCCGCCGCGCATCAGATGGGTCACCGCGAGCCGGGCACCGCCGAAGTTGTCACTGATCACCGTGTCCGCAGCGACCGTGGGCGCGGGCCGGTCGGCGAACACTACCTGGGTGCCGCGGCGCAGTTCCGGCAGCAGGTACCGGTGATCGGGACCGCACGGGACGATGATCAGGCCATCGACCCGGCGGGAGCAGAACGCGCCGAGCAGGGCCCGCTCCCGCTCGGCATCGCCGTCGGAGCTCGCGCACACCACGAGGCAGTCCTGCTCGCTGACCACGTTCTCGACGGCGCGCAGCAGTTCGGCTGCGAACGGGTTGGCCACATCCTCCAGCAAGACCCCGATGGTTGCCGTGGGCTGCCCGGTGAGGCGCAGATGGCGCGCCGTGGCGTTGTGCCGGTAGTCGAGCTTCTCGATGGCGTGCCACACACGCGCCGCGCGCTCCGAGCCGACGCCGCCCCGGCCGTTGACCACCCGGGAGACGGTCATGACGCCGACGCCGGCCAGCGCCGCCACGTCGCGCATCGTTGGGCGGGCCGGACCTGGATTGGGATCGTTCCCCAAGCGCGTCCTCCCGTGGGTACGGCGGATTGCCCGCTCAGCAGATGGTTCAGCCTACCGGTATCAATTTGGTTGCAGGGGGTTGACGGGCCGGTTACGCCCGGCGTACGGTCGGGCCAAACTGAAGGTAACGTTACCAAACGACCGGGCGACGGCATACCCCGTGCCCTCGTGGCCGTCCCGGGTCCTGACCGGTCCCGCCCCAGCCACACCCCTTCTCCTCGTTGCGGAGGTTCGTAAATGAGATCTTCCCGGCATCTGCTCCGCAGGCTCGGGGCAGTCGGCAGCGTAGCCGCGGTGCTGGTGGTGGCAGCCTGTTCGAGTAGCGGCTCGTCGTCCAACAACGCCAATTCGGGCACGGTGACCGTGGCTGTGGTGTCCAACCCGCTGATCACGGGCCAGATGATCCCGCTCACCAAGTCGAGCTTCGAAAAGCTGTACCCCGGAATCACGGTCAAGTTCGCCACGTACACCGAGGGCGACCTGCGGGCGGCGATCGAAAAGGACGTCAGCACGCACAGCAACGCGTTCAACGTGATCATGATCGGCCCCTACGAGACGCCGCTGTTCGCGAAGAACGGCTGGCTGACCAACCTGTCCAGCCAGTTCATCTCGAAAGACGCGAGCTACAACGCCGGTGACCTGCTGCCGCCCATCGCGCACGCCCTGTCCTACAAGGGAAGCCTGTACTCTGTGCCGTTCTACGGCGAGTCGTCGATGGTCTTCTACCGCAAGGACATGTTCGCCAAGGCCCACCTCACCATGCCGCTGCACCCGACCTGGACCCAGATCCAGGGCTTCGCGGCCAGGCTGAACCAGCCGGGCAAGGTGTCGGGGATCTGCCTGCGCGGCCTCGCCGGCTGGGGCGACAACATGGCCGCGCTCGACACAGTCGTCAATACCTTCGGCGGCCAGTGGTTCAACATGGCCTGGCAGCCGCAGCTCACCTCGCCGGCGTTCACGGCCGCGACCAATTTCTACGTCAACCTGGTCCGCAAGTACGGCGAGCCCGGCGCCTCCAACGACAGCTTCAACCAGTTGCTGACGCTGTACGGCCAGGGCAAGTGCGCGATGTGGTACGACGCGACGGTCGCGGCGACCTCAATCGAGGGCAGCTTCCCGTCGGTCTACGGCAACACCGGGTACGCGTTCGCCCCGGTCGACGTCACCAAGTCCTCCGGGTGGCTGTGGACCTGGGCCCTGGGCATCCCACAGGGCACGGCCAACGCGGCCGCCGCCTGGAAGTTCGTGTCCTGGGCCACCGGGCCGTCTTATGACCAGGTGGTCGCCAAGAAGTACGGCTGGGGCGCGGTCCCGCCCGGCACCAGGACCTCCCTCTACCAGAACCCGGCCTACCTGGCGAAGGCCAAGCCGTACGCGGGCATCACGCTCGCCTCGATCGACGCGGCGAACCCGCTGCACCCGACGCTGCACCCGGTCCCGTACGTCGGCATCCAGTACGTGGACATCCCCCAGTTCGAGAGCCTCGGGGTCCTGGTCGCCCAGCAGATCGCGGGCGCGATCGCCGGCACGGAGTCGGTGAGCCAGGCGCTGCAGACGAGCCAGGCCGACGCCGCGGCCTACACCCCGGCGCAACTGGCTGGAGGATAAGCGCCACCGTCTGGAGGATGAGAGCCGAGCACGAGGGGGCCCCGGGAGTGGACCCACACCCACCGGGGCCCCTCGGTCCCGACACGCGATGAGGAGGCCCCCGTGACGGTAGTCGAAGACCTGGCACCGCCTCCCAAGGTCGAGATCCGGCCCCGCGCCGTAGGCCGGCGCGAGGCGTGGGCTCGCCGCCTGCCTTTGCTGCCCGCGCTGATCTACGTGGTGGTGGTCACGCAGATCCCGTTCGTGGTGACGCTCTGGTACAGCTTTCAGAGTTACTTCTGGGACGTGCCGGGCGGCGCGCACTTCACCGGGCTGAGCAACTACACCAAGGTGTTCACCAGCCCTGACTTCCGCGGCGCGCTGGTGCGCTCGGTGATCATGACCGCCTCCGCGGTGATCGTCGCGATGATCTTGGGGGTGGTGTGCGCGGTGCTGCTGGACCGGAAGTTCTTCGGCCGGGGCGTCGTCCGGACACTGATCATCACCCCGTTCCTGGTCATGCCCGCGGCGGCCTCGCTGGTGTGGGCCGGGCCGATGCTGGACCCGAACTTCGGGCTCCTGAACTACCTGCTGGCCCCGTTCGGGGTCAACCATGTGGCCTGGCTGTCCACCCACCCGCTGGGGTCCGTGATCGTGGTGATGATCTGGCAGTGGACGCCGTTCATGACCTTGATCGTGCTCGCGGGCCTGCAGAGCCAGCCCACCGACACCCTGGAGGCGGCCAAGGTCGACGGCGCCGGGGCGCTGGCCACCTTCCGCGAGCTGACGCTGCCACACCTGCGGCCCTACATCGAGCTGGGCATCCTGCTGGGGTCGATCTACCTGGTCAACACCTTCGACCAAGTGCGGCTAATGACCAACGGCGGCCCCGGGACCACCACCACAAACCTTCCCTTCTACCTGTACCAGCAGGTGAACAACGCCTTCGACATCGGCGGGGCCGCCGCCGCCGGCGTGGTCACCGTCGTTTTGACGATCATCGTGGCCACGTTCGCGCTGAGGCTGTTCGCCCGGGTCTTCCAGGCGCAGGAGACACGGGCATGATCGCCATCCGCGACCCGGGGCTGCGAGCGGGACGGGCAGGGCGGACCCGCGAGCCGACTCGGCAACTGCTGCGCGACGTTTCCGGCCGAATCGGTTGGGCGGTGCTGGCCTGGGCGGTCGCCTTGGCGTTCTTCCTGCCGGTGGCCTGGATGGTGCTCACCGCGTTCAAGCCGGAATCCGCCGCGGAAACCTGGCCACCCCAGTTCACCTTCTCCCCTACCCTGTCGCAGTTCCAGCTGGTCTTCTCCGGCTGGGGCCCGTACCTCACCCATTCGGTGATCGCGACGGTCGTCTCGACGATCTTGGTGCTGGCCCTGGGCGTGCCCGCCGCGTACGCGCTGTCACTGCAGCCGATCAAGCGGTGGCGGGACGGGCTGTTCTTCTTCATCTCCACCAAGATGCTCCCGATCGTGGCAGCGATCGGCCCGCTGTACGTCATCGCGCTCAAGACGCACCTGCTGGACAGCATCTGGGTGTTGATCATTCTGTACACGGCGATGAACCTGCCGCTGGCCGTCTGGATGATCCGCTCGTTCATGCTCGAGGTCCCCGGCGAGCTGCTGGAGGCAGCGCGGCTGGACGGCGCGGGCCGGATCCGGGAGATCCGCGAGGTGATCCTCCCGATCGTCTCGCCCGGGCTGGTGTCGACAGCGCTCATCTGCGTGATCTTCGCGTGGAACGAGCTGTTCCTGGCGCTCAACCTGACCGTCACCAACGCCGCCACGATGCCCATGTTCCTGATCAGTTCCGTCCCTCAGGAGGGGCTGTTCATCGCTCACCTGTGCGCGGCGGCGACCGTCGCCTCGGTTCCCGTGATCATCGCGGGCTGGATAGCCCAGCGCTCGCTGGTCCGCGGCCTATCGCTGGGAGCAATCAAATGAGTGGAGGTCCCCGGTGGCCAACGTGAGGTACGTGTCGGCGACCCGCGTGTTCGGGAAGGGCATGCCGGCCGCGGTCGACGGGCTCGACCTGGACATCAACGACGGCGAGTTCATGGTGCTCGTCGGGCCGTCCGGCTCCGGCAAGACGACGGCGCTGCGCATGCTCGCCGGGCTGGAGCCACTCGACGGCGGGCGGGTCGAGATCGGCGACCGGGACGTCACCTTCGTGCCGCCCAAGGACCGAGACATCGCGATGGTGTTCCAGAACTACGCCCTGTACCCGCAGAAGACCGTCGCCGAGAACATGGGCTTCGCCCTCAAGATGCAGGGCGTGCACCGCACGGAGCGGGACCGCCGGGTCCGGGAGGCCGCCAAGCTGCTGGACCTCGACGAGCAGCTGCTCGGCCGCAAGCCGAAGCAGCTGTCCGGGGGCCAGCGGCAGCGGGTGGCCATGGGGCGGGCCATCGTCCGCGAGCCCAAGGTGTTCCTCATGGACGAGCCGCTGTCCAACCTGGATGCGAAGCTGCGCGTCCAGACCCGCAGCCAGATCGCCGAACTGCAGCGCCGCCTCGGGATCACCACGGTCTACGTCACCCACGACCAGGTGGAGGCGATGACCATGGGCAACCGGGTGGCGGTGCTGAGCGGCGGGCAGTTGCAGCAGTGCGCCACCCCGCGCGAGCTGTACGACAACCCGGTGAACCAGTTTGTCGCCGGGTTCATCGGCTCGCCCGCGATGAACCTGCGGACCGTCCCGCTGACCGACGGCGGCGCCCGGCTGGCGGACCGGGTGCTGCCATTGCCACCCGCCATCCGGACCGCGGCCAGGGAGGCTGGCCTGAGCGAGCTCGTGATCGGCATGCGGCCGGAGCACCTGCACGTGACGGCCGCCTCCCCCCAGGCGGACGCGGCGCGGGACCTGGACGGCTCCGCGGAGCTGACCGGCGAGGTGATCCTGGTGGAGGAGCTTGGCGCCGACGCTCTCCTGCACGTGCGCCTGCCCGAGGGCGGGAACCAGGTGGTGGCGCGCGCCGAGGGACGGAAGCCACCGACACCGGGGCAAGCGGTAACGTTGCGCATCCAGCCGGATGACGTCTTCGCGTTCCACCCCGTGACAGGGGCCCGTCTGGCAGGTTGACCTCATGATCACTGTCGTCGGCGAGGCTCTGATCGACCTTGTCGCCGATCATGACGGCAGCATCGCCGCGCAACCGGGCGGCGGGCCTTTCAACACCGCCAGGACCATCGCCCGGCTGGGCCTGGCGTCCACGTTTCTTGGCCGTCTGTCGGCCGACAGGTTCGGTGCTGCGCTGCGGGCCAGCCTGGATCACGACGGCGTCACGCTGGGCGTCCGGCAGCTGACCGACGCTCCCACCACCCTCGCCGCCGTGGACGTCGACGCCACGGGAGCACCCCGCTACCGGTTCTACCTCGCGGGCACCTCCGCGGCGGCGCTGGAGTACCCGCTGCTGTCGGCCGCGCTGCCCGGCGGTGTGACGGCTCTGCACGCCGGAACCCTGGCCCTGGTGATGGAACCCATCGCCACCAGCATTGAGCGCCTGATCACCGGCGACATGCCGGCGGACACGCTGGTGATGATCGACCCGAACTGCCGCCCGCAGGTGATCACCGACCGGGAGGTCTACCTTGCCCGGCTCTCCCGCATCCTGCGCCGGGCCGACGTGGTCAAGGTCAGCATCGAGGATCTCGGCTACCTGGCACCCGGCGTACCCGCGCGCGTGGCGGCCGCTGGGTTCCTCGACTTCGGGCCAGCCCTGGTACTTGTCACCGACGGTCCCCGCCAGGCCCGCGCTTTTCTGCCGGGACAGGAGGTCAGCGTCGACGTCCCGGCCGTGAAGGTCGTCGACACGATCGGCGCCGGAGACGCGTTCGGCGGGGCGTTCCTTGCCTGGTGGTCGGTCAACCGGCTCACCAGAGCCGATCTCGATCGGTCCGGGCCGGTCCGCGAAGCGGTCCAGGCGGCCACCGAGGTCGCCTCGCTCACCTGCACCCGCGCGGGAGCCGATCCGCCCTGGCTCGCCGAGGTCACCGGACGGCCCGGATGGCGGGCCGGCCCTGGCAGCAAGCGAAGGCAGCCGCTGCCATGACCGGCCAGCCGCTCAACGCGCGGACGCTGAGGTACTGGAGTGGGCGGCTGCCGGCGCCAGCCTACGACCGTGATCTGGTCACGCCGGGCGTGGTCCACTTCGGCGTCGGCGGGTTCCACCGGGCACACCAGGCGATGTACGCCGACCGGCTCATGAACGAGGGCGCGGCGCTGGACTGGGGCATCTGCGGTACCGGGGTGCTGGCGGCGGACCGGAGGATGAAGCAGGCGCTGGACGCCCAGGACGGCCTCTACACGTTGGTCCTCAAGCACAGCGACGGGACCTGGGAGCCGCGCGTGATCGGGTCCATCGTCGAGTACCTGTTCGCGCCCGACGACCCGGAGGCGGTCGTAGAGAAGATGGCGTCGGCGGCGATCCGCATCGTGTCGCTGACGGTCACCGAGGGCGGATACAACATCAGCGACGCCACCGGCGAGTTCGATGTGGCCAACCCTGACGTGATCCACGATGCCCAGCCTGGCGCCGTTCCGCGGACCACGTTCGGCCTGATCACGGAGGCGCTCCAGCGCCGCCGTCAGCGCGACCTCGCGCCTTTCACGGTCGTGTCGTGCGACAACCTGCCGGGCAACGGCAACCTGGCCAGACGGGCGTTCACCGCCTTCGCCCGGCTGCGGGACCCCGAGCTCGGCGACTGGATCTCCCGCGAGGTGCGCTTCCCCAACTCCATGGTCGACCGCATCACGCCGGTGACCACCGACGCCGACCGGGCCGGGGTCCGGGAGCGGTTCGGGATCGACGACCTGTGGCCGGTCGTGTGCGAGCCCTACGTGCAGTGGGTGCTGGAGGACGCCTTCACGACCGGCCGACCACCGTACGAGCAGGCCGGTGTCCAGGTCGTTGACCACGTGGAGCCCTATGAGCTGATGAAGCTCCGGCTGCTCAACGGGAGCCACCAGGCCATGTGCTACTTCGCGTACCTGTCCGGGTACCGCCTGGTGCACGAGGCCGCGCAGGACCCCCTGTACCGGGCCTTCCTCCTCGGGTACATGGACCAGGAGGCCACCCCGACGCTGCCCCCGGTGCCGGGGGTTGACCTTGACGAGTACAAGCACACGCTGATCGAGCGGTTCGCCAACCCGCAAATCCGCGACACCCTCGCCCGGGTGTGCGCGCAAAGCTCGGACCGGATCCCGAAGTTCCTGCTGCCGGTGGTCCGCCAGCAGCTCGCGACCGGGGGCGAGATCAGGCGTTCGGCCGCGGTGGTGGCGAGCTGGGCACGATACGCGGAGGGGGTCGACGAGCAGGGCGAGCCGATCGAGGTGGTCGACCGGCTCGCCGGCAGCCTCACCGTGCTCGCCCGGCGTCAGCGCGAGGACCCCGGCGCGTTCATCGCCAACCGTGACGTGTTCGGGGACCTGGCCGACCACGAGCGGTTCGTCACCGCCTACCGGTCCGCGCTCGCCTCGCTGCACAACAGCGGCGCCCGGGCAACCCTGGAGTCACTGCTGTGACTCTGCTGGTTCCGGCCCCGCCACCCCGCGCTCTGCTGGCCCTGACCCCACCACCCCGCGCTCTGCTGGCCCCGACCCCGCCACCCCGCGCT
>Ga0207646_10004723_pt1 | contig 14678 bp, 13 predicted proteins | sample KBSK5502metaG_FD_184343 | JGI IMG/M metagenome (GOLD analysis project Ga0207646, IMG submission 184343) | Corn, switchgrass and miscanthus rhizosphere microbial communities from Kellogg Biological Station, Michigan, USA - KBS K5-50-2 metaG... | ecosystem: Host-associated > Plants > Roots >... | reverse complement strand
AGAAACGCCGAACCGAAAGATCGCGCCGGTCAATTCTCTTTTGGCCGCAAGCAACACAATACTTCCCGGTTAGTTCGGCGCCACAGTTGGGACAGGGTTCCGCCCGCTCGTCGGTCTTATTCGGTTCCACCGATTCAGGAGTCGTGGTCATTCGCGTCGGGTTATGTGAAATCTGCGGATTCTGCGGATTGCTATCTGGTCAACTGCCGATACTTGATTCGGTGCGGTACCTCGGCTTCCGCCCCCAGCCGCGCTTTACGATCTTCTTCGTAGTCTGAATAGTTCCCTTCAAACCAGACAACTTTGCTGTCGCCTTCGAAGGCCAGCATGTGCGTGGCGATCCGATCCAGAAACCAGCGATCGTGCGAGATGATTACGGCACAGCCGGCAAAGTCTTCCAAAGCCTCTTCCAAAGCGCGCAGCGTATTGACGTCGAGATCATTCGTCGGTTCGTCGAGCAGCAAAACATTAGCACCTTCCTTCAACATCTTCGCGAGGTGAACGCGATTGCGTTCACCGCCGGACAACATTGAAACCTTTTTCTGCTGATCTGAGCCGGAAAAGTTGAAACGGCCCACGTACGCCCGCGAGTTAACTTCCCGATTGCCGAGCTTCAAAACATCTTCGCCGCCTGAGATTTCTTGCCAGATCGATTTGTCTCCATCGAGCGTGCGGCTTTGATCGACATAAGCCAACTGCACTGTCTCACCAATCTTAATCTTTCCGCTGTCAGGTTCTTCCTGTTTCGTGATCATGCGAAACAGAGTCGTCTTCCCCGCTCCGTTCGGACCAATCACGCCGACAATCCCGCCCGGCGGCAGGGCAAAGGTCATATCTTCAACCAAAAGTTTGTCGCCGTAAGCCTTGGTCACACTCTCGGCTTCGATCACAACGTCGCCCAGACGGGGACCGGGAGGAATCGGAATCTCTAAATCCTCGCGCCGTTTTTCCGACTGCTTGTCCAGCAAACTCTCATAGGCATTGATGCGCGCTTTGCCTTTGGCCCGGCGCGCTTTCGGCGACATGCGAATCCACTCCAGCTCGCGCTGCAAAGTCTTCTGCCGTTCACTCTCGGATTTTTCTTCGCGCCGCAAACGCTCCTGCTTCTGCTCGAGCCAGCTCGAATAGTTTCCTTTCCAGGGAATCCCTTCGCCGCGATCCAATTCCAGAATCCAGCCAGCCACGTTGTCGAGAAAGTACCGATCGTGTGTGACCGCGATGATCGTTCCGGCGTAACTCTGCAAGTGATGCTCGAGCCACGCGACCGATTCGGCATCAAGATGGTTCGTCGGTTCGTCGAGTAACAAGATGTCCGGTTTCTGCAGCAACAGCCGGCAAAGCGCCACCCGTCGCCGCTCGCCGCCGGAAAGGATTTTCACCTGCGTTTCGGGTGGCGGACAGCGGAGCGCGTCCATGGCCATCTCCAGACGTGAATCGAGATCCCACGCGTCGAGATGGTCAAGCTTCTCCTGCACCTCGCCCTGCCGCGTCAGGAGTTTGTCCATGTCTTCTTCCGACATTTCTTCGCCGAACTTCGCGTTAATCTCTTCGAACTCCTTGAGCAAATCTACGGTTTCTTTCACCGCTTCTTCGACAACTTCGCGCACAGTGCGCGAGTCATCAATCAAAGGTTCCTGTTCGAGATAGCCGACCGTGAAGCCGGGAGAGATAACGGTTTCGCCGTTAAAGTCTTTATCAACACCCGCAAGGATGCGCAGCAAAGAGGACTTGCCCGAACCATTTAGTCCGATGACGCCAATCTTCGCGCCGTAAAAGTAGGAAAGGTAGATGTCTTTGAGGACCGGCTTCTTGTCATAGAACTTACTGACGCCGACCATTGAATAGATGACTTTGTTTTCAGTGGACATGATTTTTTAGGGACCCTCAGATTTTCCGCCATGAGAGTGGAACTGAAGGAAACGCTATCTGACCGGCCTTGTTTTCTCGCCAATCCCACAACCGGTGTTCTGAGCATACTTGAAACATGACTTCTTGCGACTCGTTGTGACTTAGTCGTCCCCCATTTCCGCTTCCGATGACATTTTTGGCTTTTTGCTTGAAGTCCTCGTATCTCTGTTTGATCTCGTGTGTAGATACTCGCGTTGTTAGGGGATTTTGCGCGACATCACGTAACCATTCATAGACGCTCGCAACCAAGGACGCTTCGTCGCCATTGTAAGAAAGCGGGTCTAGGCCAGCGAGATCGGAAGCTGCTATTTGATACTCATGGGGTGACGCAACGAAAAACGCGCAACGGTGCGAGCGGCGCTGCGTCTGTAAAGCATGAAAAAGACCCATGCCCATCTCCAGGGACATGTTCAGCCGCGCGAAGTTCAATTTCCCCTCGCCTTTTAGTAAGGAAAAATCATGGAGTGAATACTGACAACTTAAGATTGCATTCACCAACGCTTCTAAGCGCAGCTGATCAGGTGATGTAACGTCCTTCGCACACACAGGTATTAGGTTCGAAGACACAACTGCAAAATGCATCGCCTGCGCGAATGGTTCAAACCCTTCATCAAAGGGATAATTGAGGAATACTTGATGGTCACGGAAACCTAATGTCATCGTCCGGCCTCAGCGTTTTCAGAGTCGATGACGATGCTAAGTCTAAGATCTCTGACAAGACGCGAGATCGCACGTTGATAAGCGTCAGCATCCTCCCAGGCCCTGAAATCCCCGATGTTCCTAACACTGCGTAGGTTTACTGCCCAGTCACTATCAGTTTCAAAAACAGCATCATCCAGTCTAATTGGGAAAAGCACAGTCTTCTGAGTTGCTTGTTCCTTCTCTAGTGCTTTGCTGACTTCTGTTTTCACCCATTCACTCCTTACAGAATTGGACGAGAGGACTAGAAGCAGCTTGTCATAGAGGATGATCGCGTCTTCAATGGTCGACCGGATGCTCTCTCCGACTTTGAGATCCTGGGGACTTATCCAACAACGCACCCCTGCATCTTGTAAATCATGGTAGATCTTGAGCGCGGGAGCCTCGTCTTTGGCGCTGTAGCTGATGAAGCACGAATAGAAGCTCACAGCTTCGCCAAAAAGTGATGGGACATAACCAATAAAGTTTTCGGGGACACCACTTCCCCGTAAGAAATCATCCGGTATATTTCCATTCGACCGATAGAACGTTTGAATACCGATTATTGAAGGTCCTCCGTGTTTTACCGAGTCTAAGCCTTCCACGACGCTGAGATCGTTATCCCCGAAGGTTGTGGCATTGAGGGTAGCACCAGTTAGCCGTGTCTTATGAAGGACGGCACCTGTCAGCAAAGCGCCTCCTAAATATGTCTCGGTTAGATTTGCGTCGGTCAGGTCGGCCTCTCGGAAATCCGCGGCTTGGAGATCTGCTTTGTAGAGATTGGCGCCAACGAGCGTCGCAAGAAAGAAATTTGCACCCGTGAAATGGGTTTCGCTTAAGTTCGTTCCATTGAGGTTTGCCTGAGAAAGATCCGAATCGTGCAAGTCCGTTTTACTCAAATCTTCGCCGCTGATATTTGCGCCTCTCAGGTTGGCGTTTCCAAGGTAACAGCTTCCAATGCCCTTTCCACGAAGGTCTTCCTGACTCAAATCTGGAGCGAGAAAGAATTCTCTCTCCCTCCAATCATTCCATGCATCGTGGCCTAGGTTCAGAATCCTTATGTGTTCTTTATCAGCCATCCTTGGACTCCACGCATTCGGCTATTAACCAATCATGACACGCATTGACCATTCCGGTGCAGCCGCCGTGCAGTTCAGTTACTTCTTCGGAGCCAGCAGTTACCATCGAACTCCTTTGCGTCCTAATTGAATGTAGGGTGTGCGGTTAAGGTGACGACTAAGGTCGAAAACCAGGAAATACGTCACAGCAGGAAGGCTATAGCACAGAATCAGCAGATTGCTAAACAAGAGGTGATTGTCGAACCTGTAAGCGACTAGCACCGTGACAAGTGAACCTACAAAGGCCGCGGCAAGTAGATTCCGGCTTAGGCGCTGAAATCGAATAATCGCATCTAGAAGGCGCTCGCCGAATCCTGGGCCGAGTATTTCATCAAAGTGCGACGCGTAGATGTTTCGCACAATCGGTGACGCGTAGTGCCTCAGGCCATTTTGATATGCAACCGCGGCCCATAGGAGTATGGCTGTGATCCACGACCCGAAGAACCAAGGTGCAGATCTGATCCCAAGTATGGCCAATCCCTGGAAGATCGCGAACAGCATGGGTATAAGGGTGTCGCGCGGGGTCAGCCTCCAAGCGACGTATTGGGTTTCAGAAATGTATCGATGCCAGATTGTGTTGATGATGAGGAACGCCAGTATGAACCTGAGCCAGAAAATAAAACCAGTGCGATAAGTGGGATCGGCGAGAACAACGAACAGGCCGCCAAGAGCAAGACCTTGCACAACGCTGATGAGCGTATTGTAGGCATCTGAGAAGTACGACGAGATGGGATTTGCCAACAGCTTGCTAAGCGATTCATCCGAGACGCCTGCGTGAGGTTGGTTGGTCCGTGAATCAGAAGTCATGATGCTTGAGCGGTGAACACAACGCCTCGAAGAGGTTTCGTAGTTTGGGCGTTAGAGCACGAACCTCTTGGGAGTCTCGCTCGCGAATCGTCGGCTGAGGCGCCTTGTATCACGGTTTGCGTGGGTGTGTCGAGTGGCTTTGTTACACAACCGAGACTTCTCGCCGCGCTTCAGTAAAAAGGGTATCCAGTTCCTGGTCAGAGATTCCGCTTCGTTCCACTGCGTCGCGAAAGGGCGCGAGAATTTCGTCGAAGGTGCGCGCGCGATTCACATCTCGCTCGACAAGTTTCTCCACATAACCCTTAATGTCGCAGCCTTCGGCCCGTGCGCGCTTTTCGAGCAGCGATTCAACTTCTGGTTCAAGTTCCAGTGTTACTGTCATATCAAACTCCCCCGGGCAAAGCGCTTATTCTCCATTCAGAAATCTTCTTTAACCGGCGACGAAGCTTCACCGCAATTATGATCCTTAGGCAGCTTCACATCAAGGCTGAGTAGCGGAACCACCCTTACGGTCGGGCCTGTACTCCGCGCGGCGCTCACACGGAACTCATTTCCTCGCAAGGCACGCAGTCAACTCGGGTGTTTTGGTAAAGCCGCAGTTGCCGTCCGTCTGACGCTCGCACGTGGCTTTCTGATAACACTCATACTCTGGCCGAAACTCACAGGTCGTGATCACATTATGATCGGCGCAAACCTGACTTGAGCAGCCGGTCTTCATACATGGCTTCATTGAGCCGCTGTCCTGCTTGCTGCGAACATAGGCTTGCGTTGCTTTTAGTTCGAACGACCGGCCGCCCGGGCCCTTCACCGGAACATCCTGGCCGGCGACTATCACGCCGTCCGATCCGGTCATCGCCGCGTTCACGACGGACGCGTTCTCTCCGAGGCCCGCCGCTTCCAGGTTAACTCCGGCAATGTTTCGACTAAAGCTCGAGTTCAACTTCACTTCGCGATGCGTGGGACAAGGGAACGCGATGCAGCGAACCCCGCGATCGCGGACGAGATAGAAGGTCCCGGAAGGCTCATTAGCGCTCAGTGACTTCCACGATTCACTCACGCTCAGCTCGCCGAGATTCCCAAATCTTTCGTAACGCTTCGCGACGATGTTGCCGCGCACAAGCATGTGGGCGCCCTCGTTCTCTGGACCGTTCCAATTAATTCCCGCCACATAGCACTCAGGCCTGAAACGTCCGTCGGGGCAACGCGTCGATGACGTATTCACGCGCTTAACGAAGTAACCGCCACAGAGCGGCGACACGCACCGGCGCAGGTCGCGTCGTACGCTAAAGAAGGTCGAGGTTGCGTCTATCGGTTCAGGCGACCCTGAAACGGATTCAGCCCGACCGGCGTTGACGACGTTCGACTTCTCCAGGTCACCTCTCATCAAGTGCGGAGTCGCGCCGCTGGAGAGCGTCAAAGCAGCGAACGCCGCAGCTACCAGCGCGGCGCGAATGTATTTGAAGGTGAGCATAGCAAACCTAACCTCGCTTCTTGTCGGGCCGCGGCAGAAAACCGGATTGCTGCTTGGGGTCCGGCGGGGAAGAGGGAGGCGGTTTTTGAGCAGGCTTGGCGCGTTCGAGTTTCTCTTTTCTTATCGTTTCCAGCAGACGCTTTTTCGCACGCTTATTCATGAGCAGATTATAGCCGCGGATGTTCGTTGACACACGCGAACCAGGCAAGTGGATCGCGGTCGTAGGGATTTAGTCAGAGAAAACCTAAGCCATCGCGCCTGCATTTCTCAAAACCCATCCTTCCCGAACAAGCTAATCGGCTCATCATCAGGCACAACCGCGGTGTAAGCGTCCAAATGATTTTCCAACCGAGTGGTAAAGAAATCCACAACTCTTAAGGCGGCCTCTTTCTCTCTCAAAGGCACGGGAATGCGATAGTCTTCCTTGTAGTAATGAATCTGCTCGTTACCGTACCGATCGCGTGTAATCGTCCGCCAGCGCATGCGGAGTTTGAGCGGGCTTCCCTCGGCGCCGAGGTAACCGGCAAACGTGACGAATTTGCCTCCAGCTTCCAACTCGTAGACACGCGACTGTGAATCTGACCAAACATAAAACCCACGCTGGCAGATGCGAATCTGCGCCGAGCCGCCATCTGACCTCGCCCACGAGAACTCATCGCTCACGGCCTGCTGCCACTCTTGCGGCGTGTACGTCCAGGTGGCGATCGGATTTGGATCGTTAAGAATCTCTGCCGCTGCGTGCGCCTGATGCCGGCGGCGAAAGTACCAGTAGCCTGCGCCCGCGGCTAAGGCGAGAACGATGACGATGGCGATGAGGTAGAGCATGGACACAAATGGTTTTGAAATCTGGCAGTTTCGAACTTCCGACGCGTAGCGTCGAGGTGACTTTAGCGCTCCGCGCGCTTTCTTACAATTTCCTCAACCCAAGTGAGCCACGTATGTAATTCCGTTCATTTCGCCGGCAAAGAATGCCCGACTAAAGTCGGTACTCTAACGCCGCCAGCAAAGTAAGTCGCTACCCCGATAACCGAACTTTCGGCTGCGCTACCGAAATCCTGTTTTTGGTTCACGAGGCTTAATCCACTCGCCGTACGCGCAGATGCAGGAAGTATGAAACGACCTGTGCATCCTGCAATCCGGGATGAGAGCGCACCGTTTCATCCGTAGGTCGTGGCTCTTCAACCTGCTCCAGCTGAAATCCGGCTTCAATCAGAGAATTGAGCCACTCGCTTAGCGTCCGGCGAAAACGCGGAATCGTAAACTTGCGTATGCCCTGCTTTATCTGCGCCGGCGCCGCCTTGAACAACCACTCCTCGATCTCGCCCGCGCTCCCCTTAAAATAATCGCCAACTTCGATCGCGTAGGTGCGTCGGGTGGCGTCACGCAGATTGCGACGATGCGGTGTGTCAAAGCACGGGTGCGCAATTGAGAATTGAAGAAAGCTGCCAGACTTCAAGACCCGATAAGCCTCTGCCAAAGCCTGCTTTGTTTCAGGAACATCCATCAGGCTCATGAAGGCGGTTGCAAAATCAAAACTGTTATCCGCAAACGGCAACTCAACGGCGCTGCCCAGGCGATAATCGATACCCAGGGGCTTCGCGCGTTCACTGTCCTGCGCATGCGCGATGAATACCTCCGAAATATCAATCGCCTGCATGCGCGCGCCGCGCTGGGCCAACAGGCGAGTGTTGTGGCCTTCGCCACAACCAATGTCCAGGCCCATCAGGCCGTTCACGTCCGGAAGCATCGCAAAGAACGCCGGCGTGTTCAGATGATCGCGATAGACGTCATAACCCGCGCGCGCCAGTTTCGCCCAGGCTTCCGCACTTTCATTCCAATACCGCCCAGCTTCGTGGTGATTCATGGATCGATTTTACAATACTGCTTAGTCGGTTTTGTTTTTGCTTCAGCCATTCGTCTTCCCCCTGACAATCATCCGCAGATTACGTAGATGATTTTTTGCTGATTTGGTAGCCAACTTATCCTATCTACAACCGGGCATGCGTAGACCCGAGATACGGCTCGCGTAATTCGTTTCGCCTTTTTTCAGATAATCACCGACGTACCAGATTGTACAATCGTCGCTCGGATCGAGGGCAGTCTGGGTGTAATCCTCCCAGCGCATGACGCTCTGCGGCGCTTCGCCTGCGACCAGAACGTTTTCCTTCAGGGTCAACTGGCCCTGCGGATCTTTCGCCAATCGACCGGCAAAACGCTGGCCCGCAAAGTTGGGCGACCCACCGAACGAATAACCAATTCCAATGTTGCCTTGACGATCCATTGCCGGGCTGGCCATCCAACGATAGAAACCATCCGGCGCGTAAGTGCCTTGTTGATAGAGCACAACGTCGCGGTTTTTGTTCACACGGAACTCATACCAGCGCACGCCGCCGCCACCGGTCGAAGTATTCACCGAATGCACGGCCAACACTGATTCGCGATTCCCTATGCGTCGATAGACTAAACGCGCCATGACCTTGTCGCCTTGTGAATCGAGGCGCGTGATCGTACCTGGTTGGGGCACGCAGTTGGTCAACTGCCCGCCACACAGGTAATGATATGGCGCCACTTTAACCTTGTCGGGACCGATCACTTTGGTGTTTGCCGGGTTCTCCCAATCGACATGAAACTTCCACACCAGGACGGAATCATCTTCCACAATCTTCTTTAGTTGAGCGCCCCCCGCAGCCATCATAATATTGGGCGCGCCTTTGGGCGGCAGGACGCGGCCATCAAGGTCAGCGTTGTTGAGAAAGTTGACGCCGTCGATGATTACGCATTGCTCGCGCGCCGTTTCGCCCCGCAACATCTTTTCTCGTTCGACGACGCACGCGTGTTTTTGAATTAGGTCGTCGCTGGTGCTGGTGGGAATGTAATAACCATCCGGCCAAACGGCCGGCCGCGGATAGTCGGGAAAAAGCGCGCGCAGGAATTCGTAACGATAGTAAGAGCCCCGCGGATCGCTGCTCGTGCTCACCGCATAACACATTGAGTAAGGGCCCGACAGCGGCGTCGGCGTTGGCTGTCCACGCGGCTGTGGCGGTTGCGCAAACTCGGGGGTTGGCACAAACAACGGCGTTGCGCTGCCGGGCTGATCAATTTTGCCGGGAACACTTAATTGAGCGGGCTCGCCATCACGACCGGGCTTTGGTTGATCCGGCCTCGGCGGTCCCCGACGAAAGGTTGGCATCACGACCAGCCAGCGATCGGCGAGTTGATCGTAGCGAACGACGGCGTCGCCGTTGTTAGTTGTCTCGCAAGCGCCACCGAATCCTTTGAAGATCGTGTTCGTTCGCACCGGGCCATAGACAACGTCGCCGGTTGTCTTGAACTGCTTACCTTGCTTCGAAAAGATGGCCATACGCGTATTGACGATCTGGAAGATATGGTCCCGGCCCACGGCGAGACTGTTGTCGGAAGGGTTACGCAGAATGGCTGTGCCTTGCGGGCCATTGAAACCTACGCCCAGGCCATCGAAGTTGGCAACAATCGCGGCGCTCGGCCGGTTTCCCTGAGTTGTTTGTTCGACCGGTTTCGCTCCCTCGGGACTCGTCATGTCGGGAGGCGTTGGCGAAGGAGACGGACTCTGAACCGGCGCGACTTCGATTTCTTCGCGATCGCGTTGGATCAGAGACCTGAGCGGGGGTGAAACGTCGTGGTTGGAGCTGCGATTGATTGATACGCGCTCAGCCCGAACGGATTCGGAACTGGCCGAAGAAGATAAGCGAAACAGAGCCAACGGCGATGCGGCAATAATTAAAGCGACCGGGAACGCTGTGATTCTGCCCGCTTCTCTCAATTCGTTGTTCCCTGCTGTGGCACGCGCATCTTGCGTGTGAAATTCATGGGCGGGACGCCTATGCCACTTCATCAACGAACCGTTGGATACGCGATTCCCAACTGTTCGAGATAAGTCTTGTACTTCGTCGGATCGTAATAGAACTTGCGCATCTGCTCGCGGTAGGTATCCATCGTGCGCTTGTTCATCCAGGTCTGCGGCTTGTCTTCAGCGCCGATCAGCGGCTGATACTTCGTCTCTTTTGTCTGCACCTCACGAAAGTATTTCCATGCCTGCTCGACCAGTTCGGGCTTTGTCAGCAGATCGATCATCGTCATGGCGATCACTTTCGCACCGGCCGTTACGCCTTTGTGAGCAATCGGCGTGGCCATCGTGATTGCGTTCGACCAGTTGTGCCCGGGCAGGTTGGGAATGTTGGACGGATAACGCAGACGCACCGTCGGCACGTTCCACGAGACATCGCCGATATCGTCTGAGCCAGCGCCGCCCTCTTCGCTTCCCGGCCCGGCCAGCGTCGATAACTCAGTAGCCAAACCGCGTTCCGGAACTTTCAGTTCCTTCTGCACCGCTTTGGCGAGTTTTTGATCGGCTTCGCTCCACTGAGGCAGACCGACCTGCTTGATGTTTTCATACATCGCTTCCGCCACGGGCTTGTTAAAGTGTTGCGGCCATGCTGAACCCATTATCCGCGACGTGACGCTTGTGTTCGTCATCAGGGCAGCGCCTTGCGCGATCGAGTCGCCAATCTTCCGCATCTCTGTGATGTGTTCATAATCGAGTTCGCGGAAGTAATACCAGACACTGGAAGTTTGAGGCACGACGTTTGGTTGATCGCCACCGTTGGTGATCACATAGTGAGATCTCTGCTGTGTCCGCAGATGCTCGCGACGAAAGTTCCAGCCGATGTCCATTAATTCGACCGCATCCAATGCGCTGCGCCCGCGCCACGGGGCGCCGGCCGCATGCGCGCTTTCGCCTTTGAAATTGTATTCGACTGAAACCAGTCCGGTAGCTGACGCCGGACCCGCGGTCACGCTCAGGTTGTTGCCCACATGCGTGAACAGAACGACATCGACGTCTTTGAAATAACCATCGCGGACAAAATACGCTTTGCCGGCGACCAGCTCCTCGGCCACGCCGGGCCAAACCTTAATCGTGCCCGGCAACTTGTTACGCTCCATCTGTCGCTTGACGGCAATTGCGGCCAGAATGTTTAAAGGCACGCCTGAGTTATGACCTTCGCCGTGACCGGGCGCGCCTTCGATCAACGGATCGTGATAGGCGACTCCCGGTTTCTGCGATGCCTGGGGAATGCAATCGATGTCTGAGCCCAGCGCGATGACCGGCTTGCCTGATCCCCACGTCGCCATCCAGGCCGTGGGAATGGCTGAGATGCCGCGCTCAATTTTGAAACCCTCTTTTTCCAGGATGCCGGTCAGGTACTTCGACGTTTCGACTTCCTGGAATCCCAGTTCGCCAAAACTAAAAACCATGTCAACCATGACCTGGGCTTCTTTGGTCATTGAGTCAACGTCCTTAACGACTTGAGTCTTGTAGTCCTGAGGCGAAGCGGTTTGGCCGAATATCGAGTAAGCCAGAAACAGGGTAATTACGCATGCCTGCCATTTTCTTCTCATAATCTTCTCCTACGGTTGCCAGTAGAACACTGGGAGCGCGTCCTCGCCCGCATTGAGCGCGAAGCGCGAACAGGGTTTGCAGTAGATTTCCGGCAAAACTCTTATGGCTAATTGGCCTGATATATGAGTTCCTTCTTGCGTCCGCTTCGTCCAACCAGGTAACCGACCAACGCGCCGGCACCGGCACCCAGCACAGTCAAACCGGCCGTGGCCGCGTTGTCGATCTTTTCAAAGCCGTCGTTGCTTCGTCCCGACAAACCAACGCCCAAGCCAACGCCCGCGCCCACACCCAGACCGATTAGCGCTCCTTTGGTCGCGGACTTCCTGGTGACTTGATACACGGCCGAAACGTCCTCGCGCTTGACGTCAACCGATTTGCCTTTGGCCGAAACCGAAAGCCCAGAGTCAGAAACTTTGTTGAACTCTCCCCCGATTGTCTTCCCGCCCTTCAATTTTATTTGCAGCTTGGTTCCCTGACTGACTGAATTAAGGCGAGACCAATCGTTGACGGCGACGGTCGCAGTTTGGCCACTCGCCGGCGCAGCTGAAAGCAAAATTGAAGTCACCATGACCATGGCGACTGTGAAGCTGGTTTTTCTCATAAGCGTTGGGTCTCCATTCTTTCTTGAGGACGGTACGCACCTCTCGCGTGCTTTCTGAAACGTGATCGGTTCGCGTTGGAGCACGCCAGAGGCGTGCGTACCGCAGCGTCGCTACCGCAGCCGGTGGTGAACTCAAAAAGCCAGCCGGCCAATCGCGCCTCGCGCCCCTGCACCCCAACCAAATTTCTTCCCGCGCGCAAAGCTGAAGGTGTCAAAGCCGGGACCGGAAAGCGGCGCCCACGTTTTTCCAGCATCCCTCGAATAGTCACCGCCTGCCGGCCCAATCGCGATCAATATTTTCGTTCCCGGCACGTAGGCGACAACTGAACAAAAACCCGAAAGGCCCCTGGCCAGCGTCCAGGTCACGCCGCCATCCTCGGTCAGAGCGAGATTGTCCGTGGCTTCTTTCTCTTTCTGATAATCGCCACCGACGATCACTCCATGCTTAGGATCGCTGAATGCAATTGAGAAGATACCCGACGACTGGCCGGATTTCAGCGGCGTCTCAGAGATCTTCCAGGTGCGACCGCCATCAGATGTCCACAAGACTCGAGCGCGAGCGGCCGCTCCCAGACCTATCCAGGCGCTGCTCTTCCCGTAAACGGCGATGTTCGTGCCGCTGGCCGCAAAAGCGCCTTCGTTTTCCAACGCGGGCGGGAGTGCGTTGGCAGGCAGGCGCGACCAATCATGTCCGCCGTTCGACGTATTCAGGATGCAGAACTTTCCTTCGACTGAATCTCCAATAACGATTCCATGATCCGCATCCCAGAAAGACATGGCATCAAGGAATACTTTTGGATCTTCATTGCGGAACTGCAGGATCCAGGTCGCTCCCCCATCCACAGTCTTGTAAATCCGCGAGGCAGCGCCGTTACCGATACTCAACGCGTATGCAATGTTCTCGTTGATGGCATCGATATCGCGAAAGTCGAGGACTTCGGTTGTTACAGTTAACCTTTTCCATGTCGCACCGCCGTCATCGGTGCGCAGTATGGTGCTGCCCGAACCGCTGGCCCAGGCCACTCGCTCGTTTACCGCACTAACACCGCGCAGACGTGCGTTGACGTTGCTGGTTTGCACGGTCCATTGCGGAGTTTGGGCGAGTAGCGAGACTGCTAACGCTAGTAAGATCACGTTTTCCAAAATGGATTCCAATTCTGAAGGTTAACCCGGTCGCTACCGCTCCCGGTTCTGACCTCTAAATTCCCGCACGCTCTTTCGCGCGGCGGATGATCTCAGTCATGACGTCCCGGTACTTTGCAAATGTGTCGTCAACAACCTGAAGCGTCGGGATCGCGTTGGGGCTAAGTGAAAGCGTTTCAGGATTGAAGCGTCCGAATCCTGCTTCATGTACGCCGCTGCTGCCGCGACCGGGAGCGGGACTGCTGAGATGTTGAAAGAAGCGCGAATATTTTTGCCAGCGCGGCCCGCCGCCCGCGTGATACATCGGAATGAATGCATGCAGAGCATCGTAAGGCATCTCGCCGACACAAAGAACGTTCGGATGTTTTTCACGCAGGTTCATCACCAAGCGTCGCGTGCCTTCGTGCATATCAGCGCCGGCGTCATTCACATGACCTCCGATGATATCGAGGAAGTAGGCATCGACGCCGAAGCGCTCGATGACTTCAGAAATCCGCGCTTCCATCCAATTGCGCCACGAATCAACTCCAAGGTTCATGTAGGTAAGCCAGCCGTCCTGATGCCGATCGTTGTTCCAGTCAACCCAGTTGAGGTTGTAGACGTCGCCGTCGATCTTTCTGGTCGAAGCATCAGCGATTTTGGGCCATGCCGGCTGCCGCCGGTTGGCAGCATTGGCGCCAAACATGGGCATCATCTTGAAACCGAGCTGCTGACTTTCCTTGATTAGCTTGCGAAAGCCGGCCTCGCCTCCCATGCGCTCAGGCACCTTGTAATTTGGATAGTCCCAGTAGTAACGACCATCCCACGAGGAGAGGAAGATCAGCACTCGCTCTGCAGAAATTTGTGTGCTGATCCATTTCAAAATCTCGCCCATCCGGGCGTAGTCGTTGAACTTGTAACCGGTGTAATGCATGCCATGCAGCGTCGTGACCATAGCGATGCGACGCAGCCACGCGGGCACGTCGGCGCGTGTGTCCCAGGCCGGCAGCTTGAACGCATCTTCGATGAAGTTCATATGCGACTGCACCGCGCCCTCGAAGGTCTTTGAATAGCCCAGGCGCCAGCGGGGCACGGTGATCTTGCGGTCGTTACGCCAGCCGTCGTGTTCGTAGATCGCCTCGACGCGATAAAACTTTTCGCCCGGTTGAAAATAGAAGCGCTTGGGCCGAACTTTGTCGTCGAGAGGGGCAATGAACAGGAAATCGTCTGCCGGCGTCTGCACTATCGCCAGCGGGGTCGTCATGCTGTTGGCCGCGCCCGGACCATGCAGGTCGCCGCCGCCGAAGGGATAAGCACTGAGAAGTTCATTGTCTCGCGGATCATTCAGGGCGCCGCCGCCGAACGAAACCTGTCCGCGCGGAACGTCGCGAATCACGGTGGTCACAGTTTTGATTGGCTGCTCCATCTCGACGGTGACATCCCATTCGATCTTTCCGATCTCTTTTCGAAACGTCGCCGTCAGAGATCCGCGCGCGCGTTCCTGACCGCCGGCCCAGACAAAGCCATCGCATTTAA
>Ga0207646_10004721_pt1 | contig 14680 bp, 18 predicted proteins | sample KBSK5502metaG_FD_184343 | JGI IMG/M metagenome (GOLD analysis project Ga0207646, IMG submission 184343) | Corn, switchgrass and miscanthus rhizosphere microbial communities from Kellogg Biological Station, Michigan, USA - KBS K5-50-2 metaG... | ecosystem: Host-associated > Plants > Roots >... | reverse complement strand
CCGGACGCCAGCGACTGGGCGGTCCGCTGCGCCGGCGCGTCTGGTGCCAGGGCAAGTACTCGCTCGCGATCCCAGCGTTCGGCCACGGTCGAAACCTTAGCTTGTGGTACTGACATTCGAAGAGGGTTCGGTCCCGGACCACGATGTCGCATTGTTGTGGTAAATCCGGGGCGGTCGGGGCGGCGAATGCGCCTGCCGCGGACGTCGCGGCAGCAAGGCCGGCCTGGCGCGGGGATTATGAGTGCTGCGGGACGCCTGGGGCGTGAGGTGCGGAGCCACTCGGGCAAAACGGACTCTCATCCTGCACTAGTTACCGCCGCGAAGGCGAGCATCCCGCTACCTAGACCACTGGCGGGCATACGAAGCGATGGCGCGAAGTTGAGGGGTCTGGTGAGGAATCCGCAGCGAACGGAGGCAGGCCGGTGAAGGCAGTACGGTTCGACGAGTACGGCGACGTCGACGTCCTCAAGGTGGTCGACGTGCCGACACCGGCGCCGGGACCGGGCCAGGTGCTGGTGCAGGTCAAGGCGGCCGGGATCAACCCGGGCGAGGCCAAGATCCGCTCGGGCCTGCTGCACTCCAGGTGGCCGGCCACGTTCCCGTCCGGGCAGGGCAGTGACCTGGCCGGGGTCGTGGCCGCGACCGGAGCCGGCGTGACCGGCTTCGCGGCCGGGGACGAGGTCATCGGCTACACCGACAACCGCGCCAGTCAGGCCGAACACGTCGTGGTCGAGGACCGGAACCTGACCGCCAAGCCCGCGGCCGTGCCGTGGGAGGTCGCCGGGGCGCTGAACGTGGCCGGGGCCACCGCCTATGCCGCCGTCCGGGCCGTCGCGCTGACCGAGGGCGACACCGTGGTGGTCTCCGGCGCGGCAGGCGGGGTCGGCTCGCTGGCCGTCCAGCTGGCCAGGCGGGCGGGCGCGACCGTGATCGGGCTGGCCAGCCCGGCGAACCACGAATGGCTGGCCGCGCACGGGGTGATCCCGCTGGCCTACGGTGACGGGGTGGCCGACCGGGTCAGGCAGGCGGCGGGCAAGGTCGACGCGTTCATCGACACGTTCGGCGCGGACTACGTGCAGTTGGCGCTCGACCTCGGCGTCGAGCCGTCCCGGATCGACACCATCGTCCGGTTCGACGCGGTGGCCGAGTACGGCGTCAAGGCCGAGGGCAATGCGGCCGGCGCCAGCGCGAGCACCCTAGCCGAACTGGCGGGGCTGATCGCGAACGGCCAGCTGGAGCTGCCGATCGCCGCGACGTACCCGCTCAACCAGGTCCAGGAGGCCTACCGGCGGCTGGCGAGCGGCCATATCCGCGGGAAGATCGTCCTGACGGCCTGAACGCGGCGCATCGTCGCGTAGTGTCGTGTTTTGACATCCTCCCCGTCCCCGAAGGGGCCGGGATTCCAGCCACTAACCTCCCGGTTAGGAGGCAAGCAGTTGAGGTTCGCGGTTCACGGGCTTACCCAGCGGCAAGCCTCCCCGCGCAGACACGGCGTGCCCCGCCGCGATATTCATGGCCGCGTTCACGTCAGCGTTGCAGGCGAAATTGCAGGCCACGCAAGCGAAGAGAGCTTGGCTCTCACGGCTCTCCGCTGCGACATGCCCGCACGCCGAGCAGCGCTGGCTCGTGTACACGGGATTGACCTTCTCCACCCTGCCGGGGGCCTTGTCCTGCAGACGGCGCACCAAGAGGCCCCAGCCAGAGCGCATGATCTCCCGGTTGAGGCCGGCTTTCTGGCGTATGTTCCGGCCAGGCTGCTCTATCGTCCCCTTGGGGGAACGCGTCATATGCGCGATGCGCAGGTCTTCGACTCGGATCACGTCAAACCGGCGCGCCAGGTCCGTGGAAGCCTTCTCAGCCCAGTCCTTGCGGATGTCCTTCTCATGGGCTCTCAGCTTCGCGATGGCCAGCCTCAGTCGCGCACGGCGTTTAGAACCTCGCCTGGCCCTGGCGAGTTTGCGCTGAAGGCGCGCCTGCCTGCGCTGTCGCTGCGCGCTGAGCCGGGGAACACTAAGCATCTCGCCCGTGGACAACGCCGCGCTCACGGACACGCCACGGTCGATGCCGACCACCTCACCAGTATCCGGCGCGGGCACGGGGTCGGGTACCGCTGCAAAGGCGATGTGCCAGCGTCCCGCGCGGTCCTGCGTGACGCGGTAGGACTTCGAGGCAGGAACGGCGCGAGACCAGCGGAAACGAACCCACCCGGCCATGGGTATCCACGCCTCGCCGGTCTTGCGGCTGAGCCGACGCACATGCCCAGGCTTCACGGCGACGACACGGAAACCCTCATCGCGTCCGGCTTTCCGCCACGACGGCCTGCGGTGCGTGCCGGCGAAGAAATTCGCCATGGCCTGCGCGAAGTCCCGGAGCGCCTGCTGCTGCACCATCTGGCTGCCTGCCCGCAGCCACGCGAACTCAGCGCGGGCCTCGGTCAGCTGGCGCGCCTGAGAGCGGAATCCTGGCGCGCTGCCGCGCCCCGGACGCCACCACGACTGCTGCTCAACGGCAAGGTTCCACACAAACCGGGCTTGCGCGCAATGGTCCCGCAGCACTATTTCCTGGATGGGCGAAGGCACCAGCCGATAACGGGACATTCAAACACTCTATCGACAGCTGCCGACATTTTCGGGGAGGTGAAGCGGCATTTCCTGTCCGGCCCGGAGGCGGCGGTCTCCACGCCGCATATCCGATGAGCGAAATGCTGCCGTTGTTCCCGCTCGGTGCGGTGCTCTACCCAGGCATGCTGCTGCCGCTGCACATCTTCGAGGAGCGGTACCGGCAGCTCGTCCGGGACCTGCTCGACAGGGCTGAGCCGCGCCGGTTCGGCGTGATCGCGATCCGCAAGGGACGTGAGACCGGCATCGACGGCGTGCACTCGCTCTACGAGATCGGCTGCGTCGCCACCCTGCGCCGGGTGGAGCGGCACGAGGACGGCCGGTTCGACATCGTCACCGTCGGCACCGGGCGGTTCCGCCTGCTCGGGCTCGACCATACGCGGCCGTACCTGCAAGGCGAGGTCGAGATGCTGGCCGGGGATCCGGTCGATGCGGCCACGGCCGGGCCCGCCGTGCGGGTGATCCAGGCGGCGTTCCGCGAGTACCTGGACGCGCTGACCGAATGGGGCGGCGCCACGGTCCGGCTGGAGGAACTGCCCGACGAGCCGGAGCTGCTCACCTTCATCGTCGCCGCCGCCGTGGTCATCGACCTGCCGGAGCGCCAGGCGATGCTGGCCGAATCGGACACACTGCGCCGGATGGCGATGCAGCGGGCGCTGCTGTCGCGGGAGACCGCCATGCTGCGCACCACCATCTCCCGGCCGGCTCCGGATCTCAGGAACACGCCATACAGCCCGAACTAGGACGAGCCGGGAGAAGCATCATGTGGGTCCACGGGGATGAGGGGTAGGGATAGGCCATGGCAGAACCGGAAACAGAACCGGAAACCGGCGCGACCGACATCTCGCTGCGTGCCGCCGAGGTAGCGTCCGACGTCAGCGAGACGGACCGGCCCCAGGAGCGGCGCCGGCTGATGGCCGCCTTCACCAGGGCCGTCACCGCGAGTGCCCGGGCCGCCGGCCGCGGGACGCGGGTCGTGCGCCGGCGCGCGAGCGAGGGAACCGGCTGGCTGGCCGATCAGGTGGTCGCGATGGCACCGCGGCTCCGGGTGCGCGACCAGGCCGCGCTGCACGCCCAGTTCCCCGGCAAATCACCGGACGAGATCGCCGACGCGCTCGTCGAGGGCGCGGCGCGCGCCGCGGCGGCCGCGGGCGGTGCGACGGGCATGGCGTCCGCGCTGCCGGTGCTGCCCGCCTTCCCGGCCGAGATCGTGGCCGAGACACTGGTCCTGGTCGGGATCGAGCTCAAGCTGGTCGCCGAACTGCACGAGGCGTACGGAAGCCCGGCCCCGGGGAAATTCACCGAACGGATGAGCGCCTACGTCGCCGCGTGGACCCATCGCCGCGGGGTGTTCATGATCGAGGGCGGGCTGATCTTCGCCGCGGGCTCCCCGCTGGCCCGGCTGCTGCGCCGGCGGCTGGTGGGACGGGCCGGGCGCGGCGTGTTCTCCCTCGGCCCGATGCTCACCGGCGCCGCCGCGGGCGCGCTGTTCAACCGCAGGGAGACCAGGAAGCTCGGGCGCGAGATCCAGCGCGACCTGCGCCGCCGCGCGGTCGAGCCGCCCGCGGGCCCCTGGTGGCAACGATGACGCATCTCGCCTTCGAGCTCAGGACCAGCACGCCCGGCTCGCTGACCGCGGAGCTCGCGGAGCGGGTCGAGGCGAGCGGCTACCGCTCGCTGTGGGTCAACCACCCGCCGGACGAGGATGGCCTCGGCTACCTGGCGAAGATGGCCGCCGCCACCACCCGGATCACGCTCGGCACCGCCGTCGTGCCGGTCGGCGCCGTGCCGCCGGACGCCATCCTGCGGCGGATCGACGAGACGGGCTTGCTGCCGGAGCGCCTGCGCCTCGGGATCGGCAGCGGGTCCGGGCCACAGCCGCTGCGCCGGATGGCCGACGCCGTGGCTTACCTGCGCGAGCGCACGCCGGCCGAGATCGTCGTCGGCGCGCTCGGGCCGCGGATGCGCGCGCTCGGCGCCACGTTGGCCGACGGCGTGCTGCTCGGTAGCGTCACTCCCGGGCTGGCCCGGGCCGCGGCCGAGGAGATAAGGACGCAGGCCAAGGCGGCCAGCCGACCGGTGCCGGGCGTCTACGTCAATGTGATGGCCGGGGTCGGTGCCGCGCAGCTCGCCGAGCTCGACGGATCCGCGGCGTTCCTGGCCGGGCTGCCTGCCTACGCCGCGCACTTCCGCCGGACCGGCGTCAGGCCCGAGCAGACCTGGATCGGGGCCGGCCAGCTCAGCGAGCTACCCGGGCTGCTCGGACCGTGGCGGGACACCGTCGACGAGGTGGTGCTCGTCCCGGTCAGCGCGGCCGAGACTACGCCCGAAGCAAGAGACATTACAAAGTGCGCTGCTTGACTCTGGTCAAGTCCCTAGCCCTCGCGGCTCGGCCATGAGAAAGCCCCCTGGTCGCAGCGACCAGGGGGCAGTATCCGAGCGCGCTCAGTGCTGTTCGAGCCACCGGACGATGCCCTCAAGGCTGAGGGGCACGTCGGTGAGCGGCGTGGTCTCCGGCGGCCTCGTGAGCGAGTACCCGGACGAGCCCGGAACGGCAGCGAGGTAGTAGCCCTTTGCTTGGGCAAGGGCGCGGACGTCATCTTCGGTTAGCGCGGTAGTCATGGCATGCACACTATCCGTTACCGCTGACAATCCGGGCCGGGTTGACGCGGGACGGGAATGTGACGCTTCGGCGTGGCTCCGTGGCTACCTGGTCAGGCTTCGCTAGCGTGACTCCCTAGGACCGACGCCGGTCCTGCCCGGTTACCTCCTGCCTGGCTTGGGTGCGCGCTAGCGGCACCAGGGCCGCAGGAAGGAGGTTGCAGTGAGTCGCAAGACGCACAAGCCGGTCTCGTCCGGCTTGGTCCAGGTGGTCGTGAGCCTGGCCATCATCTCCGCTTCGGCGGCGACGGCCGGGACAGGGCACAATGGCGTGCCCAGCCCTCGGCCGCCGACCGTGTGTGCGCAGCTGCGGGTCTTATAAGAGGAGCCACGTAGCGCGACACGCGGTGTAGGTACGGGGCGGCTCGGAATTAGCGGGTTCCGGGCCGTTCCGGCTACTAGTTTCTCCGTACGACGACTGTAACAGTCACTCTTGATTATATTGCGCGACGACACGCCGCTGTCCGATGTTGACACCATGAAAACGCAGGTCGGACGGCCTCCCATTGCTCTGACCTGCGATGCTTGACCTGCGTCAAGACTTGGGGACCACGAACGTGCCCCTGCCCGGCACGGTCTGCACCAGGCCCTCGTCCTAGAGCACCCGAAGCGCCTTCCGCGACGTCATCGGGGCCGCCGTAGGCAGAAACGTGCCGCTGTCATGATCCGAGCAGCTTCGCCTTCTGAGCAGCGAACTCCTCGTCCGTGAGGGCTCCAGCTTCGCGCAACTGCACCAGCTTGGCCAGTTCGTCGGCCACAGACGCAGGAGCCGACACGGCAGCTGCTGAGCTAGGTGGCGTATTCCCGCCAAGCATCAGCCTGGTGATAGTGGCCTTAAACTCCTCGGCCTGTGGCTTGCTGACGCGGAACTCTATCGTGTCCGCAGCAGTCGCCACCTTCACGACGGTATAGAGCATTCCCGCGCGGTGGGTGGTGACGCCCTGGATCTGCCGTACGGGAATCATGTTCGTGTCCCGCCGCCTGCCGGACAGCGTAACTCGCTCCCGCCCCCACTCGATCCGATCGTCGTAGATGGCGACTTTGGCGTTGCGGCCCTCAATGTGCGACGTGAACTCCATCAACGGCCCACTCATGACCCATATGCTCCCGTGCTACGAGAATGTTAAACAACACGCATCGTAGCCCGCCGAAGGCAGATACATCCCGACGAGCTGAACATCGATTGTTTACCTGCGGCCCGGCTGGGCCTGACTGTCCGGAGACAATGCAGCGACTCGCCCGGCGTGGCTCCGTGGTCATCCGGCCATACTCCGTTACCGTGACTTGCTAGGACCAATGCCAGTCCTGCTCGGGCTATCTCCTGCCCGCCTTGGTGCCTAGCAGCTGCGGCACCGGGGCGAATGCCGTACACGGGGCAACCGTCCCGTGGACAGCCCGGAGGTAACTATGAACAGGCAGGTGTGGGTCTGGGTGATGATCTTCATGGTCATCACCGGAGGTGTGACAGCCGGGGCGGGCCACAATAGCGGGCCCAATCCCCGGCCGCCTACCGTGTGTGTCGAGCAGGTCTAAGGCAGGACCCTCGTAGCACGACACGCGCGTCATAGGTAAGACGGGGGGCGGTGCGGAACTAGCCGGTTCCAAGCCGCTCCCCTTCTGCTGTCTCCTTACCCGTATGTGTATTACACCATGTGGAACGTGAACTGGTGTCAAGAGCCACGCCGACAAGCGGAGATATCTGGAGACATCCGGAGACGGTAAGTGGAGACATCCGGAGACCACTCCAGTCCGCTCCGCTCCGGCTCCTGACGATGGAGGCCGCCCGGTCGTGGCGGGCGAATCGTCCCCTACTTCTTGACGTAGGCTCCGCGCCCGACCACCACGACCACCAGGCCCTCGTCCTTCAGCAGGTCCATGGCCTTCTCCGCCGTGATGTGGCTGACCTCGTACTCCTGGGCGATGGTCTTCAGTGACGGAAGCCGCCCGGTGAACTCCCCGGACTTGATGCGCCCGCGCAGCAGCGCCGCGACCTGGCGGTACAGCGGCTCCGGGCTGTCATGATCAACCGTCACCTTGGCATCGTAAGGAACCCGCAGGTCAGGCATCTATCCCGAGGTATCCATATGGAACCATATGGTTCCAGGTGTTTAATCAGAGCATGAGCAGCGACTGGGCGGAAGCACTGGACGACTTGCGTTGGCACTGGGGCGATGCCTACTTGATCCACTGCCTCAGGCTGGGCACCTGGGTAGCGCAGCGCCGGGACAGCCACGCGACCATAGGGGCCGAAGGACCGGACGAGCTGCGCGACAAGATCGTTACCGACTACAACGCGCACCCGGTGAGCAGGTCTGCGCACCCGGTTCCCCCCGACCCGCGCCCCTGCCGGTTCCTGCCCGAGGGCTAATGGCTGCCCTCCTGGGCAATCCTGGCCTCGAACGTCTTGGCCGGGCTGGCCGCGTTCTGGCCCTCCATGCTGGTGTGCTCCTTCGCACCTTGGGTGGCGCGGGCCTCGGCCGCGTTCGCGGCGGTACCCGCGTTGGACCACCGGGCGTTCTCTGCGGCGATGGGCATGTCTGGCTCTCCTAGCGCTCGATCCGGTTCTGCGGCTTCGTGCTCTCGCGCTGCTCGGCCGCGTTGCGGGCGGCCACCGACTTGGGCGCGTACCGGTTGACGCTGCCGTAAGGCTTCTCCCGGCCCACGACGGAATCCGCGACGGCCAGCAACCTTGCCACCTCGTCCGTGGTCCGGGTGTCGTGCTCGGTGTCATCCCGGTCGACCTCGTGAATCTCGAAGTCGAAATGCCTCTGCACGTTCTTGGTCGTGCCGGGGCTGAACGGGCCGACCGCCGCCGGGTTGTAGTTCCTGGTGTTGACGGCCTGATTGGCTGAGCATCGTCTGCGGGGTTATGGCCGCGTTCTTTGGTGATGCCGGCTGCGGGGGTGCCCGGTGCCGGTTCAGGATTGTGGTGGATCTGTCACTTTAACGCAGAGATCCCTTCTCGCCTGGGTTTGCCGTCCTGTCGCGAGAAGGGATCTGAGGCGGTGATTCGCCATGTCCATGGTATGGCCGTGCCCGCTGACGGTCGTCGCGTACGCGTCGATGGGGCGGGCGGTCCAGGTGCCTCGGCCGGAGTGCCCGTCGTGCTGGTCGCCGGTGGTGTTCTGGTCTGGTTACTGGCGGCATGTCCGCTGGCGGCGGCAGGAGCGGAAGATCTTCATACCGCGGGTCAGGTGCTGCGGCTGCGGGGTGACTCATGCGCTGCTGCCGGCATTCGTCCTGGCCCGGCGGCTGGATGCGGCAGAGTCGGCCGGCGCGGTGATCGGTCAGGTCGCGGGCGGGGCGTGCGGGGTCCGTGTGGCGGCGGCCGCGGCGGGGGTGCCGCATACGACGGCGCGGGGCTGGGTCCGCCGGTTCGCGGCGCGGGCAGGGGAGCTGGCGGTGAGTTTCCCGGCGCTGGCCGTTGAGCTGGGCGGGGAGGTGGTGCGGCCGCTGCCGGATCCGCTGCGGTCGGCTGTCGCGGCGATCGGCGCGGGGTTCGCCGCCGCGGCCGGGCTGCCGGGCTGGGCGGCGCTGGGACGGTGGCGGTTTGCCTGCGCGGTGACCGGCGGGAGCCTGCTGGCCGCCAACGCATCCTCGCCCTTCCTGGTCATCGGCAGGCGGCGTTTCATGCCTCCCAGGAGCCGGTGACGCGCAGGGCGTCACGGCACCGGGACCGGGAGGTGCCCGTGTGATGGATGAGAAGATGCGGCAGGAGATCGCGCTGCACCGGTGGGCGGTGATCGCCGGGGCCGCGAACACCCGGCTGACCGGCTCAGAGCGGGGCGCGGTGGTGCGGGCGATCGCCGCGCGCGAGCATGCGCACCCGGACGGGACGGTGCGGCGGTACTCGCGCGGCACCATCGACCGGTGGCTGCGGGCCTGGCGGGCCGGCGGGGTGGACGGGCTGCGGCCCTCGCCGCGGTCCGATACCGGCAAGGTGCGGGCGATGCCGGAGCTGTTCGGCGAGGCCGCCGCGCTGCGGCTGGAACTGCCGGGCCGGTCCGCAGCGCAGATCGCCTCGATCTTGTATCATCGGCACGGCGTCCGGGTCGCCGAGCGGACCATCGGCGGGCAGCTGCGCCGCGCCGGGCTGCACCGGGCCGCGCTGAAAGCCGCGCCGAAAGCCTGGGGCCGCTACGAGGCTGAGCGGCCGAACGAGCGGTGGGTCACCGACGTGCTGGCCGGGCCGTGGGTGCCGTACCCGAAACGGGACGGGTCGGCGCGGGCCCGGCTGTTCCTGATTGCCGGTGACCACTCCCGGCTGCTGGCCGACGGCCGGTTCTACGACCGGGAGAACGCCCGGATCTGCCAGGAACTGCTGCGCCGCGCCATCACCAGGAGAGGCATACCGGATATTTTGCATGCCGGTAACGGGGCGCCGTTCGCGAACGCGTGGCTGGCGCGGACGTGCGCGGTGCCGGGCATCCGCCTCATCCACAGCAAGCCGTACTCCCCTCTCTTAACCGGCCAATCTCTTGATCATCCGCCTGTCGTCCTCCCGCAGGTGAACAGGGAACTTGATCGGCGTTGTGCTTCGTGTCGCCCGGCGTGTCGCCTTGACTGGGGCGGGTCAGATCCCGCTACTGGTGTCCCATGCCTGATGCTCAGTCCCTCCGGGTGCAGGGAAGCGGGGAACGGTGGCGGGTCGAGGGCGGGCGGCGGCCCGGCGACCGGCAGGTGTGCAACGACTACCTCGGCTACCTGGCCGACCGGCGCTACTCCCCGGCCAGCGTCCGCGCCTACGCGTTCGACCTGCTGCACTTCGCCCGCTGGCTGGACCGCGAGGACCTGGGCTTGGATGCCGTGGACACCGACGCGCTGCTGCGATATCTGGCCGCGTGCCGGGCCGAGCCCCGGCCTGGCCAGCACGACAACGTGATCTCGCTGGCCAGCGGGCGGGCGTCCGGGTTCGCGCCGGCCACGATCAACCGGCGGCTGGCGGCGGTCTCCGGCCTGTTCAGCTTCCGGTCGATGCGTGATCCGGCCGCGCCCAGCCCGGTGCCGAGGGGCCCGGCCGCGCGGCGGGCCGCCGCCGGGGAGCGCACCGGGCTGCTCGGGCACCTGGCCAAGCCGCGGCCGCGGTCGCAGCTGCGGGTCCGCGAGCCGCGGCGGCTGCCGCGCGGGCTGGACCGCGCCGGGACCGCCGCGCTGCTGGCCAGCTTCGGCACCGACCGGGACCGGGCGATCGCCGGGCTGATGCTGCTGTCCGGGCTGCGCTCGGCCGAGGTGCTCGGGCTGCGGGTCGCCGATGTGGATATCGGCCGGGGCTGGGTGCGGGTGATAGGCAAGGGTGACAAGGAGCGCCGGGTCCCGCTGGACCCCGACGTGGGCGGGCTGATCCAGTCTTACCTGCTCGCCGGGCGGCCGGAGACCGCCAGCCGGGCGCTGTTCATCGTGGCCAAGGGGCCGCATCGCGGGCAGCCGCTGACCGCGGCCGGGCTGCGGCGGGTGTTCCGCTACCACCGCGAGGTCTCCGGGGTGACGGCCGGGCACCCGCACGCGCTGCGGCATTCGTTCGGCACCGCCCTGGCGGAGGCCGGGGTGGACCTGCCGGTGCTGCAGGCGCTGATGGGCCACGATCATGTCGATTCCTCGGCTGCTTATATCCACCTGGCGCCCGCGCACGTGCGGGCCGCCTATGACGCGGCCCGGGACCGGCAGCGCGCGTGGCAGGAGGGCCGCTGATGCCGCCGGCCAGGACGGCGGTGCCGCCGCAGGCCGCCCCGGTCTACGACGCCTACCGGGGCTGGCTGGCGGGCCGCGGGGTGGGTAACAAGAGCTTCGACAGCGGCGCCCGCTGCTTCCTGGCCCGGTTCCCCGGCCCGCAGGCCTGGGCGGCGCAGCCGCTGGCGGCCCGGCTGGCGGGCACCCGCCCGCAGCTGCAGCCGCTGCTGAACTTCCTGATGCTGCACGGGCACCTGCGGCCGGGCTATGACTACCTGCTGGACCGCAAGCTGACCGTGATCTTGCGGGAGGCGGCGGCCAGCCCGCTCGGGCCAGACCTCAAGCGCTTCCTGGCCGGCGCCGAGGCGCTGGGCTACTCGGTGCGGGCCCGCACCGGCATGGCCTCCGAAGTCGCGATCCGCATGCTGATCCAGACCGGGCGGGCACTGGGCGAGCTGACCGACGCCGACTTCGCCGAGTTCGGCCAGGCAATCACCGAGCGGGAGGCCCGGCTGGGCCGGGCCCTGAAGCACTATCACGGCGCGCTCTATGCCTCCCGGGCGGTGATCTATCATCTCGGCGCCCCGGCCGAGCCGGCGCCTAACGCCGATTTTCGCGGCGGGTAGTTATCCCCTGGGCTGACTGGATGGCACCCCAGCTGCGGGGATTGCTTTGTGGCCTGCATGCAGGCGTTTTGTGCGATGGCTCCGCTGCGGGCGGCCGCTCAATGGGGTGGGTAACGCTGACTGGTCGGTTCAGATGGCCGCTGATGCCCGATGGATAGCCCGCCTGTACTTACGGCACCACAGGCTTACAACCATGTAATTCATGCCGGAATGACGCGGTACCGGCGCGCCGGCGGCAGACCCAGCCGCAGACGTGATGAACTACTAGCATCGACCAGTCAGCGAATACCCCTCAGCCCGCCCGGCCCGGCGGGGAGTTCTTCCTCCGCCCGGCCTCCCCGGCGCACCGGCGGTATGAGGCGCTGCGCGCCTACCTGGCCGAGGGGCTGCCCGCCGCCGAGGCGGCCGCCCGGTTCGGGTATACGCCCGCATCCCTGCTGTCAGCGGTGCGGGACTTCCGCGCCGGGGCCCGGGAGTTCTTCGTCTCCGGCAGGCCCGGCCCGAAGACCGCGCCGGGCAAGGATGCCGCCCGGCCGCGGATCATCGAGCTGCGGGCCGCCGGGCACTCGATCGACGAGATCGCCCAGGCTCTGGCCGCCGAGGGCACCTCGCTGAACCGGACCGGGATCGCCGAGGTGATCGCCGAGCAGGGCCTGCCCCGGATGTGGCGCCGCCCTGAGGCCGACCGCGGCGGGCCGGCCCGGGAGGTCCAGGCCCGCGCCGAAGCAGCAGACTTCACCGCGCTGCCCGGCCTGGCCGAGACCCGGCTGGCCGGGCTGTTCCTGGCCATCCCCGACCTGATCGCGCTCGGCGTCCCGGACCTGGTGGCAGCCGCGGGCTACCCGTCCACCGGCAAGATCCCCGCCCTGTCGTACCTGCTGTCGCTGCTGGCACTGAAGCTGACCAGCACCCGGCGGGTCTCCCATGTCTACGACATCGCCGCCGATCCGGGCGCCGCGCTGTTCGCCGGGCTCACCGCCCTGCCGAAGGCCACCGCGCTGACCACCTACTCCTACCGGCTGGAACACGCCCGGCAGGCCGCGTTCCTGACCGCGCTGGACAAGGCCGCCCTCGCGGCCGGGCTCGCCCAGGGCGAAGCGCTCAACCTGGACTTCCACGCCGTCATGCACTGGGGCGATGACCCGGTGCTGGAGAAGCACTACGTGCCCCGCCGGTCCCAGCGCACCCGCTCGGTGCTGACGTTCTTCGCCGAAGACGCCGGCACCCACACGCTGCTGTATGCCAACGCCGACCTGTCCAAGGCCAGCCAGAACCGGGAGGTCATCGCGTTCGCCGACCACTGGCACCAGGTGACCGGATCCGACCCGGCGCTGCTGATCTTCGATTCCAAGCTCACCACCCAGGCCGTGCTGGCCGAGCTCGACGACCGCAAGATCGGGTTCATCACCCTGCGCGCCCGCCACCCCGGCATCACCAAGACCCTGGCCGCACTCCCGGCCAGCGCCTGGAAACCCATGACCCTCGGCAGAGCCGGGAACAAGACCCGCCGCATCCGGGTGCACGACGACCCCGCCGCCGCGCTGTCGGCCTACCCCCGCCCGATCCGCCAGCTCGCCGTCACCGGCCTGGGTCACGACCAGCCCACCTTGCTGATCACCAACCGGCCCCAGCTCCCGGCCCGGCAGGTCATCAGCTCCTACGCCCGGCGGATGAACATCGAGCAGCGCCTCGCCGAAGCCATCCAGTCCTTCAGCCTGGACGCCCTGGCCGGCGCGGTCCCGCTCAACGTCGACCTCGACGTCGCGCTATCAGTCCTGGCCCACACCCTCTGCGCCGCGCTGCGCCGCCGCCTGCCCGGCTACGCTACCGCCACCCCCGACACCCTGCAGCGCCGGTTCCTCAACACCGGCGGCATCATCGAAAACGACCGCAGGCAGACCACCATCCGGCTGGCCCGGCGCACCTACTCACCCATCCTGCGCCAGGCCACCTTGCCCGAAACGATCACCGTGCCCTGGTGGGGCGGCCGGACCCTCCGCTACCAGTACGACTGACCAAACTGGGGGCCGATTCGCTTAGTGAAAATCGGCGCTAATGCGGCATGACCTGGCGATCGTCGGCTCGGGGGGCGCGGCGTTCGCCGCCGCGATCACGGCCAGGGACTCCGGCGCCTCGGTGGTGATGATCGAGCGCGGCACAGTCGGCGGCACCTGCGTCAACACCGGGTGCGTGCCGTCCAAGGCGCTGCTGGCCGCGGCCGCCGCCCGGCACACCGCCGCCGACGTGCGCTTCCCCGGGATCGTCACGCGGGCGGATGCTGTCGACATGGCGGCGCTGACGGCCGGCAAGGACGATCTGGTCGCCGCGATGCGGGCCTGCAAGTACGTCGATCTGGCCGCCGGATACGGCTGGGAGATCGTCGCCGGGACCGCCCGGTTCGCTGGGACCGCGGACTCGCCGGTCCTTGAGGTCAGCCTGAACGCTGGGGGCGCCACCACCATTGAGGCCGCGCATTATCTGGTGGCGACGGGCGCCGCACCCTGGATACCGCCCGTCAGCGGGCTGGCCGGCGCCGGGTACCTGACCTCGACGACCGCAATGGAGCTCGCCGAGCTGCCGGAGTCGATGCTGGTGATCGGCGGCAACGCGGTCGGCCTGGAGATGGCGCAGCTGTTCGCCCGGCTCGGGACGCGGGTGACGATCGCCGAGACGCTGGACCGGCTCGCGCCCCTCGACGAGCCGGAGGTCTCCGCGGCGATCGAGGACGTCTTCGATGACGAGGGCATCACCATCTGCGCCGGCGCCGACGTCATGTCGGTGCGAGGTGATACCACGGGTCGTTCGGTCACCATGAAGACGGCAGGGGCCGGGAGCGGCAGCTGGCGTACGGCGCGGGCGAGATGATCGCCGCCGCGGTCTACGCGATCCGCGCCCAGATGACCGTCGCGGACCTCGCGGACACCTGGTCGCCGTACCTGATCATGTCCGAGGGATTGCGTCTCGCGGCCCAGGCGTTCAGCCGGGATGTGTCAAAACTGTCGTGCTGCGCGGCCTGACCGCCGCCCCCGCCCCCGCAAGGAGAATTGTCATGACTGATACCGATGATCTCGACCGGTTTACCCTTTGCAGGCCTACCTGGCCGGCCGC
>Ga0207646_10004719_pt1 | contig 14684 bp, 12 predicted proteins | sample KBSK5502metaG_FD_184343 | JGI IMG/M metagenome (GOLD analysis project Ga0207646, IMG submission 184343) | Corn, switchgrass and miscanthus rhizosphere microbial communities from Kellogg Biological Station, Michigan, USA - KBS K5-50-2 metaG... | ecosystem: Host-associated > Plants > Roots >... | reverse complement strand
AAGATATTGAGGCAATGGCTGAAAAAACTCATGCTTATTCTTCAGAGCAAGCAACTTGGGTAGAAACAAGAAATAAAGAATTTGAGGAAGGGGTATATGCGTATATAAATAATAAACTAAAATTCATTCCGGGTTCTTATTGGTGCTACATAAATATGTGGACACTTGAAAACGGTGACCCACCGGATTATAGAGAAGATGAAAGAGAATTTGCAGTATTCTTAGAATATTGTGCATTTAGGTCTAAGATATATGGAGCAACAAGACCGAAGGGAAGGAGACAGGGAGCAACTTCTTTTGGGGCATTCTTTGAATGGTTTATAGCTGGAAGAATGGAGTACAAAAATTGTGGTACTGTTTCATTTAATGATGATGCAGCAAAAGATGTTTTTGTAAGTATGGTTATGCCGGGTTTCAAATCATTACTACCTTGTTTCCAAGCTGACTTTAATAGCCCTGATGATGGGAAATCATTTTTAAATTTTGTAAAAGTTGATAGACGAAAAAAGGGATTAGGTTCAATAAAGAGACAAGGATTAAATAGTCTTATTGATTTTAAGTCAACGACTTTAAATAGTTACACAAATAAAAGATTAAGTTTTATACTATTGGATGAAGCAGGTAGGTGGGAAAAATTGGATATAAATTTGTATTGGTCAAAGATTTCAAAAGCATTGAGGCAAGGTAAAAAGAAAGTGGGCTTTGGTTACTTACCAACAGTAGTAAATCCAAGAGAAAAAGGCGGTGAAAATTACAAACGATTTTTTGAAAAATCAGACCAAAGTGCAATCAATCCTGATACGGGACAACCCTATGGAGAAAGTACACCGACAGGATGCGTTATCTATATTATGTATGGCACTCAATGCTATGCAGGCTGTATAGATAAATTTGGCGAAAGTGTTATTAATGACCCCGCAGAACCAATAATAGGAAACGATGGCGAATGGATTACCGAGGGTTCTTTGGGGTTAATTATGAAAGAGCGGGCTTTATTGGAAGGTAAAGAATTAATGGAACACAGAAGGGATTGGCCTGTTAATATCAGAGACATTTTTGCTTTTGAAGCAGGATTGTGTGAATTTAATGAAGGGAATATACAAAATCAAATTGATTGGATAGGAGAGCATCCGGGAGAATGTTATCTAAGGCAATCAAGATTAGTTATAAAAAAAGAGGTAGAAAAACCAAGAACGCCATTAGGTAAAGAAGTAACCAAGAAAAGTATTACTCCAATGGATGATGCCAAAGGAGGATGGTTTATTTTAGAGCCTCCTAATGAAGCTAATAAATTTACGGATAGGGGTGGCTATTTAGAACCCAATAATTTGCTTTATCAAATAGGCGTGGACACGACACAAGATCGTGTGGCTGTTGCGGGTTCTAATCCTGCAATAACGGTATTTAAAAAATCGCACATTGTTGATGGTGTGGAATTGGGAATGTACCCGGTAGCCTTATGGATTTCTCCAACACGGCTTGATATTCATTTCGATGAAGAGGTAATGAAGGCTTGTATGTATTGGGGCTGTAAAGCAAATTATGAAATTGATAGGCGCACTGATTTTTACAGATTTTTTTGTAAAGAACAATGTCAGGCATTTTTAACGTGGACACCAACGATAATGAAAAATCCTTTGAAGCCAAACAAAATACCAGAGTACGGAAGTCGAAGCGGTGACCCATTCCAGCTTGCGCAAATGTTGCAAATAAGTAAATGGTACATAGACGGTGACAGTCAATATGAATATAATGGGCATGTGCATAGAATTAAATTCAAGCAGTTATTAGAGCAAGCATTATATTATAATCATCTTGACCGCACTACCTCTGATTTGTTTGTAAGCCTGCAAATGGCATTAGTGGCAGTATTTGGAGAAATGCAGATGCCTAAAAAGATTGCAAGTGCAGCACCTATTAAACTATTACCTACTTACAAAATAAAAATGACAGGTTAAAATAAATTTGTCATAATTGAAATTATATTATATTTGAACTACCAAAACTATTTTTTATGCCCGAAACAGATGTTAACGTTTCGCCTACGCAAGAAGTTTCTGAAATAAATGCAGAACAACAACAGCCGCAATTTAATATGGACGAGTATGTACGACGCAATATGGAACAACGCTTCGGTAATGGTGCGGCTGATAATAACCAACAACAAAATCAGGATGATAATAACGGTCAACAAGCCGAAGTTATTGTACCTAAACCCGTTTTAATTCCGTTAGATTCTTTTAAAGAATTTGGCTATGAAAATCAAGATGCCATTATTGGTGGTCTAAGAGAATATCAAACTTTAAAAGCCGCTCCACCAAAAGTAGAACCTATTAAGTTTGAAAATGAAGAAAGTGAAAAGCTATTCAGAGCATGGCAGAGTGGGAAAAAGGATGAAGTATATAATTATCTTGCCGAACAAAAAAGGTTAGAGCAATATGCAAGTGCAGAAGTAGATGAAAAAACAGCCGATGAAATCCTTAAATTAGGAATGCAGGTTAAATACAAAGACCTCAATCTTACACAAGCAGAAATTGATTATAAATTCAATAAGCAATACGGAATACCAAAAGAACCTGTGCAGGCATTAGCCGAAACAGATGATGATTTTAGTGAAAGAAAATCAGCATGGGATGCACAAGTTAATGATATAAAAATGAATAAAATCATTGATGCCAAACTTGAAAAACCAACTCTCACCGCAGCTAAAACAAATCTTAAATTTCCTGAATTAAATAATACGGCAGACGATGGGTACATCGAATATCAGAAGAACCTGAAATTAGGTGAAGAAATCGAAGCTGAAGATAGGGAAGCCTATAAAATATTCTCACCTGATTCTATTGAAACAAAAGCCAACTACATTGACGAAAAAAATGGAGTGAAGGTTAATTTTCAATACAAACCAGATGCAGAAAGTTTTAAGAAATCGGTTGAAATGGCAAGCAACATTGATTCATTCTTTAAGCACTTTGTCGGTCAGGATGGAAAACCTGATAGAAAAAGATTTCTTGAAGCAGTAGATGTAATGCTTAACAAAGAAAGGTACATTCTTGAAGCCATTAAACAAGCTAAAACCGAAACAATTATTGCCAAACTACCTGATAACACGCAAGGTAGTTTCAACAGGCAAGCACCACAAACGCAGCAAGGTTCTCCTTTGGATGAACAAATGAAAAAAGCATTTGCATTGTGGCCGGGGCAGCAAGCAAGCCGTGTTAGCTAATAATTTTTTTAACACAGACCAAAACTAATTCAAGATGCCTTCAGCAATAGTAAGAGGCGTAACCGGGCAACCGGGGCCGGGCGGGTATCCATCGGGTATAACAACCGCCATATTTAATGAACTCAACTATGTTATTCCTGATTATATTCCTCAAATCTTCGCAAAATATGGTAATAGCTCTTACATGCTTGCCAGCGAAATTTTAGGTAAAAGCGTAGTTGAACAGACAAGTACAACCACAAATACATTTTCCCATTTTGAAAAAGGGCGTCCATTTGGTTCAGGTATTGTTGCTACCACAGTAGCCGCAGGCGCATCAGGTGCAGCAGTAAATGTTACACTTAAAAGTCCTGAATCATATACCAATGGAGTAACAGGAACTATTTCTCCTTTTCTTTTAAATCAGACTGTCAAATTCCGTTCCAATGGGTTAAAATTTCGTGTAACCACTATTACACGTACCACAGGTGCATTTGTTTTGGAGCTTACACCAATGGGAGCATATACGGTACATTCTGGAACAGGTACATCAGTTCTTGCAGGCGAAGGTATCGAAACATACGGTAACCAACTTGCAGGGGAAGCATCTGATACACAAGGTACAATGGAAGCTAAAAAGTATCGTTACGACAATACAGCAACAGTACTTCGTGCTTCTACATCAGCAACCGATTTGGCTGGCATGAATAAAACGCAGATTGACTTCGGTGGCGGTGATTATTATGAGCCTGCACTTGCTATTCAAACCATGAACCAAAACATGCTGATGAATGGTGAAGATGCGGTAATGGAAGGTGTACCTTATTCCAATATAGCCAACACTACAGGAACAACAGGGGTTATTCCAGATGTGCAATCAAGGGGTTCGCAAATTGATTACGTTACTTATAGCTTTATGATTGGCGATTTCCAAAATCTTACCAATGTGCTTGATGGTAACGGCGGCCCAAGAGAATATCATTTCTTGCAGAATTTAAGTCAACGTCAGGATATTAATAACCTGCTTTTCGGTATCTATCGTAATGGAGCAATTTCTTATGGTAGCGTAGGTTTTGGCGCAGAAGCAGCGGTAGCGTATGGTTTCAAATCATTCTCAACAGATACATTTGATTTCCATTTCCATCGTTATAAACTTTTTGGAGCAGAGGCAAGTTTCGGTTATACACCAACAGTAGGTGATTACCGGGCTAACTTCGGTCTTGCAGTGCCTATGGGTATGGTTCAGGATGCAGCCGATAATAGCCAAACACGTCCTAACCTTCAATGGGTTTACCAACAGAACCCAGATATTCCAAAAGGTATGAAGATATACTCATGGGATTTGGGTTATACCAAAGCAACAAAAACAACACAGGCATCTAATAGCTATCATCAGATTTCTTATTTGGGTAGCCGTGTTATCGCAGCAGAACAGTTTGCAATTTTACAAGGTATTGCATCATAATCATTAATTTATAACATACGGGAGCGGTGCAATATCCGCTCTCCTTATAAAAATTTAAACAATGGCAGACGCTACAACAGCCCCATTAAAAAAAGAAAAATCCTCACAAGAGGAAAAAGTTCTTTCAAAAGAAGATATAGCATTAAATCAGGAATTTGACCCTAACAAGGTTTATGTTTTTGAATTGGCAAATGAAGTGGTAGAAAGGGAATTACCTGTTTATGAAATTCAAGGCAAAAGGCAATATGCCATGAAGCCAAGAAAACATAATCTCTATCAAAATCTTGTAATGTCCTCACAAGTTTCATGGAATAATCGTAGAAGGAATTTAAGGTACTACGATGGATGTACGACAATATTCGGTGATGAACAATCAGAGAAACGGGAAGATATTGAAACATACATGAAGCAAACAAGAAGGCGTGAATTTCTTGATGGCAAACTTGCAATACGTGGAGATGAAAGGATGCTTTTATTGTATATGATGATTTGTAGTTGGAATAAGGATAGTCCTTTTAAAACAAGAAATTCCAATACAGTATTTTTCTGTGTAAATGCAGACGAAACATTAGCAGCCGAAGCTGATATTATAGATCAACAAGAAAAAGCATTGGAATATGCACGTACAGTTGGTGAAGTAAAAATGCTTATTCATGCAGCATATTTGGGAGTTCCAAAAACTGATTATGATAGCGGGAATGAATTAACACCTGCACAAATCAGAGTGCTTTACAGAAAGAAAGCATTGGAAAGACCAAAAGAGTTTTTGGATAGTTTCGGTAATAAAAAAATTGAACTGAAATATTATATTGACAAAGCATTGGAAGATGGTAAAATAAGCAACAAAGATAATCCTAACAAAGCAACATGGAAAAGCGGCAGAGAAATAACGGACATATCAGGATTGAAAAGTTACGATGCGATAGCTGATAGATTATTTGAATTTAGTCAAACATCAGATGGAGAAGAATTTTCAGTTCAGTTAAAAGCTCTTTTTAACAATTAATTTTCAGGGTTAGTAAGTAAAAATAAAGGCTCTCTTTATGGGGGCTTTTTTTGTAACTTTATAAGCATGAATATACAATACTGGAATAATACAAAAGACTTCTTTCCTGAAGAGGAATGGTATTCAATACCTGATTACGTAGGTTTATATGAATATAGTTCACTTGGTAGGATACGGTCATTTGAAAGAATATCATCCTATAATAATAGAAAATACCCCGCAAGGATAATGAAGCAATTTCTAAATCCAGATGGCTATCCTATGATTGAATTACATAAAAATGGGGTTGGTGTTAAATTTAAGGTTCATAGATTATTAGCAATTGTACATATACCTAATCCAGAAAATAAAAAAGAAGTTAATCATAAAAGGGGTATAAAAACAGATAATAGATTGACTGAAATAGAATGGTCAACAACTGCTGAAAATATCCAACATGCTTATGATTATCTTGGTAAGGTAACTCCGATGAAAGGAAAGTTTGAATCAGATTGCCCAAATTCTAAAAAGGTCAAATGCGATACTTTAGATATAGAGTTTCCGTCAGCTACCAAAGCTGGAACTGAATTGGGAATTAAAACGGGCAGAATAAGTGAAGTTTGTTTAGGGAAAAGAAAACAATATGAAGGCTTAACCTTTAGATATTTATAAAATGAGTTGGTCTGTTAATGATATTATGAATTTTTATAAATTTCAACTTAGGAAGAATCAAGCAGGTTCTATTTCTGCAACTGATTTATTCTATGCATGGAATCCAGAACAGTATATGTATCATAATGATATTGTTGGAAGATGGCAGAAAAATTCCAACAATAAAACAGGAATGAATATTGGTCTGATTCAGAATGAAACTATACTTACAGATTTAGCTCCATTTACAATTACAACACCTATTGCCATAAGTAGCGGTAATGCACCAAAACCAACAGGGTTTATATATACAGCAGATTTAAGAAGAAATGGTAAAAAAATAACTCATATTACACCTGACCAAATTAGCGAAGTTAATGAGAGTGTAATTGACCCTCCAAGCGAAGCAGGTACTACTTATTACTATACGGAATATGAAGGATATTATTATTTGTTGCCGAATAACATGACTGGAAATGTAACACTTGATTATGTAGCTGCATGTACAGATATTGTATGGGGATATACTTTTGATGGTAATGGCAGACAAGTTTATAATCCGGCAACAAGTGTACAGCCTCAATGGAATCAAAATACTATTATTGAAATAACTAAAAGAGTGCTTACTTCATTTGGAATTTCTTTCAAGGATAAAGACTTTGAAGAAGCAGGCAGAAGCGCACAAAACACAGGGAATTAATAAATGGCTATTGCATACACAAAACAAATGTTCATTGAAAGGGTTAAAAAACATTTAGCCAATGGATTTCCACATGCATCCTTCCCTATAACAGATAATGAAATATTATTGCTTATTGATTCAAATATACCTTTTGTAATGAAGGGGCAAATGTTTGAAAATTCAAAAGCCATAGGAGTATTTGAAACACCTGAAGCATATATTGTACGGTACGAATTAACAACAACACAAGACCCATTAACACAAGAATGGGTTGCTACTTTACCACAACCTCCCGTAGCATTACCGATAGGTTATAGTATAACAAGAGCGTATTATTCTATTGATGGGTTTGAAACAAATGATGTGATATGGATAAAAGGTAAACGTTCAGGATATAGAGATTTATTGCCAAGACCAACAGGTATTTATGGGAGGGTTATTAATAGTGAATTGAGATTAAAAGGAGATGCAAACCAAATACTATATGGAGAAACAGTTTATGTAGAAATGCCTACAAGCAGAACAGTAAGTAAGAGCGATGTAATGAACCTACCAGATGATGCAATTTCTATGATTTTTGATAAAACAATTTTAACACTTGCTCAAAGATATAATCTTCCACAGGATATTGTGAAGGATGATCTTCCCGCAGGAAATAAATCAAGTTAGTTATGGCACGACCCAAAAAAGTAATAATATCAGATAGTGAAACATCTGATGAACCAATACAAGAAAACATTCAAACTTCTGTTATTTATGAAGATGAACAGATTAAAGTTGACATTCAATCAGAATATGATTTTCTAATTGATTTGTTACGTGTGCAGGAAGGCGGCAATTGGCATGGGCCAGCAGCAGGATTAATAAAAGAAAGATTAAAACTTATAAGCAATGGCTGATATAGATGCATACATGCCAATTAAAGAAATGGCTGCTTTTTGTTTAGATGAAAAGGACAAAAGTGCTGCGGATTTAGACAAAATATGGCTATTGATGTTACGCGGTTTAATCAAAATTAGATATGCATTTGCGGCAGAACCAGAAACTATTCGTGTACCTGTCCCTGCAAATAAAGTAGTTCCTTTCCCTAATGGGTTATTGAAATGGAGTAAAATAGGATTATTGAATGATGCAGGAGAAGTAAGTACACTTAAAAAAAATACTGCACTATCAACATGGTTAAGTACAAGTCCTTTACGATCAATAGGATTAGCTACGCCAAATTTGAATGATACCATTGGTTCACTTGCAGCAGCACCATTATATCTTAATTACTATTACAATAATTCTTACAATAATTTATTTGGTGTTGGTAATGGCCTTATTCAATACGGAGAATTTAGAGTAGATGAAGCAAATAGATTAATCATATTGCCAATGGATTTTAGATATGATTCTATTTTGGTGGAAGGTATTTATGCTCCTTTAAAAATGAATGGTGATTATCTTGTTCCTATTTCTTTATTGGAAGTATTAATTGCATTTGCAAAATGGAAAATGGGGTTAGGGCCAAGACAGGAATTTTATGCGGAAGCAACAGAAGCAAGGAGAACTATTAAGCCTGTGACATTGCAAACAATTAATCAGGTAATTAGAGAAAGTCAGGGAATGAAATTACGCTCATAAAATGGCATTACCATCAACCATAACACCTTCTAATGATTATGTTATTGTACAAGAAAATACAACAACAGGAATAGTAGTAAGTTCAGGAGGTTCAATAGGTGAAGTAGTGGCTGCTCCGATAAGTGGAGAAGTAGGGGAAGGGCAACAGATAATGTACTTAAATGCAGGAGCAATTCAATTTTCAAAAAGCGGTCAATCGTTTCAGGTAATACCAATAAAAAATATTCTCTTAACATATACACCGCCAGTAGTTTCATAATGATAGATCAAAAGGCTTTACTTGGTATAATGAATTTGGATGATAAAAACGAAAACATCCCACAAGGGCATCATAAAGATGCTCGTAATATTGATTTCAGAGGGCCAGAAGGAGATTTGAGAGCACAAGCTACAAGAGGTATGAGGTCTGTCACTAATCCATTTTTACCAGCCGGGAATAATATAAATATCTATTCACATTATGACCAAGTAAAAAAAAGAGTTTTTGAATTTAATTTTAATGAAGATGGTCTTGATGCAATATTTATTTATGATGTTGCAACAGAAACTTATCAAGTGCTTTTACAAGTTGGTGCTGCAACCGATGGGAATATTTTAAACTTTGATTTAGATACTGCACTTTGTAATGTAGATATTGTTTATGGTGATGAAAATGCAGGAGATATTCTCACATTCTTAGATACACTACAAAGGCCAACAGCAATAGGCATTAATAAATTTCTTAATAATCCTTATACATTAACTAAAAGAGTTTATATAGATTTAGCTAAATCACCACCTGCAATGACACCGCAGGTTACTTATGAAAATGATGATGTAGTTGCAGTAAATAATTGTAAAAACTCACTATTTCAATTCTCCTGTTTCCATGAGGATGTAAATAATTTCAGAACATTTTTAAGTACCGGAAGTATTGTTCCTTTACCTTTTAAGCCATTTGATATAGCATCCGATACTGATACATCTAAAAATGCACGTATAGCAGTTTATCTTCCAACAGGCGATGTTAATATGCGCAAAATTGGTGTAGTGGTTAGTCAAACAAATGCCAATACAACAGTACAGGAAACATCTCAATTATTAGTTACTATTTTAGATAAGGATGAATTAGGGATTGCTGATAATGATGTTTATAAATATGAATTTTTAAACGATGCTCTTTATCCTGCATTAGACCCAAAATTTACTACACCTACACAAAGTTTTGTTCCATCAAAAGCAGTAACACAAACTCTATTAAGAGGTAATGTTATAACATTTGGTAATATTACTGATGGACTTGATTTACCCGAAGCAGATGTTGATGGTTCAGTAACAAATGAATTATTTCCATACACTACATTAAATGGATTATTATTTTTTGCAAATCAAACAGGATTAACAAGCGGTGGAACAGGGGACACAATTACTGTTTATTTAACCGGGACAGGAACGAATACTGCAAATGAACCCACAACACTAAATAATTCACAGGCAATTTATAAAGTAGATGCAAGAAATGCAGCAGGTTCATCAGTAGCATTTCAATATGATAATGTTACACAAGTTGAAACGGTGAGTAATATTTTTGATGGCATTTCAGCAGCAGCAGTTATTGCTGGATGGACTGAATTAAGCCGTACAGGAAATACTATGACATTGCAATATTCAACAGATGTTACATTGTTGGGTAATGGAATTATAAGAAGTGGTTCTACATCATTAGCAGATAGCGATGTTCTTTTTGTTTATGCACCTGAAAGTAACTATACTTATGGTATTGTATATGGAACTTCATTAGGTAAAAAAAGTAGCGTATTAACAGACATTCCATATAATATAGTTACACCTGTTGAAAGTTCAACAGAAATGCCGTTGGTGCAATTAGAAATTAATCACAGGCCACCATTATATGCAGATAGATGGTGGCCTGTAAGAAGCCCTAATCTCACTTATGGTAAAAGGTTGGATTGGATAAGTTTTGCAGCCTATACGGGTATTATAAGCGTTAATAATGAACAGTATGCTTACATTGATATTCAAAATATAGCCACTTATAATCTTGATATAAAATCAACTGCCAATACAGTTAAATATGATTTTGCACCGGGGGATAGAATAAGGTTTAAATCAAGAGTAGAATTTAATGGCACATTACATCCTTTAACAGGAAAAGACTATGAAATATTAGGTGTTGTAACAAGTATCACATTAGCGGATAGCACAAAAAAAATAGGAACATTTATACAGATACGTTATCCAACATCAGACATAAGTGCAGACTTTGCTTTTGATGGTTCATTCGATTTTATGAACTATGAAATTCTATTGTATAATTACACACAACATGCAAGCCGTGAAGATACTTCTTACTTTGAATTTGGAAAACAATTTGGAATATGTAATGCAGGAACGGTAAATGCATATCATATCGGGCAAGAGCAATCGCAAACAGCCAATTTATCGCAACCTGCAATAGTAACAACTTATGAAGGAGATTACTTTTTAAGAAAAAGACTTGTTCCAACAGGCATGTCTTATGAACATACTTTGGTGGGTTATGAAAACGGATGGGATGATTATACTACAATACCGATTGAAGTCCCTGATGCACCTGTAGTTACTCCATATTATGAAATAAATACCGAAACATTCCAAAATGCAGGTTTAGGAGCAGGAGATTACCCAACTTATGCAGATACGCCTTATTATTATAATTCATCAAGTGATACTGAAAGGATTCACATACAAACTAAAATAGTATTTACAAACGATGTATCATTAACTGCATTTGAAATATTAGCCAAGATTGATAATACAGTCCCACTTGCGCCCGTAACAGTTCTAACTGTATATCCTAACACCGGCTTTTTACAAGCCAATGTAGAGCATACGGCAGAAATTGATACTGTAATAAATGTGCCAAGAGGCGGTAAATTATCTCTTATCATGCACAAAACAGGTTCTAAGGTTTGGGTAACATCTACAAAGATTAAATTTGATGTGCTTAATCAAAAATTAATCAATATTGTAGAAGATACATTCAGCGATGTATATGGAATAAAAACTACAAGCAATTCTAAACCAAGTGTGGTAGATAAGAATGCACAGGAAACTACATTTCAAAATTCTTATCGGTGGTCACAAATGTATAACCCCGGAACAAATAATAATGAACTAAATGTTTTCTACGCAGCCGATGAAGATATAACAGACCTTTCAAGTGGCAGTATTCAAAGAATGGTAGCTGATGGTAATAAATTAGAATTTTATTTAGAAAGGGCAATAGGAGCAACGGGCATATATGCTAAATTTATTCAAGATAGTACAGACAAAGGAACATTAACAACAACAGATGAAATAATTTCAAAAAACAATATTCAATATTATCAGGGAGAATGGGGGATAGGGTTACATCCAGAAAGTGTAATAAGGTCAGATAATGCAAGATATATCGTTGACTCTATACGCGGCAGAGAATTGAGAATAGCAGCCGATGGGGTAACAGACTTAACTAAATTATACAAAGGGCAATATGTTATTAGTCCAATGTTAGCAAAATATAATAAGGATTGGACTACTGCAAGTGGTGGTAAAGCTATGATAAAAGGGACTTATGATTTTTATGAAGAAAGGTCTATGAGATTATTGCAGGCGGGTGTAAATGGGGAAGATAGCATAGATGCAAACTTATACGGATTTGATGAAAAAAGAAATGGGTTTAGTTGCTTCTTTGATTATAGCGATGCTGATTTTATATTGAGTGTAGAGGAAAAAATGCACGCATGGAAAAATGGAGTTCATTATATTTTGGATAATGAAACAACATATTGCAATTTCTTTGGAGTGCAATTCTTTCCAACCATAACATTGGTGTTTAATAAGAATAAAAATATAAAACAGGTATTCGATGCGATAGCTTATCAGGGAGATCAAATTTGGTCAAGTAGTAATGCAGGGGATATAATAACAAGTATGGTAAATCCACAAACTAATTTGAGGCAAATGAGTGAGTTAAAAGAAGTGGATTATGAGATACAGGAAAATATAAGATATGCTGCATTTTTAAGAGATAGCAATAGTATGTTAGATGCACAAGTTGCACTTGTAGAAGGTGATTATTTAATTGGCGAATGGTTGCAAATAAAATTAACTACAAGTTGGACAGGGTTCTCATATTTCTATCTACCATATATTTTAACACAGTCCAGCCCAAGAAATTATTAATGAACGAAGTAGTAAAAAATATTGACAAAAAGATAGATGAATTAGAACTTGTAATGAGTGATTTTCCAATGCAGGAATGTCCTTTAAAACATACTCTAACAGAAAGCCAGTACATAAGGGAAATATTCATGCCTGCCGGAACATTGGTAACAAGTATGGTTCATTTAACAGAGCATCCTTATTTTGTAATGAAAGGTGTAGTATCGGTGTTTAGTGAAAATGATGGCGAACAATTAATCGAAGCACCATATTCAGGTATTACAACACCACACACAAGAAGAGTTTTATACATACACGAAGATACTATTTGGGCAACTGTTCATTCAAGATTACCAAATGAAACAATAGACGAAATAGCAAACAGAATACTTGATAAATACGATAACCCATTATTGTCAGAAGATATTAAGAATAAATATTTATCTTTAAGTCGGTATGGCTTAGACACAACCAAAACTATTCTAAATGCGCATTGATTATTACCCTGTACGAAACTTCTCGTGGGTTGCAGCCGCCGTTGGCGTTGGTACTGCTATTTATAGTGGGGTACGTGCCGCCAAGCAAAAAAAAGAAGCCAAGAAGTTGGAAGATCAAAATAGATTTCCCGGACAAGATACACCTGATGCCGTAAAAGAAGCAGAACAACTTGCGCAGAATGCAGCCAATACAGGCTTGCCGGGAGCGTCAATGCAAATGGCGCAAAGGGGGATAGATAGAAATACCGCTACTGCATTGGGGGCTGCTAAAAGCCGTGGTAGTGGATTGGCTGCTATTCCTTATATCCAACAACAGGCTAATGATGCTAACCTTAATTTAAGCGCAGCAGATGCCAATATGAGAGCACAAAAACAAGCACAATTAATTAATCAAAAAAATGCAGTAGGTGCTTATCAGCAAAATGCATGGGATTGGAATAAAAAACAAAGATATATTCAGAATGCAGCAGCAGTAAGAGCATTATTAGGAGCTTCAAGAGAAAATATGAATAATGCTATTGATAGAGGTTTAGGAGCGGCCACATCTGTTGCAGGCAGCTTTGTACAAGGCAATCAAAATTGGGGTGGTTATGGGGAAGGCGGCGCACCAATGTACTCAAATGGATATGGGCCTAACGATAATTATTCAGAGTTTCAATCAGAATATCAATAATGGCAGAAGGATTAAATATTAGTACCGGAATAGGTGAAGGTGATGCCAATGTATTGCATTGGGGTGCTGTTGATAAAGCTGCGGATAGATTGTATCAGGAACAATTAAGAAGAAAAGCATTAGCACAACAACAGTATCAACAACAGCAATTAGCATTTCAAAAAGAATTAGGTGCAATAAGAAGTGCTGATATTCCTGATGCCGTTAATGCATATAACAAACGAAAAAATATAGCTCAACAACTTTATTTTGATAAAAATTTACATAAAGACCCTATCAAATATGCGCAAGCGCAGATGGCATTAAAACAAGCCGATGCAGATTATTATGGTGTAGTTAATAGCAGTAAAGAAACAATGCTTAGTGATAAAAATGTAAGTGAAGATTTATTAAAGAACCATGATTTATATGCGCCTGATGCAAGTGATAAATTTCAACAATGGAATAATATTCCAACATCTGAAAGAAGAAAACAAAATTTATTAGGTAATACAACTCTTTTAAGTCCATTACCCGATGTTGATTATACAGCCATTGTAAAAGAATCAGTAGGCGAACCAAAAGACTACCCCGCAGGAAAAGAAATGTTATCAGAAAATAAACAACAATATATCGTACCATATATTTCAAGAGCTAACCAACCCGAACAAATAAAAGATAATATCATTGGAAAATTTGATGTGAGAAAAGCCGGTAAAGATGCCTATAAGATTTT
>Ga0207646_10004718_pt1 | contig 14684 bp, 12 predicted proteins | sample KBSK5502metaG_FD_184343 | JGI IMG/M metagenome (GOLD analysis project Ga0207646, IMG submission 184343) | Corn, switchgrass and miscanthus rhizosphere microbial communities from Kellogg Biological Station, Michigan, USA - KBS K5-50-2 metaG... | ecosystem: Host-associated > Plants > Roots >... | reverse complement strand
AGCTCAACATGGGGATCTATCGCCTCAAGTTCTCGATGAACTTCCTGATGAATTTGAGCACTCAGCTTCAGATCATCGGCGCCCTTCTGGTCGGCGGCTGGGCGGTGTATGAGCAGCGGCTGGAAATCGGCGGCGTGGTAGCCTTCATCTCGGGGATCGGCCGGATCACCGACCCGTGGGGCGATCTCGTCAACTACTTTCGCGATGTGAACATTACCCAAGTCAAATACGCCCAGGTGCGCGACGCGATCCATCAACCAGCGCAGAGTCAAATGCCGGACAAGACCTGACCAACGCTGCTTGGAAGATGATGGGGCTCCAGCAGGGACAGCTTCTAGCCCGGTTCAAGGAGCTGTACGACAAAAGGCGGCGAAGCGGCGTAGCAGGATCTTTGCGCATCACCCAGACTCGTACCCCTCTCGGGGCGGGGAATCCCTTTTCGGATTCTATCCTAAGGATTTTGCCTACAAGATCATGCGGCTCGGGCGAAGGTCGGAAGAAGCCCGCCCAAATCCAGGATTTCCCGGAACCGTTCGGTTCGAACTGTATCCAAGAAGGCCAGCCAACTTGCATGATCGGCCCGGTTGACCATCAGGTCGAAGGACGAACGCAAGGAAAACTCTAGCTTTTTCCCTCTCAGACGCAGGTTCGAAAACACAAATGCGAGCAGTTCGCGCTTTAGCTCGCCTTTCGAACGCTCGAACAGCTCGGCGGCTCGCGAGGCCATGGAAATCAAGGTCTCCAGCGTGAGGCGGTAATCGCCCTCGCCCTTCTGATGCTGCTCGATCTGGATGGCGATCTCGGTCTGCCGCTCCTTCAGTTCGCGCGCCTTTCTGTCGTACTCATCCCCCGTAATCCGCCGCCGCCCCGGCGCCCTACCGTTGACACAACAGCCCCGCCAGTCGCGGTCGTTATGGTTTTTCCCGGCGCTCTCGCGGGTTGGCTTTGACCGTCCCCGGCCAGCCGCTGCCTCGCGCGGCGGATCTCGCGGGGCGCCGGTCCCTACCTGGACGTGTGCGCTAGGGCCGGGGCGGTGGTCGCTTTCGCCAGGGCAGGGCGATTGCCACCATCCGGGGGCGCCGCTCCACGACCAACACCCAACCGGCCGCGAAGAGTGCGGTTACGGCGCCAAAGGTGATCACTAACAGCGCAACCTCGTCCATAGGCGAAAAAATCGCCCGCTGGCCGGTAGCCTTCAACGCGATCAATCGACGCGGCAGCCGCGAGCTGGCTAGGGCCGGGGGGCACCCTTCGAGATTTGTAGAGGAGCAACGGGATGGCCTTGGCCGTCGAGGATGTAGGGCTCCGGCTCCAAGCGTTGGTTTATGTGATCAAGCTTTACGATGAGCTGACCGCGGAGAATGGCGCGCCAACCCTTGGCACGCAGAACCAGGCGGTCGATTTCATCCTGGCCGCCCCGGAGCTATGCCGCGCCGTCGCCGAATGGGCCGCGACGACAAATATCGGCGAGGCATCAACGGCGCCCTCTCGTCGGCTCCCCTACGACGAGATTTATCGGCTGGTTCGCGCCTATCTCGAAACGATCACGGAGGGGCGACCGCCCGGCGGGATCTCAATCGAACACATCGGCGATAAGCGCTGATATCAGGGCGAGCACGGCCAGCCAGGAGACAACCGCAATCGCCAGATCCCGCCGGGACGCGGACCCGACCCCCTGTGCGAAACTGCGGCTGGTCCACCAAGTGCTCATCGGCGATCCCGACAAGATGACCGGGGCGCGGTTGTCTTGGGGGGAGCATTGCGCGCGCCCCGGTCAAGGTTTTCTTGTGGGTGCCCTACGGCGGTATGCGACCGTGGGTGTCAGCGCAACGCGGGCGCCGACGATTGGTTCCATGCCGGCTGATCATAGCCCCTGGGGAGCCGCCGCGCTAAATCGGCAGTTGACTTCGCGCAAAGTTATCCACAAAAAGTTAATTTCTGACGGTCCAGCACCTTCGATCCGCACCTTGCCGCTTGGGGGTAGTCTGGTTGGGGGTGAGAGATGCCGGGGGTAGTTAGCGCGCTCCACGACCTTGAAGCTAGGTCGAAGCACGACCGCGCCACTTGGTACCGTGAGCACGCCGAACAGATTCAGAGACTAGCGGAGATGGAGACGCGGCCACGTGTCCGCGGTCGGCTTCTGCAACTCGCGGATGAGTACACGCAGCTCGCCGATGCAAAGTCGGCTACCGTGCCCAGTTCGGTGATCCGTGAGGCAGCCGACTAAACGGCGAACTCCCGCGCGCCTTCGGCTCTGAGCCACGCTTCCTCCGCGGCGTCCGCGATCTCCACAATGGCATGTGCGGCGGGCGGGTGGCCGGTCTGATGCGCGTCGGCGGCGGCCATGTGGAGTTGCCAGAGAGCGGCCGCGTGCCGCTGTACAGTTTTCGTGAAGCGGCGCGTCAGCGGCAATGATCAAAGATGGGCGGTTTCGGTTCCAGCCTTGCGGGGCCGGCGCGGGTGGACGTTGACCCGAAACTTCGACCTCCTGACCCAGCCGGCTGAGGATCGTCATTGTAGGAGGCGTTCTACGCAGTCGAGTGGATAGGCACGACGGCGCCGGTGCTAGTCGGCATCGCACAGAACCGCGCCCACTCGTCCATGAGACGACGGCGGCGGTCGAACAGGTCGCTCCGCTGGTAGCTCCGCTCCACCTGACTGCCGACGTTGTGCGCCAGGGCCATTTCCCGCGTCTCATACGAGTAGTTGGTACAGTCAGCCGCCCATTGACTAAACGTGCTTCGGAAACCATGCACGGTCTCGCTCCGGCCAAGGTCGCGAAGTAGATCGCGCAATCGGGCATCGGCGATCTTGCCGCCTGCATATGGCCCGCGGAAGATCAGCCCGGTACCATTATCGCCGTTGACGCTTTGGAGCACGGCCACGGCCGCATCCGACAACGGCACGCGATGCTCGCGGCCGGCCTTGATGCGGTTCGCCGGTACAGTCCATACCCTATTCGCTAGGTCAGTTTCTTCCCACGTCGCGCCCAACGCCTCCCCTGCCCTGGCCGCCGTCAGAATGACGAACTCCAATGCCCTCGCAGCTACCGTGTCCCTGGCCCGCAGCTCCACTATAAAGGCGCCGATCTCTCCGTAGGGCATCGCGGCGAAGTGCTCCGGCTTGGCGAGCTTGCTCGGCTTCTGCAATCGGTATTCAAGGTGATCCTTCCAGCGCGCCGGGTTCTCGCCCTGCCTGTAGCCGCTCGCCGTGGCGAAGGACAGGATTGCCTCGATACGACGGCGCACTCGGTTGGCGGTTTCGGTCATCGCCTGCCAGATCGGTTCCAAGGTCTTAATAACCAGCCCGGTATCGATCGAGGCCACCGGCAGGCTGCCGATCGTCGGGTATACGTAATCCCGCAAGGTCTGCCGCCACTGACCTTCGGAGCGCCGCCAGCCGGGGGCCATCGAGCGAAGGTATTGATCGGCGCACTGCTCAAACGTAACCATCTTCGCCGCTTCGATCGCAGCCGCGATGGCGACGGCGCGTTTCTGTTCGAGAGGGTCTTGCCCGTCATGGAGAAGCCGGCGCTGTATTGCGGCGCGCCCGCGAGCTTCCATGAGGCTGATTTCGGGGTATGCTCCGAGCCCCATATTGCGACGATGGCCGTTGACCGTATAGCGGAAGATCCACGACGCCGATCCATGCTCGCTGATGTTCAAATACAAGCTCTGCCCGTCGATATGCATGCCGGGCTTTCGCAGCAGACCGGGGATCGCCCTTGCCGTAATTCTCTCGCGCGCGCGTGCCATCAATGCTCCTCGACGGGTCGCGAAAATACTCCTCAACAGGTTACGTCCTGCCTTTCATCCTACCTTTGTGCACCGGCTTCAGGCGAATGTCAATGAACGCTCACAAACGGAACGACGCCAAAAACATAAATAATATGAATGCGATAGATCGTTCTCTGGCGTTCACTAGCGTTCGCCATTAATCGGGGTTTCTCAGCATGGACATCCGCGACGGATTTATCGACACGGTCGGCAACACGCCGCTGATCAAGCTGCGCTGCGCCTCCGAGATCACCGGTTGCACGATCCTCGGCAAGGCCGAGTTCCTGAACCCGGGCGGTTCGGTCAAGGACCGCGCCGCGCTTTACATCATCAAGGACGCCGAGGAGCGCGGGCTTTTGAAACCGGGCGGCGTCATCGTCGAGGGCACCGCCGGCAATACCGGCATCGGCCTAGCGCTGGTCGGCAATGCCCGCGGTTATCGCACCGTCATCGTGCTGCCCGAGACGCAGAGCCAAGAAAAAAAGGACATGCTGCGCCTATGCGGCGCCGACCTGCGGCTGGTGCCTGCCGTGCCATATGCCAACCCGATGAATTACGTGCGCTATTCCGGGCGGCTCGCAGAGGAGATCGCCGCCTCGGAGCCGAACGGCGCGATTTGGGCCAACCAGTTCGACAATCTCGCCAACCGGCGCGGCCATTACGAGACGACGGGCCCCGAGATCTGGCGCCAGACCGAGGGCAAGGTCGACGGCTTTGTCTGCTCGGTCGGCACCGGCGGCACGTTGTCCGGGGTCGGCATCGCGCTGAAGCAGCGCAACCCGAATGTGAAGATCTATCTGTCCGACTGCATGGGCTCGGGCATCTTCAGCTGGTATGCGCGCCGCGAGTTCAAGCCGGAGGGGAATTCGATCACCGAGGGCATCGGCAACAACCGCGAAACCGAGAACCTCAAAGGGTTCACGCCCGATGGGCAGTATCAGATCACCGACGAGGAAGCGCTCCCGCTTCTGTTCCAACTCGCCGTCGAGGAGGGGTTGGTGCTTGGCGGCTCGACCGCGATCAACCTCGCCGGCGCGATCCGCCTCGCAAAGGAGTTGGGTCCGGGCAAGACGATCGTGACGATCCTTGCTGATTCCGGCAGCCGCTATCAATCGAAGCTGTTCAACCCGGCCTTCCTGAAGGAACGCAACCTGCCGACCCCGCCCTGGCTCGATCAGTCAACGTGAACTTAGGTCCCGGCGAAGGCCGGGACCCATCCCGGAAGGGGCACGGGCGCGGCAAAATGGATCCCGGCCTTCGCCGGGATCAAATTGAACACGAAGATCGCGCGATACCGAGTCGAAGGAATTTGAATGACGGAAATGCTGTTTCGTGACGACGCGTATCTCCGCTCGTGTTCGGCCCGGGTTGTGGCCGCCGATGAACGCGGCATTCGCCTCGACCGCACCGTGTTCTACCCGACTGGCGGCGGCCAGCCTGGCGACACCGGCACCCTGCGCCTCGCTTCCGGCGAGGCGATCGCCATCATCGACACAATAAAGGGCGACACGGCCGACGAGGTGATCCACGTTCCCACCCCGGTCACCCCGTTGCCCGCTCCTGGAACCGAGCTTACCGCCGAGATCGACTGGGAACGGCGCTATCGGCTGATGCGCATGCATAGCTGCCTGCACTTGCTGTGCGCGGTCGTACCGGGTGCCGTGACGGGTGGCCAAGTGTCGGACGGGCGCGGACGGCTCGATTTCGATGTCCCCGGCGTCAGCCTCGACAAAGAGGCGATCGCCTCCCAACTCAACGCGCTGATCGCCGCCGGCCACGACGTCACGCCGCGCTGGATCACCGACGAGGAGCTGGAATCTCGTCCGGAACTGGTGCGCACGATGTCGGTCAAGCCGCCGGTCGGCGCCGGAAGGGTTCGGCTGATGGAAGTCGCCGGCCGCGATACGGCGATCGATCTGCAGCCCTGCGGCGGAACCCACATCCGCAATACCGCCGAGATCGGCCCTGTGGTGATCGGCAAGATCGAGAACAAGGGCCGGCAGAATCGCCGCATCAACATCGCCTTTGCCGAGTAACCCCGATGCCCTATGCCCACCCCGAGGCGCTGGTCACCACCGAATGGCTCGCTGTCCATCTCGACGATCCGCATGTCCGGGTGCTCGACGTTTCCTACAAGCAGCCCGGCATCACCCCAACCGCGCGCGAGGACTATCAGCGCGGCCACATCCCCGGCGCGGTGTTCTTCGACATCGACGATGTCGCGCAGCCGGGAACCAGCCTGCCGCACATGATCCCCTCGGCCGAGCGCTTCGCCCAAAAGATGCAGGAGCGCGGCATCGGCAACGACGATCGGGTCATCGTCTACGACACGGTCGGCCTGTCCTCCGCCGGGCGGGCCTGGTGGATGCTGCGCCTCTTCGGCCACGACAACGTCGCGCTGCTTGATGGCGGCCTGCCGAGATGGAAGGCCGAAGGCCGGCCGCTCGACACCGCCTCGCCGGCTATCCCATCGCGCCGCTTTGCCCCCCATTTCCGGCCGCAGCTGGTGCGCGACAAGGAGGCGATCCGCGCCAACATCTCAGGGGCGCGCGAGCAGGTCGTCGATGCCCGCAGCGCCGGCCGCTTCGACGGCACCGCCGAGGAAACCTGGCCGGGTCGGCGCCGCGGCCATATCCCAGGCAGCCGCAACCTGCCCTTCGACCAAGTCACCGATCCGCAAACCAGGCAGGTCAAGAGCGCCGAGGAATTACGGCAACTGTTCGCCGAAGCCGGGGTCGCGCTCGACCGTCCGATCGTGACCAGCTGTGGTTCGGGAGTAACGGCCTGCGCGGTTGCGTTCGCGGCGCATCTGATCGGCCATCCGGGCGCGGCAGTCTACGACGGCTCGTGGTCCGAATGGGGCCTGCCTGGCGACACGCCGATCGAGACCGGCCCGGCCAAGCCGCAATCCTGACGAGCGATGGCTCAGCTCGATGATGTCATCACCTATCTCGAAATGCGGGCGCGCCCGGCGCTGCCACACATCCCGGCGCCGCATGCCAAGCTGGCGCTGATCCGGGCGGAAAACTGTACCGTCTCCTTCTATCGCTATCTCTACGAGACGGTCGGGACGCCTTGGTTGTGGTACGAGCGCCGCCTGCTCGATGACCAGACGCTCGCCGCCCAGATCACAAAGGACACCACCGAGATCTTTGTCCTCTATGTCGGCGGGGTTCCGGCCGGCTATTTCGAACTCGATGCTGCCGAGCCGCGCGAGACCGAGTTGGCCTATTTCGGTCTGATTCCGGAATTCATCGGCAGGCGCCTCGGTCCGTTTCTGCTGCAGGCGGCGATCGACCGGGCCTGGACCCGGGCAATCGACCGCCTGTGGGTCCATACCCGGACCTTCGACCATCCGCGGGCGCTCGGCTATTATCAGCAAGCCGGGTTCGAGGTTTACGCGCGCCGGCCGTTGCGTTTCGAAGACCCGCGGCTCCGCGGCTTCCTGCCGCGCTCGTTGCGCCATCCGCGGCTGCCGCCGCTCGATTAGGCAAACCCAACGCGAAATCCCTCTCGTTTAGCAGGTATTTACCAATTAGTTGCGAGGATTGCGGCAGTCTTTGTCATCGCGAGCCGCGCATGCTCTATCTCGATTGGCGGTTTTTCCCGGTCTTCGACCAGATCGATCCGACCGCGGCCTTCAGCGGCACCTACAACGCCGGCCTGGTGACGCTCTCGGTCATCGTCGCGACCCTGGCGGCGTTCGTCGCGCTGTCGATCTCCGGGCGCATCGTCGCCGCCAATTCGCACGCCGCCCGCTGGGCCTGGGCGAGCGCCGGTGCGATCGCGATGGGCGGCGGCATCTGGAGCATGCACTTCATCGGCATGCTCGCCTTCTCGCTGCCCTGCGGCGTGACCTACGCACCGATCGGGACCGTGCTGTCGATGATCCCCGGCATCCTGGCCAGCGGTGTCGCGCTGCACGCGATCAGCCAGCGCACCGATCCTGGCTTCAAACGATTGGCGGTAGGCGGCGTGTTGATGGGCGCCGGCATCGGCCTGATGCATTACTCCGGAATGGCCGCAATGGAGCCCGAGGCATTGCTGCGTTACGATCCCGGGCTGGTCGGCGTGTCGATTGTCGTGGCGGTGGCGCTGGCCTTTGTCTCGCTCGGCATCCGCTTCCGCTTCCACGGCTCGGTTTCGTCGCGCGTTGCCGCGACGGCCCTCGCCGCGCCGTTCATGGGCTTTGCCGTCGCCGGCATGCATTACACGGCGATGCAGGCGTCGATCTTCTTTCCGCTCCCCGGTGCGCCGCTTGCCAACATGGCGACCTCGCCGATGTTCCTGGCGGCGCTGATCACGATCTTCGTCGTCCTGATCATGTCGATCGCACTGGTCGCAACCTTTGCCGGGCGGCAGGTCGAGCTGGCCCAGAGCCTCGCGGCGGAGGTCGCCGAACGCAAGCGTACCGAACAGGAATTGATCAAGGCTCGCCAGCAGGCCGAGGCCGCCAACCGCGCGAAGTCGCAATTCCTGGCGACGATGAGCCACGAAATCCGTACGCCGATGAACGGCGTCGTGGGCACCGCCAATTTGCTCGCGACGACGCCGCTCAATGATCGGCAGACGCAGCTCGTCCACAACCTGGTCGGGTCGGGACAGGCGCTGCTCGGCATCATTAACGACATTCTCGACCTGTCGAAGATCGAGGCCGGGCATTTCGAGCTTGCCGAGGTGGATTTCGATCCGCGCGAGTTGATTGCCGAGATCACCGATCTGTTCGGCGAACGCTGCACCAGCAAGGGTGTCGAATTCATCTATTTCGTCGCCGAGGAGGTGCCGCATCACCTGACCGGCGACCCGCCCCGCTTGCGGCAGGTGCTGATCAACCTGGTCGGCAACGCCATCAAATTCACCGAGCGCGGCGAGATCCTCGTCGAGCTGTCGCTCGCCGACACAACGACGGAATATGTGACCCTGCATTGCTCGGTCCAGGATACCGGGATCGGTATCGATCGCGAGCAGCGGGCGCGGATCTTTGAATCCTTCCATCAGGTCGATGCTTCGATGACGCGGTCGCGCGGCGGCACGGGGCTGGGGCTATCGATCGTCAAGGAGCTCGTTACCTTGATGGGCGGCGACATCGGCGTCGAGAGCGAGGTCGGGCGCGGCTCGCGATTCTGGTTCACGACGCGCCTCGCCCGTTCGGCCGGTGGACCCTCGACGGCCAGCCGCCAGCGCGCGATCGAGCGGCCGCTTCGGGTTCTCGCGGTCGATGCGAATGCGGTCAGCGCTGAAGTGATGTCGCGATATTTCGCCAGTTGGCGGATTGACTCCCTGCTGTGCGCATCGGTTGCTGAGGCCGAGATCGCGATTCAAGAGGCGGCGGCGTCGGAGCGGCCATTCGATGTCTTGATCATCGACGTCAAGGGCTTGGCCTGCGAAGGCGTCAAGCTTGCGCGCAAGGTCAGGATCGAGCAGCAAGGACAGCGGCCCGAGATAATACTGCTGATGGGCCTAGACGGTTCAATCGCCGACAGCAGTCTGGAAAGCCTCGGCGCCTTCGCCTTGCTGGCAAAGCCGGCGCGCCCCTCGGTGCTGTTTGACTGTCTGGCGTCGATCGCCTCCGGCTCGCGCGAGAACGGAATTGCGTCGTTCTACGTCCGCAAGAGCGCCGGCGGATCGGCGCTGGCTTTCGATGCTCGCGTGCTTGTGGTCGAGGACAACGCGGTGAACCAGGACGTCGCCAGCGGCATCCTGAAGCAGATGGGGTGCTCCGTCGTCACGGCCGCCAATGGCCGCTCCGCCGTTCAGCTCTTTGCTCAGCAAAATTTCGATCTGATCCTGATGGATTGCGAGATGCCGGTCATGGACGGCTTCGATGCGACGCGGCGCATGCGCGACATCGAACGTGTCATGCGGGGTTTGCGGGACGAGGAACCTTCCCGGTCGCGTACCCCGATCGTGGCGCTGACCGCACATGCCCTCGCCGAGGTCCGAGAGCGCTGCCTCGAATCCGGAATGGACGATTTCCTGGTCAAGCCTTACGACGAACTGCAGATCGCCGACATGCTCGGGCGGTGGCTGACGCCGCGCGCCGCTATCGCCGCCGCTCCCGAAATTACCCGCCCCAGCCTCGAGGAGCAGCCCGCGTCTGCCGCAGCTACAACACGCCTCGACATGAAGGCGGTCGACCGGATCTGGCGGATTGCCGGCGATGACGGAACCTCATTGCTTGGCCAGGTGGTATCGCAGTTCGCTGCAACTTCCGCTCCCTTGTTGGAGACCATGCGAGCGAAGAGCCGTGACTTGGATCCGCAGGCCGTATGGCGAGCCGCCCACGGTTTGAGATCAAGCGCTTCTGCGATCGGCGCGTGTCGCGTTTCACAATATTGTGAAGAGATCGAGGCGCGGGCCAAGGACAATGGAATCCTGCCCGCCGAAGCCCTTCTTGCCGAACTTGAGACGGAAGTGGCGGCAGCAACCAGCGAGTTGAAAGCGCTGCTGCAAGCCGAACAGGGGGCCGTCTAGCCGCCAGTGGCATCGCCTCTTAGTGCTAAATTCATCAATTCGCTTAACAATTCGCGGTTTGGTTCACGCCGTGACCATCCGATCGTCGCCCTGCGAGGTCGTTGGAGCTGCCGATGGATGACACCAAGCTGACTGCCGGTGCGTCGATCCTCGTCGTCGACGACGATCCCGTCGTGCGTTCGCTGATGCGCGCGACGCTGGAGCGCGATGGCTTCGTGGTCATCGAAGCCGGCGATGGGGTGGAAGGGTGCCGGCTCTATGAGGAGCATCGCCCCGATCTGCTGCTCGTGGATCTGGTGATGCCGCATATGGACGGCTATGAGCTATGCCGCGCATTGCGCAGCCGCCCCGAATCCGTCTATGTGCCGATCGTTGTCGCGACGAGCCTCGACGACCTGCCGTCGATTGCCCGCGCTTACGATGCGGGCGCGACCGATTTCATCCCGAAGCCGCTGAACTGGCTCGTCCTTAATCACCGCGTCCGCTACATCCTGCGCGCCAGCCGCGCGTTGGAGGAGGTACGGCGCAACCAGGAGCGGCTGATCGCGGCCAAGGAAGCCGCGGAAGCCGCCAACCGCGCGAAATCCGAGTTCCTGGCCAATATGAGCCACGAGCTGCGCACGCCGCTCAACGCGATCATTGGCTTTTCGGGCATGATGAGCGATCGCATGTTCGGGCCGCTCGGTGAGAAATATGTCGAGTACGCCAACATTATCGGCGACAGCGGCCGTCACCTCTTGGCGATCATTACCGACATCCTCGATGTCGCCAAGGCCGATGCCGAGCGGCTGCTACTGGCGGAAGAGCGGGTCGAGATCGGGGAAGTCGTCGAGCTCGGCTCGAAGATCGTCGAGGACATGGCGCGGCGCGCGCAAATCGAGTTCATCAGCGAGGTCGCAAAGCCGTTGCCGCCGATGATGGCTGATCCGGCCAAGCTGACGCAGATCCTCGTCAATCTCTTGTCCAACGCGGTCAAGTTCACGCCGCCCGGCGGCAAGGTACGGCTGAAGGTTGAGCGGCGTGTTCACCGGGGCATCACCTTCCGCGTCGAGGATACCGGAATCGGCATGTCGGCAGAGCAGATCCCGATCGCGATGGCGCCCTTCGGACAGATCAGCAACAGCATGACGCGGCAACATGACGGTGTCGGCCTTGGATTGCCGTTGACGAAACGGCTGGTCGAATTGCATGGCGGAACGATCGAGATCGATAGTGAGCCCGGCAAGGGCACGATTGCAAGCGTGTACCTGCCGGAAGAGCGCCTCTGCCAAAACCAGCGGGCGCTGGCGGTATGATTTCAACTCGCCGCGTACGGATTATCGCCCTTGCGCAGCATCATGCGGATCGGCGTCCCCGGCAGATCGAAATCCTGGCGCAGCGCATTAACCAGATAGCGGCGGTAGGATTCCGGGAGCTCGCCCGGTTTCGAGGCGAACAACGCAAAACTCGGCGGTCGGGTGTTGACCTGCGTCATGTAGCGCAACCGTAAGCGGCGGGCCCCGGCCAGCGGCGGCGGGTGGTGCTCCTGGATCATCGCCAGCCAGCGGTTGAGCGCGGCGGTCGGCACCCGCCGGTTCCACACGGCATCGGCCGCGAACACCGCTTCCATGAGCTTGTCGGCGCCAGATCCCTTCAGCCCTGAAACCGGTATGAGGGCAACGCCTTGCAGTTGCGCCAGCGTCGTTTCAAGACGCTCCCGCACCTGCTTGAGCGTCTCCGCGCGCTCGCTGACGGCGTCCCATTTGTTGAGAGCCAGTACCAGCGCCCGCCCCTCTTCGGCGACCAAATTGGCGATTGTCAAATCCTGGCGTTCGAGCGGCTGCAGCGCGTCGAGCACCAGGATCACCGTGCCGGCAAAGCCGACTGCCCGCCGTGTATCGGCGGTCGACAGCCTTTCGAGGCGATCGTCGATCCGGGAGCGGCGACGCAACCCTGCGGTATCGACCAGCCGGATGGCGCGCCCCTGCCAGGCCCAATCGATCGAGATCGCGTCGCGGGTAATGCCGGGCTCCGGACCGGTTAGCATCCGATCCTCGCCGATCAGGCGGTTGACCAGCGTCGATTTGCCGACATTCGGGCGTCCGACGATCGCGAGCTGCAGTGGCCGGTCTTCCGGCAACTCGGACGGGGTCTGGTTTTCTTCCGCCTCTGCCGCGTATGGCCGAAGGCTCTCGTAGAGCTCGCCCAACCCCTCGCCGTGTTGCGCCGAGATTGCCACCGGATCACCAAGGCCGAGCGCGTAGGCCTCGTCGAGTTCAGCGACCGCCTGCTTCCCCTCCGCCTTGTTCGCAACCAGCACGACCGGCTTGCCGCTGCGACGCAGCCAGCGGGCGAAATGACGATCGAGCGGCGTCAGGCCGGCGCGCGCGTCGATGACCAGCAACGCGACATCGGCCTGATCGAGCGCGCTCTCCGTCTGCGCCCGCATGCGGCCGCCGAGCGTCTCCGGCGCCGCGTCCTCGAGCCCGGCGGTGTCGATCAGGCGGAATGTGAGATCGGCGATGCGGCCCTCGGCTTCGCGGCGGTCGCGCGTGACCCCCGGCGTGTCGTCGACGAGCGCTAACGGCCGCCCCGCCAGCCGGTTGAACAGCGTCGATTTGCCGACATTCGGCCGCCCGATGATCGCGACCGTGAAACTCATCGCCGTCTGCCGCTCCCCGCTGAGGATCAGCGATAAGCGGAGAGATTTGCGTCGTCAGTCAGCAAGTAAAGGGTATTGCCGGCGATGACCGGCCCGAGAAAACCGCCCGATGACATCGATTGACTGCTGAACGGCTGGCCGGTCTCGGGAGAAACCGACACCGCCTCGCCGAGCGAGGAGAGAACGATCAGCCGGTTGCCGCCAAGTACGGGGCCGGCCCAGCGGATCGGATCGGATTTGGCCTTTTCGTCCTCGTAGCGCAGCAGCTGGTAAACCCAGCGCACCTTCCCTTCCTTGCGGGTGAGGCACACCAGGGCGTTGTCGTTCGCCAGTACGAAAACATAATCGCCGGCGACCCATGGGCTGTGGCTGCTGGCGACCTCCTGTTCCCAGACGCGGTCGCCGCTTCGCAAATCGATCGAGGCCATGCGGCCGCTGTGGCTGACGGCAAAGACGCGGCCCCGATCGATGACTGGGCGCCCCCGGATATCGGCAAGCCCCGACACGGCGTTGACGCTGCGGGTCGAAGCAAGGCTGTCGGACCAGGCGGCCCGGCCGTTCTCGACCCGCAGGGCAAACAGCTCGCCCGAGGTATAAGCGGCGATGACGACCTCGCCCTCGACCGCGGGGCTGGCGCCGCCGAGCAAACCCGCCGGCTCGGGGATGCCTGTGTGCGACCACAGCTTGCGTCCATCATCGGTCGACAGCGCATTGAGCTCGTTCTCGATCGTGACGGCGAAGACCCGGCCATCCGCCACGGTCGGCGCGCTGTGAATCGGGGCAGTGACGTTCTGCCGCCAGATCACCTTCCCGTCGGCGGGATCGAGCGCCAGCACCTGGGCATAACCGGTCGAGACGTAGAGCCGGTCGTTCCAGAAGCACGGTCCGCCGCCGAAGGCATTGCCCCGCAGTCCCTCGGGTTTCAGGTCGACCTGCCAGATCCGGCTGCCAGTGCCGGCGTCGATCGCGCTGACCTGGACGCCCCCATCCATCGCGAATACCCGGCCCTGCGCGATGACCGGCTGGGACAACACCCGGGTGCGGCGCGAGGCACCCTCGCCGATACTGGTGTCCCAGGCGCGCGCAATCTTGTCCGGCAACGCGGGATGGACCATGGCATGTGCCGGGTTGCCGCCGGGCTGCGGCCAATCCGCGTTACTGACCGGCGGCGGCAACGCCACCGGCACGCTGGCCAGCTGCGGATCGGGGTCAAAGCGCGTATCGAGCCCGAGCACCGAAATGCGTTCGCCGGTCAGCGGCTGTTTCTTGTCGCGGAACCAGTCGCAGCCGGCCGGCGCGAGCGATAGCAGCAGCGCCGTAAAATTGCGCCGATTCATGGTACGGGATGCGGCTGTTAGGATGCGAGAGCGGCCGCCATCTCGGCGGCTCGCGCCCGCAACCTTTGCGGCGCCGTCAAATCGTCGGCCAGCGTCTTGTAGATTTCGAGCGCGCCGTTGCGGTCGCCCCCTTTCAACTTCGCTGCGGCCGTCAATTCGAGGGCGCTGGCACGCCACGGATTGCCATTTTCGGTCAGCCGCTGCAGACGCTCGATGGCGATCTTCGGATCGCCATCCGGCAGGCCATGCATGACCGACAATAGAACCGCGAGATCGCGGAATTCGCGGTCGAGCCCGGACGAGCTCGAAAGCCTGTCATACGCGGCGATCGCTCCCTTGCGGTCGCCAGTCTTGGCCAGCAGCTCGGCCTCTTCGAACGAAGCGAGCAAGCCATAGCCGCCGCCCTCTTGCGCGAGCGCAGCGAACAGCCTGGCTGCATCAGCATTCTTGCCCTCG
>Ga0207646_10004717_pt1 | contig 14687 bp, 6 predicted proteins | sample KBSK5502metaG_FD_184343 | JGI IMG/M metagenome (GOLD analysis project Ga0207646, IMG submission 184343) | Corn, switchgrass and miscanthus rhizosphere microbial communities from Kellogg Biological Station, Michigan, USA - KBS K5-50-2 metaG... | ecosystem: Host-associated > Plants > Roots >... | reverse complement strand
CACGGCCTGGATCAGGCTCGAGCTCACGCGGTCGAGGTCCGCATCGGTCAGCGCCGGGTGCACCGGCAGCGAGAGCACCTCGTCGGCAAGTGTCTCCGCGACCGGCATCTCGACCGACCCGTAGCCGATGTCGCGATAGAGGGGCTGGTGGTGGACGACGACCGGGTAATGGACGGCGGAGCCGACCCCGAGCTCGGCCAGTCGCCGCCGCACGCCGTCACGATCGCGTTCGATCCGGACCGTGTACTGGTGATAGACATGGCGGTACCCCGGACGCTCGGCCGGGACGACAATCCCGGGTTGCCCTGAAAGCGACTCGGTCAATCTCTTCGCGTTTCTCCGCCGCGTCTCGTTGAACGCGTCTAACTTTGCGAGCTGAGCCAGGCCGATGGCCGATGCGAGGTCGGTCAGGCGCAGGTTGTAGCCGAGTGTGTCGTGCCGGTAGCGCACGCGCGCGCCGTGCTCGCGTAGCGGACGCAAACGCGATGCGAGCTCGTCGTCGTCGGTGGTCACCATCCCGCCCTCACCTGTGGTGATGTTCTTGGTGGGATAGAACGAGAAGGCGGCGCTCACACCGAGCGCGCCCGTCTTGCGTCCATCGACCGTCGCGCCATGCGCCTGGCACGCGTCCTCGACCAGAACAAGCCCGTGGCGGTCGGCGATGGACCTCAGCGCGCCGATCTGCGCCGGGTGCCCGTAGAGGTCGACCGCAATGATCGCTTTCGTCCGGGGTGTGATGGCGGCCTCGACCAGGTTCGGATCCAGACAGGCCGTCTCGGGCTCCACGTCCACAAAAACCGGCCGCGCACTTACGAACAGGACGCAGTTCGCGGAGGCGGCGAAGGTGAAAGGAGTGGTGATGACCTCGTCGCCGGCCTTGATGCCGTGCGCGATCATCAGCAGATGTAGAGCCGCGGTGCCCGACGACACCGCGATGGCGTTGCGCACGCCACACCACTGGGCGAAGGCTCGCTCGAAATCCGCGGTGACCGGGCCCTGGGCAAGCTGGCCGCTGTCCAGGACGGCCATGACGGCATTCTTCTCTTCAGGCCCGATCTGTGGCGATGCGATCGGAATCTTCTTGATCGTGTCCACTCCGACCTTATGTTATGTGCAGCACAAGGGCGGCACTCTCGCTCGCTTGCGGGTTGACTCGCGCAGGGCCCCGTGACTAGAGTGTGGCCCTCGTCCCGCCACATGCTCAAGCCACGAGCTCCAGACGCTCTAGCAGCGCTATTCCTGACGTTTTCGCTCAGCGCCGGCGTGATGCCCGCTTCGGCACACGCATCGCCGGCGCAGCACGCGCACATCACCGCGGGCGAGCCACTGCCGAGCGTGAACGACGCCGTGAGCGCCGCTCCAGTGGCTGCGGCAGCAGGTCACCTGAGGCGCGAGGTCTTCGGCTTCGCGTTCGGCAACGCGAGCCTGGGCGACGCCAGGCTCGGCTACCCGAGCTGGTCGTTCGACCTCCTTTCGACGGTCGCCTACTTCGGCCTGGACATCCAGTGGGACGGAACCATCGTCCGCAGCGGCGCCGCGTGGTCGACGTGGAAGTCTTCGACGCTTACCAACATGGTCAATGTCGCGCACTCGCACGGAACACGCGTGCTGCTGTCGATCAACCTTCAGGACTTCAACGGAAGCCCCGCCAGCACGATGTGCGCCGCCCTCCATCCCCTGCACCGCAAGGTCACCGTCGCTCAGGCGCTGCATCAGGTGCAGTCGATGCACGTTGACGGCGTCAACATCGATTACGAAGGCCTCAACGCAACGTGCGCGTACGGGGCAACGACGCGGTCCGAGATGACAAGCCTCGCCGCGGAGATGCGGGCTGCGATGCCGAGCTCATACCTGGCGGTGGACACGTACGCCGGCGCGGCCGCGGATCCTTACAACTTCTTCGACGTCGCCCGCCTCGCGCCGTCGGTCGACACGTTCTTCGTGATGGCGTACGACATGGAGTTCTCGAACCAGACGCGCGCGCCAGTGTCGTGTCAGGGATACCAGTACCTCAGGTGCCTGGGTCCGACCTCCCCAATCGGTTCTTACTACTACAACGACACGAGCGTCGCCGCTCAGTACGTCGCGGCGGCGGGTGCGAGCAAGGTCATCCTCGGTGTGCCGTATTACGGACGCAAGGCGTGCGTCGCGAGCGCAACCCACAACGCTGTGCCGACGTCCGCGGTCGTGGCCGACGACTACCTGAGCGCGGTGGGAGAAGCGTCCGACCCTTCCGTCCAGCGAGGGACCTATGCGTCGCATCGCGACGCGTACGAGGGCGTAGAGCGTTGGGACACCTGGTACAACCCCACGCTCCACTGCACGCGCGAGCTCTACTGGGACGACGCCTACTCGCTCGGTCGGAAGTACGACCTTGTCGAGCAGGCAGGGCTGCGCGGCGCCGGCATCTTCGCGCTCCAGTACGGCGGAGGCGCACCGGAGCTGTGGAACCTGCTGGCGGCACATTTCCAGGCATGGACCGCTGGCTACGACCTCGGACAGGCGCCCGGCGGCTGGCAACCCGGCCAGAACAGGTCCTTCGCCGTCCGCGTGACCAACACGACCCAGTCGACGTGGCCGGCCGCCGGCGCCAACTATGCGGCGCTCGACATGCACTTCACGACCTCGCCCGGCGGATCGGCGGCGATGGGTCGCTGGGTCACGAGCCAGGTCTTCCGGCTGCCACGCGACGTCGCGCCCGGGCAGTCCGTCTCCGTACGCGTGAGCGTGACTTCGCCGGCGACGGCCGGACCGTATTTCCTCGAGGCGCAGATGTTCCGCGATCACCTGTTCTGGTTCACGTCCTTTCAGTCGGTACGGGCGCGCGTCGCGCAAACTCTCTGGTTCGCGACCTACGACATGAGCGCCGCGCCCGCGGGATGGTCCCCCGGCCAGTCTCAAAGCTTCGCGGTCAGGGTCCAGAACACCGGCAACCAGGCTTGGCCGGCGACGGGCGCGAACGCCGTCGAGCTCAACGTCCATTTCACGCCGCAGCCCGCGGGCGCGGCCTTGCGGTCCAGATGGCTGACGAGCAGGAGCTTCACGCTGCCGGCGTCCGTGGCGCCGGGCCAGTCCATCTCGATCCCGGTGACCATCTCACCGCCTTCGACCCCGGGCACCTATCACCTGGAGGCGCAGCTTTTCAAGAACCAGCAGTTCTGGTTCGACTCGTGGCAGCCGGTCGTGGCGTCGGTGGCCTCACCGTATGTCGCGACGTACAACGTCAGCGGAGTGCCGGCCGTATGGTCGCCCGGGCAGCTGCAGAGCTTCACCGTTTTGGCCACCAACAACGGCAGCCAGGGCTGGACTGCGTCGGGGACGAGCTACGTCGCGCTGCACATGCACTTCACGACGAAGCCTGGAGGGTCGGCCGCGATGGGGAGCTGGCTCACCTCACAGGTGTTTCGCCTGCCTTCCGACGTCGCGCCCGGACAGACCGCACAGGTCGCGGTTCACGTCACCGCGCCGCGTGTCACCGCACCGCTCTATCTCGAGGCCGAGCTCTTCAAGAACCAACAGCTGTGGTTCCCGTCGTTCCAGCCGGTGGCCGTTTCTGTGGGAGCGGCGAAGTGGAGCGCGGGATTCGACCTGACGGGAATCCCGGCTGCCTGGTCGGCGGGTCAGACGCAGTGGTTCACGGTCTACGCAAAGAACACCGGCACTGCGGCGTGGACCGCGGGCGGCGCGGGCTACGTGGCCCTGGATCTGCACTTCACTCCGCGACCTGGCGGCTCTTCAGCGATCGGCGGTTGGCTGACGAGCCAGGTGTTCCGCCTGACCGCTGACGTCGCTCCCGGCCAGACGGCGCAGGTCGGGGTGCGGGTGACGGCGCCGTCGGCGCCCGGGCCGATTTACCTCGAGGCCGAGATGTTCAAGAACCAGCAGCTGTGGTTTCCGACGGCCCAGCCGGTGCCGGTTTCGGTTGCAGTGGCAACGTGGTGGGCGAGCGCCGACCTGACGGGCGCCCCGTTGGTCTGGTCGCCGGGCCAGACGCAGGCATTCGCGGTCTTCCTGCGCAACACGGGCAACGAACTCTGGCCGGCGGGCGGCGCCAATGCGGTTGAGCTCGACCTTCATTTCACGTCTCCAGCGGGCGGGTGGGTGACGAACCAGGCGTTCCACCTGACTCGGGACATCCGTCCGGGAGACGCGGACCGGTTCGTAGTCTCGGTGACGGCGCCGCCGCAACCCGGTAGCTACATCCTCGAGGCGGAGATGTTCAAGAACCAGCAATTCTGGTTCGTGCCCCGGCAGCAGGTCGCGGTCACGGCTGGCTAGGTTTCCAGTTCCAGGGCGGAAACCACCCGGTCGGCGGCGTGGCCGTCGCCGTACAGCTCTGGCCGCTCGCCTCGAGGGTGGGGCAACCTAAGCGCCGCCCGGATCAATTCCTGGTCGGCGCCCGTCAGGGTGTTCCAACCGGCCTCGACCGTCTCGGGCCACTCGGTGGACTTGCGGAGCGTGATGCACGGCTTGCCAGCAAAGTAAGCCTCTTTCTGGACGCCACCGGAGTCGGTGAGGATGAGCGCGGCCGAGTCCTCGAGCGCGAGCATCTCGCGGTAGCCGACGGGGTCGATCATCATCAGGTTGGCGGGCACGGCGGCTCCGACCGACGCCAGCGCGTTGCGCGTCCGCGGATGGAGAGGAAAGACCGTTTTCGTCTGCGAGGATGCCACGCCGGCGAGGATGGCACCGAGGGGAGCCGGATCGTCAGTGTTCTCCGGCCTGTGCACGGTGAGGAGGTGATACGCGCCTTGCTTGAGTCCAAGCTTCGCGACGATCGTGCATTCGCGCCGCGCGACCTCGACGTTTTGCAGGAAGACGTCCAGCATCACGTCCCCTGTGACCACGACACCTCCACGGATGCCTTCGCGCGAAAGGTTGCCGACTGCTGCCTGCGTGGGACACAGGAGCAGGTTGCTCACGTGGTCGACGACGACGCGGTTCAGCTCCTCCGGCATTCGCCGGTCGAAGCTCCGCAGACCCGCCTCGACATGTGCAACTCGAACGTGCAGCTTTGCGGCCGCGAGCGCGCCGGCCAGCGTGGAGTTCGTGTCGCCATAGACGAGGACCCAGTCGGGGCGATACTCCTTTGCTACCTGCTCGATTCCCGTCAGCATCGCGCCGGTCTGTGCGCCGTGGTCGCCCGATCCGACCTCGAGGTTGCGATCGGGTTCGGGGATATGCAGCTGCTTGAAGAAGACGTCTGACATCTCCACGTCGTAGTGCTGGCCTGTATGGAGAAGGAACTCGTCGTGTCGGGTCCTCAAGACCCGCGAAACCGGGGCCGCCTTGATGAACTGCGGGCGCGCGCCCACGACGGTGAGCACTCGCATCCTCGCGGTCATCTGCACGGCAGTCTAGCGCGCGCAAATTCGGCTCCATGGCCGCTGGTTTTGTAAGATGCGGCCGTTCCAGTGCGCATGACGAGGGTCCTCGGTATCGTCGTGGCTGCCGTCATGGTCCTGCTGTCGGCCACGCCCGCCGCTGCGGACTGGACGACGTACCACCTCGACAACAACCACTCCGGCGACGACACCAACGCTGCGCCGGTCTCCGGGTCCGGAATCGCGTGGACCTCTCCCAACCTCAACGGCGACATCACCGCCGAGCCCCTCTATTTCAACGGCGTCGTCTACGTCGTCACGATGCAGGACTGGCTGTATGCGCTCGACCCGGGCAACGGGTCGATCCTGTGGTCGTACCACATCGACACACCGTGGGATATCGGTACGAATCCACTGCCTTGTGGAAACGACTTTGCCTTCATCGGCATCATGGGCACGCCTGTCATCGACCCGGCGACGAGCACGCTCTACGCGGTGGGCATGGTCTCGAACGGCACCTATCACTTCTGGGCCATCGACCTCACCACCCACGGGACTCGCTACGCGCCGGTGGTGCTCACGGCCTCCGGCTTCGACCCTGCGATCCACAACCAGCGCGGCGCGCTGACGCTCTACAACGGCCAGGTGTTCATCCCGTTCGGCGGCCGTGACGGAGATTGCGGCGGCTACCACGGATGGGTCTACACGCTTCAGGCTTCGAACGGCACCGGGCTCCTCTCGTACCACACCGCGGCGTACGGCGCGGGGATGTGGGGCCGCGGCGGCGGCGTCATCTCGAACGGCTATTACACGATCGCCACCGGCAATGCGGTCAACTTCAACGGCGTCAACGACCAATGCACCTCCACGTTCAAGGACCAGAACGCAGTCCTGAAGCTAACGACGAGCCTCTCACTGGCCCAGTACTGGGCCCCCAGCGACTACGCCAGCCTCAGCTGCAGTGATACCGACATCGGATCGACAGGACCGTCGGTGCTTGGCAGCACCGGCTACATCGCACAGAGCGGAAAAAACGGGCAGTTATACCTGCTCAACGGCACCTACCTGAACGGCATCGGCGGTCAGGTCGCGACCACATCGGTTTGCTCTGGCGAGTCATTCGGAGGCAACGCGTACGACGCCACCAACGCCGACATCTTCGTGCCGTGCGGCGGCGAGCTCGACGGCTTCTCGCTGAGCGGCACCACGTTCACGTCGCTGTGGACGCAGAGCATCACCTCGGGGGCGCCCATCGTCATCGGCGGCGCGGTCTGGGCGATCGACCGCAACGGTTCGGGTCTTCACATATACGCGGAGTCGAACGGCGCGCAGCTCTTCAACGACGCGACCCTTGGCGCTGTCTCGCACGGATTCGTGTCGCCGTCGTTCGGCGGCGGCCTTGTGTACGCCGCGGGTAACAGCGGCGGCCCGATCGTGCGCGCCTACTTCGCCGGCGGTTGGAACGCTTCATACAACATGGCGGCGGCGCCCACCTCCTGGGTCGCGAACCAGAGCCAGATATTCAATGTCACGGTGACCAACACGGGCACGCAGCCCTGGCCGCACACGGGGACAAACGCGGTCCTGCTCGACCTGCATTTCACGACACAGGCGGGCGGCTCGTCTCAGCAGTCGCACTGGCTGACCAGCCAGACGTATTCGTTGCCCGCGGATCTGGCCGTCGCCGCGAGCGTCACGCTCACTGTGACCGCCACGGCGCCAAACCAGTCCGGGTCGATGCGCCTCGAGGCGGAGATGTTGAAGAACCAGCAATTCTGGTTCCAGCAGTGGCAATCGGTGGCGGTGACGGTGTCCCCGCCGGCGTGGACGGCCACTTACGAGATGAGCGCGGCCCCGACGAGCTGGCTGGCCGGCCAGACGCAGACCTTCAACGTGACGCTCACCAACACCGGCAACCAGCTATGGCCGCATGGCGGGAGCAACGCGGTGATGCTCGACATGCACTTCACCACCGTCGGCGGGGGCTCGGCCCAGCAGTCGCACTGGCTGACCAACCAGAGCTACCTCCTGCCGAGTGACGTGGCGCCCGCGGCCTCCATCACCCTGAGCGTCACCGTCACCGCGCCGAACGCCGCGGGCAACATGTCGTTGGAGGCCGAGCTGTTCAAGAACCAGCAGTTCTGGTTCACCTCCTTTCAGGATGTGGCGGTCAGCGTGGGCGTCTCGCACTGGTCGGTCGCATACGCGATGACGCCACCGGCGACCTGGGTGGTCGGTCAAACCCAGAGCGTGAGCGTGACCCTGACCAACATCGGCAACCAGACCTGGCCGCATGGCGGGAGCAACGCCGTGCTGCTCGACATGCACTTCACGACCAGCCCCGGCGGTTCGGCCCATCAATCGTCCTGGCTGACCAACCAGAGCTACCTGCTGCCTTCGGATGTGGCGCCCGGCGGCTCGGTCACCGTCAGCGTCAGCGTGACCGCACCCGGCAGCCGCGGCGGCATGTGGCTGGAGGCCGAGCTGCTCAAGAACCAGCAGTTCTGGTTCCCCCAGGCCCTGCCCACCTCGGTCACGGTCTACGGCCACTGGCAGGCCACCACCGACCTCTCCGCCGCTCCCACCAGCTGGACCGCCGGCCAGGCCCAGACCTTCAACGTCACCCTGACCAACGTGGGCGACCAGACCTGGCCCCACGGCGGCACCAACCTGGTCCTGCTCGACATCAACTTCTCGACCAGCGCGGGCGGCGACGGGGCCAAGTACTGCTGCTGGGTGAGCAGCCAGACCTTCGTCCTCCCGGCCGACGTGGCCCCCGGCGGCTCGGTCACCCTGAGCGTCACCCTGAGCCCGCCCGGCACCGGGACCTACTACCTGGAGGCCCAGCTGCTCAAGAACCAGCAGTTCTGGTTCCCCACCTGGAGCTTTGTCTCGACCACGACCGCCTGAGCCCCCAGAAAGGACGCCGGGCAAGATTCCCTGATCGGCGTCGTTGTCGAATGGGTTGACTTTCGGGGGACCAAGCGCGATCCTCTCCCGCCCGTTGGCATCGCGCAGACTGATCACACTCGCAGGAGCCCTGGTTGTACTTTGTGCCTTGCTTGCCTACTCGGCAGGCACGGCGGGCCCCCTGCGCATCCAGCAGGCCCGTGCTTCAAGCAGCCCCTGGCTCGACCGTCTCAACGCTTGGCGGGCGGGCTCCGCGGTGGCCGCCCTGACCGAGAACTCGACCTACGACTCCGGCGACGCCGCCCACGCGCTCTACATGGTCAAGAACGACCTCGTCACGCACTACGAGACGCCCGGCGTTCCCTACTACACGGCCGCCGGAGACGCAGCGGCCAGGGCCAGCAACATCTACGTGAGCTCGAGCACGAGCACCACCGACGTGCAGGCGATCGACTGGTGGATGGGCGCACCCTTCCACGCGATGGGGATGATGGACCCGCGCCTGACCCAGACCGGCTTCGGATCGTATCGCGAGGTCAAGTCGGGCTGGGACATGGGAGCGGCGCTCAACGTCCAGTCGGGCAATCCGTTCACCGGCGGCGGCTTCCCGGTCTACTTCCCGGGCAACGGCACCACCGAGCCCCTGACCTCCTACTCGGGCAACGAGTTTCCCGACCCGCTGCAGGCGTGCAGCGGTTACGCCGTCCCCACAGGCCTGCCCGTCTTCATTGAGCTCGGTGGCAACGTGACGACGACCGCCACAACAAGCTCGTTCACAGGTGACGGCGTGGCACTGCCGCACTGCGTGATCGACTCCAACAGCCCAAATGTCGGGAGCAGCCTCACTTATCGCGGCGGTGTGATCGTCATCCCGAGGGCGCCGCTCGTAAACGGCGTGCACTACACAGTGTCGCTCACGGTCAACGGAGCTTCCTACACCTGGTCGTTCATCGTGGGGGGGACGCTGACTCCGGGAATCTGGACCGCGACTTACGACCTCACCAACGTTCCGACCACCTGGACCCCGGGACAGACGCAGACGTTCAACGTGACGGTCACCAACACGAGCAACCAGACATGGCCGCACGGCGGAAACAACGTGGTCATGCTCGACATGCACTTCACCACCGTGAGCGGCGGCTCGGCGCAGCAATCGCACTGGCTCACCAACCAGAGCTATCTGCTGGTCAACGACGTGGCCCCCGCAGCCTCGGTCATTGTGAGCGTGAGCGTGACGGCGCCGGCGAGCGGAGGAAGCATGTGGCTGGAGGCGGAGATGTTCAAGAACCAGCAGTTCTGGTTCAGCTCCTTCCAGGCCATTCCGGTCAACGTGGCCGTCGCGCGCTGGTCGGCCACATACGCGGTGACCAGCCTACCAAGCTGGGTGGTGGGTCAGACCCAAAGCGTCAGCGTGACTTTGACCAACACCGGCAACGAGACCTGGCCGCACGGCGGAGCGAATGCGGTGATGCTCGACATGCACTTCACGACGGTTAGCGGCGGCTCGGCGCAGCAGCCGCACTGGCTGACCAACCAGAGCTACCTGCTGCCCGCCGACGTCGCGCCGGCAGCCTCCATCACGGTGAGCGTGAGCGTGACAGCGCCGTCCAGCGCTGGCAGCGTGTGGCTTGAGGCCGAGATGTTCAAGAACCAGCAGTTCTGGTTTGCCCAGTCGCAGGCCACCTCGGTCCCCGTCTACAACCACTGGCAGGCCACCATCGACCTCTCCGCGGCGCCCACCGACTGGGCCGCAGGCCACGCCCAGCCCTTCAACGTCACGGTGACCAACGTGGGCGACCAGACCTGGCCCCACGGAGGGACCAACGCCGTGATGCTCGACATCAACTTCTCGACGAGCCCAGGCGGGGATGCTGCGAAGTACTGCTGCTGGGCGACCAGCCAGACCTTCCTTTTCCCGGCGGACGTCGCACCGGGTGGCTCGGTCACCTTGAGCGTCAATGTCAGCCCGCCGTCCGGTGGCGGGGCCTATTACCTGGAGGCCGAGCTGCTGAAGAACCAGCAGTTCTGGTTCCCCACCTGGAGGTACGTCTCCGCCACCGTGACCGGCGCCTGGTCGGCCACCTACGCCATGACGCCACCGGCGACGTGGGTCGCGGGCCAAACGCAGACCGTCAGCGTGACCCTGACCGATACCGGCAGTCAGACGTGGCCGCACGGCGGTACCAACGCGGTCATGTTCGACATGCACTTCACGACGAGCCCCGGCGGGTCGGCCCAGCAGTCGCACTGGCTTACGAACCAGAGCTATCTACTGCCCTCGGACGTCGCACCGGGAGGCGCCGTGACGCTAAGCGTGAGCGTGACGGCGCCGAGCACCGGCGGCAGCATGTGGATCGAAGCCGAGTTGTTCAAGAACCAGCAGTTCTGGTTTCCACAGGCCAGAGCGTCCGCGGTCACCGTCTACAACCACTGGCAGGCCACGATCGACCTTTCCGCGGCGCCCACCAGCTGGACCGCCGGCCACGCACAGACTTTCAGCGTGACGGTGCACAACGTGGGCGACCAGACGTGGCCTCATGGCACCGTCAACCCGGTGATGCTCGACATCAACTTCTCGACAACCGCGGGCGGCGATGCTGCCAAGTACTGCTGCTGGAAGACCAGCCAGACCTTCCTCCTGCCCACCGACGTCGTCCCCGGCAGCTCGGTCACACTGACCGTAAGCGTGACCCCACCGGTCACCATCGGGAGCTACTACCTGGAGGCCCAGCTCTTCAAGAACCAGCAGTTCTGGTTCCCTACGTGGAGCTACGTCTCGGCCATCGTCGCCTGAGGCACTCGCCGATAGAATCGCCTTGGTGAGCGATTTCGGGTCGGCGGTACCGATCCAGCAAACTCCCCGGTCAATAGCACCAGGGCTTCGTCTGCTCGGCGTCGATTGGGGGCGCGTGACCGTCTATGGCCTCTACCTGGTGGCGGCCGGCATGCCGACCTACGTGATTCGATGGCGTGTCGGACCTGCTCCGACCACGTTGCTAGAGCTGCTGATCCTGGCGACGGTTGGGGCCTATGTGCTGACGTTGCTCCAGAACCGCACCCATCGCTTGCGCCGAACGCCAATCGACATTCCAATCGCGCTGCTACTCGTGGCCGGCTTGATCTCCATCGCGGTTGCCTACAGCCACGTGTCGGCGGCGGGGATCTATCGCGCGTACTTCCTCGAGGCGATCGCGGTCTTCTACGTCGCGGTCGACGTGCTCGAGAGGCCGCGCGAAATCGGCGGCTTGCTCGTCGCCGCCGGTGCGGCGTCGATCGTTTTCGGGGTCGGGCAGATCGTGACCTTTGCCGTTGCGATCGCTCACCATGACGTGCAGCTCGGTCTGCCGCCCAGCTTCATCTACACGAGCTCCAATTCAGTGGCGCTGTTCCTCGAACCGCCGCTTGTCTTCGCAGCCGCTTTCGCGCTCTACCCGACCAGCCGACGCGCTCGATATTTCGCGCTCGCCTGTCTGGCGATCCTCGTTCCAGCCGCGGCGCTGACGCTTTCGCGCGGACTCTACGCCGCGCTGGCAGTGCTCATCGTCGTGGCGGTCTTCACGGCGCGCGACCCGCGACAGAAGCTCGTCATCACCGCGGCCGCGTGCGCAATCGCCGTTGCCCTTCTCCTGCTGCCGATCGTCCAGCTACGACTGACGACCACGGGAATCAGCTTTCTGCAAAGGCTCGTCATCTACGACCAGGCATTGACCGTGCTCTCACACCGGCCGCTGACCGGCGCAGGCCTGGAGAGCTATGTGCAGGCGACCGCGCCGCTGCGCTCTCCTAAGCAGTGGCCTTCCCTGTACCCGCACAACATATGGCTCACGTTCTGGAGTGAGACTGGCCTCCTTGGCCTGGTCTCATTCGCGGCTCTTTACTTCACGCTGCTGGTGCGCGGCTGGAGGGCTCTGTGGAGGTCCGCAGGCTTCTCCCGGACGTTGCTTTATGGCGGAGTCGGCACCCTGATCGTGTACCTCGTGCACGGCATGATCGACACCCCCTACTGGAAGAACGACCTCGCCGTCGAGTTCTGGCTCGTCGCCGCCCTCGTGGTGGTGGTGCTGGGCTGGGTTGCGCGCGCATCAGCAGGGGCGTCCTCGAAAGCCATGGCGGCCCAGGCAAGTCCGAGGAATACCCAGAGGTAAGGCTCGTCGACGAAGCGAGACTGCAGCTGGCTTCCGAGCAGGATGACGACGATCGCCATCAGTGGGGCCAGCACGTAGGGCCGTCGCGAGGGCTGGCGACTGACGGCTGCGACCGAACGCCGGAAATACGCGACCAGCCACCAGGCCCATAGGACGAAGCCGACCAGGCCGAGCTCGGCGAGGATCGTCACCACGGCCGTGTGCGAGTCGAAGGTGATGTAGCCCGGGAGGATGAATCCCTGGTACGGTCCGGCGAGCTCGGTGGGGAACCTGCCGAACCCGAGGCCGAAGATGGGGTGGTCGTAGAACATCTGCAGCCCGGCTGCGATCAGGTAGTGACGCTCCGAGTCCAGGGGCAGGTAGTTGAGGAAGGCCAGGCCGGGGCGCTCGAAGTAATGCGACAGCGGTCCAGTCAGGTTGCCTTGCAGCTCGCCAAACCGCGCCTGGACCTGGGGCACGAGCAGGGTGACGCCGACGAAAGCCACGATCGCGGCGACCGCGATGTACAGAGCCTCTCGCCTGCGCTGCGACGTGACCACAGCCAGCAGGAGGACCAGGCCTCCGAACACCCAGGCCTCCCGTGAGTAAGTGAACGGCAACACGGCGGCCGAAAGCACGACCGCGGACACCATGAGCCCCTTGGTCCGGCGTCCGACCATCGAAGGGATGAGAGCAACGCCCGCCACGATCATGCAGGCGAGCACGCGACCGAAGACGTTGGGGTCGGCAAATGTGGCGTTGATCCGCGCGGCACCCGCAGTGGGCTCGCGCCAGATGTAGCCACCAGTGATGCGTTGGACGATGGCCACCACAGCGAGCCCGATGCACGTGATGGCGAACATCAGCCAGGTAAGGTCTTGCATGCGCCTGGTGCGCGTCCAGTTGTAGACGGCGATGGCGACCAGCCCATAGGTCAGCGCGGCTCCGGCGGTCTTGATGCCTGGGCCGGATCGGGTGATGGCTGCGCTGGCCAGCGCGTAGAGGACGAAGAGAGCCGGGGGGACCCAGAGGCTCCAGGCCGGCAGGCGCACTGCTTGCGCGCCCGACACGCCCACCGTGAGCAGAGTGACGATCATCACGATCATCACGATCCGGCCAACCTGGATCAGCTGGCTGGGAAACCAGAGGCTTGTGAACTCGAGCGGGACTGTGAACATGAGCAGCGCGATCAGGACCAACGGCGCCCTGGCCAGAAGTCCGTCTGGGGGCCAGGCCCGAGATGAAGCAGGCGGTGAGGTCAGCTCGCGTTCACTCACAGGCAGCTGATCGGGACGAGGAAGGTGGCAGCGTCGTGGGCGGAACCTCTTGCTCGAACAGGATCAAATCGCCCGGCTACACTAGCATGCCGCTTGAGGGCCGCCGCACGTACACCCAGGCTCTGCGTCATCGGCAATCCCGACAGCGTCCACGTCAGGCGATGGGCCGAGCACTTCGCGGCACACGAGTTCGACGTCCACATCATCACTTACTACCCGCCGCAACAGCCCCTGCCGAGGGGCGTGACGGTGGACTCTCTTCGGCGTCGGGCTACGAATGGTCGCGAGAGGGCTGGACGCGGAGCGCGCGCTGCCATTTCGCGGTATCCGGGACTGCTCAGGCTTGCAACCGCCACGCGATTCGTGCGGGCCGGCCTTCGAGGCGCCGTGGCTCGGCTGGAGCCAGACCTGGTGCAGGCGCACTATCTCTCGGACTACGGGTTCATGGCCACACTTGCAGGCCGCCACCCCCTCGTCGTCTCAGCGTGGGGCTCGGACGTGCTGGTCGACCCGCAACGTTCGGCTGTGACCAGGACCATCGTGCGTTACGTGCTCGCGCGATCCCAGCTCGTGACATACGACTCGCGACAGGTCGCAGGCGCCGCAACCGCGCTGGGTGCGAGGCCCGAGCGGATGCTCGAGGTCGTGATGGGAGTCGAGGACGAGTACGTCCGGCTCGCCACCAGTGCGGCCACGCCTCCCGCACTTCGGGCGCCCTTGATCGTCAGCCTGCGCTCTCTCGAAAGGCCGCTGTACAACGTCGAGGTCATCCTGCGAGCCATGCCCGAGGTCCTTCGCAGCCGGCCTGAGACACGCCTTGTGATCGGCAACGATGGAACGCTTCGGCAGCACCTGCAGCAGGTCGCCGCCGAGCTTGGGGTGACGCGGTCGGTGGAATTCGTGGGAGTGGTGGAGCGGCCTGCACCACTCGCGGACTTGCTCAGCCACGCGGCCATCTACGTGTCGGTTCCGTCGTCCGACGGTACATCGGTGACGTTGCTCGAGGCGATGGCCGCGGGTGCCTATCCCATCGTGTCGGACATTCCTTCGAA
>Ga0207646_10004716_pt1 | contig 14687 bp, 7 predicted proteins | sample KBSK5502metaG_FD_184343 | JGI IMG/M metagenome (GOLD analysis project Ga0207646, IMG submission 184343) | Corn, switchgrass and miscanthus rhizosphere microbial communities from Kellogg Biological Station, Michigan, USA - KBS K5-50-2 metaG... | ecosystem: Host-associated > Plants > Roots >... | reverse complement strand
CATTCTAACCATTACCATGATCGCTCTCTCGGGCTTCGTGGCTACCACCGTGCGGGCACAAAGCCCCCACTTTATCAAAGGACCCACCGCCACTCTGGACACGAGCACAGGGGAGTACTGTGTATCGTTTAAAGAAGCGGGCTTGGGAAGCACGCCAGTTACCTACACGCTAACGGCGGGGACGGGGACGGTGTTCACATATCAATGCTTCACTAAGAGCGACAACGCCCCTTCGGGATCGCCAAACGGCGTAAGCGGTTCAGGTGACACGACCGTTACGACCATAACTCCCCACAACGGCACAGTTAGCGCTACCATCTGCCTAACGCCAGAGCAAGACGGTGCGAGTTGTCAGGGCAAAGGGCTGGTGCTAAGGCTGATTGGGACCGACTACGACAACGTCACGTTTAGCGACGGGCTGGGCAACAATGTTGCCATAGCGGACGCGTGTTCGGGAAGCGGTTGCCCTGATTAAAGCCGGCGCACCCGCGATCGGGATACGGGCAGGGGGTCGTTTGCAACGGCCGCCTGCCCCCCGAGCAACAAAGTGGTCACCGGAGTCGGAACATTGCCGGACGGTGGATCACGTGACGCGGCCGTGGCGGTTTTCGTCCGACGCCTTGTCTCCACCGAGCCGCAAGCGGCCGCGCAGCGAGCGCAAACCGTTAGCAACGAAAGCGTTCGCAATGCTCAACTCGAATCGATTGTCTCGGTCTGGTTGAGAAGCGATGAGGAGAATACGATCGCCCGGATCACTCAGTCATCGCTTTCGAGCAAGATGAAAGCGCGGCTGCTTCCTCAAAAAGAGTAACCGACTTCAAAATTCTGCAGCCAACGAACGCCAAGGGGTCGGTCGCTTGATCCGGACCAAGAGCGATCGCGGCATCAGCGTGTTTGTGGGTTTAAGCGTTTTCCGGGAATGATCGTTTGCGGGGAAAGTGATCTGGTCAAAACTTTTTCTGACCGCAAACCAAGTCCCGACCGGTGAGGAAGTTGTCTGATGCGAACAATCTTGCGGTCGTGGCATCGCACGTGTGGGGCCGCTGCGATTTCAGGGTAGTTCGAGGTCAAGGCGATGAAGTTCCTCAATAACCTTTGGAACAAGCGGACGCGGCCAGGCGCGCATTGGGAGATGCTCGCGATCACGGCCGTGTTGTTCGTGCTGGTGGCGGTCTTTGTCGATCTTAAGCCGGTAGTGGATGAGAATTTTTTCTTTTCCACGAGCGATCCCGGCTTCGGGCAATCCAAGAAGATCGAGCAGCGTTTCCCGTCGCAGCCGGAAGTTATCCTGGCGGTGTCGTCCCGCGACATTTCTTCATCGCGTTACCTGGGTCGAATCCAAAAACTGACGCAGCAGATCAACGCGATCGACGAGGTGAGCGCGGTCAAGAGCTTGGCTGAAGGACCGAAGAGTTTTCAGGACGCGCTCGCGAGCCCGTTTTGGAGCCGGCTGCTGATCGCCGAGGACCGCAAATCGAGCAATGTCCTGGTGTTCCTCGAAAACAAGGACCCAGAGAAGCCGATCAAGCGCATCGAGCGAATCATGCACGAGCTCGATGAAACAGATTTTCGAATTCACATCGCCGGTCCGCCCTACGTCGTGGAGATGATCCGGCGCAGTCTGGCCCACGATTTCTGGTACTTCAGTCTCACCGCGGTCGTTTTGTTTGGCCTGACCATGGCCGCCATGTTCCGGTCGGCTCGCGTGTTCTTGGGAATGCTCGCCACCTGTACGAGCGCAGTTTTGTTGACGCTGCTCGTGCAGCAGATGTTCGGCAAAAAAATCGGGATCCTGACCGTCAACCTCGGCACGATCGTCTTCATCGTGGCGTTATCGCACTTGGTTTACATGACGTTCAACTGGCAAACGCTCGCCGACCGAACGCATCGCCTTGAGAAAAAGTCGCCCGATCTCGCCGCGGCTGCGCTGCGCATGACATTCCCACCGTCGTTTTGGTCGATGGTCTGCGCCTCGCTCGGTTTTGCCAGCTTGTTGATTGTCGAGGCCAAACCGTTGCGCGAGCTCGGATTTGGCGGCGTGCTCGGGTCGATTGTGGCTTTTGCTTGTGCTTACGTGATGTATCCGCCGTTTCTGCGCTGGGCGGTGCCGCGGGAAAGCAAAATCGTGGAAGCCGAGCCGCCTCATTGGTTTTGGTCGCGTCGGTTTCCAATTCTGTCGGCGGCTGTGATCCTCGTCAGCGTCGGCCTGGGCTTCGGGCTGAGGAAACTAAATACCGATCCGAGTCTTCTCGATTACTTTAAACCGCACCAGGAATTGCGCGACGGACTTGAATACGTGGACCGCAGCGGCGGGTGCAACCCGCTGACCTTGGTCGTGTCCGCCGCTGACGGCAGCAAATTAAACACCGACGCCGCTTACCAAAAGATGTGGAAGCTGCACGGAGCGCTGGAGAACTACAAAGACGTCGGAACGGTTGTCTCGCTTCCGACTCTTCTGGCCGAAGGCGACCGGACGCCGTTCTCGTTTCTAATCAGCTACGAAAAGATGATGGAGATCATGGAGCAGCCGAAGTACGCGCGCGTCGCCAAAAGTTTTGTCACCGAAGATCGCAGCCAGACCATGTTTCTTCTGCGCATGGTCGAAGCGCGTCGGGATAAATTGCGCCTCGAGGTGGTGGACGATCTTCGCTCGATTACGCGCAAGCACGGCTTCACGCCCGCGCTGGTCGGCGGCATTTATTATTTGCAAGGGCGCCTTGCCAAGTTGGTCGCCTCCAGTCTGGTCACCGGTCTATTCTGGCTGAACGGTCTGTTCATTGTCATCGCCTGGATCGTTGCCCGCTCAATCCGCGGAGCAATTGCGATGATTGCGACCCTGACCCTGGTGCCGTTATGCATGCTTGGCGGGATCGGCTGGTTGCATGTGCCGATGGATGTTATCTCCGCGCCGGCCACCAATGTTTGCATCGGTATCGCCATCGATTCGATGATCCATCTTGTCTTCGGCGTCCGCCGCGCCAAGCGCGACGGCAAGAAAGGCTGGTTAGCCTGGGTTGCGGCGCGCGAAGAACAATGGCGCGGCATTTTTTATTCGGACGTTATCATTGGCGCCGGGTTCGCGATTTTTGTCTTGTCCGATTTTCCGCCGACACAGCGCTTCGGCCTGGTCGTGCTCGCGGGCCTTATCGTTGATATCGCGGCAAACCTGTTCGTGCTGCCGCTACTCGGCGGCGCCCAACCGCGTGGCCTAACTTTACGCGGGAAGAAAAAGTAAAGCCGCGTCAGCTGTAAGATTACGTCTGACACATATCAAGCTCGACATTCGTTAGGCAACATTTTAAGACGCTCTCAATTACGTCATCCGACGTTTCAACGCATCTTTCGGCCGAACTGAAAAGTTCGTGGGGCTGGTCCTTCGCTGGAAAGCCGTTTAACGCGGTCTCCAGATCCAACCGGAACCTGAGTCAATCGTTCTCCGCGGAACTGGATGTAGTTAATGCGGTCAACGATCCCGCCGCAACCAAGAATGAAACACATAAGTAGTCTGTTAATTGTTCTCTGGATCATTGGGTCTTCGGTCGCGCGCGGTGGCGATGCTACGGCGACTCCAGAGCCGTCAGCCTCAGGCTTAGCAGCGGGTAAAGAGTCATCGGCTCAAATCAATTGGAAGCCATCGACAGAACTTTGCTCGGCCGACCACGAGTATTGCGTCAAGATTGTAGCCAAGACTCAGGATGTAGATCACCGCGAGCTGATTGTCTCTTCAAAGACCCGCGTGCTGGCGCAGTTCCCTACTTTTGGTTACTTAATGGACGCGTTTTGGAGTCCGGACAACAAATACGTCGCGATAACTAACCGGCGGGCGAATGCCGGCGATTATTTGTGGGTGATCTCTCTGAAAGACGGTGCCGCATTGAAAATGCCCGATGATCTCGCAACCGAAATAGGACAGAAAAACTTGGGCCGCATAAACGGCGACGATCCCTGGGGAAAGACAGTGCAGGAGGTGACTACGCGATACGCTGAGTGCACGCACGGCCGTTTGGATCACAAATTTCTCTTTGCGCAAGGCTGGAAAAGCGCAAGTGAGCTATTGGTTATGGAAGAGCTGCAGTTTTCAAAAGAACCGCCCCAGAGGGCAACGATCAATGCTCCTGGTCCGGACGGGAAGATGGTGGCCCGTTCGGTCACAGTTGGCTATTATGGTCCTGATGCTCCCGGCATTTGGATTGAGGTAAACAAAGCATGCTGGGTCACCGGAAACAAAATTGCTCTGAAAGGGCAGACGATCGAAAAACATGAGCATTCGTCTGAATTCGTTAACCGAGCGTGGACATACGGAGCCTATTGGATGCAGAGTCCTGCTGAAGATTTCTTCACCAGCGCCCAAGGCAAGCACGCCAAAGGCGATCTGGATGGGGCCATTGCCGACTACAGTCATTCAATAGAGCTCGCTCCGAAAAACCCTTACGCCTACTTCAACCGCGGCAATGTCAAAAGTGACAAGGGCGACGACGACGGAGCCATTGCCGATTTCGATCGCGCTCTAGAACTTAATCCAAAATACGCCGACGCCTACAACAACCGCGGCAATGCCAAAAGGCACAAGGGCGACCACGACGGAGCCATCGCCGATTTCAACCACGCTCTAGAACTGGATCCAAAACACGCATACGCCTACAACAACCGGGGACTTGCCAAACAAGCCAAGGGCGATCTGGACAGCGCCATCGCCGACTACAATCGTGCCATCGAACTCGATCCCCAATATGCCAACGCCTACAACAACCGCGGTTTTGTCAGACAAGCCAAGGGCGATCTGGACGGAGCCATCGCCGACTACAACCGTAGCATCGAAATTAATCCAAAAGACGGCTTAGCTTACTTCAATCGCGGCAATGCCAAAGGCGCCAGGGCCGACTTGGACGGAGCCATCGCCGACTATGACCGGATTATCGAATTAGATCCGAAGAACGTGTATGCCTACAACAACCGCGGCCTTACCAGGCAATCCAAGGGCGATCTGGACGGAGCCATGGCCGACTATAACCGCACTCTCGAATTAGATCCGAAGAACACGTATGCGTACAACAATCGGGGCCTTGCCAAAGATGACAAGCGCGACTACGACGGTGCCATTGCAGACTGTACTCGTGCCATCGAACTTGATCCCAAATACGCCAAATCCTATAGAAACCGCGGCGTTGCCAAGGAAGGCAAGGGCGATGTGGACGGAGCTATCGCCGACTACAACCACGCCATCGAACTCGATCCCCAATATGCCGATGCTTACAACAACCGCGCCTTGGCCCGACAAGCCAAGGGCGATCCGAACAGCGCCGTCGCCGACTGTAACCGTGTCATTGAACTCGCCCCGAAATACGCCGATGCCTACAGCAACCGAGGCGTTTCCAAGGCCCTGTTGCGCAACTGGGCGGATGCCTTGGCAGACTACAGGCATTTCTGCGAGTTGTCGGAGAGCGGACAGGATTATCCCCGCCTATTTATTTGGTTGAGCCGTGCCCGGCTTGGCGAAACGGAGGCGGCGAGCAAAGAACTCTCTACCTACCTCGACAAACGCGAGAAAGCCACGGCTAGTGACTGGTTCTCCAAGGTGGCCGGCCATCTTCTTGGCAAAGTCTCGGAGGCCGATCTTTTGGCTGCCGCCGCGTCGCCTGACGCAAAGAAGGACAGCGAACAGCACTGCGAGGCATGGTTTTACGCCGGGATGAAAAAGCTTTTCAGCGGCGACAAGGAGACCGCTGCCAACTACTTTCATAAATGCCTCGCCACAGAACAAAAAGACTTTACCGAGTTCCAACTGGCCCAGTCAGAGTTGAAAGCGCTCGGAAAATAGAATCGAATATCTTCGCCGCCGGTTTGGGAAGTAGATGATCTTATGAGAATAACATTTTGCAGGATTTTGTCGCTCACGCTTCTTGTTATCGCCGCCTCGGCCACATCCGCGTTAGCACAGTCGACAAACGAAGCCAATTCGATGCTACGACACGGGAACGGGGGGAACCCACCAAGCGTATCTTACCCCGGTGTCGCTAGAAGGCCGCTGCGGATCAATTCCAATTTCCCGCAAGTGCCCAGCGCGGCTGCTTCGCTCCCAAAAGGAGCCATCCACCTAATGGTCCGCTCAGATGCTGATGCGCGGCAAATATTTACATACTGTCCGTATCCTCTGGTCGCAGCCTGGCCTGGAGTGGGCGTTTACCGCTTGGAAGTGAATTCTCAAGGTACTGTTGCTGCCGTTACAATTTTAAAGAGCATGGGCCCGAGAAGAGACGTGAGGGTGATGAAAACGTGTGTGGGCTGGCTGGCCAAGCCCGGGCCGCTGCGCATCGTGGACATTAGCTGGCAGATGCGCTGAGAAGTCTCAGTTCTCGACCCCGAGCTTTGGATAAATGTGCTCGAGATGTTTGCCACGGTCGCTGCACCGATCCCGAGGATCGCGCCGATCTCGGCGTTCGATTCGCCGCGCACGATCCAGCGCGGCACCTCGCGCTCCCGCTCATCAGCCACGATGACAATTATGTCGGCGACGCGACTTACACGCTGTTTGACGACGTCACCACTCAGTAGGCCGAGACAGTTCAGCTTTTCAGAATTTCAGCCTGTCAGCGTTTCAGTTAATGGCTTGCAATTCGCGCGACAGGCGGTCTTCCTGATTTGCATGCGATTCTCAATTATCTTCGCAGCAACGATCTCCATGTTCGGCGTTTGGGTAGCGCCGGCATCCGCGCAGGATCCAGCCGTCGTTAATTCCAAAACAATACGCGTCCGATTTGAAAACGATCATGTCCGCGTCCTGGAAGCTACTTTGCCGCCCGGTGTCAAAGAACAGGTGCACTCGCATCCCGCCTACGTCATCTATGTGCTCGCCGGCGGGCGGTATCGCAACTATGCATCCGACGGCAAGATCACCGAGGGCACTTTACAGACTGGCGACGTTCTTTATCGCGATCCTTTGACCCACGCCGCAGAGAACATTGGCGACCAGCCGTTGCACATGATCTTGGTCGAGTTAAAAGCTGCGCCCGGCGGCGGCGCGTCGCCTCACCCCTGAAGCCCCGCGCCAAGTCAACTGACTCGCTAAATTTTTTGGAGTCGCTTATCCTCGCGCGCATGGATGGATTTTCTGTAAAGATCGTTTTGCTAATCGCGGCTGGCGTGTTGCTCGGCTGCAGCAATGGACCAGTCGAATACGCGGCGGACAACAGCGGTGGTTATCTGCACCAGATATCGACCGATCCGGCAGAAATTTTCCGGAACAAAGTCGATCATGAAGCGGAGCTTGAGGCTCGTGGCGTTGAACCGCCCGTGGGTAACACGAGTTGGCATGAGTACTGGATGAAAATGATCGCGTATTGGACGGGACCAGAGGGTCTCGGGACGCACCAGCAGGTCATGGCATACATTGTTCAGCAGAGACGCGCGCGAGGTCTTCCAGCGCTTTAAACATCGCGCGGGACGAAACTTGCCGCGGCCGCAGTTCGATTCTCGACCCCGAGCTTGGGATAAATTCTTTGCAAATGCTTGCCGGTTTCAGAGTCAGCTAAGCTTAACCTTCTCGGCAAATGCCGGGTAATTGATTTCTGCCGAGCCGTAGGCCGCCAGTAGGTCCCTAGTTTTATTAAAACGCGACCGAGAAGAAACTAAAACCCGCGGAAGATTTTTGGTTACGAACGTTAAGAGGCGAGGATCGGGCTCGTTCCCTACGCGGACATCGTGATACCCGAGCAGATGCTTGTTCGCGACCGCGGCAGCGAGATCACGGTCGGCGAAAGGAAATCGCTGATTAAACGTCTCATGCATTGCGACACCACAGGCATTGAGGAGTCGAAATGTGACGAATGGGATACGTCGTGCGATGAGAACCGGTACGGCGGCAATGGAGCAGCACTTGACGAGCAAATCTCTCACTTCACCGCGATCCGGGTAAAGCCACTCCCGAACGTTCTTAACTTCTAAACCGGCGGGTCCAGCTTCAGGCGAAACGATAAGGAAATCCAGTACTCCGCCTGCGACAGGAAGGCCACTCACAAATTCCGGAGGTTCGACTTTGCTATAAATCGTGGAATCATCGTGCTGCTGGAGGTCGCGAAAACTTCCAAAAAAATTCATCGGCTGAGATTGCAGCGCTTTAAAGACAGCAATTTCCAACGTCTGCCCCATACGGGTTGTAAATTGGTGTTCTGAGATGCGTTGGTGAATTTCCTGCTGCTCTTCGAGTCGCCGGTTCACGTCCGCCGGAGATGAGTCGCTGAGGTGGAACCAATCACAATGCTTGCCGGGAATCGCTCGCACAATGCCGCGTGCTGTGAGGGCGCGACGCGCAACGGTTAGAACATGGGGATCGATTCGTTGGTTGTGTGGTCCAGCGTCGGAAATTTTTTGTTCGAGCGTGCGCGCGTTGGCGACCACATGATTACGAAGCACGTTGCAAAGGCGCTTTTCGGCAAGTGCGAGGCGGTCCTCTTTCGAGAGAACAGGCACGGCTCCGCGAGCGTATCGGGCGGGGGCACGGGGGCAACGTTATATTTATATATATGTAGTAGTATGGCTGGCCTCGGCGGGCGCAGCGGCAAACAGTAATTACGTTCGCGACGTGGGAACGCGAATCGACAAGCAACACTTTCCGACGACCGGTCGCAAGGTTCTCCGATTGCGTCCGGGAATTTCGACTGCCTCGGCGACGTTTTTGCCGAAACAAATTTCCTGCGCTGTTTCTATTGTGACTTGCCGGTTAGCTCAGAAGCGAAACTGGCGGCGGCAGTGCGATTTTCGACGCCAAGCTTCGGATAAATCCATTCGAGATGTTTTCCGACAGTCGCCGTCGTAATTCCGAGAATTAGACCGATCTCGGCATTCGATTTTCCGCGGGCGAGCCAGCCGAGCACGTCGCGCTCACGCAAAGTCAGCAAGCGATTCCGAGGAGTCTCTGACTCGGCGTGTTTCCGTTTCTCTCGGAGTCAGTCGGTAAGTCGAACACGAACGCCGCTGCGATCTATCGACCACGGTTTATTGCGGTACCGAAAAACCGAGAAGCTATCTACTCATAGTTGGATAATTCCAGATTCGGACACAGGTTATCCACAATTCAAGCACGTTCGATTTATACAATGAGTACTCTACCCGGTGGTCCTGCAGGTAAAGCTGGTCTCCGACACGAAGCCCTTTGGGGCGTTGTCGGAATGGTCGAGGTGCTTTCAGGAGAGGCAGATGCCATCCGCATTGAGGAACCGGGAACTGATGGTGCGGAGTTCTTTCTTGAGCGCGGCGGAGGACATGAGCATTGGCAGGCAAAGCGGCAGGTGCTCAGCCAGAAAACGTGGTCCCTTCAATTATTAAAAAGCGAGGGCGTTCTCGATTTCTTTCGGCAACGGGTCGACGTAGGTGAATCATGTGTTTTTGCGTCGATTTCTGATGCACCGGAGCTTCGCTCGCTTGCCGAAAGCGCGGACGAGGCGCTGGACTGGCCAGAATTCGAAAAGAAGTTCGTTAGTTCAGAACATTGGAAAGGACAGTTCAAAGAGCTTCGGAAGCATCTCGGTTATAATTCAGGTGCGGAAGTCTTTGCTTTCTTGCGTAAAATCCGAGTTGAAGGCGGTAGAGAGTCTACACTTGAAGCTCTCTTAACTCCGATTTTCAAAGCCTGGCTGACGGGGGAGCCACAAACAGCACTCGCCGTTCTACGAGATTTGTACCTCGAAAGCGTTCATAGAAGATTAACAGCGGACGATATCTGGAAGCACCTTGATTCACATGGAGTTCATGGCCGCAAGTCGCAAGTAACCGCGGAGCTGCCTCGTTTCCTGCGGTATCTAACGGCTACCTACGTAGCCGGACAACGAGCGAAACTTATTCGTGGTGACAGCATCCCGCGCCAAATCGCTGCGGACATCGTCAAAATGATCCGAGAAAGTGGACGATCATTAGATATTTTGGTGACGGCCCCGGCAGGTGGTGGAAAAAGCGCTGGTTTGCTGCAGGTCGTTGAAGGCCTAACTAGTTCGAAAATCCCCGTGCTCGCTTTCCGTTTGGATCGTATCGAGCCGGTTGTATCGACAGAAGGGCTCGGGCAGAGACTTCATCTTTTAGAATCGCCGGCCATCGTTCTCTCCCAGTGTTATCCTGATCGACCGGTAGCGTTAGTAATCGACCAGGTTGATTATGTTAGTGCGACGTCTGGCCGGCATCCGGATTTCTTCGAAGTTATTGCCGCCCTGGCAGAGGAAGTTCGTGGGCTCCGTACATCACGCCAAATTCATCTCGTGATGGCATGCCGGCAATTCGATTTCGACAATGATAGCAGAATTCGTCGGCTGCTTCCGCCAAACGTAAAGCCGACACCAATTGGCTCACTCTCAGACGCGGAAGTGAAAAAGGTCATAACCGCAGATGGCGGTGATCCCAGCCGGCTCTCTGCAAAACAAATCGAACTTCTTCGTCTTCCGCAGAATCTTTCTCTGTTTGTTGAATCAGGGTTGGCGCAAGAGAAAAAGCCGAGCTTCGTTACTCAGAAGGAGCTCTTGGACACATACTGGGAAGCCAAACGGCGCGCAGTGTCGGAGCGGCGCCCGGAGGATTCAACGCAGTGGAACCCTGTTTTAGCTAAACTCACAGAAGAAATGAGTAAGCGCGAAGAGCTTTCTGTGCCGAAAGCTCGATTAGATCAGTTCGCGCCCGAATTCCTCGCGGCGATGGTTTCGGAAGGCGTGCTCACTTTTGATGGCCGACGATACGGTTTCGGTCACGAAAGTCTGTTTGATTACTGTTTCGCGAGGAACGTCGCGAGTAACGAAAAAGAGTTCATTCAGTTCTTAGAGAACGATCAACAGCAACTATTTCGTCGTGCACAGTTGCGCCAGGTGCTCGTTTACCTCCGAGACGATGACTTTAATCGTTACATAGAGAATGTGCAGTGGGCACTCGCCAGCGGAAAGATTCGTCCGCATTTGAAACTACTCGTGCTTGAACTCATCGCCAGCTTTCCTGACGCCCGTGACAAGGAATTGAGAGTTCTAATGCCGTGTTTGGAATCCGAGTTGGATTGTCAACGGAAAAACCTACCCAACCCACATAAGATCGCCTCCCGCGCGTGGGATTCCTTTTTCACTTCGCGGACGCTGTTTAAAGCAGCGGATCGGTTAGGTTACCTCGAACGCTGGCTTCACTCAAAAGAGGACTGGCTCGAAGACAGGATGACATTCTACCTGCGCTGGCAGGCGGAATCGCATGGAGATCGCGTAGCAGAATTGCTTGAGCCGTTTATCGGACGGGACGGGAAATGGAATGACCGGCTGCGGTGCGTTATGGAATGGGTAAAGCTTCAAAACAGCCGCCGCTTATTCGATCTCTTCCTGCGACTTCTGGACAATGGAACGCTCGACGATGCCCGCGACCGATTTGCCTCGAATGGGACATTTTGGAGCATGCTGCACGGACTCGCAGAGGATCAGCCCGTTTGGTGCGCAGAAGTAGCCGCTCACTGGTTAGATCGGCGAGTGGCCGTGGCCAAAACGACCGTTGCTGCAGGACAGCAACCACATCTACAGGTGGACGATCAATTCGGGGTTGATGATCTGTTCCAATGCGCAAAAAGGGCACCGAAGGAATTCGTGGGCGAAGTATTGCCTGCAATCCTTCGCGCATCACAATCATGCGTATATGAAAACGGCGATGGATTGCCGCGAGATCGCATTTGGCCAATCCGATTTCGAAGCCAATACATCGGTCTCGAGGAAGCGTATCTGGGCGCATGCGAAAGTGCGTTCGAGGCCTTAGGAAGGGAGAGCCCGGAAGCTCTCCGTCCCTTTATTGCTCTCCTTAATAAGAGCCGTCTTTACACTGCCAATCATCTCCTTCTGAGCGCGTATCTTTCCGCGCCACAACTTTTCGCGGACGAGGCGATGTCTCTATTGGTGGATGACCCAGCACGACTTCAGTGTGGATTCTCTGATAGTCCGTTTTGGATGTCCCGCACACTTCTAGAAAAATGTTCGACGCATTGCTCCAACGAAATCTTTCACAAACTTCAAGGCACAGTCCTCGAATTCAGCACGCCGTACGAACGCTCGAAAGAAGGTTTCCGCCATCGTGGATACCGTGCGTACACGCTGGCGTCAGCACTCGCTCCGCATCGCAGAAGCGCTGAAATAACCGCTCGATTGGCAGAATGGCAGAGAAAGTTTCGCCAACCCGAAGGACCTCCCCACGGGATACGTTCCTACACTGTTGGCTCGCCCATTCCCAAAGAAGCCGCCGAGCACATGTCAGACGAGCAATGGCTCCAGGCAATTGCCAAGTACGAAACTGACCGTGGTTCGTATGACTGGAAGCATCCTGAGCGGGGCGGTGTATTTCAATTGGCGGGGCTATTTCAGGATTTCGTGAAGAAAGATCCAGAACGTTTCGCCCGACTGGCATTGCAATTTCCGAAGGGGACGAACGCGAGCTATTTTATGAACGTCCTTTACGGTCTCAAGAACGCGCTGGTCGATCCGCAATTAAAAGTAGAAGTAGCTCGTCAGGTCTTCGAGCTTGATGACGCTGCATGCTTGATGGCTGCCCTCGACTTGCTTGCTTCAATTGAGGACATCCCGCTCCCTGACGATGCGGTGAAGTTTATTCAGCGCATGGCGATTGACTATCCTGATCCGAAACAGGCCGCCGAGGAGGAAAAAGATCCACTATTTCGCGGCATCAATTCGGTTCGTGGACACGGAATTGAAGCAATCCGCGATCTCATTCTCCATGATAAAGCTTACTTGGAGGTCTTTCGGAAGGAAATCGAGCAGTGTGTAAACGATCCCAGCATCGCGGTTCGAGCGTGCGCCGCTTCGACAATGGCGGCTGTAGCAGTGTATGAGCCGACACGGGCGATCTCGTTATTCAAACAGCTCCTCAACGCCAACGATCAGCTATTGGCTACACGTTACGTAGACGATTTTGTTAGTCGTGGATTACGCCAGTATATAAACGACCTCCGCCCAATTGTTGAGAGAATGCTTCATTCACCTATAGAGAAGGTGCGCGAGTCTGGCGGGAGCTTGGCGTGTCTCGCACGTCTATATCATCGCAATCTCGACGATTTATCTGACGCGGCTATGGCAGGCGACCCCGCCTGCCGCCTTGGGGCCGCAGGGGTCGCGCGCCATAACCTGACCAATGCGGACTGCCGTTCCTGGTGTGAGGCCGCTCTGGTTAAACTCTTCAATGATGAAGACAAAAAGGTTCGAGAGCATGCCGCAGGTTGCTTTTGGCATCTGTGGCAACAGCCGGATGTGCCGCTTACGGATTATGACGCTCTAATCCGTTTATTTCTGGAGAGTCGGTCCTTTGGTGAAGAACCAACTTATCTACTCCACGCACTCGATGACACACGCCAGCGCGTCCCGGAAACGATTTTGGATGTTTGCGACACATTCGTAATGAAGTGTACTGAAAAAGCGCGCGACATCAGGACAGGAATTGCGGCTGATGAAAGTACCGTTGGCAAGCTTGTTTTCCGTGCGTATGCCCAACTCGAGGCGCCACCGCTTCGTACGCGCGCTTTGGATTTGATCGACCGGATGTGCATTGAAGGTTTGCAGAGCGCGGGAAAACATCTCATCGAATTCGAACGCTAGCCGGTAGGGAAAAACTTGGTGCCCGTGCAATGCTGTTTCGTTGCCAGGTAGGTGAGCAAAACCGTTTGGGAAAAATGGGGTCGTATCTAAACTCCGAAAGTTTTCGCGAGCAGGCAATTTGACATTTCGGCCGTAGCCGGCGCTGGAATATCAGGCTCGAATCCGCGAAGCGCGGGTGACTTGACTGAGCAGTCGTCGTTGAAAAGGGCTTGCGGCCAGAGGTAAAGTGTTCACTTGAACATATAGCCTGATTTGCCGTAAATTGGCGGCATGGCATTTGGGAGCTTGGAGCTTGGAGCTGGGAGCTCGGAGTCAACAGAGCGGATTCTCGCGATTCTACACAAATGGGGAATTCATACTCTCGGACAGCTCGCGGCGCTGGATAAGGAAGATCTCCGGGCCCGGCTTGGGCCGGAAGCCGTTCGGCTGTGGGAACGGGCAAATGGAACAGCAACGCGGCTTCTGAAATTTGTTCAGCCGCCGGAATCATTCGAGGAAAGTTTCGAGTTTGATCATGAGATCGAAACCGCCGAGCCGCTGCTGTTCATGCTTCGTCGTTTTCTGGAGCAGCTCGCGTTTCGGTTGAGCGCGATCTATCTGGTCGCGGAAGAACTGACGTTGGTGATCAGTTTTTCGAATCCGCCATCGGACGGATCCGCCGTGGCGGATAAACAAGTTTACGAGCGGGTTTTCAAAATCCCGGAGCCGACCAACGATGTCGATCTTCTCTTCCGGATGCTTCAAACGCACTTGGAGAATTTTAAATCAGAGCATCCGATCGTCGCGGTGGCACTGAGTGCGCAACCGATCCGGCCGGTGTCGCAGCAGTTTGGATTGTTTGAAACCGCTTTAAGAAATCCGCAGCAACTTTACGAAACGCTCGCGCGTTTGAGCGCGCTGCTCGGCAGCGATCGTGTCGGTACCCCGATAAAAGAAGAAACGCATCGGCCGGACGCGTTCCGGATGGAGCCATTTAGCTGGGCGCAAAATGACGAAATCCGAATGTCGAATGACGAAAGAAATTCACAGGCGGCACAGGGGCGGTCCCTCCAAATTTCGAAACCAGCGTTGCGCCGATTTCGGCCG
>Ga0207646_10004715_pt1 | contig 14692 bp, 10 predicted proteins | sample KBSK5502metaG_FD_184343 | JGI IMG/M metagenome (GOLD analysis project Ga0207646, IMG submission 184343) | Corn, switchgrass and miscanthus rhizosphere microbial communities from Kellogg Biological Station, Michigan, USA - KBS K5-50-2 metaG... | ecosystem: Host-associated > Plants > Roots >... | reverse complement strand
AGGACGGGATTGCGCTCGGCGTAGAGAAGCGTCGCGAGGGCACCCATGCCCCAGGCGATGACCACCGGCGGCCGGCCCAGCTGACGGATGGCGACGCCAATGTCGTCAGCGAAATCCCGCATGCTGGTCGTCGCCAGGTCCGCGAGGTCTGAGGTGTAGTGGCCTCGGAAGTTCATGGCGTGCGCCTCCCAGCCGCGCTCGGCGAAGAAGGCGGCAAAGCTGGACCACAGCCACGATCCGGTGAGGACGCCGTGCACCAGCAGGAGCGGTGGCTTGCGCGATCGACGCTCGGGCTGGTGGGTCTCGACGTAGATCCCCTCTGGCTCGATGTAGACCTCGTCTCGCTTGATCGCCTGCACCATGCGCGCTATTCGTCCTCCAACGGATAGAAGACCATGCCGGTCAGCAGCTTTGGGTAGAAGTAGGTAGCCTTCTCCGGCATCACATCGCCGGCGGTCGCCACCGCGGCCAGTTCATCCATCCGGCTCGCCCGGACCAGGAACGCGGCCTGCGCCTCGCCCGATCGGACGCGGGCCAGCGCGTCGGCGGGATCGGTAGTGTAGAGGATGCGTTTCCCCGCATCGCCAGCCTCGAGACCGAGCCGATCGGCGAGCACGGCGCGGTGCAGCACGCTCAGGTCGAGGCGTTGCACGGCGGCGCTCATTGGCTCGCGACGCATGCGATCACGAACCCCGTCCACGTCGCCTATTAACAGATGGCTCGAGCCGTTTGCCGGGAGGAACCCGAAGACAGGCTCCTCGGCACCACGCAGCCGGTTGAGGCGATCCGTCAGCTCGTCGGGTGCCACTGGAAGGGCCTGGAAAAGCGGGCCCGGCTCACTGATCAGGCCCTGTAACGCCGCCTCATCGACACCACGGATCAAGCGGTGGGTGGCTCGAATCTCGAGCCGTTCGAGCTGGGCGTTGACCAGCACCATCATGACCCAGTCGGCGGGCAGGGCTCCCGGTGCCGCGTGGCCCAGGCTGGCATTGGCACGAACCTGGGCCTGGTAGGCGAGCGCGGTCTCGTACCGATGGTGGCCATCGGCGATAAACAGCTGCTGACGCGACAGGAATGCGGTCAGCTGCTCGTCCGGTTCGATCGCCGCCAACGCGTGCAGCAGGCCGTCCGCATCTCGGGCCCGCCATTCATCGGTCCAGGGACGGCCCATGAGGTTCGCGTAGCGCGCGGATCCGTCGAGGTAGACGGCTAGGATCGGCGAGAGCTGGGTATGCGTAGCCTCCAGGAGCCCAAGGCGGTCGGCCTTGGGTCCGGCCATCGTGTGCTCGTGGGCGCGAACAGCGTCGCCGAATGGCTCGAGCAGGACGCGCGCCAGGACGCCGGCCACCGATGGGTCGTCGGGCGCCTCGGATGGCGCGTGGCGGTAGTAGTAGAGCGTCGCGTCCGAACGCCGCTCGAGCACGCCGTCCGCCAGCCAGGCGGCGAGCGCGGTTGCAGCGGCGGCATGGGGATCCGCTTCGGCAGACAGCTCGAGACGGACGGTATTGTGCGGATCACGATCGAGCAGGGCGCGGCGCTGGTCAGGGCTGATCACGTCGAATGGCGGGGAGACGAGGTCGGTCAGATCCGCCACGCGCCCCGGGTGGACCGCGAGCTCCGCTGGCAGACGAATCCGCGCGGCCATGCGGTCAGACCCATATCGGTCCAGCGCGTAGCCAATGCCGCGAAACGGCCGGACCAGGGGCATGCCCGCGAGTCTAGCGCCCGCGTGGCGGTCCCTCGGCTATCGCGACGCTCGCCGCACCACGAAGGACGGTGGCTCTCCCGACGCAGGCACCTCCGGTTCGATCATTCGCACCTTCGCCCGCATCGGCAGGCGCACGACCAGCACCGTTCCCGAGCCGGCCTGGCGGTTGGGTTCCGCGCGAACCGTGCCTCCATGACCCTCCACGATGGCGCGCGTGATGTACAACCCCAGCCCAAGCCCTCCGAAACGACGCTGGGACGTGTCGCCATCGGCCTGGACGAAGAGGTCGAAGACCCGCTCTTGCAGCTCCTCCGGAATCCCGATCCCTTCGTCCGCGACCCTGATCTCGACCTCGTCGCCAACCCGCAGCGCGGTGATGGTGATGGGACCGCCCTCAGGCGAGTACTTGGCCGCGTTGTCGGCGAGGTTCGTCAGCACCTGGGCGATCCGGTCGCGATCCGCCTCGATCGGCAGGGTCGGTGGCGCGTTGAGCTCGACCTTGCGATCCGGCCGATCCCGCTCGGTGCGGGCGACGACCGCGAAGAGCTCCTGGACGAGGTCCATCGGCTCCGGCTCGACGCTGACGCCGCCACGCCGGTCGATGCGGCTGACGTCGAGCAGGTCCTCGACCAGCCGGCGCATTCGGCCGGCCTGCTCGCGGATGACGTGCATCTGCTCGATCTCCTTGGCGGCCTCGGGCCGGTCGCGGAGGCGTCGTTCGAGGAGCTGCGCATAGCCGCTGATGGAGGTGAGCGGCGTTCGCAGCTCGTGGCTGACGATCGACAGGAAGTCGTCCTTCACGCGCTGCGCCTCGTGCTCACGCGCCATCTGCTCCTGGAGGTCGGCCCAGAGAGCGGCGTTCTCGAGCGCCGGGCCGGCCCGCTCGGCGATCGCCTCCGCTAGGCGTCTCTCACCGTCGCCGATTGGCGCACCTCCAGCGCTGGCGGCTACCAGGACCCCGCGAACGCGTCCTCGACCGATGATCGGCACCGCCAGGAGCGAGTGCAGTCCAAGCGCACCGATGCCATCTGGATCTCCCTGGTGGGCGACGGGCGGCGGGTCCGGTCCGACGAGCACCGTTGTGGCGGTCGCGGCCGCCCGGCCGATGACACCCTCTCCCATCCGGGGCGAGCGGACGACTGCGAGCTCCCTTGCACGCTCACACAGCTCTTCGTCTCGGCCCACCACGTCCGCGAGCGCGATCGTCGCCTGGTCGGATTCGACCAGCCAGAGGGAGGCGAGATCGCCCATCAGGCTGCCGGTGCTGTGGACGATGGCGGCCACCGTGGCATCTCTGTCGAGATTCGTACCGAAGTCGTGCGCCAGCTGCGAGAGGAGGGCTTCTTCGTGCTCCCGTCGGCGTTCGCGCTCCTCCTGGAAGAGGCGCGTGCGTAGCTGCGCAACTTCCATGGCGCGACCGATGACCACCCGTGCGAAGAGGCCGGCGGCGAGACCGATTCCAACCAGGTAGACGAGTCGCACAGGAAGCAATGACCTCGCAGCGCCGGCGGCGTCAGCTCCAAGCAGCACGACGGTCGCGTACAGGCCGGAACAGACGAGCGACGACCACACCGATGCGGCGAGGCCGAAGCGCAGCGCAGCTCCCAGCACGACGATGCCGTAGAAGAGGTAGGCGTCGATGGCCCCGGGCGAGACGTAAACCGCGACCGTGACGGCGGCCATGTCGAGCGCGGTCCCGACGATGGCGACCTCCCGGGACGGGAAGCGGCTGCTGAGCCACCACAGCGCGAGGGAATAGAGCACCACGGCGCCCACCAGCGCAAGGAGCACGGGGGCGCTCGGGAGGCTGTTGCGGACGGCCACCAGCACGACCGCCGCGAGCGCGGCGAGGGTGAGTCGCACCGCCATCAGCTGCCGCTCCTGGGAGCGCATCTGCCTCTCGAGGTTGCGGTCGAGTTCGTCCATGGCCGTGCGCTGGAGTCCCGGGGTGCGGTAAGCGGCGCCGACTATAGCACCCGGTTTTGGCCCGGCCGCCCTCTGGCGTTCAGTGCCTAGTCGGCGTCGATCTCCTCGAACGGGGCGTCGTCCCCGCGGCTGGTCGCGGGCCGGCTGACGAGTTTCGGAGCGCGCACGAACAGGATCCCACCCACCACGACCGTCAGCACAATCACGATCGGGAGCCCGGGCAACCGCCGGTAGTCGATGGGGGCCACCACGCTGACGGTGACGCTCGAGACGTTGCCGATCGGGTCCCGGGCTTGAACACGGACGTCGCGGGGGATGAAGCCGGCGGGGACGTTCAGCTGGTAATGACCCTTCGTGTCGGCGTGCGTGCTCTGCCCGTCAGCCGTCACGGTCGCGGTCGGATCGGTCTGGCCGCTGATCGTGCCGGAGAACGTGAGCGACAGGAACGGGGACTCTGCGCCGATCCTGGGAGGCGTTCGCAGCAATCGGACGTGCCAACGCGCGGTGTAGCCGTGCCCGGCGGGCGTGATTACGTGCAGGGCGGCGTCGAAGGCCTGGTTTCCGGGAGATCCCAGTGAGGAGACGATGGGAATGCGGAATGGTGGCCCGGCGATCTCTGGAGACGAGTTCAGATCTGGGTTCCGTACCAGCTGATGGAGTTCAGTCGAGACGCCGGTGACCGTCATGGCGAAGGATCCCTGTGGCGCGACCACGCTGGCCTCGAACGCGGGCGTGCCGATCAGCAGCGCCTCCTGCCCGTTGGTCCCGGCGCGTGCATCCACCACGGCATCGTCGACGGCGGGTCGGATTGCACCGCCGCCCGCTTCGGGAGTGAGAACCTCACTGGTATGGACGAGGGTGATGCTGAACTCGTCGTTCTGGTGGAGCACGCCACCATTGCGCGTGATCTCCCCGGCACTGGGCGTCCCCATTCGCTGCGCCAGGGCCGTCCAGGCGCCGTCCCTTCCCAGCTCCCCCAGCGGAGCCATCCCTGGCAGCGCTGCTATGGGCGCCCATGCCGGAGAGCCGTCCGTGGAGGCTCGTATCAACTCCCCGCCGTAGACCTGCGCCTCGACATTGCCCGGCAGAGGATCCGGCCACGGCCCCAGATAGGGAGCGTATGTCTTGTCAAAGAACGGCTTCGCAGCGTCCGAGGGCCGCACTTCCTGAATGGAGCTCTCGCTCAGGTCGGGACCGATCAGGTCAAGTGCGGGAGGCGCATCCCTGCGAAGCATGATCCGCAGGTCGGTGTCGGTGCCGATGACACCAACCGGCCGGCCGAGCCGCGACGACCGTCCGACCTGGGTCATCTCCTTATCGGCCGGCCACGAGAATGCCAGGAGCCGATGATCCTGGTCACCGAATACGATCTCTGATGGGCCTGTGTCGCTGGCCGCGACTGTCAGGACGGCGCCGTTCGACGGCAGCTCGGTGGTCTCGGCATGGATCGCCCTCTTCCGCAGCGACACCCGTGTCAGCCCATACCCCGTTCCTCCCGGACCGAACGAGCCGATCAACCCGATCTCATCTCCCTTCAGGCCATCGCTGTCCCCCAGGAGGTACGGCTGGGCGACGTCGCCGGCGTTGAGCGGCTGGCTGGTGACGATGAATCGCCCCGCGGTCCATCGCTGGACGCTGAACCCGGCTGGGGTGTTCGCTGCAGCCGGCTCGCGAACCGCGAGCTCATCGGTCCCGTCGCCATCCATATCCACGGCAAACACGGTGTCGCCGCCCCGCTGCGTGTCGATCAGGAGGGTCAAGGACGGTGCACCGCCACCGAGAGGCTCGGTCACTTCCCAGACGGTCAGACAGCAAGGGACTTGGTCGCCAGGGCCATTCCCGGCATTGACGACCGCCAGCACCCGTGCTCGCCCACCCTCGCGCCAGAGCAACAGGCGCACGCTGTCGTTAGCAAGAGCCGGCAGCATGTTTTCGCGGTCGCCAGACACGCCCGCTGCGCGCTCGGCGGCGCTCCGCCCGCGCCCCAGCGGGACCGCCGGCGCGGTGATCGCCCAGCGTCCGTCACGTCCCTGCCGCCAGATCTCGACACCTAACTGGATTCCTCCGGGGGCCAGGTCTGTGATCCGCACCAGCTCGGGCTGCCCATCTCCATCGACGTCCGCGACGACGGCGGCATGGGAAGGTCCGTCGACAAGAACCGTCTCAGGCTCGTCCGGAATGGTGGTCGCGCCATGGACAGCTGCCGCGCCGAGCCCCTGAAGCGCGGCGACCGCGAGCGTCGCCACGAGGACGATACGGGCGACGAGCAGCCCGGTACCGCGAGCGCCTGCGATCGCGGCGAGCGGCATGGTCGCGGCAGCATACCGCCCGGGAATTGGTCTGGCATCATGCCTGGCATGGCGCCTCCCCGCATGCTCTGGAGCCCGCCAGTCGACGCCCGGAGTCGGACGCGAGTCGGCCACTACCTGGACTGGTTGGCCGCCAACCGCTCGCTCCGGTTCGAAAACTATCAAACCCTCTGGCGCTGGTCGGTTGACGACCTCGAGGGCTTCTGGGGCTCGGTTGCCGATTATTTCGACGCCGACTTCGATGCTCCTCCGCTGCGCGTGCTCGACTCTGTACACATGCCGGGTGCTATCTGGTTCCCAGGCGCGCGTCTGAACTGGGCAGCCCACGCGCTGCGGCTCAGGGACCGGAACGACGACGACACCGTGGTGGTCGCGCACTCGGAGACGCGCCCCGAGCAACGGCTCACGGCACGGGGACTGCGAGACGCGGTTGCGCGAGTACGCCTAGGCCTCATCCGCCTTGGCATTCGGCCCGGCGACCGAGTCGCCGCCTATCTGCCCAACGTACCGGAGGCCGCGATCGCGTTGCTCGCTACGGCCAGCATCGGCGCGGTCTGGTCGTCCTGCGCACCGGAGTTCGGCACGCGTAGCGTGATCGACCGTTTCGGGCAGATCGCGCCGGCGGCGCTTTTGACCATCGACGGATACCGATATGGGGGCAGAGCCGTGGATCGGACGCAGGAGGTGGCTGCCATCCGCGCCGCGTTGCCCAGCCTCAAGGCCACGGTGGTGGTGCCCTACCTGACCGATGCCGCGGCGATCCCGGACGCCATGCCCTGGGATGACCTCGCCGAACAACCGGGAGAATTGGCCTTCGAGCCCGTCCCCTTCGACCACCCGCTCTACGTGCTCTTCAGCTCGGGCACGACCGGGCTTCCCAAGCCGATCGTGCACGGCCACGGCGGGATCTTGCTGGAACACCTCAAGATCCACGCCTTTCACCATGACCTCGGACCGGCGGACCGCTTCTTCTGGTACACGACCACCGGCTGGATGATGTGGAACTACCTCGTGTCTGGCCTCCTGGTGGGCTCGACCATCGTGCTGTACGACGGCAGCCCGGCCCACCCCGACCTCATGCGCCTGTGGCGTCTCGCGTCCGAGACCGCGACGACCTGTTTCGGCACCAGTGCCCCGTTCCTGATGGCGTGTCGCAAGGCCCGCCTCGAACCCGGCCGCGAGGCGGACCTCTCACACCTGCGCAGCATCGGGTCAACGGGCGCCCCGCTGCCTGCAGAGGGGTTCCGCTACGTCTACGACGCGATCGGATCGGACCTGCAACTGGCTAGCGTCTCAGGAGGTACCGATGTCTGCACCGCCTTCGTCGGAACCAGCCCGCTCGTGCCTGTCTGGGAGGGCGAGATCAGCTGCCGCCACCTCGGCTGTCGGGTTGAGGCCTTCGACCCGGACGGGCGCTCGGTGATCGGTGAGCAGGGAGAGCTCGTGATCACCGCGCCGATGCCGTCCATGCCGACCTCGTTCTGGAACGATCCAGACGGGAGCCGCTATCGCGCCGCGTATTTCGCCGACTACCCCGGCGTCTGGCGCCACGGCGACTGGATCACGATCACGGAGCGTGGCAGCTGCGTGATCAGCGGCCGATCGGACGCGACGCTCAACCGCGGCGGCGTTCGCATCGGGACTGCGGAGTTCTACGCTATCGTCGAGGGCTTCCCGGAGGTGACCGACTCCTTGGTGGTGCACCTCGAGAAGGGCGACCGACTGATCCTGTTCGTTGCGCTGCACCCGGGTACGGAGCTCGACGACGCCCTCCGCTCGCGGCTAACCGCGGAGTTGCGGGCCTCCCTGTCACCTCGCCACGGCCCCGACGAGATCGTGGCGGTGCCGTCCATCCCGCGCACGCTCTCGGGCAAGAAGCTCGAGGTCCCCGTCAAGCGAATCCTGAGCGGGACGGCCGCGGACCGCGCCGCCAGTCGCGACTCGCTCTCCGACCCGACCTCGCTCGACGCCTTCGTCGTCTACCGCGAGGCAACGCTTAAAGGCAGTCCCGGCTAGGTGGCGCGCACCCCCAGCAGGTTGCGCGCGATCACCAGCCTTTGGATCTGGCTCGTTCCTTCGCCGATCTCGGTCAACTTGGCGTCACGCAGATACCGCTCCACCCGGTATTCGGTAACGTAGCCGTAGCCGCCGTGCACCTGGATGGCGGCATCGGTCACCCGCATGGCGACTTCCGAGGCGTAGAGCTTAGCCATGGCCGCCTCGGTCGTGTACGGCCGGTTCTGGTCCTTGAGCCACGCGGCGCGGTACACCATCAGGCGCGCGGCATCGATCTGGGTGGCCATATCCGCAATCATGAAAGCGATCCCCTGAAACGCGGCGATCGGCTTGCCGAACTGCTCGCGCTGGCGTGCATAGGCCGATGCCGCCTCATACGCGGCCTGCGCCAGGCCGAGCGCCATGGCTCCGATGCCGATCCGTCCTCCATCGAGCGTCTTCAGGAAGAGTTTGTCGCCCTTGCCCTCCTCGCCAAGCAGATTCTCGGCCGGGATGCGGCAATCCTCGAAGAGGAGCTCGCCGGTCTTGCTGGCATGCAGGCCCATCTTCTCCTCGATGCGGCCGATGCTGAATCCCGGCGTTCCGGCCTCGACGATGAACGCGCTGATGCGACCGGAATCCGCATCGCGGTCGGTAATGGCCGTGACGATGTAGGTATCGGCGACCCCGGCGTTGGTGATGAAGCGTTTTGACCCATTGAGGACCCAGCACTCGCCGTCGCGCCGGGCTCGGGTGCGCGTGCGACGCGAGTCGCTGCCCGCCCCGGGCTCGGTCAGGCCGTACGCGCCGAGCCTCTCGCCTGAGGCCAGAGGGCGGAGGTATCGGTCCTTCTGCTCCTTGGTGCCGGCCAGATAGAGCGGGTTGCAGCCGAGGCTGGTGTGCGCGCTGACGATGATGCCGACGCTGCCCGAAACGCGGGAGAGCTCCTCGATGGTGATCGCGTAGGCCACTGAGTCGAGCCCGGTGCCTCCCACCTCCTCGGGATATGGCACGCCGAGCAGGCCCAGTGACGCGGCCTCACGGATGATCTCGTGCGGGAATTCGCCGTTGCGCTCGAGCTCGTCGATGACCGGTGCAATCCGCCCCTCGGCGAAGTCGCGAACCGTCCGGCGAATCTCCTCGTGCTCCCTGGAGAGCGCGAAATCCACGGCAGGCGACCCCCGGATGCGAATTGAGTTCGGCGCCGATGAGTCTACCGAAGAAGACGCGGCGGCGGCCGTTGGGCCGCCGTCGTGATGAATGCTGGTTCTGGGTTAGAAGGCTCGGCGCCAGCGCTCCAACTGCCGCCTCGAGCGAAGCTCCTCCGCGCGACGCGAGATGAGCACGCGCCGTCGCGCAGCGATTGGCTTGGGTCGAGAGCGCTTGGCGTGGTTCGGCTTTCCCATATGCACCCCCATTGACGCGTGGCGCCGCGGTTTGGTTGCAATCCGCGTGCCGACATCGAGCCACCACAGCGTGAAGAGGGCGGTGAAGGATTCGGCCCTTGCGGGGGACGAGAATTTCGGGCGTGAAGGATTCGCGAATCCGACAAGCGCGCGTATACTGCCGGCCACCGAGAAGCCTGCTGCAACTCGACAAGGTTGGTCGGCGCCGGCCGCCGTGAGGGTCCTGCGTGCCACAGATCGACGTCCACCTGGAGCGGGTCACCAAGCGCTTCCACGAGGTCACCGCGGTCGACGACCTCTCGCTCGAGATCAACCGCGGCGAGTTCTTCTCGATGCTCGGTCCGTCCGGATGCGGCAAGACGACCACCCTGCGCATGATCGGCGGCTTTGAGCTGCCCACCGCGGGAAGCGTCCGGCTCGGAGAGCGGGACGTCACGGACCTGCCTCCCTTCCGCCGCGACGTCAACACCGTGTTCCAGAACTACGCGCTCTTCCCGCACCTGAGCGTCTTCGAAAACGTCGCCTTCGGCCTGCGGCGACGGAAGGTTGATGGCGCCGAGATCGCCAGGCAGGTTGGCGCCATGCTCGAGCTGGTCGAGCTGCCGGGCTACGAGCGCCGGCGGCCCAACCAGCTCTCCGGCGGGCAACAGCAACGCGTCGCGTTGGCGCGAGCGCTCATCAACCATCCGCGAGTCCTGCTGCTTGACGAGCCACTCGGCGCACTCGACCTGAAGCTGCGCAAGGCGATGCAGATCGAGCTGAAGCGGATCCAGACCGAGGTGGGCATCACCTTTATCTACGTCACCCACGACCAGGAGGAGGCAATGACCATGTCGGACCGCATTGCGGTCATGAATCATGGTCGCATCGAGCAGCTGGGGGCACCGGAGGAGCTCTACGAACGACCGATGACCGGCTTCGTCGCCGGCTTCCTGGGGGTGAGCAACCTGCTCGACGGGACCGTGGCCGGACGCGAGGGAACGCTGCTCGCGGTCAGGCTCATGGACGGGACGCTGCTTCAGGTGCCCGCGGCCGGGGTCAATGGGGCCAGCGAGGTGCGCATCGGGGTACGGCCGGAGAAGCTGCGCGTCGCCGCGCTCGACGACGGAACGCCGACCGGCGCCGATTCGGGCGTCAACACCCTCGATGGCACGATCCTGGACGCGAGCTACGTCGGAGTCAGCACGCAGTACCTGGTCGAGACCGGGACCGGTCAGCACATGACCGTCTACGCCCAGAACCTCGAGACTAGCGGATCGCGGCAGGGGCTGGCCGACGGCCAGCGAGTCCGCTTGACGTGGAAGGCGCAGCACACCTTCGTGATCGGGGGACCGCACGACCATAAGGGCGTGGACCCGCATAGCCCAGAAGGAGAGACCGATGACTGAGAGGCGCGACGAAACCCTGATCGAGCAGACGATCACTCGGTTGGTTGCCGAGGGGCGGATATCGCGACGGTCATTCCTCCGGCGCGCGAGCCGCGGCGGACTTGTGCTGGGTAGCGCGCTGTCGCTGCCGGCCATCCTGGCCGCGTGCGGCATCAAGCCGCTGACCAGCTCGACGCCGGTCGCCACTCCCTCAGGCTCGGGAAGTGTCGGGCCGACCCCGATACCCAAGCCCGTGGGGCAGCTCGACTGGGCGAACTGGCCCGCCTATATCGACATCGATGACAAGGGCAAGTATCCGACCATCGAGAAGTTCACCAAGGAGACCGGGATCAAGGTCACCTACACCGAGGCGATCAACGACAACGAGGAGTTCTTCGGCAAGATCCAACCGGATCTCGAGGCGGGGAACCAGACGGCCTACGACCTGATCGTGATGACCGACTGGATGATCCAGAAGATGGTCCGCTTCGGGTACCTCGAGACGATCGACATGAGCCAGGTGCCGAACTTCACGGCGCACGCGGACCCGCTCTACGTCAACCCCTGGTACGACCCCAACAACGTGCACAGCATGGCGTGGCAGTCGGGGATCACCGGCATCGGCTACAACCCTACGCTCACCAAGCGCGAGATCACGACCTTCGACGACCTGCTCGATCCGGCCTTCAAGGGCCATGTGGGTCTCTTCAGCGAGATGCGCGACACCATGTGCCTCGCGCTGCTCTCGATCGGCATCAAGCCGGAGGACGCCACCGTGGCCGACGTCCAGAAGGCTGGCGACAAGCTCCTCAAGGCCGCCAAGACCGGGCAGTTCCGAAGCTTCTACGGCAACGACTACTACGACGAGCTCGCTAACAAGAACCTGTGGATCACGATCGCGTGGTCCGGCGACATCACCCAGATGCAGCTGTACGACAACCCGAACGTCAAGTTCATCGTTCCCACGTCGGGCGGGATGCGCTGGGTCGACAACATGGCGATCCCCAACAAGGCCGAACACCCGGTCGACGCGCACATGATGATGAACTTCTGGTACGACCCGGCAAACGCGGTGCCGCTCTCCGAGTACATCGGCTACTTCAGCCCGGTCAAGGGCGTCCCCGACCTGATCAACAAGGACGCGGCTGCGGCCGAGGCCAAGGGCGACAAGACCACCGCCGCGCAGCTACGCGTAGTGGCCAAGACGGTCAACCCGACCCCGGATGAGCTGCAGAATGTCTACAACTACAAGCGACTGTCCGAGGCAGAAGAGCTGGCCTGGAACTCCGTCTTCGAGACGGTGCGCACCGGCTGACAGGGAACGGGAGCGACGAGGGGCGGTCCGGCCTTGCGGTCGCGGAAGGCGCGCCGATGACGGCCGTCGTCCGCCGCCTGCGGTGGGTGGTCCCCTACCTCTTCCTGCTGCCCGGCGGCTTGTGGCTGCTCATCTTCTTCGTGGTCCCCATGGCCGTGATGGCCTCAATCAGCCTTCAGACCGGGTCGCTCGGGACCGGCTATACGCTGACCTGGAACTTCGGTATCTATCCCGAGGCGATCAGCCAGTTCGCCACCCAGTTCCTGCGCAGCTTCGAGTACGGGATCATCGTCACGATCCTGACCCTGCTGATCGGCTACCCGATCGCCTACACCATCGCGTTTCGCGGCGGCCGGGCGAAGAACATCCTGCTACTGCTGGTGATCCTGCCCTTCTTCACCAGCTTCATCATCCGGACGTTGGCCTGGAAGCTGATCCTGGCCGACCAGGGGTTCATTCTCGGAACGCTGAAGAGCTGGGGACTGCTCCCCGATTCCTTCGGGCTGATCGCCACACCCATCTCCGTCATCTCAGGGCTGGTCTACAACTTCCTCCCGTTCATGGTCCTGCCGGTGTACGTGGCGATCGAGAAGATCGACCAGCGGCTGGTGGAGGCAGCGAACGACCTGTACGCCTCGCGATTCCAGTCGTTCCTGCGCGTCACCCTGCCGCTCTCGATGCCCGGCGTGTTCGCGGGTTCGCTGCTGACCTTCATCCCCTCGGTCGGCGATTTTGTGAACGCGACGATCTTGGGCAGCCGCGACACCACCATGATCGGTAACGTCATCCAGAGCCGATTCCTGGACTTCAACGACTTCCCGCGTGCGTCGGCTCTCGGGTTCGTGCTGATGGCCGCGATCCTGGCCATGGTGCTGGTCTACGCGCGGCTGGTTGGCTCCGACGAGCTGACGAGCGGATGAGCCGATGACCGCGACCACGATGACGCTCGCCGCCACCGAGGCACCAGTGGCGGACTACCGGCCACCGCTGCGCGCACGGCTCTCGCGGCTCGTGCTGCCGGTCTACACGGCGCTCGCGGTGGCGTACCTGTTCCTGCCGATCGCGGTGATGATCGCCTTCAGCTTCAACAACCCGCGCGGCCGGCAGAACATCACCTGGCAGGGATTCACCTTCCAGAACTACCTCGACATCTGGAGCCGCCCGGACATCACCAACCCCATGCTGCAGAGCCTCATCGTGGCGGTGGTGTCGACGATCCTCGCCACGATCCTGGGCACCCTGATCGGGTTGGCGCTGACGCGCTACCGCTTCGTTGGCCGCAACACGACCAACATCCTGATCTTCCTGCCCATGGCGACTCCCGAGATCATCATGGGCGCCTCGCTGCTATCGCTGTGGGTCTCGCTGGGAGTCTCGCGCAGCCTGGTCACGATCATCATCGCCCACGTGATGTTCAACATCAGCTACGTGGTGGTTACGATCCGGGCTCGACTGCAGGGCTTCGACCGGGGACTCGAGGAGGCCGCCATGGACCTGGGCGCCGATGAGTGGACCACGTTCCGCAAGGTCACCTTCCCACTCATTTTTCCCGGGATCCTCGCGGCCGCCCTGCTGGCCTTTGCGCTGTCGATCGACGACTACGTCATCACCTCGTTCGTGGCCGGCAAGACGATCACGTTCCCATTGTGGGTCTACGGCGTCAGCCGCCTGGGCGTCCCACCCGAGGTCAACGTCCTGGGCACCATGATCTTCGTGGTCGCCTTCCTCGCGATCGCGGCGCAGGTGCTGTGGCAGCGCCGTCAGGCACGGCGTCAGCTCATCCCGAGCCGCGCGCCGTGACCGCGCTGGCATCGCGCCACCCGCACGCGCCCGACGGCGTGGCCGCAGGGGAGCCCCGCCGAGCCTCGTATCGGATCGGGGAGGCCGCCCGGAGGATCGGCGTCTCGGCCAGCGCGCTGCGTCGGTGGGAGCGTGAGGGCCTCGTCGGGCCTGTGCGCAGTCCCGGACGGTATCGACTCTACAGCGACGACGACCTCGACCTGCTGCGCCGCGTCCGCCGCATGCGCCAGGAGCGTGTGAACGCCCCGGGCATCAAGCGCCTCCTCTCGACCGAGACCCCGGCCGCTCCTGACACCCATAGGCTGCGGCAGGGCGCCCGCCTGCGCAGCATGCGGGAGGCGCGCGGGCTCTCCTTGCGCGACGCAGCCGCCGCGGCCGGCCTGTCGGTGAGCTTTCTGAGCGCGGTGGAGCGTGGGACTTCGGGGACGAGCGTCGCGAGCCTGCAGCAACTAACTAGCGCCTACGGCGCCACGCTGGGCGAGCTGTTCGCGCATCCTCGACGGCCGAGCCGAGTCGTCCACGCCACGCAACGGCCGGTGATCCAGCTTGGCGACGATACAGTCCGCATCGAGCAGCTCGCGGAGTCGGCCTCGCTCCTGGAACCTCAGCTCTTCCGGCTCTCCCCCGGCGCCAGCAGCGAGGGCACCTACCATCACGCGGGAGAGGAGTTCCTGTTCGTGATCGCCGGCTCGGTGACCATCTGGGTCGGCGAGCGCGAGCGCTATCGGCTCGACGAGGGGGATGCCCTGACCTTCCCGTCCACCCTGCCGCATCGCTGGCGAAATGACGCCAGCCGGGAGACCCGCCTGCTATGGATCAACACGCCACCGACCTTCTGACCCGAGCCGCCCAGTCGGAGGAGGAGG
>Ga0207646_10004714_pt1 | contig 14693 bp, 9 predicted proteins | sample KBSK5502metaG_FD_184343 | JGI IMG/M metagenome (GOLD analysis project Ga0207646, IMG submission 184343) | Corn, switchgrass and miscanthus rhizosphere microbial communities from Kellogg Biological Station, Michigan, USA - KBS K5-50-2 metaG... | ecosystem: Host-associated > Plants > Roots >... | reverse complement strand
CCCGCCGCGTCGCCGATTGGCTCGCATCAAGTTGGAAGTGCGTCAAGGCGCCATCTACGCCACCGGAGTTGAGGCCCAGACGGTATGAAAAAGCCATTCACGCGTGAGCAGCGACAGACGATTATCTACGGCATCCTTTGCATCGTGCTCGTCATCGTCATCCTCCAGTTGTGGCTGCTCGTGGCGACGATGAACGCCTACCTCGGCGGCGATGAGTCTCCCGTCCGGCCCGCCGCCTTGGTCAGCCTCGTCTGCCTCGGACTTAATCTGGGGCTGCTCAAATATCTATACGCCATGGAACGGAGGTAATTGTGAATCAATCTTCCCCCAAAGTTTCATCATCAGGTAATGCCCTCCAGTTGATGTTAGGCACCGGCGCCTTCGCCATCTGCTTCGCGGTCTTCGGCTCGGTCTCGGCGATGATGCCGATCATGAAGAAGATGCTCGGCCTCAACCCGATTCAGGTGAGCGTCGCGATCGCGGTTCCGGTCCTGCTCGGCAGCCTGGGCCGCATCCCGCTGGGCATCCTCACCGACCGATTCGGTGGGCGGGTTGTCTTTTCGGCGGTCATGGCCTGCTCGGTAGTGCCGGCGGCGCTGATGGGCTATGTCTCTGCCTACTGGCAGTTGTTGTTATGCGGCTTCTTCATCGGGATCGCGCTGGCGAGCTTCTCGGTCGGCGTCGGCTTCGTCAGCGGTTGGTACCCGCCTGAACGGCAGGGCATGGCACTGGGCGTCTATGGGGCGGGGAACATCGGGCAATCGCTCGCTGCCTTCGGGTCGCCGCTGCTTGCAGGGGCGCTCGGGTTCGGCTGGGGCTTCTGGACCTTCGGCCTGATATTGCTCGCCTGGCTGGCGCTCTTTTGGTTCAAGGCCAGCGACGCGCCTCGGCGTGGTCCGGCCAAGACGCTCGCCGACATTGCCCGGCCGCTGCGCGAATGGGTGAGCTGGGTGCTGAGCCTCTATTACTTTCTTACCTTCGGCGGTTTCGTCGCCATGAGCATCTACCTGCCGACCTTCCTCACGGAGATGTTCAAGCTGACGCCGCAGGACGCCGGCTTTCGCACGGCGGGCTTCGTGGCGCTGGCCACGGCGATGCGGCCGGTGGGCGGTTACCTGGCCGACCGCATCGGCGGGCGGGCGATCTTGCTCTGGGTCTTCCCCGCGACGGCAGTGATGGCGATCTTGATGGCTTGCCCGTTGATGACAACCTTTACTGTCGGGGCGCTCGGGATGGCCGCCGCCATCGGGCTGGGTAACGGCGCCGTCTTCAAGCTGGTGCCCGAATACTTCCCGCAGTCAGTCGGCAGCGTGACCGGCTTAGTTGGGGCCGCCGGGGGCTTGGGCGGCTTCTTCCCGCCGCTGGTGCTCGGCGGCATCCGCCAGGCGACGGGGGCTTTCACCTGGGGATTTGTGCTGCTCGCCCTGTTCGCCGTCATCTGTCTGATCGTGGCGCAGCGGGTCGGCGCACAGCCCGCTCGGAAGCTGGCGCACGCTAAAGCATAAAAATGTTCTGCCGTGACTGAGGTCACGGTGGGTACTCCGTTGCGGAAAGGTTGAAGTTACAGTCGCCCTTCGGCAGCTTGTTTCCAAGTAAAGGACTTAGCCGGAGCAGCTAGGCTCAAGCTGGCCCCATATCTTGGGTCTCGCCACGAAGAAAAACGGATTCTGAGCCGTTTTAAGCCGCATCGGCCTTGAAAATGTCAAGTCTCCGAGCGGCTCGAACCCGCAAGTTGAACCTTTCCGCAACGGAGTGTGAGGATTTGCATCGGGGCATCCACTTAGAGAACAATATACTCTTCCCCTGCGCCATCGTGATCAAAGGCAAAGCCTGAGTCGGACGGCATAACCACGAACATGGAGGAGTTGACTGATGCCTGACAAACTGCCGCAACCTGTCGAGGAGTTCAGGCAGGAATACCCTGAAGTGTGGAAGGCGTTTACGCAACTGGCTGGCCGATTACACGAAGCCGGACCGCTTGACGAAAAGACGCGGCGCCTCGTCAAACTCGCGCTCTCAATTGGCGCGGGGCTCGAGGGGGCGACGCACTCGGCGGTGCGCAACGCTGTGGCCAAAGGGGTCACGCCGGAAGAGATCAAACACGTCGCTGTGCTTGCGGTCACCACCCTCGGGTTCCCCGCTGCTATACGTGCGCTCACCTGGATCAGTGGCGATCTCAAGACTGATGGGGGGTGAAGACGCGCCAGTCAGAGGCAGGATGGACAAACTACTTCGCGAAGTTTCTTCGGTTTTCCGTCCAACCTGCATACCTCCGTTGATCGTCGGTTAGCTGCTTAGGAAAGAGGATGGCGTTACCGGTCACGGTACTGGACCAATGTCGCGTGGTTTGATTTAGCGCGTCCACCCGTCGCGCGAATCTTCTTTCTCTCCCAAGCTAGCTGTAACATACCCTCAACCTCACATTCAGTCGAGTCATAGCCCTGGCTCCGACCGGACTGAAGATCGCCTCAGCCCTGCGGCGTGATCGCCGATTCTCAGGTTTTGCCTGATACTTGAAATCAGACCTCTCGCGGGCGATCACCCTTCACGCGGCGTCTTCTATCTATTGCCCGGCTTTCTTTGCCCTTTCACCCCACTTTTTCCACAGCTCGGGGTCGGCCAACATCTTGACGTAGATGCCCCCGACGACGGAGCGCGCCTGGAAGCCCTCCTGCTTACCGCTGACCGTATCATACCAATCGGTCAGCGGCACCCGGCTGGGTGACTCATTCACGAAGCGGAGGGTCGGGGTGATGATTGCCTGAAAATCTTTCTCAGCGTCGGCGAGCGTGGCCGTCCACACGACCCAATCGAGCTTGGTATAATCCCTGCGGTTGTCGAGCGGCAGGCCGTACTTGTTCTGCTTCATCAAGTAATAAGCGACCTCCCGGCGTGCCACCTCCGCAGGGAAGAGGTTCAAACCGAGCAGCCTGTCCCAGACCAGGTTGTACTTCTGACTCCACGTGCCGGGCTTGTCGAAGGCCAGCCGAAAATGATCACCGTCATCGGCCATCTTCACCCACCGGCCGGCCATCTCCTGAGCCAGCCGGCGGTAGGAGGCGGCCTCGTCCCGCTTGCCCGCCCTCTCGCACAACTGCGCGTAAGCGCCGAGCGCGACAATCGCCTTGAGCGAGAGGTTGGTGTTGTGCGCCAGGTGGCCGGCGAAGTCGTCGGTGCAGAGCTGGTTCTCCGGGTCCAAGCCTTTGCCCCGCAGGTAATCGGCCCACTTGGCGAGCAGCGGCCAGTACTTCTCGGCGAAGCTCGCGTCGCCTTCGGCCTTCGCCAGCGCCGCTACCAGCAGCAGCACATTGCCGCTCTCCTCGACCGGCATCTGATTCTCCTCGCTCCTCTCACCGCCGCCGTAGACCTGCCCGTTGGCGAGCGGGTAGGTGCCGAGGTCGTGTGGCGCGAACGGGAAGCGCCAGCGCGGGGAGCTGGCGTAATCGAGGATCGGTTGGACCTGCCCCTTGAGCAGCGCCGGGTTGAAGAGCAGGAAGAAGGGGGATGAAGGGTAGGTCACGTCCACGGTCGCGATGCAGCCGTTGCTGAAGTTTTCTTTTGAGAAGTAGAGCGGCGTGCCGTCGAAGTCCGCCACCAGCTTGTGCGCCGCGAGCGCCTGCCGGTAGGCGAGCGTGGCCAGCCGCGCGTAAGCCTCACCACCCGCGTGCTTCAAGTCCTCGGTGAGTTCATCGTCGAACCTGCGGCAACGACGGGCGAGCGCCGCGTAGTCGCGCTCGGCGGCGCGCAACAGGTCACTCGCCTCCATCCCGCCGCGCCGCCAGTACGGGCGCAGCTTGCGATTGAAGTACTCGATCGAGAAGGAGTCGTCGTAAGCGAGCAGTAAGTGGCGCGAGACGGGGGCCGCACTGACCTGCCCGAGATCAAAGACCGTCGCCATCACCGGCATGCGCTCTTCCCTCACCGCCCGCGGCACATTGAGCGGCGCCCGCGGCATATTCAGGTCGTCGGCCTCCGGCAGAGTCCCGCGTTCGAGGAATTCGCGCCTGGCCGGGCCGTTCGCTTGGAGTGAGGTCGAGAACGAGCCTTGCGGCGGGACGGCGGTGTAGAGATAGCCCCAGTCGATGCGCAGGTTGTCGCCCGACTTGGCGAGCACCGGCTGGTCTTTCGACCCCATCCCGCTCACATTCAGCTCGCCGACCCTGAAGCGTGACCAGGTGACCGGCTGCTCCGGGCTGTTGACGACCCACTGGCCCGTGACATCGAAGTAGAGTGAGACAGCGTGAGCGCGGCCGTCCGTCGCGCGTGCCTCCCAGATGAGGTAGGTGACCGGGCGAGAATAAACCTCCAGGTCGTGCGGCAGCGCGGGAGTGAGAAACGTCATCTGCAACCTCACGCCGCCGGCCTCAAACTCGTAAAGGGTGCGCGTCGGCCACACTTCAAGGCCCACCTGCTGCATGGCCGGGACGTTATTCGCCGGCGGCAAACTCATCGGCTGTGCCCCGGCGAAGCGGTAAGCTTTGCCGTCAATGCGCAGGAGGCCCTGCATCGCCTGCACCGTGCCCGTCCAGTGCTTTGACCAGTCATCGGTCAGTCGGTCGCTCATCGACCAGACGCTGAAGTACGGGTCGTGCGTGATGAGCGGGACGGCTGGCGGGCGCGGCGACGTTTGCGCGCGCGCGGCTGTTGCGCTCAGTAACGCACACAGGGCAACCGCGACGAAAAGCAGGTGAAGACGGAAACGTGAACATTGCAATGTGGCAGTCATAACTCTCCTGACCTTCATCAAAGGGTGTTGAGCAGGGGCGTGCTAAACCTGGGAGCGCACGCGTCCTCGCGTGCGGGACTCCGAAAGTCGCCCTGCTGTTTACGCCAGCGGATGAGACGCGCGCGCAGCTCGCTAATAGTGCGAGTGTACTTCGGGTCAGCGATCAGGTCACGCGTTTCGTGCGGGTCGGCGACCACATCGTAAAACTCTTCTACCCTCCCGGTCGCGGGAGCACGTGCGTGCGTCGCGCCCATTCGTCCCAGCGCGCCGCGAGTGCGCGGACTTGGTCAGGGTGTGTGGGCGCGAGGTTGTAGAGTTCGGTGCGGTCGGCCGCAATGTCGTAAAGCTCCCAGGCTGCGCCGCGCTCGCTGACCAGCTTCCATCTGCCGTCACGCACGGCGCGCGAACCGTCGTGCTCAAAGAAGAGCGGCGCTGTGCGGGCGAGCGATTTGTTCGCCAACGCCGGACGCAGGCTGACGCCTTCCATCGGCAAGACCGGCACGCCCGCGCGCTCTTTCGGATAAGTTGCGCCCGCGACATCTACCAGCGTCGCCATGACGTCAATGACGTGGCCGGGTTGCGTGCGCCATTGCCCGCGCGCTGTGATCTGCGCGGGCCAATGCACGATCAGCGGCGATGAAATGCCCCCCTCGTGGCTGTAGTGTTTGTACAGCCGCCACGGCGTGTTGCTCAAGTTAGCCCAGGCGCTGCCGTAGCTGAACAGACTCTGCGGGCCGCCCATCGCCGCGAGTTCCGCGCCGCGGTGCAGGATGTTGGGCGAGTTTGGCGTGCCCAGATTGATCCCCACGCCGGCTCTCACATTCGCCGGTTGGTTGAGATCAAAGCCGAACGGTTCCCACTCGGCGCACGCGCCGTTGTCGCTCAGAAACAGAATCAGCGTGTTGTCGAGTTCGCCGCTGCGCTTCAGCTCGGCGACGAGCCGCCCGATGTTGCGATCCATCCCGCTGACCATGCCGGCATAAGCTCTCATCCGCCCCGCCAAATCCGCGCGGCGGTCAGCATCCAGCGTCTCCCACGCCGGATTGGCGCTGTCGGCGGTGATTGAGCCGAGCCGCTTCGCCACGTCAGGTCGCGGAATAGCGCTGCGTGCGGTGAGCCGCGTGTTTTTCGGCACCGAGCCGAGTTTTTTCATCCGCGCCAGGCGCTCTTCGCGCAATTTATCCCAGCCTTTGTCGTATGTATTGGCATAAACCTCGGCATCATCCGCACGCGATTGCACGGGGAAATGCGGCGTCTGGTACGCGACATAGAGAAACCACGATTGTTTCGATTTGCGTGCATCGCTCAGGAAATCGAGCGCGTGGTCGGTGATCGCATCGGTGGCAAAGAATTCGCCCGGTTGGTAACTACGCTGCGGTTTTCCTTCCGGCAATCGGATCATCATCCGCGCGTCGAACGAATCCACCCCGTAGCCGCGCGTGAAGCCGTAAAAATCGTCGAAGCCGCGTTCAATCGGCGACACCCTATCGCCGACGTGCCACTTACCGCTCATTGCCGTGCGGTAGCCCGCCGCTTTCAAGACCTCAGCCAGCGTCACCGTGTACGGCTGAATCGCGCCGCGGTAGCCGGGATATTTTTCCCCGGCGTCAGCGGTCATCTCGCCCACGCCCGCCTGATGCGGATACAACCCGGTCAACAGCGAAGCCCGCGTCGGGCAGCAGCGCGCGCTGTTATAAAACTGCGTGAAGCGCAGCCCGTTCTTTGCCAGCGCGTCCAGATGCGGCGTGTTGATCTCGCCGCCATAGCAGCCGATGTCCGACCCATTGGTTTCTACACAAGTCTCTCGCTATGCTGAAACCACAGGACTTGCGCGGATGCGATCAATTTCACTCACGTTGCAAGCACAGAGCTTGCAGACTTGTGTAGAAACCAATGGTCCGACCAGCCCATGTCATCGGACATAATGATGACGATGTTCGGACGCGCGCCCTGCCGCTCGGCGGCAACACGGTCGAGGCCGGAAGAAGCGGGCGCCGAGAGCAACCCCGTGCAGATCGCAACCGTCGCCAGCCAACGGAATAACCTACTGACAGGCCATCTCATAGTTCCCCCTATGTTCGTAGGATGCGGTTGTCTTTTTGCTCTGTAATTGCTCAGCCCTGGGAGCGCAGGCCATTGGTTTCTACACAAGTCTGCAAGCTCTGTGCTTGCAACGTGAGTGAAATTGATCGCATCCGCGCAAGTCCTGTGGTTTCAGCATAGCGAGAGACTTGTGTAGAAACCAATGGCGCAGGCATCCTTGATACCGCTGGCGAATCCCTTCAGCCCATAATCGGCTGGGGTGTCAGCAGTTGCCGGAAGCGGCTGCGGCGGGTGCGGGCGATGGGCACTCCCAGCAGCCAGTTCAGCAGCCGCAGCAGGTTCAGCGCTGTGGCTGTCAGCAGGCTTTGCAAGTGGGTCTTCTGAAGTCCGACGTAGCGCGCTTGGCGCAGCCCGCTGCGTCGCACGGCTTGTGAGAGCGTCCCTTCGCTGCCGGCGCGCGCGGCGTAGGTCTGCTGGTAGTCCGGGGCTTGCGTGCGCGCGCGGGCGCGTTGCAAGGCTTCCCATGCCACTTGCGGCAAGAGTGTTAAGCTGCGCCGCTGCTCTTTGGTTTGCGTGCATTGCGTGCGCAGCGGACACGCCCCGCAGACGGTCCGCGAGAATTTGATTTGAATCATCGGCTGTCCATGCACTTGCTTCTCGTGCCAACTCGCGCTCGTTTGACCGCCGGGGCAGGTCGCTTGCTTCAGCGCCCAGTCGAGTTGAAAGTCGCTGGCCGCGAAGCCCGTGCCGGCACGCGCTTGCCACGAGGTGTTGCGCAGCGGTGGGCCGCACAGTTCGAGGCCGTAGTGTTGGGCACTCGCCACCAGCGCCGTGGCTTCGACGTAGCCGGCATCCACCAACTGGCGTTGCGGCAGGCGTGCGTGCGCACAGAGGTCGGCTTGAATGGCCGGCAGTGCGGCGACATCCGGTGTCGTCGCCACCGTCGTCGTGACTTGCGTGATCAGGCGCGGCGCGTCCGTCTCAGAGGTCTCCGTCAGATGCACTTTGTAGCCCAACCAGCCTTGCCCGCGCTTCTCGGCGTAACGCGCTTGGACTTCGTAGGGCGAACGAATTTGCTGCGCGGCGCTGGGCAGGCCGTCGCTCGCCGTGCGCCACTTGAAGGCGCCGTCGCTGGAGCAGAACTGCTGGACCCAAATGCGGCGCAAGGCTTCGACCGCTGGCACTTGCCGCAACCAGTCGTAGGGCGCGGGCGTCACCCACAAGGCCGTCAACAACGCCTGCCCGTCGGCACCCGCTTGTTGCGCCAAGGCTTGCCGCGCCTCGGCTGTGGTCGGCAAATGCCATTCGTTGAGTCGCACGCCGTAGCGTTCGCCCCACGCCGCTGGACATTGCGCCACCACCCACTCGGGCGCGACTTGCTGAAGCGTTTCCAGCGCGTGCGTCAGCGTCAGCAGCACCAGTTCCAAGCGCGTCAAGTGGTGCGCCACCGCCAACACGTGCGTCGCATCGGTGCGCTGCGTGCCGCCGGATGTGAGCCAGCCGCGCTCGGCACAGCGCGTCAACAACAATTCAAAGAGCCGCGTCCCGGCCTCGTGCTGCAGCAGGCGCGTGCGGAATTCGCTCAACACCGAAGCGTCAAAGCCCTCATCCTCGAGCGGCAGGGCAAGCAGATATTTCCATTCCAAGCGGCTGCGCACGGCATCGGCCGCCTGTTGATCGCTCAACTGCTCGGCGAACTGCAGGACGCTGACGAGCGCCAGCCGCCACGGCGCATAGGCGGGCTGCCCGACGGCGGAATAGAGATCAGCGAAGGCCTGATCGTCATACAGATCGGGCAGTTCGTCGCGCAACTGCAACCAGGGGTGTCCCTGGCGAAAAGCCTTGCGCGCGACCCGCGCGGTTTCAGCCGGGACGTCCGGCAACGGAGTAACTGGGAGTGACATCGTGTGACCTCCTGTTGGCATGAAATATGGAACACGTTGACGCCCGATAGTTTACCCCCAAACTCCCGCGCAGGCGATTCGCCAGCGGTATCATCCCTGCCTGCTTGGCTTGGCAAAGAGCACTCTGCCGCAAGCCAAGCAGGCAAGGATGCCTGCGCTCCCGGGGTTTCTGAGGAGAGATGATGAAAGCGGCAGTCAAACTTCACCTCGTCATTCTGGTTCTATTCGTCATCGCCGTGATCGTTTCTATGGCTTCCCGCGGTGGGCGTACTGCCCTGGCGCAAGCAGGTTGCGCCCCGCCGCCGGCCGGGTTGGTGAGCTTCTGGCCGGGCGACGCGAGCGCCAACGATTTTCAAGGGACGAATCACGGCACACTGGTCAACGGCGCGACTTTCGCCGCCGGGAGAGTCGGACCGGCTTTCAGTTTTGACGGCACGGACGATTTTGTGAACGTCAGTTCGACCATCAATCTCGGCTCGTCGTTTTCAATCGAGTTCTGGATGTTTCCGACGAGAGCCGCCGGATTCGAGCATCTGGTTTCAAACGGATTCGCGAGCAGTAACTACGGCGCGCTCTATTTCCTCAACGACCACCTCGAGTATTGGCAGAACGGAGGCTTGCGGGCGGCGACACCAGGCGCCAGCGTTTCGTTGAATGCCTGGGCGCACGTGGCGCTCGTCTACAACGGCAACATGGCGCAACTCTACCTCAACGGCAGTCCCTCAGGTAGTCCCAGCGTGGCGCACCCGGAAACCTTCAACAATCCGCTCCGACTCGGCTATGCGGTCATCCCCGCTTCGGGTGAGAGCACCTTTCAAGGACGACTCGATGAAATCTCGCTTTACAGCGCCGCGCTTTCCGCCACCGAAGTTCAATCAATCTTCACCGCCGGGAGCGCGGGCAAATGCGTCGCCCCGGCTTTACTGATCAACGACGCTGCGGTCAGCGAAGGCAACAGCGGCACGGCCAATATGAATTTCACCGTGACCTTGCTTCGTTCCACTGTGGCGGCCATGGTTGATTACGCGACGGCCGACGGCACAGCCACCCAACCCAGCGATTACACGGCCACTTCCGGGACCCTGACCGTTCCGGCCAGCGGCACGGCCACCGTGACCGTGTTAGTCAACGGCGACACCGCGCTTGAACAGAACGAAACGTTCCTGGTCAATCTCAGCAATCCGGTGAACGCCGTGATCGCCGACGGGCAAGGCATCGGCACCATTTTCAGCGACGACTGTGTCGCGGCGCCTCTCGGCCTGGCCGATTGGTATAAAGCCGAAGGCAACGCCAACGACAGCGCGGGCAATCACCACGGGACACTCGAAAACGGCGCGACTTTGGCCACCGGCAACACGGGACAGGCTTTTAGTTTTGACGGCGTGAACGACTATGTGAACATCAGTTCGACCATCAACCTCGGCTCGGCTTTTACCATCGAGCTGTGGATTTATCCGACCTCGAGCGTGAACTATCAAAACCTGGTCGCGAACAGTTATCCCAGCGCCAACTTCGGCACATTTTACTTTCACAGCAACCACGTGGAGTATTGGCAAGGCGGCGCACAACGCGCAGTCTCGCCCGCAGTCATTCCCTTGAACGCTTGGACGCACGTCGCGCTGAGTTACGACGGCGCGGTTAATCGTCTTTACGTCAACGGCGTGGCTTCGGGAAGTCCGAGCGCGACGCACGCGGAAAGCTTTAATAACCCGGTCAGATTCGGTTATTCGGTCAGCGGCCAGGACCAGTACTTTCAAGGGCGGCTTGACGAAATCTCGCTCTATAACCGCGCTCTGTCCGACGCGGAAATCCAAACGATTTACGGCGCGGGCGGCGGCGGCAAATGCGGCAGCACGGGAAATAATTGGACGGGCGCGGTCAGTTCGGATTGGCACACGGCGGGCAATTGGAGTCAGGGCATCCTACCGACGGCCGCGACGGATGTGGTCATCCCCGCTGTCGGCGTGACCAACGAGCCTGTGATCAGCAGCGCCGACGTGACCGTCAACAGCCTGAACGTCGCGGCGAATCGCACGCTGACCGTCGGCGCGGGCAGAGCGCTGACCGTCAACAACGACTTAATCAATAACGCCGCGCTGGCGGGTGCCGGTGCCATCAATGCGCCAGGCAACACGACGGTCAACTCCGGCACCATCTCGGTGGCAAACTTCAGCTTCAACCGCGCCGGGGCGCAGACCTTGAGCGGTTCGGGCAGCTTCCAAGCCAACACCGCGACGGTGACGAGCGGGGCGACGCTGACGCTTTCGAGCGATCATCAATTCAGCTCACTGGTGATTCAAGGCGGCGCAGCGCTCAACATCACCTCGCGCACTTTGAGTCTGTCGGGCTCGCTCACCAACAACGCCGGCACCTTCACGGTCACCGACAGCACGGTGGTCGCCAACGGCACCACGCCGCAGACCTTAACGGGCGCGAACTTCCGCAATCTGACCGCGAACAATCCGGCCGGAGTGAGTCTCGGCAGCGATACGAATGTGAGCCACGCGCTCACGTTGACCAGCGATCTCCAGACCGGGGCGTTCGTCTTGACGATGCCCTACAGCACCGAATCTTCGGCGGGGGGCGGCGATGTCGTCGGCAACATTCGGATCACCGGCTTAGGTTTCGCCGCCGCGACTTACGGCAATCCGCAGAACCGCATCAGCTTTGCCGCCGGCACTCCGCCGACAGAGATCACGGTCAACCTGGTGAAAGCGGCGCCGCCTAGTTTCAGCAACGCCGTCCGCCGCACTTATACCATCACGCCCAACGGCGGCAGCAATTACTCAGCCGCCGTCCGATTGCACTACCTCGATTCAGAACTCAACGGCCATAACGAATCAACCCTGCAACTGTGGCGGCGCGATGGCACGACCTGGGGTGCGCAGGGGGCGACCACCAGGGACACGGCTGACAATTGGGTGGAGAAAACGGGTGTGACCAGCTTCTCGCCTTGGACGTTCAGCCCCTCGGGGCCAACGGTCGCATGCGCGGTCTCGCTCTCGCCGGCTTCGGCTTCGATGCCGGCCGGGGGCGGCGACGGTAATCTCCTGGTCCAAGCCCCGGGCGGGTGCCCCTGGACCGCCTTCAGTCACACTCCCTGGATCACTATTACCGGAGGACTGAATGGGCAGGGCAATGGCGCCGTCTCCTATTCCGTCGCCCCCAATGCGGGAGCCAACTCCCGCACCGGCACGTTAACGGTTGAGAACCAGACTTTCACCATCTCGCAGTCAGGAACCTGTAGCTTCTCTCTCTCCGCGACCAAGCAAAGTTTCACTCCATTAGGCGGGGCGGGAAGAGTCCAAGTCACGGCCGGTGAGAGCTGCCAATGGACAGCGACCACCGAAGCCAATTTCCTCTCCTTCTCTCCGGGCGGCGGCAGTGGCCAGGGGGTCATCGACTTGACGGTCGTGCCCAATCCCAATCCCGTGGCCCGCCGCGGAGCGATCCTGATGGCGGGGCAAGGCTTCACTGTGCTGCAAGGCGCCAGGTTCAACGATGTGCCGACAAGCCACCCCTTCTTCGAGGAGATCAGCCAGCTCTCAGCCAATGGGATCACGTCCGGATGCGGCAATGGTAACTTCTGCCCGGAGAGTTCCACCACGCGGGGGCAGATGGCGGTCTTCCTCATCAAAACCCTAGGTGTCACGCCCACCTCTCCCGCTACGCCTCGCTTCAGTGATGTGCCAGCTAGTCATCCCTTCTACGCCTTCATTGAAGAGATGGCCGCGCGCAAGATCACCAGCGGATGTGGCGGCGGTCGGTACTGCCCCGATGATCCGGTCACGCGCGGGCAGATGGCCGTCTTCTTGATCAAGGCCCTGGGCATCACGCCGACCGCTCCCGCTACGCCCCGCTTCGGTGATGTGCTGAGAGAACATCCCTTCTATGCCTTCATTGAAGAACTGGCCGCTAGCGGGATTACCAAAGGGTGTGGCGCCGGTAATTATTGCCCGGAGTCGGCCGTGACCCGCGGGCAGATGGCCGCCTTTCTCGTCCGCGCTTTCGGCTGGTAGCGCGCCGTGACGCCAGCCGTAGCGCCAGGCTCGCAACCAGTTTCACCCTCTTTCAGGGAGGTCACCATGAAGAGCAAAGCTAACACGCTGATGCAGCGGCGCAGGAGAATAAACTGGCGCCAGCGATGGAGCGCGGCGACCAACCGGAGGCCGAGCGCCAGAGAGCCGCCCACGAGCCGCGGCCTTAGCGGAGAAAATAAAGGTGCCCAGCCCGCGAAAGATGTTCTCCAAATCTGCTTACCTAAGATGAACCGGGCACTTTTCTGATTGGCTAGTGCTGAAGCGGTGGTGCAGGCGATGGCGGATACGAGTGTCGGCGGAGGAACTCGTGGTGAGGCGCGGAGGCATCCCCAAGGTATGCGCTATATGAGCGGCACACCAAGATCTGGGGCGGAGATCAAGTGTCAGAAGCCCGACCGTGAGGGAGGGCGCTCTCGCTGCGCCCTCCCTCACGGTCGGGCTTCTGACACCTCAGGCGGTCATCCAGATCTTGGTGTGCCAGGTATATAGCTCTATGAGTAACCGCCTTAATAAGGAGCATGGCTATGAAAATCAATCGCCGTTTCGTGTTCTTTGAAACGCTGCTGCTGGCAGTGGTGTTGATGTTGACGAGCGCCGCTCAGCGGTTGCGCGCCGACACGGGAAGCTGCAGCGGGCAGACGATCACGTTGCCCTTCAACGACATCTTAAGCAGCCCGGCCAGCAGCGGCTTCTTCTGCTTCATCGCCCAGATCTACTTTCAAGGGGTGACGGTCGGGACCTCGGCGACCACCTACAGCCCGGACAATCCGGTGACGCGGGGGCAGATGGCCGCCTTCCTGGCCAAGACCGAGGATTTAGCGCTCAAACGCGGAAGCCGGCGTGCGGCGCTCGGCCAATTCTGGACGGTCTCGCAGGAGCCTTCGGCGAACTCTCTAGTTTTTCCCGGTACGGGTACGCTAAGGTTGATTAAGTCAGACGGTACGGACGTCTATATAGCCCATCCAGACGCTAGTGGGGTGTATGTGTTTACAGCAAGCGGTTCGCAAAGCCTAGGTTCGCGCGTATTTCACCCGCGCGCCGATAGTGCCTTCGGCATCGCGATTACCCCAAACCACGTCTACGTGACAGGGCGTACCAGCCCAGGAAGACTCTATCGCTTTAGTCGGCAAGCTGCCAACAGCAGTCCTGTCGAACTCCTGACAAGTAGCTTAGGCGCGGGGCCAACCGGCATCGCCTACGACGGGGAGCGTGTCTGGACGGCCAACTCGTTCGGCAACAGCGTCTCGATTTACAACCCGACGACCACGACGACCACGACCATCGCCCCAAGCTTCTCGTTTCCCCTCGGCATCCTCTACGACGGGGCCAATATCTGGGTCACCAACCGGGACGAAGGTACCCTGGTCAAACTCGACCAAAACGGCACCAGCATCCTCCAGACCGTGACGGTCGGGCAAGGGCCTTCATTTCCGATGTTCGACGGAACCAACATCTGGGTGCCGAACAGCTTGGCGAACACGATCTCGGTAGTGCGGGCGGCGACCGGTCAAGTGTTGGCGACACTGACGGGCAACGGGCTGAATTTCCCTTTGGATATCGCCTTCGACGGGCAACGGGTGATGGTGACCAACAATTCTGGGAATAGCCTCTCGCTGTGGAAGGCCACGGATTTGACGCCGCTCGGGTCCATCAGCGTCAGCTTTCCCGCTAGCAGTCCCTTCGGGGTGTGCAGCGACGGCCAGGACTTCTGGGTCACGTTGTCAACTGAGGGCGGAAGCATCGTCCAAAAATACTGAAGCCAAGGCGGTCGGGCAGGCGTCTCGCGGCACGCACGAGACTTGAAGCGCAGGCCACGGCGAGAGGCTGCACACCCCGGCGACGCCGGCTCACTCACAGAAAGGAACCAGAGTGATGAGAATTCAAATCGAGATCAATCGACCTCAACTGCGGATCGAGCGCCGCGCCGTGCGCCTGCAAGCGCTGCTGCTCTCGCTCATCCTCGCCCTCACGGTGGCTGCC
>Ga0207646_10004713_pt1 | contig 14700 bp, 15 predicted proteins | sample KBSK5502metaG_FD_184343 | JGI IMG/M metagenome (GOLD analysis project Ga0207646, IMG submission 184343) | Corn, switchgrass and miscanthus rhizosphere microbial communities from Kellogg Biological Station, Michigan, USA - KBS K5-50-2 metaG... | ecosystem: Host-associated > Plants > Roots >... | reverse complement strand
TCCGGGCCCACGAAGGGCACGGCGAGCACGCCCTTCATCGCCGCCCGCACCGTGCCGGCGTGGGTCTGCGAGGTCATGCCCGCGAAGACCGCCGCCGCCCCCTGCTGCTTGGCCAGCTGGAAGAAGCTGGCGTAGTCGTTGTCCTGGCGCCAGTCGAAGTCCTGGCGCAGGACGACCCGGCCGCCCCGGGCCCGCAGCTCCCGGCTGAAGCTGTCGGCGACCCCGCGGCCCAGGGTCTCGTTGTCGGAGACCACCGCCACCGCCGGCACCTTCAGCGTGTCGGTCACGAAGTCGGCGGCAGCCGGCCCCTGGAGCGTGTTGTCCGCGGCCAGCCGGAAGTAGTCGTTCGTCCCTGAAGGGCGGAGCTGCGCCGGCGGCACCGCACAGTAGGGCAGCGCCTGGGTCAGGCACTCGTCGGTGTTGGAGGGGCTGATCATGGCCAGGTTGTTGACGTTCGCGGTCGGCAGCTCGGCCCGGGCCACGTTGGAGTCCAGCGGTCCCACCAGGCCCAGCACCTGGGGGTCGGCCAGCAGCTTTTCGACGTTGGCTACGCCGGTGGACGGATCGTGCGCGCCCGTCGCAGGGGAGGCGTCGTCGTAGGCCTGGAACGCCAGCTTGTAGCCGGCCACGCAGGCCTTCGACTCCACCGCGTACTGGGCGCCGTGGGCGGCCGGCAGGCCCAGCGGCGCGTCCGCGCCGGTGAGCGGGAAGCCGGCCGCGATCTTGACCACGCGCGAGCCGCAGGTCGAGCCTGAAGAAGACCCCGTGAAGCCGCCTCCGGAGCAAGCCACGGCGACTGCCACGACCAGCGCGGCCGCGGCTGCCCTAGATTCCAGGGGGGCGGGCGGGGGGAAGGGCCTTGCCCGGCCCGCCCGAGGGGGGAGTCCCCCCACTAGATTCCCAGATAAGCCTTCTGGACGTCCTCTGACTGGGCCAGCTCCTTGCCCGGTCCGGACTTGACGATGGTGCCCGTCTCCAGCACGTACGCGCGGTGGGCGACGTCGAGCGCCTTGACCGCGTTCTGCTCCACCAGGAGGATGGGCACGCCGGAGCCGTTGATCTCGTTGATGATCCCGAAGATGGTGTCCACGATCAGGGGCGCCAGGCCGAGGGAGGGCTCGTCCAGCATCAGCACGCGGGGGTTGGACATCAGGGCGCGGCTGATGGCCACCATCTGCTGCTCACCGCCTGAGAGCGTCCCCGCCAGCTGATTGCGGCGTTCCTTGACGCGCGGGAAGAGCGTGAAGACCTTCTCCATGCTGTCCCGAATGCCGGCCCGGTCGCGGCGCGAGTAGGCCCCCATCTCAAGGTTGTCCTGGACCGTCAGGCGCTGGAAGAGGCGGCGCCCTTCGGGCGCCTGGCAGATGCCGAGCTCGACCACTCGGTGGGGCGCCATCTCGCTGATGTCGCGGCCGTCGAACATGATGGTGCCGGCCGCCGGGTGCATCAGGCCGCTGATGGTGCGCAGGGTCGTGGTCTTGCCGGCGCCGTTGGAGCCGATCAGGGCCACGATCTCGCCCCGGTCGACGTTGAGGCTCACACCGTGCAGAGCCTGGATGCGGGCGTAGAACGCGTCCACGCCCTTTAGTTCAAGAAGTGCCACTATGGCCCGCTCCGGAGCCCAGGTAGGCCTCGATCACGCGCTGATTGCTGCGCACGGTTTCCGGCGGCCCGAGCGCGATCTCCTCGCCGTGGTCGAGCACGCAGATCCGCTTGGAGATGCTCATCACGACCTTCATGTCGTGCTCGATCAGGAAGACCGTGATCCCATCGGAGACGATCTTTTCGACCAGCTTCATCAACTCCACCTTCTCCTGCGGGGTGAAGCCCGCCGCGGGCTCGTCCAGGAGCAGGAGCTGGGGATTGGTGGCCAGCGCCCGCGCCACCTCCAGGCGCCGCTGCTGCCCATAGGGCAGGTTGCGCGCGTAGTAGTCGGCGAAGCGCTCGATGCCGACGTAGCGCAGCAGCTCATAGGCGCGGTCGCGGACCCTGGCCTCCTCGCGGCGCTCCAGCGGCGTCTTGAGCATGGCGTCCCAGAGCTTGGCGTGCATGCGCACGTGCTGGCCGACCTTGACGTTGTCGAGGGCAGTCATGAAGGGGAAGAGGCGGATGTTCTGGAAGGTGCGGGCGATGCCCAGCTGGGCGACCTTGTGGGGGCGCGACCCGGAGATGTCGTTCCCGTTGAACACGATCGAGCCCAGCGTCGGTGGGTAGATGCCGGTGATGCAGTTGAAGAGCGTGGTCTTGCCAGCCCCGTTGGGGCCGATGAGGGCGAAGATCTCGCCCCGCCGGACCGCGAACTCGACGGCGTCGACCGCCACCAGGCCCCCGAACTGCTTTGTAACCTTGCGGATCTCCAGGATGTTCTTGCCGTTCGGCGCCACGCTGCTCATCCCGCGGCTCCTTCGAGACCGGCGGTCTCCTTGGCCGCCCGCTCCACGTCGATTTCGGCCCGGCTGGGGATGAGCCCGCCCGGCCGTAAGAGCATGGTGCCGACCAGGATCAGGCCGAAGAGCAGGAACTTGAGGCGGGAGACGAACTCGCCCAGTCCCGGCCAGTCGCCGTGCGGCTGGTCGATGCCCGTGAAGCCGGTGGTGGCCAGCAGGCTGTGGACCTGGTTGGGGGCGTCGGGCAGGATCTTGAAGAGGACCAGGTAGATCGTCAGCCCGCCCACGATCACGCCCGGCATGCTGCCCATGCCGCCCAGCACGATCATGACCAGGATCGTGATCGAGACCTGGAACTGGAAGTTCTCGGGGCTGACCAGCGAGAGCTTGGCACCGTAGAAGCAGCCGGCGAAGCCGGAGGTGGCCGCGCCCATCGCGAAGGCCAGCAGCTTGGTGGTGACGGTGTTGATGCCCATGGCCTGCGCTGCCGTCTCGTCCTCGCGGATGGCCATCCAGGCCCGGCCCAGGCGCGACTTGCGGAGGTTGTTCAGGAGCACAACGCTGATGCAGATGAGGATGAACATCAACACGTACCAGGCGGTCGGGTTGGCCACGCTGAAGACCAGGTTCTTGACGATCCCGAACTGCTCGCCCACTCCCGCCCAGGGGCCGTCGAGCCAGTAGGGCAGCACCGGGTTGTCGAGGGCCGAGAGGCCGTTGACACCGCCCGTCCAGTCGCCGGCGTTGCGGAAAACCCGGGGCACGATCTCGCCAAAGCCGAGAGTCACGATCGCCAGGTAGTCGCCGCGCAGGCGCAGGGTGGGCGCGCCCAGCAGTGCTCCGGCGCTGGCGGCGATCACCACGCCCACGATCAGCAGGAGCCAGAAGGGGATGTGGATGGCATGGTGGAGCGGCGTGTGGAAGAGGGCGCCGGAGGCGGCCAGGGCGTAGGTGTAGGCGCCGATCGCGAAGAAGGCGGCGTAGCCGAGGTCCAGCAGCCCGGCGAAGCCGACAACCACGTTGAGGCCGAGCGCCAGCAGCACGTAGACGCCGGCGTCGGCAGCCAGCAGCACGATCGGCCCGCCCTGGCCGCCGGTCACGAAGTCGGCGACGGTTGGGAAGGCGAGTGCGCCGATGAAGATCGCCAGGTAGACCACGGTGTCGCGGTCGCGCAGGTTGATGGTCCAGCGGCCGATCTTGATGCGGCCGCGGCGAGGTCCGGGCCGCGGGCGGGAAACGGTCGCCGTGCTCACCTGCTCCCCACAGATCCAGAGCGGCCGTGAGGGCCGGCTTGCCGGCCCGTGTGAGTCCGTGATCCGAGCGTTGGGGACACTGCAAGGGGCCAGAAGGGAGGTAGGTCCGCGGGAGGAACCGCAGGTTCTTCCCGCGAAGCGGAGCGAAGCGGAGCGTTCATGTTCTATCAGGCACCCGCATGCCCAGCAGGCCGCTGGGCCGGAAGAGCAAGACCAGGGTCAGGATCACGAAGATCATCACCTGCGTCCAGGCGGACACGAAGTAGCTGTTCCAGAAGGCTTCGAACATGCCGATGCAGAGGCCGCCCAGGGCGGCGCCGCGGATGTTCCCGATGCCCCCCAGCACGGCGGCGGTGAAGGCCACCAGGCCGGTGGCGAAGCCGAGGTCGAAGACGATGTTGCCGAAGTAGAGGCCGTACATGGTGCCGGCGAACCCGGCCAGCACCGCGCCGATGAAGAAGGTGGCGGCGATGGTGCGGTTGATGTCGATGCCCATCAGGGAGGCCGCGTCCCGGTCCTGGGCGGTGGCGCGCATGGCCTTGCCCAGCTTGGAGCGGATAACGAAGGCGTCCAGCGCCAGGACCAGGACCACCGCCAGCAGGACTACCAGCGCGTCCTTGATGCGCACGGTGGTGCCGAGCGCGGTCACCGAGCCGGCCGGGATCAGGTCCGGGTAGTGGTTGTTGACCGGGCCTTTCCAGAGAAACATGATTCCTTCCAGCACGAAGGACATCCCGGCGGCTGTGATCAGCGGGGAGACCCGCGGCGCATTGCGCAGCGGCCGGTAGGCGACCCGCTCGATCGTGATGTTGAGCGCCCCGCAGATGAGCATGGTGGCCGCGGTGACCAGGACAAGGCCAACCATGACGAGTGGGCCGTTGACCGCGCCCTCCTTGAACCCGAAGGCGGTGACCATGGTCAGCGAGATGAAGCCGCCGAATGTGACCACGTCGGCGTGGGCGAAGTTGATCAGCTCGATGATCCCGTAGACCATCGTGTAGCCCAGGGCGATCAGCGCGTAGAGCGAGCCGCCGGCCAGCCCGTAGACGATCGTCTGCAGGAGGTAGGCCAGGCCGTGGGTGGCGATGTTGCGGGCCGCGATCAGCAGGATCACCACCAGCGCCACGAGCGCGACCCAGCGCAGGAGCCGCACCCAGCGGTTGCCGACCATCCCGGCGCGCACCGCCATCAGGCCTTCCGTCCAGGCCTGGTCGCGTGCGGCGAGGGCGACTTCTTCTTCGGGGGTCAGCTCTTCGGCCGCGAGAGGATCCTGGGCGGTGCCGGCGGGCGAGCCATCCACAGCTTTCGGGGGAATCTACACGAAATGAAGGGCCTCCCAAACGGGAGGCCCCTCGCTCACTTTTCGCTTACGTCGCTACGAGGACGCGACGCCCTGCGAACCGATGTACTTCCACCCCTGGTCGGCGGTGTTGCCGGGGTCGGACTGGTAGTAGGAGAAGACGGGGGTCGTGATGTCGCCGTTCTGGTCGAACGTCCAGGTGCCTGTGATGCCCTTGAAGTTCTTGGTCTTGGCGACCTCGTCCCGGACCTGGGCGCGCGTCGGCTTGTTGCCGCCGGCGTCGTCGATGGCGCGACTGATGGCGTCCAGCATCAGGATCGCGCAGTCGTAGGACTGGAAGGTGTAGGTCGCGATGTCGGTCGGCTTGCTGTAGACCTTCTGGTAGGCCGCGATGGTGGCCGCCGCAGCGGGGTCCTTGCCGGCGACCGGGTCGGAGCCGGCGGTGGTGCCGTAGATGTTGGCGGCGTTGCTACCGGCGTCCGTCAGGCACTGGGGGTCGAGGGCGAAGCCGTCGGGACCCAGCAGCGGGACGTCCAGGATGCCCTTCATCTGGGCCTTGAAGATGCAGGGCTTGTTGCCCGTGGTGGCGCCGATGTAGACGCCCTGGGCGCCGCCCGCCTTCGCGGAGTTGATGTAGGTCTTGAAGTCGGACGTGTTCTTGGCGTCGTAGTCGTTGCGGACGGCTACCTTGCCGCCGAGCGCGACCCACTTCTTCTGGAAGTTGTCGGCGACGCCCTTGCCGAAGGTCTCGTTGTCGGAGAAGACCGCGACGTTGGTGAGCTTGAGCGTCTGGTACGCGTAGACGGCCATGGCCGGACCCTGCACGTCGTCGGTGCCGGCGATCCGGAAGTAGTTGTTGGTCGAACCCTTGCGCAGCTCGGACGGGGCCGGGTTGCAGTAGGAGAACGACTTGGTCAGGCACTCGTTGGTGTTAGCCGGCGAAAGCATGACCAGGGGCACCGGGGCCAGGATCGGGATCATGGCCTTGGCCACGTTCGAGTTGTTGGGTCCGATCATGGCCAGGATGGTCGTGTCACCCGCCATCGTGGTCGCGTTCTGAGCGCCCTTCTGGGGGTCGTGGACGCCGTTGATGGCGTCGTCGAAGGGCTTGTACACGATGTTGAAGCCCTTGATGTTCTGGTGCTGCGAGACGGCGAAGGCCACCGCCTGCTGCTCGGGGATGCCGGTGCTGGCCTCCCCACCGGAGGCGGGATAGTCGCTGGCAAGGACGATCGTGCCCTTGTTCGAGCTACCCCCCGACGTGCCGCCGCCGCCACAGGCTACGGTCGCGAAGACCGCGGCCACTGGCAGCGCCAGCGCCTTGAGGCTGGACAATCTCATATGGTTCCCCCTTTGGAGATTCGTGAAATGGATGCCCGCAAGGGCGCCCAGCTGATCCCCTCGCCCTCTTCCCGCCGGCGATGCCGGTCGGGGCGAGAGTGCGCCGGCGAGGGCCGCGGCCGCGCGTCCGGCCGCCCCACTACTCCGCCGCACAGTGTGTGCAGGGGATCATGCGGTGTCAAGCCGATCGCTGGCTATACTCAGCCTTCTTCCCCTCTCGACCTCAGGAGCGCGCGCCCGTGAAAACCCCGACCGGCGAGCACCTCAAGCCCCGCTCGCAGTACGTAGAAGACGCCATCCGGCTTGCCACGGACAGCAAGTGGGAGGAGGCCGTCGAGCTCAACCAGTTCGTCCTCGACAACTTCGGGCCCGACGACCAGGCCCACAACCGCCTCGGCAAGGCGCTGACCGAGCTCGGCCGCCTGGAGGAGGCACGCGACCACTACGAGAAGAGCCTCAAGCTCAACCCCTTCAACACTGTCGCCAAGAAGAACCGCTCCAAGCTCGAGGTGCTGATCCAGCACAAGGACGACATCAAGAGCGGGGTCACCCGGGTCGACCTCAACCTCTTCGTGGAGGAGATGGGGAAGACCGTGATCACCCAGCTGGAGGCGGTGGACGACCCCAACGTCTGCGACAAGGTGGTGCCCGGCGACATCTCCGAGCTGACGGTGGAGGGGGACACCATCACCGTCGTCACCCTGCGCGGCATCCAGCTCGGCCAGCTGGAGCCCAAGCTGGCCCGGCGCTTGATCAAGTTCATGCAGGGCGGCAACCGCTACCAGGCTGGGGTCACCGGCTGCGAGAACGGCCAGATCCGGGTGATCGTGCGCGAGACCTACCAGGACGCGAAGTTCGCCGGCAAGCCCTCCTTCCCGATGCGCCAGAAGCGCGAGGTCTCCTTCCGGCCGTACGCTCGCGAGTCGCTGCTTCAGCGCGACGCCGAGTTCCCCACCGACGAGGACGAGGAGGACCTGGTGCAGGCCGGTATCGACGCCGACATCGAGGAGGACGAGGGCATGCACGAGGTCGAGGACGAGGCCGAGCCGGTCGACTTCGCGGACGAGGCCGAAGCCGATGACCAGGACGAGGAGGACGAGGACAGATGAGCCGCGCGCTCGGCAGGCCGCCGAAGGAGTGGCTTCACCGACGCTGAGCTGACCCCCCCGACACAAGGGGTCCCCGGCTTCCGCGACCTCCTGCCGGCCGAGGCGGAGGCCATGCGCGCCGTGCAGGAGGCGGTCCTGGCCGAGATGCGGCGCTGGGGCTACCGCTTCGTGGTCACCTCGACCCTGGAGAGCCTGGAAGTCTTCGCCCGCGGCCTCGGCCCCGAGCAGCTGCGCCGCCTCTTCAAGCTGACCGACGCCGACGGGCGCCTGCTGGCGGTGGTCGGCGAGCGCACGATCCCGGTCGCCCGGCTGGCGGCCGGCCAGCTGCGCGGCGCAGCGCTGCCGCTGCGCCTCTGCTACTCCGGGCCCGTGCTCTCCAACGACGGGGGCCGCTTCGCGAGCCGGCGGGAATCGCAGCAGGTGGGCGCCGAGCTGATCGGCGCCGGTGGGCCGGTCGCCGACGCCGAGGTGATCGCGCTGGCGGTGCGCTGCCTGGACGCGGCCGGACTCCGCCGCTACCAGGTCGACGTCGGGCACGCGGAGTTCTTCCAGGGCCTGCTCGACGGGCTCCAGCTGGGCCCGGAGGTCAAGGCGCGCATCAAGGACGCCCTGGCCGCCCGCGACCTGGTGCAGCTCGAGCAGGTCCTGGCGGCGACCCCGCTGCGCAGCGCCGAGCATGAGCTGCTGCTGCGCTTCCCGGCCCTGCGGGGCGGGCCGGAGATCCTGGACGCGGCCGGCGAGCTGGTGCGCAACCGGCGCTCGGAGCGGGCGCTGGGCGAGCTGCGGCGGGTCTTCGAGCTCCTGGGTACGCACGGGCTGGGCGCCGCCATCCAGATCGACCTGGGAGCGATCCGCGACTTCGACTACTACACCGGCGTGATCTTCGAGGGCTTCGGGCCCGAGCTCGGGCGGCCGCTGGCGCAGGGTGGACGCTATGACGGGCTCCTGGCCCGTTTCGGGCGGCCGGCCCCCGCCACCGGATTCGTGGTCCATCTCGACCTGGTGGGCGAGGTGCTGGTGCGGTCGGAGCATCCGCCGGCGCTGCCCCGCCTGGATGCGGCGGTGGCCTGGTCGGCGCCCGGCCTGGACGCGGCGCTCCGGCTGGGGTCCTCGCTGCGGCTCTTCGGTATGCGCGCGGTGGTCGACACGCAGCCCCGCGCGCAGGCCGCCGCTCGCGGCTGGCGCGACGTGGTCGGCGCCCGCCACCTGCTGCACTGCACGGGCGCCGCGTCGGTCAGCTGGCAGCCGGCGGGCCAGCGCCTGCGCCGGCTGCCGCCCGAGCAGGCGGTGGCGCGGCTGGCCGGAGGCCGCTCGTGAGCGTCGTCACCATCGCCCTCCCCACCGGCAACATCCAGGCGCCCGGCCTGGCCCTGCTGGCGCGAGCCGGCGTCATTCACGTCACGCCCCAGCAGCTGGGACGCCGGCTGCTCGTGGATTCGGGAGGGGTGCGCCTGGTCGTAGTGCGCCCCGCCGACGTGGTCGCGTACGTCGAGCACGGCGCCGCCGACCTGGGGATCGTGGGCAAGGACCAGCTCTGGGAGTCCGGCCGCGGCCAGGGCATTTACGAGCTCCTCGACCTGCGCACCAACGCCTGCCGGCTGGTGGTCGCGGTGCCCGAGCGCTCCCAGCTGGGCGGCCCGGAGACCTGGCCGCCCACGCTGCGGGTGGCGACCAAGTACGTGCGGGCGACCGCCGCCTACATGGAGTCGATCGGGCAGGCCGTCGAGCTGGTGCACCTGCACGGCTCGGTGGAACTGGCGCCCCAGGTCGGGCTGGTCGACGCCATCTCCGACCTCACAGAGACCGGCAACACCCTGCGCGAGAACCGGCTCCGGGTGGCGGCGGTGATCGGCGAATCGACGACCCGGCTGATCGCCAACCAGGTGAGCCTCAAGACGCGCGCGCGCGAGGTCCAGGACATCGTGCGCCGGCTGCGGGGAGCGGTGGAGAGTGCCGATTAAGCGCTACCGGGTGGGCGACTGGCTGGACAGCCCGCTTTCGAGGCGGCGGCTCGACCTCTCCGGGCTGCACGCCGAGCGCGCGGCGGTCCAGGAGATCGTGGCCCGGGTGGCGGCGGAGGGCGACGACGCGCTGCGCGAGTACGGACGGCGCTTCGACGGCTGGGCGCCGGATGCCGGCGAACCGTTCGCGGTCGGCCGCGCCGCGCTCGAGGCCGCCCGCGATCGGCTGCCGCCCGTCGAGCTGGCGGCCCTCGAGCTGGCCGCGCGCCGGATCCGCGAGTTCCACGCCTCGCAGACCTTCGCGGACGTGGCCGGTCCTCCGGGGCTGAAGCTTCTGACGCGGCCGGTGCGCCGGGCCGGCCTCTACGTGCCCGGCGGGCGCGCCTCGTACCCGTCGACCGTGCTGATGACCGCGATCCCGGCCCGGGTGGCCGGTGTGCGCGAGCTGGTCCTCTGCACGCCGCCGTCGGCCGACGGCAGCGTGCCGACCGCGATCCTGGCGGCGGCGGCCATCGCCGGCGTCGACGAGGTCTACCGGGCGGGCGGGGCCCAAGCCATCGCTGCGCTGGCCTACGGCACCGCGAGCATCCCGCGGGTGGACTTCATCGCGGGGCCCGGGAACATCTACGTGACGCTGGCCAAAAAGGAGGTCTACGGCGTGGTCGGTGTGGACGCGATCGCCGGTCCGACCGAGATCATGGTGGTGGCCGACCGCCGCGCCCGGGCCGACTTCGTGGCCGCGGACCTGGCTTCGCAGATGGAGCACGACCCGCTGGCGTGGGCGGTGCTGGTCACCGACTCGCCGGCCCTGGCGGACGCCGTGGAGGAGGAGTTCGCCGGGCTGCTGGAGCGCCTGGACCGCGCGCCGGTGATCGCCGCCGCGCACCTGGCCGTGATCCTGGCCGACGACCTCGAGCAGGCCTTCCAGGTGGTCAACGACTTCGGTCCCGAGCACCTGGAGATCCTGGCCGAAGACCCGGCGCGCTGGCTGCCGCTGGTCGAGAACGCGGGCGCCGTCTTCCTGGGCGAGTATGCGGCTGTGACGCTGGGCGACTACGTGATCGGGCCCAACCACACGCTCCCGACTTCGGGGTCGGCGCGCTTCTCCTCGCCGCTGGGGGTCTACTCGTTCCTGAAGCGGACATCGGTGGCGTCGGTGACACGGGGCGACCTCCAGGGCCTGCAGGCGGCCGCGCGGGCGCTTGCCCGCATGGAAGGGCTGACCGCGCACGCCAACGCGGTGGAGGTGCGGCTGCACGATGAGTGATCGAGCCGCCCTGGTCCGGCGGCGCAGCCGGGAGACGCAGATCGAGTGCGAGGTCCTGCTCGACCACGGGTCGGCGATCGAGGTCGCGACGGGGCTGCCCTTCCTCGACCACATGCTGGAGCAGGTGGCGCGCTACGGCGGCTTCGACCTCAAGTTCAAGGGCAAGGGCGACGTAGACGTCGACCCCCACCACCTGATGGAGGACGCGGGCATCGTGATCGGGCAAGCGCTCTCCCGGGCGCTCGACGACCGGGCCGGCATCCGGCGCTTCGCCTCCGCCTACGCGCCCCTGGACGAGTCGCTGGCGCGGGTCGTGGTCGACCTCGGCAAGCGGCCCTATCTCTCGTACAACCTGCCGCTGCGGGGGCGCATCGGGACCCTGGAGTCGGAGACCTTGGAGGAGTGGTGGCGCGCCTTCTCCATCCACCTCGGCGCCACCCTGCACGTGGATCTGATCCGCGGCCGGAACCGCCACCACATCGCGGAGTCGGCCTCCAAGGCTCTGGGACTAGCCCTGCGCGAGGCGATGACGCTGGGCGGGGGGCCGGACGTCCCGTCCTCCAAAGGGTTGTTGGGTTGATCGCCATCGTCGACTACGGCGTGGGCAACCTGCGTTCGGTGGCGCGAGCGCTCGAGCGCTCGGGGGCTTCGCCGCGGCTGGTCTCCGACCAGGACGATCTGGCGCGCGCCAAGGGCATGGTGCTGCCGGGCGTGGGGGCTTTCAAGCCCGCGTTGGACCGCCTGTCGGTGCGCGGGCTCGGCCGCCGCGTGGTGGAGCTGGCGCGGCGGGGGATGCCGATCCTGGGCGTCTGCCTGGGCTACCAGCTGATGTTCGAGCGCTCGGAGGAGCGCGGCGTGCACTCGGGGCTGGGACTCTTCGAGGGTTCGGTGGTCGAGGTGGCTTCCGCACACCGCCTGCCCGTGATCGGTTGGTGCCGCCTGCGCCAGACCGAGTGGTCGCCGCTCTGGCAGGGGATCGACGACGGCTCGTACTTCTACTTCGTGCACTCCTACACGCCCGACGCCTCGCCCTTCGCGATCGGCGCCACCGAGCATTCGCCGGCCGCCGCGTCGGCGCGGGCCAACGTCATGGGCACGCAGTTCCACCCCGAGCTCAGCGGGGCCGACGGGCTGCGCGTATACCGCAACTTCCTGGACGTGGTCGGTGCCGGCTAAGCGCGTCATCCCCTGCCTGGACGTCGACGGCGGCCGGGTGGTGAAGGGGGTGCGCTTCGTGGAGCTGCGCGACGCGGGCGACCCCGCCGAGCTGGCGGCGGTCTACAGCCGCGAGGGCGCCGACGAGCTGGTCTTCCTGGACATCACGGCGTCATCGGACGAGCGCGCGATCCTGCTGGACGCGGTGGCGCGTACGGCGGACGAGGTGTTCATCCCCTTGACGGTGGGCGGCGGTGTGCGCTCGACCGACGACATCCAGGCGCTGCTCACGCACGGGGCGGACAAGGTCTCTGTGAATTCGGCGGCACTGGCCGATCCCTTGCTCCTGACGCGCGCCGCGGAGATCTTCGGCTCCCAGTGCGTGGTGCTGGCGATCGACGCCCGGCGCCGCACAGAGGCGCCTGGCTGGGAGGTCTTCTCGCACGGCGGCCGCCGCGCCACCGGCCGCGACGCGGTGGAGTGGGCGGCGGAGGGCGCAAGGCTGGGGGCGGGGGAGATCCTTCTGACCTCGATGGACCGCGACGGCACCCACGACGGCTACGACCTCGAGCTCACGGCCGCGGTGTCTTCCGCGGTGCGGCTGCCTGTGATCGCGTCGGGGGGCGCGGGGTCGGCGGCGCACCTGTACGAGGCCCTGACCGAGGGTGGGGCCGAGGCCGCGCTGGCGGCTTCGATCTTCCACTTCGGAGAGGTGTCGATCGCCGCCGTGAAAGAGGAGCTGGCGCGGCGGGGTTTGGAAGTGCGTGGAGCCTGACTTTTCGCGCGGGCTGGTGCCCGCGGTGGCGCAGGACGCCGAGACCGGCGAGGTGCTGATGGTGGCCTACATGGACCAGGAGGCCTGGTCGCGCACGCGCGCCAGCGGGCGCGCCTGGTTCCACTCCCGCTCGCGCGGGTTGTGGGAGAAGGGGGCCACGTCGGGGCACTACATGGACGTGGTCGAGGTGCGCCTGGACTGTGACTCCGACGCCGTCCTGCTGCGGGTCCACCCCCACGGGCCCGCCTGCCACACCGGCGAGCGGACCTGCTTCTACACGCGGGTGGAGCCTCCGCTCCCCAATCCCTGATTTCCCGGGAAACCACGAGCCTGGCCGCGGCTCCCGCCCTGGTTTCCCGGCAAATCAGGCGGCCAGGTGTGGGGCGGCGAGTTCGCCGCGGATCTGGGCCGTGACTATTTCCGGCCGCTCCAGCACGTCAGGCGCGCTGAATCGCCGAACCTTGTAACCGGCGCCCAAGATCAGGTTCTGGCGGCGGTTGTCCTTGACCAGGCTGTTTCGGTGGCTGCCGCCGTCGTATTCGATGGCCAGTCGGTGCGATGGGTAGTAAAGGTCGGCCCGGCCCAGGAAGCGTCCCGCTGAGTCGTGCAGGTCGACCTGCGACTCGGGCCGATGAAGACCGGCCGAGACCAACAGGATGCGCAGGCGCGACTCCATCTGGGACTCAGACCGGGGATCAACGAGGTCGACCATTTGCCGCAGACGCTTCACATTCCAGGTGCCCGCACGCGCCGCGACGGCGGCGACCAGCGCCTCAACGTCGAGGAGCCGGTCATGCAGGGCCCTGTCGGCCGCGATCACAGCATCGACCAACGGCAGCGTCAAACCGGTGTCGATGACAGTTCGCACGATGCTCGTCGTTGGAAATCCCCGACGCGTCACGATTTCACTCGGCTCAAGCGGTGAGCGCCGCACCCAGATCCCGGCTCGGGCCGAGACGCCACATCCGGGCGGAACCGTGACCTGCACGGGGGAGCACGGCGCCACCTCAACTCCATGCAACCAGTAGGAACTGCGCCCGCAGAACACGGCGGCGTCCGGCAGCCGGCGCCGGACGGCTCGGAACATCAGCTGCGGGCTGTTCGCGAGACGCGACCAGGCGTAGACACCGCGGGTAAGGCGCCTGTACGCGGCGGTCTGTAGTTCGGCCCAATCGACTCCTACCCTGGCAGCCTCCGCCACAGTGAACGGACCGTTCCGGAGCTCAACGGGGACAGCCACGCCCACACGGTGACCGCCACTACCCGGCCTGCGCAACGTCGCCCGTTAAGGGCCCGGCCACGCCTGATTTCCCGGCAAACCGCGAGCGCGGACTGCGGTTTGGTCCTGATTTCCCGGCAAATCAGGTCATTTTTTGAAGGTTGGGAGCTAGTGGGGGAGGCGCTGCTGGGCCTGGACCAGCAGTGCGGGCGCCACCAGGGCGAAGCCGGCCATCGCGAGCAGGATCGCGAGCACGCTGAAGACGAGCGAGCGGACCTGATCGACGGTCGGCCGGCGCGCCTTGAGGAGGCGCCGCCGGGCGGTGTAGCCCAGAACCGCCGCCGCCAGGGCGGCGGCGGCGGTCCAGAACGGAGGGAGGTGAGCGAACCAGGCCGCGATCGCGGCCAGGGCCAGCAGCACGCCGGCCACCGCCCGGACGTCCAGGAAGCGGACGCCGGAGAGGCGGGCGGTGACCATGGCACCGACCCTAGGGCGCCTCTGTAAGAAATTCCTCAGAACGACCTCAGAGCTGGATCAGTGCCAGAACGCATGTTTATGCGTTCGCAGTGCATAATCATTCATCCATGCCGAAGATCAGGGCCGCGGTCGCGGGCGCCAACGGCTACGCGGGCATGACCGCGGTCAGCCTGCTTGCCGTTCATCCCCACGTCGAGCTGGTGCAGCTCACGAGCCGCAGCCTGGCGGGCAAACCTTATCAGGAGGTTTTCCCGCTGCTCGGGCGGCTCGGCCGCTTCACGGAAGAGGTCGAGCCGCGGGGCCTGGACGTGATCTTCAGCTGCCTGCCCCACGCCGCGGGCGCGGCCCGCACCGCGGACTGGTTCCGGGCCGGCGCGCGGGTGATCGACATGAGCGCCGACTACCGCCTCAAAGACTCGGCCCAATACCCGCGCTGGTACGGCCAGGAGCACCCGG
>Ga0207646_10004711_pt1 | contig 14703 bp, 9 predicted proteins | sample KBSK5502metaG_FD_184343 | JGI IMG/M metagenome (GOLD analysis project Ga0207646, IMG submission 184343) | Corn, switchgrass and miscanthus rhizosphere microbial communities from Kellogg Biological Station, Michigan, USA - KBS K5-50-2 metaG... | ecosystem: Host-associated > Plants > Roots >... | reverse complement strand
CGTAGACAACGCAACTATAGTATCGGTGTGAAAAACCACAGCACAAGTGATTCAAGTAACATAGTAGTTTGAGCTTTAGCTCACGGCAAGCGGCTTCAAACTAACTCGCAGGCGCCGAGCGTTGCCTTCGCCCACAGATTCGGTGATTAGGTCGTCTTCAGCGGCCAGCGAGAGGTGGATCACGCGTCGCTCGCCCGGCTCCATGGGACCAAAAACAAACGCCGAAGAAGTCGCGCGCACCTGGCGGGCCGCAAGTTCTGCCATGGCGCGCAACTCGGCTTCACGCGCCGCCCGAAAGTCATTCGCGTCGCAGATTATCCTCTGACCCCTTGGCAGTGACCGGCCCAGCGCCTGGTTAAGGATCTGCTGCAGCGCGTCCAGTAATTCACCGCCCTGGTTTAGCAGCAGACCACTATCCTCGCCGTCAATTGCCAGCAGGCAGCCCAGATCGGATTCGGCAGCCGACGCCCGGACGTCAAAGCCTGCGCTCTCGAAAATTGAGTTGAGCAACTGCTCAGCTTTGGTGCAAGTCTCATTCATAAGGGGCTGAATTGTACCCCAAGTGCGGTTGAGCTGACCAAGCCGGACCGAAGACTGGTAGCTCGCGGTGAATCCAGGATCGAGGCGCGGCAAGCGACAACGGGACTCTTAACCGTGGCTGACCCGGTGTGAAGATGAACGGCCGCGGGTGATAGAATCGATGCGATTAGTTGGGCATGGAAATGGAAGTAAGATCGAATCTCGCTGGCTTAACCGCCGAAGAGTTGCACCGAGTGGTCAGTAAGCTCGGCGAACCTGCATACCGGGCGCGGCAGATTTTTGCCGCGGTACACGCTCGTCGTGTGCGTTCGTTCGAAGAAATGACTGACCTGCCAAAAGAGTTGCGCGCAACGCTTAGCGAGCAAGTCGTCGTCGCGACGCTGAAGCTCGAATCACGTTATGTCTCAATTGACGGCACGCGACGTTACCTGTTCAAGACACATGACAATCGGCCAGTCGAGACCGTTTTCATTCCGCAAGAACGTCGCGACACTATCTGTTTTTCTTCGCAATCGGGTTGCCCGCTTCAGTGCACTTTCTGTTTGACAGCACAGCTCGGCCTATTACGGAATCTCACCGCTGGAGAGATTGTCGAGCAGATCATCTTCGCTTTGAACGATGCTTACGGCGTGGGCGTGAAGCCACCACGCGGTACAAATCTGGTCGGCATGGGAGCCGGCGAGCCCTTCCTGAACTTTGAGGAATTGATGAAGGGCATTCGGATCATGAAGGAGCCGAGAGGACTGCATGTCGTCCCAAATCGTGTCACGGTCTCGACGGCGGGTATCGTGCCGCGCATTCGAGAGCTGGCCACCATTCCCGATAGACCGCACCTGGCAGTTTCGCTAGCGGCGCCTACGGATGAACTGCGCGACGAGCTGATGCCGATAAACAAAAAGTGGCCGCTGGAGGAGTTACTGTCCGCGTGCAGGGAGTTCGAAAAATCTTTAAAGCCGAACGAGCGAATGACATTCGAATATGTCATGCTCGCAGGCGTCAACGATGCTGACGAACATGCTCGGCAACTGGCAAACCTCTTGAATCGTCATGACCTGAGCGCGAAAGTGAATTTGATTCCGCATAATCAGGCGGAGCCTTTGCCGTATCATCCTTCGTCAGCCGAGCGAGTGGAAACCTTCCGCGAGATTCTGGAAACGAAGGGCGTTCACGCGTTCGTGCGGAAGCCGCGCGGGCGCGACATTCTGGCCGCCTGCGGTCAACTGGCCGCGCAAGTTACGCCGATTGAGGTGGCTTTATCTTGAATAGCCTTACTACGGCGCTATTCTCTGCGGTGAGCCGATAGATGACCTACCGAAGTCCGGTCCGTGGGAGAGGAATTAGTTCGCAATCTTTTGATTTAGCAGTAAGCAAGGTAAAATCCGTTACCACAAATCCAAAGTCTTCTCTTGAAAATAAGATGAAAAACAAGCTGATACATCGATCATTCCTAGTAGCGGCTGTAGCTGCATTGATTGGTATTCCCGCGACGTTTCGAGCGGCTCCCGCTCCCGATCCAAACGTTGGCGTCAAGGGCTACTATTCGAACGATAAAGCGCGGCGTGGACGCACGATCCGGGCGGCGATAGTCATCGACATTCCGGCGGGCTATCACGTTAACGGCAACCGGCCACTGAATAAGTATTCGATTCCGACGGCCTTAAAGATCGAAGCGCCGCGCGGCATTACAATTGGCGCGGTGGTCTATCCGCGCGCAATTGTGCGCAAGCTAAAAGCCGTAAACAACGAACCGCTGGCGGTCTACGAAGGACGCGCCATCCTGCGTTTCAATGTGACTGTGCCCGCAAACTACCAGGGTGGCGAGGTGGTGCTGAAAGCGCGCTTACGTTATCAGAGCTGCAACGACGAAGTTTGTTTTCCGCCGAAAAATCAGGACGTGGACATGGGCATCGGCATCGTGGGCCCAAGCGATCGAGTGCAGCGCGCCAACGGCTGGGTATTCGGCGGACGATAAGTAATCGCGCTGTTTAGGCGCGTCCGATTACTGACATCAGTCGCCCGACTCGGCCATTCAGGTTTTTCTCGCGACGATAGGAAAAGAATAGATCGTTGCGATCCATCGTGCACAGGGCTGCGGAATGTATTCGCTCAGGCGAGACGCCGGCGTTGATAAGCTGATCGCGATTGGCCTGATGGAGATCGATTCGTGCGTGCCCCTCGCGCGTTGGCGTCAACAAATGCCCTGATTGCGGAAAGCGTTCTTTGAATAAGTTCATTACTTCGCCACCGACTTCATAACAGCAAGCCATCGCTGCGGGACCGATGGCAACTCGCAGGTCCGCGGCGCGGGCGCCGTATTCCTGCTGTAACTGCTCGATGGCGAGCCTGATGATCGACGTGGAAGTGCCACGCCAGCCGGCGTGCACCGCAGCGAAAGCGCCCGTGGTCGAATCGCCGATTAGGATCGGGACACAGTCCGCGGTCTTGACCGCCAGCAGAATCTTCGGCGTTTTGCTCACGAGCGCGTCACAGTATTGGTCATCACCGAGCACGCCGGATTTTGGTTGAGCTTCCTGCTCGTTGTGAATAACGCGCACGTCGGCGCTGTGAATCTGCCAGCAGCCAGTCAGCGTCCAATCGCCGGCGAAGAGTTTGAGAAAACGGCGTCGGTTCTCATAAATGTTTTCGGCTTCGTCTTCATTAAAACCGGCGAGATTAAGAGAGTCCCGGGGCATCGGACTAACGCCGCCGCCTCTGGTTGAAAAGCCGTTGGTGAAGCCGTCGTGCTCGAGCGGCGCGCAGATCAACGCGCGCACGCCTTCGCGTTCGCGCCAATAGAAGCCGGCGCTTTGGAGTGCAGAATCTTCCGTGATCATTTCAATTGGCATCGACATTATCGAAGTTCGCCGCGTGCGCGAAACCATCGAGCGCACGCCGCGGTTCGCTGAGCGCGTGTTCACTGCAGCCGAGCGCGCTTATTGTGAATCGCACGGCGTAGTGGCCGCCCAACATTATGCCGCGCGCTTCGCGGCAAAAGAAGCCGCGCTGAAGGCGTTGCAAACGGGCTGGAGCGGTGGCATCGGTTGGCAGGACGTGGAAGTTTCGGCGAAAGACTCAGGCGCGCCGGTGATTCTGTTTCACGGTCGCGCGCGAGAACTCTATGAACAGACGGGCGCCACCACGGCGCATCTTTCGATTGCGCATACAACTGAACATGCGGTTGCGGAAGTGATTTTGGAAAAGAATTGAAGTGTGGCTGCCGCGCGATGTGTGGATGATTGGCTCGGTGGTCCTGGCACGTAGGGGCCAGATGTCCTGCAAGCTTTCCCAAACTTAATGAGCTCCTTTAGGAGCGCAATGTACAATCGTTGTTTCGCTCCTAAAGGAGCCTTCTAGGTTCATTTGGGACAAGGGTGCTATAAGCATCTCGCTCCTGGCGGAGCGAAACAGGGCGTCAAAGACATTCCGCGCATCATGCGGCGGAGCCACGAAAACTATCGCCCCGTCACTCGCATCTCGTTCACCAGTACACTTCTTCCTCGCTTATCGGTATCAACTCGCGTATCCCGTAATCCAGCGTACTCCGCAATCGGTGACTTCGGGCGGTTCTTAGGTACGCGCGGTGTTTGGGACCTGGCGGCAACCGTCGGGTCGACCGTCGGCACGTCTTGCGGCAGATCGAAATAGAAACCGTGACGGAAACATTCTGACCTTGGCGCTTGACTGGCGAGAATCGCGACGCGTTCATGCGTCGGACAGCGGCTGGTGGCGAGCTCATCTGTTTCCGGATCGATTTCGGCGATCGTGATTCCGTCCGGCTCGGCAAATGAATTGCCGCCGAGTTCCGGTCGCAAGTCAATGGCGCTCTTCATAAATTCAGTCCAGACGGGCAGCGCTGATTCGGCGCCGGTCAATCCCAACTGCTTGTTATCGTCGAATCCAATCCAAACCGCGCAGACCAGGTTGGGCGTGTAGCCGACAAACCAACCATCGCGCGAAGTGCCCGTCTTTCCAGCGAGGGCTGTTTTGGGTATCAGGCCCCGTGCCGCCCGCGCCGTGCCATGATCGATGACGCCTTCCAACATGTCCGTAATCATAAATGCAGTTGTGGGTTGGATCACTTGAACAGGTTCGACCGTCCCTGTTTGGGCGAAGACGTTTGGTTGAATAATTGAGCCGCCGTTGGCAAAGGCAGCATAGGCGGTGGCGATCTGCAAGGGAGTAACTTCCGTCGTTCCCAGCGCCAGCGCCGGATAAGGCACCGGCCGCGGCAAACCAAATTGCTGAGCCGTATTAGCTATGCGTACCAGTCCTGTCTGTATTGCCACGTCGACGGTAACGACATTGAGTGATTTGATCAGCCCGGTGCGCATCGGCACGTCGCGCATCGAAAATCCACCGCCGTAGTTCGCCGGTCGATATTTGAATTTGCGATCGTAAGTGAATTCCTGCGGCGCATCCTTGAACATCCGAAGTGGCGACAGGCCGCTCTCAAGCGCGGCCGCGTATACGAATGGTTTGAAGACCGACCCCGGCTGGCGTTGCGCGTCCGTCACCCGATTCATTTGCGATTCGGCATAGTCCCTGCCGCCAATCATCGCCAGCACGTTACCGGTTTTCGGATCGAGAGCGACGAAAGCCACTTGCGGAGTGAGACCGCGCGGTTGGTAGATTTTATCCAGGCGCTCAAGCTGTTTGCGAACTGCTGCGGCAGCGAGTTGCTGCAGATCGAGATCGAGGGTGGTGAGCGTGGCACGCGCATCCTGCGCATGATCAACGGGCGGGACGCCCGTGCCACTGTCTGAGACGCGATTCACAAAATCAATAAAATACGGCGCCACCGATTCGCGCGCCGGATCGAAATCAGCCAGGGTCAGCGGTTCCTTCGCAGTTGCCGCAGCCTTTTCGAGCGGGATGAAGCCGTCGCGAACCATTGTGCCGATCACCGTGTTGCGTCGCGTCCGCGCCGCATCGTTGTGTCGGACCGGTGAATAACGAGAAGGGCTTTGAATCATCCCGGCGAGCGTGGCAGCTTCCGCGAGCGTCAGGTCCTTCAACTCTTTTCCAAAGAACACGCGCGCGGCTTGATCGACCCCGCGGACGGCAATGACACCGCGCTGTCCCAGATAGACCTCGTTACAGTAAAGCGCGAAGATGTCTTCCTTCGACAAACGCCGCTCGATCGTAAACGCCAGCATCGCTTCGGCATATTTGCGGCGCAGCGTGCGCTCAGGCGTCAGATAAGTGTTTTTGACGAGCTGTTGGGTGATGGTCGATCCACCCTGACCCAGACGCTCGTCGCCGGCATTACGCAGCAGCGCGCGCGCGATGCCAAAAAGATCGAGGCCCGGGTGATCAAAGAAGCGACGATCCTCAATCGAGGTGATTGCCTGAACCAGAACCGGCGGGATGTCTTTAAAGTTGAGTTGACGGCGCGCGCCGCCTTTCGTCACTGGGTCATTCGCCAATGATTCGGGTGCGAGCGTAAAAGAATCCAGCGTGACTTCGTCGCCGGTCAGTTGAGCGATACGGCCTTCGCGATCGAAACTGACCCGCAGAACTGAGGGAAAGCCGCCGGAATTGCTGGGACGAATTTCAACCGCACCGCCGTGAATCGAAAAGCTTCCATTCCAAATCTCGCTGGCATTCTCGTCGTCCAGATAACCTGCGCGGCGCAGCGCGACCGCCAGCGCTGCGGGCGAAAGCCTCTGCCCGGGCCGCAGGGTGCGCGGCGCGGCATAAATACCCGCGCGGCTGATCAGATAACCGCGCGCCAAACGCGCATCGACGATCTTTCCGTAAGAACGATAGGAGTTGACGAAAAAGGCGCTGAGTGAGATCAGCGCCAGGGTGAAGATCATGATCGTAAAGCGAAGTTTGCGGCTTTGCGCCCTGGCGAGAAACCGCCTCACGCAAGGACGCAAAGACGCCAAGGAAAACGCAACCGTAAATCCCGATCTCTCAGAGATTTTCATTTGGAAACCCGAAGAGCCTGCCGAGCGATCTATCTGTTCAATCCGTTACTCTAAAGAAAGGGCGAATGGGGGCGGATTTCTCGGGGAACTATGAGGATCAGGCGGTTCTGGCCAGCGGATGGCGAGCAATAAGTCTCTTGATGTCATCGATGTACTCGATGGCCGCGTCATAACCGGCTTGCAAAAGTTCGTCAGCGCGGCGGGTTTCGTCCCAACGGATGTGGCCGACCTTGGGAATGATGATTAGATCGGCTTTGGCGCTCTCCTGGTTTGATACGATCCGCTCGACGGCGACAAACGTTTGCGTCAGGACCCCCAGAGCGGTGCGCGGAGCTTCCATGAAGCGCGCACCATCGGCGCCCACATCGACCCCGATTATGATATCGGCGCCCAGGTCGCGTGCGTAGCTTATGGGAAGATTGGCGACCAGGCCGCCGTCAACCAGCATTCTGCCCTGTTCATCGCGGCAGGGAACGTAGAGGGCCGGCAAACAAGCACTGGCGCGGATCGCAAACGGGACATCGCCGGTATCGCGTAACACTATGGGCGTACCCCGGCGCAGGTCAGTGACCATGACGGCAAAAGGAATCTTCAGTTCTTCAAAACGGGTAACGGGCAGGTGAGCGCGGAGGAAGGTTTCCATGCGTGCGTTTGACTGCAGACCTAAGCGGGAAAAGGAAAATCGCGCCGTGTGGCGCCAGCGAAATTGTCGCGCCAACTCTTCAATCTGCGAAATCGTAAGGCCCGAAGCATACAAGCCACCCATCAGAGCGCCCGCCGACGCGCCGGCGATCGCGTCAATCGGGATCGCGTTTTCTTCCAACGCGCGCAGTACGCCGACGTGCGCAATCCCGCGCGCAGCGCCGCCGGAAAGCGCCAGGCCGACGCTTGGCCGATTCAATATGATCATCCTCGCTGGCACACGACGAACCGTCCACGAAATCACACGAAGAGACACGAACAAGGCCCGCCAAATGGCGGATGAGAATGCGAATGGAAAATAGCTTTTGAGACCCAACCCTAAACAGGACTCAAGATGACTATCTCTGTTCCAGGCTGTTCGCGCAAGCCGTCGACGAAAGTGTCGATCTCTGAGGCTATTTTTTCTTCAGTCAGATCATGCTCGATACGGCTGCGCTCACGGTCAAGTGTGGGCACGATCCGGCCGCTATTTCGCAGCGGCGCAGTTTCCTGATTGTAGCGATCGGTAATTTCTTTTGGGCTAATCAGCACGAAAGCCCGAAAACGAAAGTCGAGATATTTCTCAATGGTGACACGGTCGCGCAGGATTGAGTCTAACTGCTCGGTGGTCAGACCGACCCGATTCATGCGCTCTTCCAAAAGGGCCCGCGAGCCAAAGGCCTGTGCCAACTCGTTCCGTTTTCGATCGACCGTGTCATTAAACTCCTTCAGGGCCTCAGGCGTGTCGGCGACCGGCAGCTTCCTGGCCTCCTGCAAGATCAGGAGTTGGTCCTCAAGCGTGTGGAGGGCCTTTTTGAGCTGGTCTGAGGAAGGCTTGTCGGAGAACGGCGTGCCCGGCTCGAGCGCCAGTTGCCATACCAGATCGGAATAAGTAATCAAATCGGGCGTGGCGCGCGAACCGTTGGTCACGCTGGCGATCGTCTTGTCGGCGACGGTCTGCGCCCGCGCCGCAATGAGCAGTGTGCAGTGAGCCAGGAAAGTGAGCAGTGAGCAGTGAGCAGTGAGCAGTAGAAGCATGCTGAGCCGGCTTCGTTTAGTTCGTTCTTTCCTGAATTTGAAAGAATTCGCTGCTCTCGTAATCGTTTCTGACATTGTACCTTTCCTCATGTGGCCCTTCTTATCGGTTCTTAACTGCTCACTGCCCACTGCCCACTGCTCACTCCCTCAAAACGTCTGCGTGAACCGGAAATGAATCTGCCCCTGGTGCAGTCGAAAGATTGCCGTCGACGGGGACGCGGTATTCAGATTCTGCGGAATCAAAAATTCCGACGGGTTCAGAAGATAGCCGTAATCAATCGCCAGGGCGCCACCCAGAGGGGTCTTGATGCGAAAGCCGAGACCCAGCGTGTGGCTCCAACGCACGCGCAGGTTCCGGGCGTTCACATCATCGACAAAATTTCCCGTCGGTGTGATCGGCTTGGGATGGAAAATATCGCTGATGCTGCGAAACACGTTGCCGCCATCATAGAAGGGAACGACCTGCAACTCTCTGGTAACCGGAACGCGGGCCTCCAGGTTCATCACCACCATGGCGTTGCCGCCAATGGGAACCGTGAATGGATTCAACCCTATTAGTTTTCCCTGCCGGTTGCGAAACTGACCCCGCGGGACGATGGCCTGGCGCGGGCCGGCTTCTTCGTATCCAAAGCCGCGCAAAGTCGACGAGCCGCCGGAAAAGAAACGTTCACTGATCGGCAACAGACGATCAAAATCGTCAATAAAACCATTCCCGTTTCGATCGCGCGGAGTAAATGTCTGCGCCAGACCAACGGTCAGGTTACCCGCCAGGACTGTCTTGCGCACGCTGTTGAGTTTGTAATAGGTGTGATAAGTCGACAGGAAACGGCTCATCGAGGTATTCCCGCCGAGGCCTCGGGCGGCGAAACTGTAATCCGCCGACAAGAACTGGCCGCGAGTCGCGTCGAACTGGTTGTAACGACAAACCTCTCCCGATCGAATCGTTTCGTCTTCGGTTGTGGAGCTACCGGCCAACCGTCGCTCGCAACGCTCGCGCGTGTCATAGACGAACGAAGCGCCAAACCGCGAGAGCCGCACTACCGCATCCTGCCTCAGGATGTCCTGAATCAGCAGGCTCTCGATATTGCGCAAGCGAACGTCTTCATAGTTGTAGCGAAAAAACACGATGCTGTGCAATTTTTGACTTAGGACGCGCTGGGTTTCGACACTGAAGGTGACTCGATCAATCGTCGGTTGAGGGACCCGGTTTCCCAGCACATCGATCGGATTGCCCTTCTCGTCCAGCCGCTGCACGATGCCGAACGTGCCGCGGTCGATAGTCGAGCGAAAGAAGCGTGTGATGGTGGAATCGCGCAGGTACTGGGCCGAAATCGCCAGCGGCGCGAACTGTTTCTTTCCATAACGGGCAAAGCGCGGATCGAGAAACTCAAAGCGGATCAGTTGCTGGCGTTGACTGGCGCGAATCCGAATCGCACCCTGGCGCAGCTTGTTCATGAAGTTGACGTTGGTCAGCTCCAGCAGACCAAGTGCGCCGGTATCGGTCGAATAACCACCGCCATACTCAATCACCCGCGGTCTCTTCTCTTCCACATCGATGATGACGTCATATTTCTTCGAGCCGTTCGGCCCGTCGCCGGCCAGGGTCTGACTAATCAGCACCTGGCGAAACGCGTCCGTCACGTAAAGCGCGCGCTCGGCTTCGGTAATTTTGTCCGCGCGCAGCAAGTCACCTGGAGAGAGGGGAATCGCGCGAATGATCGCATCGCGCTTGGCGCGCTGTACGCTGGCGCCACCGGTTACACCGTTGACGATGATCTCGTTGACGATCGCTTTTGAGCCTTCCTTATTGACATTGAATGTGACGCGCACCTGCTCATCGCCGCCCTGCTTCGGCAATTCATCGATGGAAGGCCGGACTTCGGCTTCGATGTAACCTTCGCGCGCGTACAGGTTCAGCAACCGGTCGTTATCACCGCGCACTTGCGAGCGTGAATATGGAGCGCCCTTCACAATGGTAATCTCTTTGTGCAAGCGATCTTCGGGAAAAGCTTTTTGGCCGCGAACTTCAATTTCAGCCACCCGCGTGAGCGCTCCCTCGGTAACTTCGAAGGTAATGATCAGATTGTCCTTCGTAGGATCGATACCTTGCAACACGTTGACCTCAGCGCGCCGATAACCGAGATCCTGCATCAGAGCTCTAACGGTGCGCTTGTCTTCTTCCAGCAGCGCGTTGCTGGTAAAACCACGTCCGTAGCCGCCGAGAAAAGGAATGAATCCAACGGCGCTCGCCATCCGAGACTTCAATTGTGGGATAACGTCGTTGACGTCGACTTTGTTGGTGCCGGTGATCCGGATATCGGTCAATTTCAAACGGCGCCTGAGAGTGACGTCATAGACAATCTTGACCGTGCGACCATCCAGCTCAGTTGGATTCAGATTTCGGCAGGTCTCCTCACTTCCATTTTCGATCGTGTTCGGAGTCGGCGGCGTGACCGTGCACAGCGGCTCGACGTCGGAAAAGAAATAGCCCTGTTCCTGAAGCTGATTGCGCACGCGGCGCGCTCCTTCTTCCAGGACTGAGTAGTCGATGTTTCCTTCGCGCTTGATGGGCAGTAGCTGGAGCTGTTTCTTCTCGCTTAAAGTGTAGTTGCGAAACGCAACCTCAACCTTCGGGCCGAGCGAGCCTTTCAAACTGATATCAATTTGATTAGTCTGCGAATTGAACTCGACGCGCGGATCGTCAAGCTGCGGCGCCAGGTAACCCTTGGCGATGAGGGATTGTTTTATGAGATTGAGGTCGTCGCCCAGAACTTCGCGAGTGAACGGAGCACCCGGCTGCAGCTTGAGCGTTGGTTTGACCGCCGTGGCATCAAAGCCGGTGATTTCAAACTTGCCCACACGTGCCTGCTCGCCCGGCGTGATGGTGTAAATCACTCGTCGGCGTGTTCCGGTCGCGTCGGACGGATCAGGCTCTTCAGAGTGTTCGACCGTGGCGTTGTAGTAACCGCGGTCACGCAGGTAAGCCTGAATTTCATCGGCGTTGCGTTCGATAGCGAGGATGGAAAAGCGCCGGCCGGGCTCAAGCAGGTTCAGGCGCGCGCGAATCTCGTCACTGGCAATCGGCGTTCCCGTGACCGGGGCGATCCGCAGAGACACACCGCCGATCACAATCTGCCTCTGGATCACGAAACGGACGCGGAGGGGACTGTTGCGGCCGCCGCCCGGTTGCGCTTCGCTGATTTCGACGCGCGCGGTTGCTACGCGATTCGAAGCGAAGAGATCGTGGAGCGACTGGCGAGCCTTCACGGCCGAGTATTCGCCGCCCGAAACGATCTTGACCAGCGATTGAAACTCAGCCTGGGCGGCGGGATCGGCCGGCGAGCCTTCGAGGACTACCTCGACGCCGGCGACGGGACGGCCCTCGTAATCGCCGACCTGAGCGAAGACGGTAACGCTTAACACGCACATGACGACGGTTATGGCCCAGATGATTTGAGAAAGATGAAGACGCACCTTAGAATTTGCAGCAAACAAAGTCCGCGCAGCGGACGAGTCGAAAATTTCCCAGCAGTGCAGGGCCTGTGTCAAAACCAGGAACGTGGATTGTCATCAAGCCCATTTTACCGCAGAGGACGCAGAGGTTTGCGCAGAGGACGCAGAGAAGAATTGTCCTTTGCGTACCTCTGCGAGTGCCTCAGCGTCCTCTGCGTTTAAGAGAGTAGCTTCATCAGACTCAAGTCTGAAGTTTGACACACGCTTAACTGCTGGATTCAAAAACCTACCGCCCCGTTGTGCGCGGGCTTAACTGTACGGCGGCACAGCCGCAGTCGCTTTAACTTCAAAATCGCTTTCTAAACCTGATCTCAAAACTGTAATTATTATTCCGGGTACTCAGATTCCGGGTTGAACCCTGCTCGTATTCGGCGACGAAAGACAAGCGGTCCGAAACTCGGTACTCAACCGCCAGCACCTGGTTCGGATCCGACGCGATATTTGTCGAGTAAGTAACGACCAGATCCTTACTGATGCGCCGGGCGACCGTCAGGCGCGCGGTGGGCGTCGAGCCGGTGCCGGCAATTACCGGACTGATCTCCAGCCGGCTGAGACCGAACAATTTATTCGTGGCCTTCGAGACCGGCGCGTTGATGAGCGCATCAGTCAAAAGACTGGCTGCCGTACCCAGACCCGATTGCGCCAGCACTGAGGTGCTGGTGTCGGTGGACGACAGAGTGCCGCTCAGAATCAACGACACAACGTCGGCTTGCGGTAATGAAGGTTCGGAACTGACGCTGGTGGTTGGGTGCGACAGCGGTCCTTCCAACAGCGCCGTCACTCGATAGCCGCGAATGATCGCCTGGCCTTCAATATTCATGACCGGGTCAGCGCCCCGGCGCGCGGGAAAATAGATCAGGCCGCGAGTAATTTCATAGGGATTGTTCCGGAAGTTCAGGGTCCCGCGTGTGGCCGTGATGCGACCTTCGATGATTGGATCCTTGACCGGCCCGTTGAGTAGCAGTGACACCGACGCGACGACATCGCCGAGATTGTTGTGCATCACCAGCGCGTTGCGGCCTTCGACTCGCAGCTTGTCGAACACGGCCGTCTGGGCGAACTGAAACTCGCCGCCTTCCTCAATCGAAGTCTGCGGGCGTTGATTAATTAGTTGCTCGAGCTGGATGTCCTTAGTGTACTCAGTGCGATGCACCTGAACGTTGCCGCGGATAAACTGGATTTGAGGGTTTCCGCGCAGCTCCAGGTCGGCGTCAACCGTGGAACGAAAGTCCTGCGGATAACTGAGGGTGACTTTCTCTCCGTGGATGTTGAAGAGAAACTGCGAGATCGAGAATCCTGAAAGCTGCGCCCCGCCGGTCGCGGTTACCTTCCCGCCGCCCAGTGTTCCTTCAAGCTTTTCTATTTGCGCCTGACGAGCATTGAACAAGATCACGCCGGCCAGGTTTGCCAGTTGGATCCGCTGATCGCCCATCAGAACGGAAATGGACGCGTTATTAACCGAAGCGCGGCCGGTGACGCGTGAGTTCTCATAGGTGCCACCCACATTTACCGCCAGCACCGCGAAGCCCGAAGAGAAAACGTCCGGCGATACGCCGCTGAGAATCCGCAGATTCACCTGGCCATTAACCGCCAGAGTATTGTGACCTCCAGACCCGGTTGCGACCGCGCCGCCCAGCGTTACGTTAGTACCCTGCCCGGTAAATCGAGTTTCGTGAAAATTCACTTCATTGGGCGCGAAATCGACAACCAATGGACCGGCGGCGGACAGCATGATGTCCTGAACCCTCACTGAGAGTTCGCTGAAGTTTGCCGTACCTGTCAGTCCTCGCAGTGAGAGCGATTCTTCGCCTTGATCGTTTTCGTAAATCAGGTTGCCGCTCAGCTTCAGCGACCCGGTGGCCTGCCCGCTAACCACTACGTCGCTTGCGGGAAGCAGGATTCTAAAAACTTGCGTCAGATCGGCGCCGGTGATCGTCGATTCGATGGTGGCCGGAAGCTTTTCGTTCGAGAGATCGACGCGCGCCGTGACGATCTGCGGCCGCGCGCCCAGCAATCCGGTGGTAGTGAAGGTGACGTTGAGTTGCCGATTCTCTGTGCGACCTACCAACTTCAGATTTCCGCCGGCGCGGCCATCGATGGTGACGTCGTTGCTATCGGCATCAAAATCGATTTGATAAGTTGAAACGACTTTGAAGTCGCTTCCTTTAGCGCTTACTCTAAGCGACGCGGTTCCGGCCAGCTTCGGCAAGTTGGGACGATTGGCAAGTGCCTCCAGACGATCGAGCTGAACATGATCACCCGAGCCGGTAAATTCGAAAGCCCTGGTTGCCGTATCGAATTTGCCGCTGCCGATAATGTGCCCGGCGCTGAGACTGGCGTCGAGTTTGTCGACATTGACGGTTGAGCCACTGAACGTGGCATGGGCGGTCACGTTTTGGAGGGCCTCGCCATTGATCTTTCCCGGGGCAAACCGCAGGTCGGCGACGCCGCTCATGTTATTGGGTATGCCGTTAACTCTTACTTGCCCCGAGATGTCGGATTCGATGGTGGTGTCCTGAGGTATGAGGCCTTTGTTCACACTCTCAGCGAGCGCCAGCACAATCTGTCCGTTCATGCGATCAAGGGTGGCGTCGATCGAAATGTTGTTTTCACCTGTACGGGGGATGACCAGCGCGAACTGTGCGCCACCGCCACCCGCTTGAGCCAATCGCCCTTCACTGACGCGCGTCTCAGTCGCCGTAGACGCGATGTTCGCGGCCAACGAACCGAGGTCCCGCCCATTCACAATCAAAGAACCAAGTTCGGCATGCCCGCTGACCATCGGATCTTTCAGTGCGCCGTTTAGCGTGCCGTTGAAAGCGAGTCTGCCGCCGAGTTCCAGCCCGTAAAGCCTGAACTGTTCTTCGATTGTGGGAAGCGCGCCCGAAGTGATCAGCAGCCGCTGAAGTTCCGAGGCATCAGTCGAAGCGACATCAACCCGCAAGTTCGAAGTTGGCTGGTCGACTGAGAATTGGCCGCTCGCGTTTAACTTCGTGGC